>Ga0169931_10006376_pt1 | contig 17815 bp, 12 predicted proteins | sample Kivu_15m_20L_FD_129675 | JGI IMG/M metagenome (GOLD analysis project Ga0169931, IMG submission 129675) | Freshwater microbial communities from Lake Kivu, Western Province, Rwanda to study Microbial Dark Matter (Phase II) - Kivu_15m_20L... | ecosystem: Environmental > Aquatic > Freshwater > Lake...
GCCATTGGGTAGCTGTCCTCAAGGCGACAACCCGCCTCCAACTCCCGAATCGCCTCCTCGTACTGGCGTTGCCCGACGTAGAGGATTCCTAGATTGATGTGCGGCAGGACAAATTTCGGATTGATCTGCAGTGCCCGTTCAAACTGGGCACGCGCCTCTTCCGGTCGATCGAGAAGGAGGTACTGCTCTCCCAGCTTATTGATCGCCAGAAGATAGTCTGGATGGAGTTGAAGCGCTTTTTGAAAGAGGGTGAGGGCCTCGGTCGGCTTCTTCTCCTGCGCGCGTTTGAGGCCCTTCTCATAAGTCTTCCGGGCCTCACGGGAGACGTCTTGAAGATCGCCCACCGAGAGCAGGCGTCCCTTTGGGGCGATGGTGATCTCCGCCTCCGGGCTGCGCAAGGTGACCTGCGCGAGTACCGTGCGCGAGAAGGAACCGAACAGCTCGACCGTCTCCTGGGTCGTCTCAAAGCGGCGGGTCTGATCGGCGGGCACGAGAATGCGGTAGGTTCCACTCGGCAACTGGCCGAACTCGAAGTTGCCTCCCGTATCGCTGAAGGTCTCGGCGGCCATGCCCCCGGTGCTCACTTCGAGGACGACCCGCACCCGCTGATCCGGGAGAGTTCCCGAAGGCATGTAGAGCCGACCTCGAATGGAGTGGGTCACCGCAGTCGTTCGCCCCGTCGCGGGGGGACTCGCCCCTTGCCCGCCTCCAGCGGTTTGCGCCAACCCCGTCCCGGCCGCCAGAGGGATCCACCACAACAGCACGGCGAGACCGGCCCACAGAGGACGACTTCCCTGTCCTCTCCCTGCCCAACGGATCGTTCTCTTCCTGGCGGCTGCCATCTGATCCTGGCCTCCTTAGGTACTGATCTTTCTCCGCTGTTGGAAAAAGAGACTCACCGACGATGGCTCCCAGGTCTCCCCCCTGGTGGGCCGCGTCTCCGCTTAGGCGAGATCTTCCGGCTCTTCACTGCCGGTGGAGGACTGGTTGATCAGCTCCTTCAACTCCTTGCCAGGCTTGAAATAGGGAATCCGTTTGGCTGGGATATCGACCGATTCGCCCGTCTTGGGGTTACGCCCGCGTCGGGAGGATCGCTGCCGAACACGGAACGATCCAAACCCGCGCAACTCGATCTTCTCCCCGCGGTTGAGCGCCTCGACGAGACTGTGAAGGACCTCGTCAACGATCACTTCCGAATCCTTTTTGGTCAGGTCGACAACACGCGCGACCTCATTCACCAAGTCAGCCTTCGTCATCGTTCCTCCCTTCGGGTCAGTGCGTCCCATCGCTTCAGCGCCACTGATACTTGAACCGGACAGAGGTATCGACCTCCGTCAACTGCCGCGGGAAGCGGGCCGTATCCAAAAGGTTCCCCACGGAGGCCGCCCCAAGGAGAAGATCGAGCAGCGGGGATCGATCCCGCGGCTTGGGGGGAGTGATGACTTGTGGTTTCCCCTTGACTCCGATCAATTCAGCCGTCTTTTTCAGGGCGTCTTCGTAGTTTCCTGTCGCGTCGATCAGCCCGTTGCGCACCGCGGACTCTCCGGTGAAGACGCGCCCATCGGCGAGTGCCCGAGCCCTCGCTTCATCGATCTCATTTCCCGCCGCGCCACGACCCTTGCGCCCCTCGAGCACTGCCTGAACGAACTGGCCATTCAGTTCGTCGATCATCGCCTGGAAGTAGGCCCGCTCGCGCTCGGTCAGCTCCCGGGTCGGGGAGCCCGTGTCTTTGAACTCCCCGCTCTTGAAGACGACCGGTTTGACCTTGGCCCATTCGGCCAGCTCCCGGTAGTTGATCCACTCCGCGATGACGCCGATGCTGCCAGTGACGCTTCCCGGATTGGCGAAGATCAGGTCCGCCGGGCAGGCGAGGTAGTACCCTCCCGAAGCCGCCACCGATCCCATCGAGACCACAACCTTCTTCATCTTCTGTTCCTTGACGCGACGAACTTCGGTGTAGATCTCCTGGGAGGCGGAGACACCCCCTCCCGGACTGTCGACCCGCAGGAGAATCGCCTTGACCCGGGAGTCCTCTCCGTACTGCTTGAGCTGACGGTTGACCGTCTTCGCCATCTCCTCGTCGATGACCCCCTCGATCGGAATCATCGCAATCTTGTCCCCGCCGCTGACAAAGCCCTCCTCCTCCGACATCAAGGACATCAGGGAGAGAAGGCTCACCGCAAATACCCCCAGCAAGACCAACGCAATGATCAGAACCCAGCCCAAGGATCGCTTTTCCATGGAGATCACCTATCGAGGAGAGACCAGCAAAGAGAAAGTGGAGTCAACGGGAGACTGCCCGGAGAGCGTCGATTCTCTCCGGGCAGTCCGATGGTCTCCTCCATTGATTGGCAAAACCGACCCCAACCCACGGATCAGGACTGGTCCTCATCCGGGTTCGAACCAGTGGAAGACATGGAACTCAATCCCGCCAGTTCGCCGAGACTTGCCATTCCGCCTTCGGCGGAGGTGTAGTTTCGCGTATCGAGCACCGGCTCGTCGCTGCCGACGGCACGGGCCGAGAGGCCAATCTTCCGATGCTCCCGATCCATCTTGAGAATCTTGAAGGGCATGACCTGACCCGGCTTGACCGCGTCTTCCGGCTTCTCGACACGATCCTCGGAGAGCTCAGAGACGTGACAAAGCCCTTCGATCCCATCTTCCAATTCGACAAAGGCCCCGAAGTTCGCAAACCGCGTCACCTTGCCGTTGACGACGTCCCCGAGGTGATGGGTTTCGAAGAAGCGCTCCCAGGAGTTCGGCTCGAGCCCCTTGATCGAGAGCGAAAGACGTCGATTGTCGACATCGATCGCGGTGATGACAGCCTCAACCTCCTGGTTCTTCTTGAGCGCCTCGCTGGGGTGCTTGATCCGCTTCGTCCAGGAGATATCCGAGACGTGCACCAGACCGTCGATCCCCTCCTCGATCTCGACAAAGGCGCCGAAATCGGTGAGGTTGCGGATGCGGCCCTTGATGCGGGTGCCGACGCCATAGCGCTGCGGCAAGGTCTCCCAGGGATTGGGCTCGATCTGCTTCAGCCCCAGGCTGATACGGCGCGCTCCCTGATCGACGTCGATGATCTGCGCCTCGACCTCCTGCCCGACCGTGAGCAGGTTTTTGGGGTGCTTGACCCGCTTCGACCAGCTCATCTCGGTGACGTGAACCAGCCCCTCGATGCCGGGCTCGAGTTCAATGAAGGCTCCGTAATCGGTCAAGGAGACTACCTTGCCCTTGATACGGGTATTGGCGGGGTAACGCTCGGTCGCCGTCGCCCACGGATCGGGCGTCAGCTGCTTGAAGCCAAGGCTGACACGCTCGCGATCGCGGTCGAATTTGAGGACCTTGACCTGGACGTGCTCCCCGATCTTGAGCAGCTCGTGCGGATTCTGGAGTCTCCCCCACGACATATCGGTGATGTGGAGCAGTCCGTCGATCCCGCCGAGGTCGATGAAGGCGCCGTAGTCGGTGAGGTTCTTGACCTGCCCCTCGACAATGATTCCCTCTTCGAGGTTCTTGAGCGTCTCGTTCTTCTTCCCGGTGATCTGCTCTTCCTGGACCACCTTGCGGGAGAGGACAATGTTGCCCCGCTTCTTGTTGACCTTGAGGACACGGACCTCGATGTCCTTGTTGCGGAACATATCGAGGTTCCGGACGGGCCGGATATCGACCTGGCTGCCCGGGAGGAAAGCCTGGATGCGGCCGATCTCGACTCGCAACCCACCCTTGATCCGATCGGTGACGCGCCCGGTGATCGTCGACTGGTCCTTGTACGCCTGCTCGATCATCTCCCAGGTATGCTTCCGCTCCGCGTCGACGCGGGAGAGTTCGACATACCCTTCGGAGTTTTCCAGCTGCTTGACGAAGACATCGACCTCGTCCCCCGGGGCCACCGTGATCGTGTCCCCTTCGCGGAACTCTTCGAGGGGCACGATGCCTTCGGATTTGAATCCGACGTCGATGATGACGGCCTGATCGGTGATGTTGATCACACGCCCCTTGACGACCTCATTCTCGCTGATCTCAGACCGGTGAGTCTCCTCGTGAGCGGCGAGGATCGCGCCGAAATCCATCATCGATTCGCCGTTCTCGTCGGGATCGAGAGAGTCATCGGAATCATCTTCGGATACCGAAGAAAGGGGCGGAAGAGGCTGGGTGACGGCGACAGCGATCTCCTCGGTCGAAGCGGGTGCGCTCTCAAGAGCGGTGGCCTGATCGACCGAAGTGACGTCGTCGGTGGCGTCGTCAGTGTGTGGGGCGGACGGGGTAAGGTTATTCGTTGACATGGAAAATGGACTTCCTCCTGAAGAAACTACCCGAGTCGCACACGCAACCCGGTTGGCAGTGGTCGATCTGATGACCGGCAAGATTCATCGACAATACCTGACCGACGAAATCTGATCGAAAGAATTGACCCTCTGCGTTGCAAACTGAATTCTCATCATACTCCTCCCCCCGTTCTTTGCCAACGATTGGCGAACAAAAGAGGGCGAGGAGCGCGCCCGTTGAAAAGGGCGGGTCAGGGGGCGAGCGCCGGCTCGGTCTCCTCGACCGTCAGTTGACGAAGGCGCTCGACCACCTGCTGGATCATCCAGTCGGGCGTCGAGGCGCCCGCGCTGACTCCGACCCGACGGACTCCCCGCAACGACGCGGGGTCGATCTCACTGGACGTCTCGATCAGAAACGAGGCGGGGCAATGCTCCCGCGCCGCTTCGACGAGTTTATTGCTGTTGGCGCTGTGGCGTCCGCCGATGACGAGGAGCAGATCCACTTCGCGCGAGAGACTGCGGACGGCCTTCTGGTTCTCTTCGGTGGCGTCACAGATGGTCTCGCAGACCTTGACCACGGGGGCTCTTTCGCGCAGGGCCTCGATCACCAGCTGATATTTTCGCGGGCTGATGGTCGTCTGGGCAATGACGCCAATTTTCTGGAGGTCAGGCAACTGGCGCGCCTCATCGACCGTCTTGACGGCATACCCTTCATCTTGGATATACCCAAGGATGCCGCGGATCTCCGGGTGGTTCTTGTCGCCGACGATGACGACCGTATAGCCATCCCGGTGGAGTTCCATCGCCTTGCGCTGGGAGTAGTGGACGTAGGGGCAGGTGCCGTCCATGATGCGGAGCCCGCGTGATTTGAGTTCATCGTAGGCTTGCGGGGCGACGCCGTGCGCCCGGATGATGACGGTGCCCGAAGTCGGGAGGTCGGACTGATCGGAGACACGGATGCCATCGCGCTGGAGCCGTTCGATCTCCTGGGTGTTGTGAATGAGCGGGCCGAGGGTGACGACAGGCTCTCCCGGATTCTTTTCGAGGGCGCGATAGGCCATGTCGACCGCGCGTTTGACCCCCATACAGAACCCCAGACTCTCTGCCAGGACGATTTCCATTGCTCACTCCCCTCTGACCTGCCACGCCCCAAACCAGGAGGCACGATACCGGGCACGCCGTTGTCGGACGCTTCGAATGTTGACCTGTACGATGGGGGACGACGTTCCGCCCAGAGATCTCAGATCGAGAAGCCCGGGACCTCCACCAAAGACGCAGGGTGAGTCCCCACGTGCCCCGCGTCGGTCGGAGGCGGTTTGAACTTGGCTTCAGACGGGCCTCGCACAGGTCGAAGGTCGCGTTGGCGCGCGGATCGGAGGTCTCACCGGTTCGGATACACGTCACCCGACACAGGAAATGTAGACTGTACTGGCAGGAGAAAGGGATGTCAAGCAGGGCTTTCGGGGCGTTTGCGGGATCGGGAACTCTGGGGAGGGGGAGCGGGGGCCCGGTACTGAAAGAACCGCTTGACTTCAGCAGGCAGAAGGTGGCGAAACTGGCCGGGGGCGAGCGATTCGTGGTCGAGAAACCCGATGGCGATGCGACGCAGTTTGAGGACGGAGTGGCCGATCGAATCGAACATGCGGCGGATCTGCTGGTTGCGGCCTTCAAAGAGAGTGACGCGGTACCAGGCGTTGGCGGAGCTCTCTTCGATCATTTCGATGCGGGCGGGGGCGGTGCGCGTACCTTCGAGGATCACGCCGCGTTGGAGTTGGAGGATCTGTTGATGGCCGGGTTTGCCTTTGACCTTGACCTCGTAGACCTTGGGGACCTGCTTCGAGGCGTGGGCGATGAGTTGAGTGAAGGCGCCATCGTTGGTGAGGAGGAGGAGGCCTTCGCTCTGGAGGTCGAGCCGTCCGACGGGATGGACCTTGTCGCGATAGGGGCCGAGGAGATCGATGACCAGGGGGCGTTGGCGCGGGTCGGAGCGGCTGGAGAGGAAGCCGGCCGGCTTGTTGAGCAGGAGGTAGAGCTTCTCCTGGCGATCGAGTTTGGGGTTGATCAGCTTGCCGTGGACCTTGATGTGGTCCCGTTGAGGGTCGACCTGGGTCCCGAGTTGGGTGACCACCTGGCCGTTGACGGTGACGGCGCCGGCGACAATCAGTTCCTCGGCCTTGCGGCGGGAAGCGAGACCGGCGGCGGCGATGATCTTCTGGAGTCGTTCCATCCGGAAGGAGCCTCTCGGGGTAAGGGGAGAGTGGGCGTCCCCAGGGGATTAGTGGCGCGGGGCGGCGAGGAGTGCCATGGCCTCCTGTCGAGTCCGCTCGTCCTTGCGGAAGACGCCGCGCACCGCCGAGGTGATGGTCGAGGCCCCGTGTTTCTTGACCCCGCGCATGGCCATACAGAGATGGACCGCCTCGATGACGACCATGACGCCGCGGGGTCGCAGCTCTCCCTGGTAGAGAATCTCGGCGATCTGGGTGGTCAGCCGCTCCTGGACTTGGGGGCGGCGGGCGTAGAGATCGCTGATCCGGGCCAGCTTGGAGAGGCCGATGATGCGGCCTTCGTGGGGGATATAGGCGATGTGGGCCACGCCGGTGAAGGGGACGAGGTGGTGCTCGCAGATGGAGTAGATCGGGATGTCGCGGACCATGACGATCTCGTCGTGGGTCTCGGCGGGGATCACTTTGATCTCTTGCTCGACCGGTTCGTGGAGTCCTCCACAGATCTCCTGGTACATCTCGGCGACGCGTTGCGGGGTCTCGGCGATGCCAGGGCGAGCGAGGTCCTCGCCAATCCCCTCCAGGATTAGTCGCACTCCGGCGGCGATCTTCTCTAAGTCGAACATTCCCTGGCGCCTCTCTGCGGTCATTTTCTTCTCCGATCCAGTTCTTCTCCGGTCAAAGCCTTTCTCGTCAGGGGAAAAAGCGGGAGTCTCCCCCGATCGAGCAAGTTTCCCATTATGGAGAAGAGAGCGGGGAGGGCGCAAGGAGCCAATCTGGGCAAAAATTGACAGCTCGGAAAAACTTGAAATAGAATCAAGGAGTTGTGGGGTAGGATCGGCAGGCGTCGCCGGGCCGGCGAGGGGGGGGCAGGTCACGGTTCGCGGAGAGGGGAGGAGTGGATGGAGGCGACAGTGGAAGTGCAATCGAGCACGCGATCAATGGGGGGTGTTCCTCCCTCACTGGGGGCCGTGGCGGGAGGAGATCGGCTGGGGAACGCAACTCCGCCGGAGGGGCCATACTTCAATCGGGAGCTGAGCTGGATCGAGTTCAACAGCCGAGTCCTCGAGGAGGCGCTCGATCCGACGCAGCCCGTCCTGGAGCGCTTGAAATTTCTGGCGATCTTCTCGGACAACCTCGACGAGTTCTTCATGGTGCGGGTCTCGGGGTTGCAGAAGCAGTTGGGGGCCGATCCGACGCTCCTCTCGCCGGACGGGCTGACGCCGGCGACGCAGTTGCGAATGATCGGGGAGCGGCTGCGGACCCTGGTGGAGATCCAGACGCGTTGCCTTTGCGAGCAGGTTCTGCCGGGGCTGCGCGCCTTTGGGATCGAGATCGTTACGTACGATGAGCTGAGCCTGGCGGAGCAGGACAACTTTCACACGCTCTTCTCGGAATGGATCTTTCCGGTCCTGACGCCATTGTTGGTCGATCCGAGCCATCCATTTCCGATCATCTCGAACATCAGCCTGAACCTGGGAATCGAGGTGATGCCGGAGAACCCGCGGAATGGGGATGGGCCGCGGTTTGCGAGGCTCAAGCTGCCGCCGAATGTTCCGCGGTTGCTGCCGGTCGTCGAGGGGGGGACCCGCTTCGTCCTGCTGGAAGAGGTGGTGACGGCGAACATCAAGGGGCTCTTTCCGGGGATGCGTATCCTCGAGTGCCAGCCCTTCCGGATTACCCGGGACGCCGATATCGAGATCGAAGAGGACGAAGCGGGAGATCTGCTCAAGAGGATCGAGGAGCAACTGCACCAGCGTCGCTTCGGGTTCGGCGTGCGGCTGGAGGTGGCTTCGGGGATGAGCCCGCAGATGGTCGAGCTGCTCAGCCATTCGTTGGAGTTGGAGGCCCAGGACGTCTACACGATCGACGGTCCACTCAACATCCCGGGTCTGATGGCGCTGACGCGGCTCGATTTTCCAGCGCTCAAGGACTCGCCGTTCACGCCAGCGACGCCACCGATCCTCCGGCGACACGAATCGATCTTCGACGCGATCCGGCAGCAGGACATTCTGCTGCATCATCCGTACGACTCCTTTGCGCCCGTCGTCGAGTTCATCCGGGCAGCGGCGCGGGATCCGCACGTCCTGGCGATCAAACAGACGCTCTACCGGGTCGGCCAGGACTCGCCGATCGTCGAGGCGCTGATCGAGGCGGCGAGGAATGGGAAGCAGGTGGCAGTCCTCGTCGAGTTGAAGGCGCGCTTTGACGAAGAGAACAATATTCTCTGGGCGCGTCGGATGGAGGAGGCCGGGGTTCACGTCGTCTACGGCGTGGTCGGGCTGAAGACCCACGCGAAGATCGCGCTGGTGGTGCGGCAGGAGCAGGGCGCGATCCGGCGGTATATCCATCTCGGGACCGGCAACTACAATGCGGCAACGTCGCGGATCTACACCGACTTTGGGCTCTTGACGGTCGATCGCGAGTTGGGGGCGGACGCGTCGGAGTTGTTCAACTATTTGACAGGGTATTCGCGTCAGAGCCGGTATCGGAAACTGTTGGTGGCGCCGGTCAGTCTGCGGCGAAGCATCTCGGAGATGATCCGGCGGGAGGTGGCTCACCGCCGCGCGGGACGGCCGGCGGGCATTGTCGCCAAGTTCAACAGTTTGACCGACGCGGGGCTGGTCGACGAGCTGTACGCCGCCTCCCGCGAAGGGGTGCCGATCGACCTGATCGTCCGGGGGGTCTGCTGTCTGCGACCCGGGCTGCCGGGGATGAGCGAAACGATCCGGGTCGGGTCGATCGTCGGGCGGTTCCTGGAGCACACGCGGGTCTATCGATTCATCAATGGCGGGGAGGAGGCGATCTACCTCGGGAGCGCGGATCTGATGAACCGCAACCTGGATCGGCGGGTCGAGATTCTCTTTCCACTCGAGGACGCGCGACTGCGGGAGCGGATGGTTGAAGAGGTTCTGGGGCCCGCCCTGCGGGACACGGCGAAGATGCGCTGGCTGGAATCGAATGGCCAGTACCGCCGCCCAGATCCGTCCGACGAGAAGCCTTTCCATCTGCAGGAGTCCCTCCTGCAACGCGCGCGACAAGAGATGCAGACGCCGGAGGAGGAGTGATCCTCCCTCTCGTGGGGAGGGACGTCCCCTCCGCAATTGCCGAGTACGACCTGGGTGGGGAAAGTGTGGCATGGACTGGATGAGGATGGGAGAGAAGACGCGGCGGAGACTGGCGGGGGCAGTTCTGCTGGGGGTGGCCCTGCTCGGAGTCGGGAGCTGGGTCGCGACAGCGACTGGGCTGACGTCCTGGGCGGAGGAGCGGCGCGAGCAGGCGGGGACGGTGGGTCCGGACGGACGGTTCTTGATTGGGCGTCCGGTACTGACAGACCTCTGGGTGGACCCGCTCAACGGGGATGACAGCCGATCCGGGAGCAGCCGGGCATTGGCCTTGCGAACCCTGCGCGCCGCCTGGAACCGGATCCCGCAGGGGACGCCTCTGACCGGCAACGGGTGGCGAGTCCTGCTGGTGACGGGGAACTACCCGGAGGCGAGCATCCCCAACTATCTGGAGAAACGCTATGGGACCGCCAGCTTTCCCATTCTGCTGCAGGGGGCGGATGGGCCAGGGAAGGCCGTACTGCAGGGGGACCTCAACATCTTCGACTGTCGGTACCTCTACCTGATCGACCTGACGATTCGGCCGCAGCCGGCGGGAGACACGCTCCACTTCGAGAAGTGTGATCACGTGCTGATGCGCGGTCTGGAGCTGGACGGGGGGCGCTGGACGGGCGAAGGGCAGAGCACACCGGTCGCCCACGAGACGCTCAAGATCAATCAATGCCAGTATATCTACCTCGAAGACTGCAATATCCACGGGGCGGGCGACAATGCCGTCGACTATGTCGCGGTGCAGTACGGGCACGTCCTGGGCAACCGGATCCACAATTGCAATGATTGGGCCATGTACGTCAAGGGCGGGTCCGCCTACCTGCGGGTCGAAGGGAACGAGTTCTACGACGCCGGGACGGGGGGCTTCACCTGCGGTCAGGGGACGGGCTTCGAGTTCATGACGCCGCCCTGGCTTCACTACGAGGCCTATGACATCAAGGTGGTCAACAACCTGATTCATGACACGGAGGGGGCTGGGCTGGGGGTCAACGGCGGGTACAACATCCTGATGGCGTGGAACACGCTCTACCGGGTGGGGCGACGGAGCCACGTGCTGGAGGTCGTCCCGGGGTTCCGGGGGTGTGATGGAGAGACGGCCCGCTGCGAAGAACACCGACGCCTCGGCGGATGGGGAGGGCTCTTTCCAGATCAACAGTACATCCCCAACCGGAACGTCTTTCTCTATAACAACCTCGTCTACAACCCGGCCGGGTACCAGAGTCGCTGGCAGCATCTGGAGGTGCGGGGGCCGGTGACGCCGCCGGCGGGCAGCAATGTCCCCTCCCCTGCCCGGTCGGATGAGAACCTGCGGATCGTCGGCAATATCATCTGGAATGGGCCGCCGAGCCATCCACTGGGGATCGGAGGAAGCACGGGGTGCGCGCCGGGCCATCCGACCTGCAATGAGACCCAGATTCGATCGCAGAACGCCATCAACGGGGTCGAGCCCCAATTGGTGCAGCCCGCGACGGGAGACTACCGACCATTGGCGGGAGGGACGGTCGCCGTGCGGGGGACGGCCCAGCTGCCCGCTTTCGGCTGGACGGACGCGCCGGGGACGCCGGCGGTTCCTGCGGGGGAGCTGGCGAATGTCGTCTCTTTCGATCTGGTGGGCAGACCGCGGCGAGGAGGCGGACCGCCGGGCGCCTGGCTGCCAGGGCGAGCGGTGACGACGGTCTCGGCGGCCAGCTTCCTGCGGGGAGGAGTGGCGCGAGGGTCGATCGTCTCGGCCTTCGGCGTCGAGTTGGCGCCGGGAGTGGGCACGGCGAACGCGGTGCCCTTGCCGGAAACGCTGCAGGGGATCTCAGCGGTGATCGAAGACGGAACGGGAGGGAGTCGAAGAGCGCCGCTCTTCTTCGTCTCGCCCGGTCAGATCAACTTCCTGATTCCGCCGGAGACGCCGCTGGGGCAGGCGACGCTCCTCGTCCGAGCGGACGGGGCGACTGGTGAGCCGCTGCTGACGGGAGCGCTGCGGGTCGAGCCGGTGGCGCCGGGGCTCTTCACGGCGGACGCGAGTGGGCGTGGAGCGCCCGCCGCGCTGCTCCTGCGAGTGCGAAACGGCAGTGGGGGAGCGGCGACCTGGGGGTATGAGCCGGTGACCGAGATCGACGCGGCGACGGGGCGTCCCGCTCCCCTGGCGATCGATCTTGGGCCGGTGGGAGACGAGGTCTATCTCATCCTCTTCGGGACAGGGTGGCGGCGGGCGTCAGCGGTCACGGCGAGCGTGGGCGGGATGGCGGCCCCGGTCGTCTTCTCGGGCGGCCATCCAGACTGGGTCGGGCTCGACCAGCTCAACGTGCGGGTCCCGCGTGAGATGGCGGGACGAGGGCTGGTCGAGCTGATGGTCACGGCGGACGGGTCGTTCGCGAACCCGTTGTCGCTTCGATTTCGTTGATCGTGCCTCACGGCACAGGCGGTCAGACCGGGGAGAGCCGGACGATCCGGGACTCCTCAGTGGAACGGTAGATCGCCTCGACCAGTTCGAGCGAGCGCCTTCCCTCGCGGCCATCGATGAGGGGGGGGCGTTGTTCGGCGATCGCCTCGATCATCTCGGCGATCTGCCGTCGGTGGCCTTCCGAGGAGATGGCGGAGGGGCTCGCGGCACCATTGGTCAGCTCTTCGGCGGCGAGGAGGGGGGGATCCTCGCCGTCGATTCGCCAGTGTCCGATCGAGTCCCCTTCGAGCAGGATCGTTCCGCGCTCCCCGCTCAGCTCGAGTCGACGCTGGAACCCGGGCTTGGCGGAAGTCGCCGCCTCGATGACCCCGAGAGCCCCGCTCTCGAACTGGAGGCTGGCGACGAGGGTGTCCTCGCCTTCGAGATGGGGGTAGCGCAGCGCGCCGCGGAAAGCGGCGACCTGGCGAACGGGGCCGGCCATCCAGCGAAGCAGGTCGACGGTGTGGATGGCCTGATTGATGAGAGCGCCCCCTCCATCGAGGGCGAGAGTGCCGTGCCAGGAGTCTGGCGCGTAGTAGGCTGGATCTCGGTACCACTTGACGATGGCATCGGCAAGGAAGATACGCCCGAGACGACCTTGCCGGACTGCCTGCTCCATCTGCTGAACGGCGGGAAGAAATCGCGACTGGAAGATGACGCCGAGTCGGACCTGATGGCGGTCGCAGGCGTCGATGAGGGCGTCGGCGCGGGGGAGGTCGATCTCGATCGGCTTCTCGACGAGGACGTGACGCCCGGCCTCGGCGGCGCGGATGCCGTAGGCGGCATGCGTCCCGCTCGGGGTGCAGATACTGACCAGATCCAGCCCGGGATGCGCCAGAAACGAGTCGTACTCCTGGTAGGCGGTCCCGCCGTAGCGTTGGACGAACGCCTCTCCGCGGTCATTGTCGCGCGTGCAGACGGCGACGAGGCGCGCGGCGGGCGAGTGCTCCGCCAGCCTGGCGATCGCCTCTGCCTGAACCGCGGCGATCATGCCACACCCCACCAATCCAACTCCGATCGTCTCTGCCATGGCGCGCTCTCCTCGATTTGGGGACATCGGGCGGCTGGTCGGTCAAACTGGTCTTGCCCAGCGGACGCAAGCAGGCTACCCTCTGGTGGTCTTCCGGCGGGGGAGACCCCCCATCCGTTCATCAGGACGACAATCTGGATTGTACGGGAAAGAGCGCGCGTTGGGGAACGGGGCGGAGGCCACGGGATTCATTGACCAAAAAGAGCGTGGAGAGGGCGTCCACGGGGGAAGAAGAGAATGGCCATCACGATTGAAGGCATTCATCACGCGGGGATCCTGGTGACCGACCTGGAACGGGCGATCGCTTTTTACGAGGGAGTGCTCGGGCTCGCGCCGTTGGCGCGACCGGATCTGGGGTTTGGGGGCCGGTGGTACGACCTGCACAACGGACAGCAGTTGCACCTGATGTGCGTCGAGAAGCCGCCGGGACATCACGATCCGCCCCGGCACGACCGGCATCTCGCCTTGACGGTGGCCTCGCTCGATGCCACGGAGGCCGAGCTGCGACGCCAGGGGATCGGGATTGGCTATGGCAGCGGGCGATCGGGCCGGCCGCAGCTCTTCATTCGCGATCCGGATGGAAACACCATCGAACTCCGGTCGGGTGAGCAGACAGGCGGCGCGGTCGAGAAGGCTGCCCTGCCCTCCCCCGACGCGAACCTTGCCTAGACACGATGGGACCGATCCGTCGAATGAACCAGAGGAGAGAAGAAAGATGAGCGAACGGGGCTATCGACGGGTTGCCTCCCTCAAGACCGCCGCGGAGCTGCGTGGCTACCTCGGACAATTGGGAATCGAGCTTGGCTTCGACGAGACCGTCGAGGCGGGAGCCGGCAGCCCCCTCGCCGCCTCCTACCCGCTGAAGGGAGCGGCGATTGGTAACCGCTTCTGTATTCTCCCGATGGAGGGCTGGGATGGGACCGCCGAGGGGCATCCGACGGAGTTGACCGTTCGCCGGTGGCGCCATTTCGGAGAGAGCGGTGCGAAGCTGATCTGGGGCGGAGAGGCCGTCGCCGTCCGGCACGACGGTCGCGCCAACCCCAACCAGCTCGTCATCGGCGAGGAGACGATCGCGAGTCTGACCGGACTGCGCCAGACACTCGTCGAGGCCCACCTCGCCCGCTACGGCGCGGGCGCGGATCAGGACCTGCTGATCGGCCTGCAGCTGACCCACTCGGGACGCTTCGCCCGCCCGAACTCGAAGGCGCGACTCGAACCGAGGATCCTCTACCACCACCCGATCCTCGACCGAAAATTTGGCATCCGTCCGGAAGATGACTGCCTGACAGACCTGGAGATCGACGATCTGATCGGAGACTTCGTGCGGGCGGCGGTGCTGGCCCGAGAAGCGGGCTTTGCCTTTGTCGACCTCAAACATTGCCACGGCTATCTTGGCCACGAATTTCTCAGCGCCAGAACGCGGGAAGGGCGCTACGGTGGAAGCTTCGAGAACCGGACGAGGTTTCTGCGCGAGATGGTCGCGGGGATTCGGCAAGCAGCGCCTGGCTTACAGGTGGCGGTCCGGGTCAGCGCCTTCGATCAGCTTCCCTTCCGGCCGGGGACGGATCGACTCGGCGAGCCGGAACCGTTCGAGGGGCCCTACCCCTTCGCGTTTGGGGGATCGGCGCAGGACCCCGCGCAGGCCGATTTGGACGAGCCCTTCCAGTTCTTCGCCTTGCTGGAAGAGTTGGGCATTGAACTGGTCTGCGTGACGGCAGGCAGTCCCTACTACAACCCGCACATCCAGCGCCCCGCGCTCTTCCCTCCTTCGGACGGCTACCTGCCCCCGGAGGATCCGCTCGTCGGGGTAGCGCGCCAACTGGCGGTGACCGGGCGAATCAAGGAGCGTTTCCCGTCCCTCTGCCTCGTCGGATCCGGCTATAGCTATCTGCAGGAATGGCTTCCCCACGTCGCGCAACATCAGGTTCGCACGGGGCGAGTCGACCTGGTGGGGCTCGGTCGAATGGTCCTGTCGTATCCGCACCTGCCGGAGGATGTCCTCGCGGGTCGGCCGCTGCAGACCAAAAAGATCTGCCGGACCTTCAGCGACTGCACGACGGCGCCGCGCAACGGGCTGGTCTCGGGCTGCTTCCCGCTCGACAGCATCTACCGCGACCATCCGGACGCCAGCGCCCTGCGCGCCGCCAAGGAGGCGATCCGCGCGTCCTGAGCTCCGAGAGTCGGGGAGGAACCCGACTCGGCAACTCTATTCGAAGCGACTTTATGGGCCCATCAAACACGCCAGACAGAGGAGGCCATTGGTGAGGAGAGAAGCGTCCAGTCAGCAGTCCTTCTACGGATGGTGGATTGTCGGAGCCGCCTTCGTCTTTATGATGATGATCGTCGGCTTCGTCCTCTACGGGTTGCCGCAATTCTTTCCGAACTACATCGCGGAGTTTGGTTGGCGACGGGATCAGATCCAGCTCGGGAACACGCTGAGCAAGATCCTCGTCGGCCCGCTCTTCGGGTTTGCCGCCGGATGGGCGATGGAGAAGTACGGCCCGCGCCGGGTCATGCTGGTCGGGGCGCTCTTCGCCGGAACCGCGCTGGTCGGATTCAGCGGGATGAGTTCGCTCTCGCAGCTCTATCTCTTCTACTTTTTCAATGCCCTCGGGTATCTCTGCGCGGGCCCGCTGCCGGCGCAGGTCCTGATCAGCAATTGGTTCGCGCGCTGGCGCGGACGGATGATGGGCATCGCCTATGTCGGAATCGGCGCGGGAGGAGCGATCGTCCCGTGGTTGATTCTCTGGTCGCGGGAGCGCTTCGGGTGGCGGGGATCGCTGCAGCTGATGGCCGGGATCATCGTCGTCTCGCTCGGCGCGCTGGCGCTCTTCGTCGTCCGGCGACACCCCGCGGAGATGGGGCAGTTGCCGGATGGAGCCGATCCCGCGGAGGCAGGTCAGGAGGCGGCGCCAACCGGGCCGGCCCCGCGGATGTCGCGGGTCCTTCGGAACCCGACGTTCTGGTTGCTGGCCTTGGGAAGCGTGCTCAGCATCAGCGCCGTCGGTGGAGTGACCCAGAACCTTCCCCTCTTCCTCGCCGACATCGCCAAGTCGAACGAAGAGGCCCGACGAGCCGCGGCGATCTATCCGAGCATCGTCCTGCTGACCAGCATCGCGGGGCGGCTCTCGATGGGCTATCTGGCCGACCGGTTCCGGAAGAAGCACGTCATGCTGGCGACCTTTCTGTTGATCGGCGTCTCGATCCCGCTGCTCCCGTTGTCGCGCGAGCACCCGGAACTGCTCTACGTCTTCGCGGTGCTCTTCGGCTTTGGGCTGGGAGCCGACTATATGCTGATTCCGTTGATGACCGCGGAGTGCTTTGGCCTGGTGGGGTTGAGCCGGATCCTCGGCATCATCATCACCAGCGACTCCGTCGGAGAGTCGTTGATGCCGTGGGCCGTCGCCAGGATCCGGGAAGGGACGGGCAGCTACGACATCGGGTTTCTCCTGCTGACAGGGGTCGCCCTACTCGGCGCGGTGGCGATCCTTGGCATCCGGTACCGGGACGGAGCGCCCATCAGCCGACAACAACTGCGCGACGCGTCCACTGAGCCGAGGTGACGTCACCCCTCGACGGAAGAGGCTGGCGGGAGTTGGTGTCGCGCCCGGACGTCCGAGGAGGCTTTCCGGGAAGGGAGGAGGGAGCGCCGCCCGGCGGGCCGGCGGGTCTCCTCGTGATTTGCCGCGAGCGGATCGCGCATCGTTGCCAGCCCGGCGAGGACCAGCGCCAGCTGCGCGTTGACGGTCACCTGCAGGTTGAAGTCGACGAGGCTATGGACGGCCATCGCGAAACAGCCAGCGAGGGCTCCGAGCACGATCGATCGGTGCCGTCGATCCTGCGTCTGGGCCATTGCCAGGCCCCTCACGAAGAGGAGGACGACGAAGAAGATCGCGATACCTCCGCCGACGACTCCGGTATCGGCGAGGACTTGCAGATAGTCGTTGTGGGTCTGCTCGACCCGCTGAGTGCCGGCGCTCGGATCGTAGCGGGGATAGACGTACGGGAAAGCGCCGAAGCCAACCCCGAACCACGGGTAGTCGCGGACCAGCCGACCGGTCGCCTGCCAGATCTCGCGGCGGCTGAACCGCTCTTCCGCCGATTGCATACCTTCGAGCTCACTGCCCGTCTGGGCCAGGTTCTGGACGAGCCCTTCCGAGCCGACGACCAGCAGGGCGGTGACGATGGCGACCGCGCCGAGACCAAGGACACTGGCCGACCGGAGAATCCGCGCGCCGCGGCCGCCTCCCTGCCGAAAGAGGAGTGGAACCGCGACGAGCGCCAGAAAGAGCAGCGCCGATCCGAGGGCAATCAGCCCACCCCGCGATGCTGAGAGGACGACGCCGGCGGAGAGCAGCAGCAACCCGCTGCCGTAGAGGGCCAGCCACTCGCGGCGCGTGCTGCGCCCCAGCAAAAGCCCCCCGAACAGCCCTGCCCCCATCACCAGAAATCCCGCAAAATGGTTGCGATTGACAAAGGGGCCGAACGTCCCTCGCTGCCAGACGAGCTTCCCGATAAAGTTCTGTCCAATGCCCACCAGGGCGATGCCGACGCAGACCAGCAAGAGGACTCGGACCAGCAGGTCGCGCCGCGCTGGCGTCGTCACCACCTCCGAGAGGAGCAGTAGAAGAGAGGCGGAGGCCAGCAGTTTGACCAGGGACTGCACGGTCGCCGCTGGCTGATGGCTGATCGTGCCGGTCGGACTCCCGCCCCCGGCGAAAGATCCGAGTGAGCCCGCCCAGTCGAGC
>Ga0169931_10006377_pt1 | contig 17812 bp, 14 predicted proteins | sample Kivu_15m_20L_FD_129675 | JGI IMG/M metagenome (GOLD analysis project Ga0169931, IMG submission 129675) | Freshwater microbial communities from Lake Kivu, Western Province, Rwanda to study Microbial Dark Matter (Phase II) - Kivu_15m_20L... | ecosystem: Environmental > Aquatic > Freshwater > Lake...
CTGCAAAGGTCTCCTCATCAAAGTCCGGAGGCAAATACGCTTTCTCCGTCAAAAAGCGAAAGCCGCGGGCCACTCCCTCGGCTTCCTCCCCGGCACTTTCCGGCATCCCCCAGCACCATGGGACGCCAAGAAAAACCGCGAGCAGTACAAGAGTTGCTGCACTTCGCCACCAAAGTGCCCGCCACACGAAAGGCAATCTCCCACGCTGCACCACTGCGGAACCGACACTGGACTTCGCCGAATCGTTCATGGGCCCATCGAGTCTGCTTGGCAAAAAAAAACCAACATCGTTGTTATCGTACGAGCCATGCCACACTCGGGGCGACTGTTCCGAAGAACACTGCTCGCTGAGCACACCTCAGTGTTGGTGACCGTCAAGCACCCTTCTTCCTGGTCGCAATCACCCATACCTTCCCAAACTTCCTGACCTCCTGATCCGCGCTGGCAGTAATACCCTCACCACCCCGGAGAATGAGCCACCGAGTATCGCGTGGCGCGCGGCCCCGCCAAATAATTCGCGGCGGATCACGCTCGAGATCGCCGATCTGGTAAAGCCCGCGAAGGGGAGAGGTCAAGTAACCATCACTCCCTTCCCGCTCGATCAGCCCGGGATCCACCGCCACCAGCTCCGCCGCACCCCCTTGGCTCCGCAGGTAACCAATCGCGCCTCGCCAGTCTTCCCCCCGCACAACCCACTGCCATCGCCCCGCAACCGCCGCCGCAGCCGTTCCATCGTCGATCAACAGCACCAGCATCGCGGCACCAGCAAACAGTCCCTTGACCCCGCGCACAACCGCTGTGCCAATCGCCGGCCACCGCCGCTCGATCCCCCTGCCAATATCTCGCACCACTTCCCCCCACAGCCATCCCCCGAGCATGCAGACCAGCGGGAGCAGCCCAATCAGGAATCGACGATGCCAAAGCGCAAGGAACCCCTGATCGGCAATCCACCACGCGCCGAGCGTCGCCCCAAGGAGACTCCCAAGCAACCCAAGCACTCCTTCCCACTGCCGACCTGCAAGCCCCCTAGCCCCATCTCCTCTCGCCCCATCTCCAATCGCCCTGTGTACCCACCTCCCATGTCCCCATCTCCCCAGCTGCCATAAACCTGGAAGGACAACCCCCCAGAACCACGGCCACATCGAACCTAGCGCGATCCCGAAACGTGGGACCGCAAACGCGCCCCATTGCCCCCGCACTCCCCAGGTCCGGAGAAGGAACTGGTGATGCAGCGCCAGTGACAGGGCAACCCCCATAGCGATCGCCAGCGAACCTCCCACGCGCCACCCGAGCGGGACCCCGGAACGGCGCCGGATTCCAAGCACTCCGAACACGATCGCCAGAATCCCCATTGACCACGCTGCCGTCACATGGATCGCGACGGCCACCGCCGCGGCGCTCGCGATCGCCACCACCGAGCCCCAGCGACACCAAGGGCGCGTGGCGAAACCGTCGGCGCTCAAGTGTCGCTCGAGGAGCCCCCACAGGACCACGCTCGTCGCCAGCATCACGATCGCATACCCGCGCGCTTCGCTGCCGTAGAAGATGCTGCTCTGCTGCAGCGCAAGCCCCAGCCCTGCAAGGCACCCCGCCCAAACATTCCCCGCCAACCGCCAGACCGCCATCGCGAGCAGGCCGCAGGTCAGGGTCGATGCAATCACCGCAGGCAAACGGAGCGTCCATTCGCTTTCCCCCCAGCACTGCACCCAGAACCAGAGGACGAGAAAATATCCGGGTGTCTGATTCCCTTCCGCGGCCCGCGCGGCAACGTCCTGGAACCCGTCGGTCACGACCCACGAGGTATGGAGCTCGTCCACCCACAAGCTCTCGCCGCAGACTCCCCAGCGCATCAAAGCGGCAATCATCATCACGGCAGCGATCATTGCCAGTCGCATCCGCATCAGGAATCCCTTGCTGCCCCCGAGACCGTCCCCGCGACAACCCGCGGAGGCTCCGCCGGTAACGGCCACAGCCGGTGCGCGGTCTGCGAGCAAAAGAGGAAACACCGCGAGCGCGCGATCTCGATTTCAATGATCGACCCCGTGGCGGGAGGCTGCGGCAGTGACACCAGGAGACGGAGCCGCTGAGGCTCCGGCGAAAGGCCCGCCGCAAGCGATCCGCCGTCGACCTCCGCAGCCACCAGCTGGCACTCGACAAGCCAGCGCTCGAGCCACGGATGACTGACGCGCACACGGCCCAGCAAGCGAAAGGTCGATTCCCCACCGTCTCCAGCCGCAGCAGTCCGATCCTCCATGGGCCGATTCCCATGCTCCGGCGATAAACCGAGCGAGATGCGGGAAACAGCGGTTGGCGGAAACCCGAGCCGCAGCGGACCAGGTTCAAGTCCTTGACCGAACCACGGGAGCCGCGGACCATCCGTGCCGACACGGAGCATGGGCGTCTCTGCCGCCGGTCCACTCTCGAACGTCACATCGAGGAAGTTCATCGGGGGAATCGTCAGGAGGCTCGCGACCGTGGCCGAGCATGGTTCCTGCGACACTTGCCGGACCTCACCCGCCTGCGCGACGATTCCCTCCTCCAAGACCACCAAATGCTCGACCATCGACATCGCTTCGGTGGCATCGTGAGTCACCATGAGCATCGTCATCCCGCGCTCGGCCTGGAGCTCCAGGAGCAACTCGCGCAGCTGCCAGCGGAGCGGGGTATCGAGCTGCGAGAGCGGCTCGTCCAGGAGCAGCAGCCGAGGCTCGGCAATCACCCCCCTGCCCACAGCCACTCGCCGGCGCTGGCCACCGCTGAGCTGCGATGGATCGCGGTCCAGGAGCGACTCGATCCCCAGCCGCCGCGCAAGATCGGCAACCTTTTGCTGCCGAAGTCCACGCGGGACTCCCGCAGCGCGGAGCGGAAAGTGGAGATTCTCGGCGACTGTCAGGTGGGGATAGAGAGCATCGTCTTGAAAGATCATCCCGATCCCTCGCTGGTGCGGAGGAATCGCGGCGGCGTCCCTGCCATCGATCACAAGCGCCCCGGCAGCGAGTCGCTCGAGGCCGGCAATCGTTCGCAGGAGCGTCGTCTTGCCGGAACCACTTGGGCCGACAATCCCCATCCGCGTTCCCGCCGGCAAGGCAAGCGAGATGTTGCGGAGAACGGGCTGTTTTCCCCCCCTCGATACGCTCACTCCCTCAAGGACCAAAGCGAGCCCCTGGCCGCGTCCACCTTGATCTCCCGCCAGCGACTGTGACTTGAACGACTGTGGCATGATCGGCAGTGTCTTGAATGGCAGTGAGATCATCGCGGCCCTCGGAATCGACCGCTGCGGTGGCGAAAGTGCTGGGCATGCAGGCCTGCACCGAACTTGCAACAGAATACTAGGAATTGCGCCAGCCCAAGGGGTAGAATACGGGTGTGTGGCGATTTCGGATCATCGTGACCGCTCGTTCTTCTTTCTCTCGTCCGCTTCGGAGGATACGAAATCATGTCCCCGACCGATGCTTTTTCACAGTACCAAACGTCTCCACCGAGTTCCTCCCCACGGCTCGACCGCTGGTCGTTTTTCCTCCTCCTCGTGTTGCTCGGGTCGGCGACGCTCGTGACCGAGATGCATGGCAAGACGGCGGAGCAGCAGGAACAGGGGGAGAATCCTGCGGAAGAGACGCCGTACAAGCCGAAGACGAAAGCCGAGCTGCGGAAGACCCTGACGCGGATCCAGTACAAAGTCACGCAGGAAGAAGACACCGAGCCCCCTTTTCGGAATCTCTATTGGGACCAGAAGAAGCCTGGGAGCTATCGCTGCGTCGTTTGCGCCCAACCCCTCTTTTCGTCCGACGCGAAATTCGATTCGGGAACGGGGTGGCCCAGTTTTTTCGCCACGCTCGAAAAAGCGAAGGTCGGTTCGAAATCCGATTTCAAGATGGGTTTTGAACGGACCGAAGTCCACTGCGGACGCTGTGAAGCACATCTGGGACATCTGTTTCTCGACGGCCCAGCACCGACCGGTTTGCGCTACTGCATGAACAGCGCCTCGCTGAAGTTCATCGAAAAGAAATCAGACCGGTAACCCAAGAAAAACTCTCGTAGGGGTGATTCCTCCGATAACGATTGTGCCGCCACCTCGGGTTGGGATGGTCGGTTGGAATCGTTTGCACCGATAACAGCCGTGTAGGGCGGATCGCCGGATGGAGATGGCGATTTCCTGTCGGGTTGCAGATGGTCCCCATGGAGGATTCCCATGCGCCGTTTCTGGTTGTTCTTGCTGGTCCTTCCAGCCGGTTTCGTACCGACGTTTGTCTGGGGAGAACGAAATCCTTTTTCCAGACCGGCACAGGAAAGCCACCTCGAACGGCTCCCCGCCACTTCGTCCGCTCCGCCGATTCACCCCGCAGCGGTGATCGAGCGGCCCGGGTTCGAGCGGCCCGGGTTCGAGCGGCCCGGGTTCGAGCGGCCCGAAATCGAGCGGCCCGAAATCGAGCGGCCCAAGATCGAAAGCCGACTGCCGGAGGCGGAGAAAATGCTGCCAGCCGAGATCGAGGTCCCAGCCGCAGCGATCGACGCCACGCTGCGAAGCGCCCTGGCCGAAGTCAGCGCCGGACTGCTCGCTCGCCAACCGCATGAAGGCAACCAGGAGGAAATGAAAGGTGCGGCCGCAGCGCTCGTCTTGAAAACACCTGCGGCCCCTCCGCAGCCATCCCTTACAGCTGCGACGCCACTGCTGATCCACGATCAGCCGTTGGCATCGAGCGAGCCAGAGACGCTCTTCGCTGTTTCCGAGGCGTACGACACTGCTGAGGCGTACGACACTGCTGAGGCGTACGACACTGCTGAGGCGTACGACACTTTCGAGGCGCAGGATACGGCCCCACCCGTCGGTCCGCCGCTGACTCCGAGCCGCAGTCCCCTCTTTGGACCTTCGATCTATGGCGAGGACCGAATTGCCCGAGTGACGGGAGAGCGTCTTCATTTGCCCAGCCTGATTGCTCCAACGACCAGCCCCAGCGAGATTGGCAGCAAAAAGCTGCCCAGCGACATCGGGGGCGATCGCCTTGCGCTTCAGGAGCTGCTCAAGGAAGGCCCCGAGCGGAATGCCGACTGGGCGATGACAGCCTCTTTTTGGCAAGCACCCAACACCTACAGCCACCCCCTTTATTTTGAAGATGTGATGCTTGAAAGGCACGGACATCAGCGTTACGTCTGGGCCCAGCCACTTGTTTCGGGGGCGCGCTTTATCGCCACCGTCCCGATGCTGCCCTACCTGATGACGGTCAATCACCCCTGCGATCATGATTACCATCTTGGGCACTTCCGACCGGGGAGCTGTGCCCCTGGTTTGCTGCAGCGTCCCCCCTATGTGCGGCGGGCGGCAATCGTTCAGGCCGCGGCGACCGCCGGGGCGTTTTTGATCCTTCCCTAGTTTTCGAGGGATTTCGGCGGGGAAAAAACCCGGTCGCCGAGCGAAGGGGGAATCGCTACGATAGCGGAGTCGCGGGTCGGTTGTTTTCCGCTCCGCTTCCCCTTCGCCTTTTCGGTACCTTGGATTTCCCATGCCGACGCTTGCTCTGCCCCTGATTGTGCTCTTCGTTGCACTGACCCGCCTCGTTCCCCATCCTCCGAATTTCGCCGCCGTCGGGGCGCTAGCCCTGTTTGCTGGCTACACCTCGCGTTCGGCGCTGGGGATGGTGTTCCCGCTCATCGCGCTGCTGATCAGCGATCTTTTGGGGCATCTGCTCGCCGTTCCGGGAATGGGCTTTTATGGGATCGTGGGAATGGGAACGGTCTATGGAAGCTTTTTTCTGGTCTCCTTAATCGGACGGGCGACAGTGACGCAAACGGCACGCGCCGGGCATCGTGCGTGGGTTGTCGGCTCGCTGGCGGCCAGCTCGGTGGCGGGTGCGACGGTCTTTTTCCTGGTGAGTAATTTCGGGGTCTTTTTAGGGGGCATGTATCCGCCGACATGGAGCGGACTTGCAAGTTGTTATCTCGCCGCCCTCCCCTTCTTCACCAACACGCTCGCTGGTGATCTGTTTTATTCTCTACTGCTCTTCGGAACCGCCTGGTCGCTCGGCAAAGTCAACCGAACCGGACTGACACGACCCGACCTTGCGGTACTGGCAAAGTTTGCTGAATAAACGGCTGGCACTTGAAGTGCGGACATCTCCAGATTCTCCATCGCGAGCGCCGATAGGACTCGTGGGGGAAAATCCGCATCCAAGGATCGTGACGGTTGCTCACATCCGGCGGGTGATGCTCCCCCTCCTCGCTTGTGGATGGGTGCTGCGGAGATGGATGAAGTTGGCTTGGTGACCTCGCGGTCACGGCATCGTCGGCATCGTCGCCAATCGTTGCTGCTGATGCTGCTGGCCGTGACGAGCGGCGGTTGCAGCATGCTGGCAGGTCGAAAGCCCGCGCCGCATGACACGCGGTTGTCGTATCATGAGAAGGTGGGGCTGAAGATCGAATATCCCGATGCGGATGATTGCGGCTGCCCGCCGGGAGAGGTCGCCCAAGCAGCGACCGATCCCCTGACCTTTGATGATCCAGCGGCCATCCCTGCCCTCGAGATGACGCTGGCCGAAGCGGTACGCTTGGCCGTCAGCCAAAGCCCCGTCTTGCGATCGCTCGGCGGGAGCATCGTCCAGGCACCTCAAGGTTCGGCGACGATTTATGACCCGGCCCTTGCTTATGCCAATCCCTTGGGCGGGGTTGAAGCAGCGCTCTCGGCCTATGATGCGCAGGTCAACGGGGCCCTCAACTGGAACAAAAATGAAATTCCCAACAACGTGGCAGGCGCGTTTGGTCAGCTCTTCAATCCTCCGACCAGCCTCGCGACGCGTTCAAATTACTCGACCGAGCTTGCCAAGCAAACAGCCCAAGGGGCACGCTTCGCCCTCCGCCACAACGTTCTCTATACCCGCAACAACCAGCCGTTTCGGGAATTCCGATCGGACTTTGTCGGCTGGATCGAAGCCGAATGGCGGCAGCCCTTGATGCAGGGTGCAGGGACGCAGTTCAATCGCATCGCCGGCCCCAATTCCGCGATCGGCCAGTACAATGGTGTGCTCATCGCTCGTCTGAACAATGATCTCAGCCTGGCCGAATTCGAAGCCGCCGTGATTGGCCTGGTGTCCGATGTCGAACAGGCTTACTGGGAATTGTATGGGGCCTACCGCAGCCTCGAAGCCCAGCTCCGCGGACGCGAGTCGGCCCTGAAGACGTTTCAGGTCCAGCAGGCGCGAACGACCGTTGGCTACGACCGCGATGATCCCTTGGCCCAAGCCACCAGCCAGTACTTCCTTTTCCAATCGCAAGTCGAAAATGCACTGGCCGGGGAAATTGGGATCTTCGCCCTCGAGCAACGGCTGCGATATCTGCTCGGGATGCCCGCCGCCGATGGCCGCCTAATCAAGCCGACAACCGATCCGCAATCGGTGCAGGTCGTCTTTGATTGGCACAGCGCGCTGCAGCAAGCGCTCGATCGCCGCGTCGAACTGCGACGACAGAAATGGAACGTCAAGCGTCGCGAACTGGAACTCATCGCCGCCCGCCTCAATCGCCGACCACGCCTCGATTTTCTTGGCCAGTACCGGTGGCGGGGGCTGGGTGATCATTTGATCGGGCCGACCGACAATGGCCCCTTCGATAACCTCTATGACAACATCGCCCAAGGAGATTTCCAGGAATGGGTCGCCGGGATGGAAATGCAATTCCCGGTGGGCCTGCGGCAAGCGACCGTGGCCGTCAGCCATGCCCAGCTGAACCTCGCCCGAGAACGAGCCGTGCTGTGCGAATCAGAACTGCGCGTCAGCCACGACCTCTCGTCGTCAGTCCGTGAATTGACCCGCGCTTACCGACTGATGCAAACGAACCTCAACCGCTGGCTCGCCGATCAAAATCAAGTTGAAATCCTCGCCAAACGCGTTGAATTCGGGGTCGGGGATGACGCTCGCGGATCGAACTCGATCTTCATCCTCCTCCAGGCCCAGCGGCAACTGGTCAGCAGCGAAGCCGACTTCTATCGCTCGCTCGTCGACTACAACCTCGCGATCCGCAATCTCCATCGCCAGAAAGGGAGCTTGCTCGCGTATAACCAGGTCCAGTTGGCCGAGTCAGGATGGAATGAAAAAGCCTATGCCGATGCTTACCAAACCGGACGCTTCTTCACTCCATACGCCAATCCGCAAGCGTTGAGCGTTCCTCAGCCAGTGACCACCGGCGACTTTGATCCCTCGCAACCCGTTTCCACCCAAGCTGCGACGCTCGGAGATTTTTTTCAAGAACCTCCCCAACCCGCCGAAACACCGCCGCAAGAGCGCGTCCCGCCGCATGTTCCGTAGACACCCAAACTCATGTACGATGCCGTTCGACTCATACACCTCTAAATGGTGCACCTGAAAAGGGTGCGGCTCGAAACGGTGCCTAGGGACGAGTATCGATCGAGGGTGGTGGGGGAAGATGCTCGAGGAAATGGATCACCAGCCGCTGCACCTCCGGGTCATTCATGAGGAACGAATGGAGGACATGCACCGAGTGATGATCGCGGGCTCCGGGCAGGTAGGTCTCCTCGACGCGGACCACCAAATCGCTCGGGCCAGCAACGATCGGATTGAACATCCATGATTCGCTGAGGTCTCCGGCGACAATGATAAATGGACAGGGGGGAATCGCGAGCCGTTCCTCGAGCGCGGACCATGCTGGCCCAAGCTCCATCCCCCCACGCCCAGTTACGGTCTCAAACAACCCGAGCCGCCCCAGCTGCTTGGCGATGTCGGCCCCTTGATTGGGAGGCCCGAGCATTGCTAGTCCCCCGAGTCGCTCGAGCAGACCACGGGGATCCCCCTGCTGCTGATAGTCCGCTAGGGCATGCCGTACAACAATGTTCCCCATGCTGTGCGCGACCAAGTCAATCCGTGGCTGGCCGGGTATCGATTCGAGGAATTCGCGGAGTGCCGCCGCATGCTCGGCGATTCCCCGACGCGTGCTCGCATATTCAAACAGAATCGCGCGACCCAGCCCAGCGTCCTCGACCGCCTGAGCCATTTTTTGCATCGAACTGCCGCTCCGCATCAGCCCATGCAGAAGGACGACAACGTGTGTCTCGGCTCGCAGCGGCGTCGGAAGATGCTCGTCGAGAATCGCTTGGCATTCCTCGCGAGTCCCCCATCCATAGCGAACGTTGCCGGGATTGAGCACCCGCCAGTGTCCGGTGAGCGCATTTTCCTGCAACCGCCATCCATCTTTCCAGCAATGGTCGGTCCAGAACTGTTTTCCCCCCAGCGTCGGCAATCTCAGGTTGAATCGCAATCCTTCCTCGTCCTCTTCAGTGAACTCTTGGGAATTCGACGGGTCATCGTGTTCATCCCCTCCGCGAACGTCCGGCAACACGACCATCCAAAGGAGCCAAAGACTCCACACTGTACGACTGCCGAGCTTCCATCGCGACATGAGCCTCCTCCTGTTTCGGTTCCTCCGGATCCATCGCCTCCCCAAGCAACCGCTCGAGAAACTCTCGCTCGCTGAGAAATTCAATCGCCTGCCCGCGCGCCCGCAAGCTTTCGGCACGCTCCTGTTTGGTACTCCGTGCACGCCCCGCCTTGATCGTGCGAGGATCAGGAGCACCCATCACAAGCATCGTCGTTTCCCGCGTGACGCTCGCTTGCGGTGCCCCCCCTGCACTGGACACGAGGTCCCAAGCGATGTCGCGATCGATGAGCGAGAAATTTCCCGTAATCACAATCCGCTGTCCCACCAGTCCCGCATTCCTCGCCGCGCGGCGGTGAAGATCCGCCACCGCTGGGAGCGGAAGACTCGCGGGCATTGCCGACGGAGGACCCGCATCGCGCGGCACCGAAAAACGATGCTGATAAATCTGAATCATCGCCCCTTGCGATTCGACTTGTCCGGAATCGGTGGAAGCATCCCCAACACTCCAGCCGATCCCGATCCCCGCGGATGTCGGCGGAGGAAGACGAGTCCATCGTCGTCGCGATGAATTCGGAAGCCGCAACTCTTCCGCTCCCCCCGTTCCCCGCGAAAGCCCCAGTCGTCGTTCAAGACTCGGCAGGTCGAGCGCCCCGAGCTCTGCCGCTGCGGCGAGCAGAATCTGCGCACAACATTCGGCATCCTCAAGCGCATCGTGATGAACAAATGAAATTCCTAGCCGGTCGGCGATCCCCTGTAGACCATAGCCCGCCTCATCGGGCCAAGTCCGCCTCGCAATCGCGCGCGTGCAGGTGAATTGAAACTCCGGAATCGCACACCGATAGTGCTGTAAACAGGTGCGGAGAACATGGATGTCAAACCGCGCATTGTGCGCTACCAGCACCCGCCCCTGGAGAATCCCCGAGATCGATCCCCACAACTGACCAAAATCGGCTTCCTTCCGCACCAGGTCCGGGGTGATCCCATGGATCGAAATGTTGCGAGGGGAGAAACGCAACGGGCGAGGGCGAATCATCCAGCTATGGCGAGATACAATCTCCCCCCCTTCGATTACCACCACCCCCAGCTGGCATGCGCTGTCGGGACGCTCGTTGGCTGTCTCAAAATCAATTGCCGCAAATTCCATAGCGGAAGTTCGTCTCCTTGATCACTGGCTCTCGCGCTTCTCCCTTGGCCCCTTCAAATTCCGTCTCAACACAAATTCCCCAGGCAGGCCAAGCGCCGCAAACTTCGGTTTCATTTTAACCTTCCCAAGGAATCGAATGAGACCCCAGTTTTTTCATAAAATGGGAGGTCTAGGAAGACTTTATGGCGTGAAGTGCTCTTCCTGGGAATTCTTGTCAAAGGGAGCCGATAGTACCTGTGCACGAGGTGCCGAAAACCTTTGGGCTTCGAAAACCACGTGTTACTCCTCGTTGATCATGCAAACAATTCTCTAGCCTCCGATTGAAGACTGATCCGGTCAGGAAAACCGTGTGCCTCTGGTTTGCACACGGAGCTTTTCAGCCGCTCGATCAGGAAGGATAGCTGCCATGAAGAAAACGTTTTTTGCCAGCATTTTCTCGTTGGCGTTCATCCTCGCCGGTGGCTCGGCGAACGCTGGACTGCTGGACCTTTTAAAGTCGCGATGCGATGCTCCATGCGATCTCGAGATGGCATGTGAGAATGGCGGCTGTGATCTCGGTGGATGCGATGGGGGTGGCTGCGATTCGATCGGCTGCGGCTGCGGATTGCTCGGCGGCTTCTCGATCCGTCCGAGCGATCACTGCTTCGACGATTTCATCAGCCCGATGTCGAATTTTATTTTCTTCGAAGATCCACGTACGCTCACCGAGCTGCGGCCGATCTTCTTCCATCATCGCGCCCCGGCCCCGCTCGGAACAACGGGGCTGGATGGGGGTGAAATCAATCTGCTCGCAGCCCAGGTGCGGCTTGCCCTGACCGAGCGATTGAGCTTTATCGCGGTCAAGGACGGTTACATTTGGGCCGGCGACGGTGATGACATCGTCGAGGATGGCTGGGCCGATTTGTCGCTCGGTTTGAAGTACAACCTCGTTCGCGATACCTGCACCGGGACGCTCGCAGCCGCAGGGTTTACGTATGAGATTCCGCTCGGCGACGAAGACGCACTGCAGTCGATTGGCGACGGTGAATTTCATCTGTTCGGTTCGGCAGGACAACGATTCCTCAATGGCGATGCACACTACCTGACCACGACTGGATTTCGCTTGCCGGTCGATGGCGACGTGCAGTGCACTTCATTCCACTGGTCAAACCACTTTGACGTGCGGCTGACCAATACCCTCTATGCAGTCACCGAAGTCGTCTGGTGGCACTGGTTTGATGATGCTCGTCTAGGGCTACCCCTGGGCGTTGCTGGGCAGGACGTTTTCAATCTGCCGTCGACCAATGTCGATGCTGAAAGCCTCGTCACCCAGTCGGTCGGCCTCAAGTGCAAACCGTCGGGAAATCGCGAGTACGGCCTCTCGTATGAATTCCCCGTCAGCGGTCATGAGGATGTCATCGACTATCGCATCCAAGTCGATATGATCTTCCGTTACTAAGACCCTACCGGAAAACGGGTCCATCGACCGCACTGCTCGTTCACGACTCCTTCTCTTCCCATGTTTGGGAAGAGAAGGAGTTTCTTTTTGGACTCGGTTCGATCGACACTGGCGGTGGGATTTTGCTCCCGGCGAGATTCCCACCCTCAGGAGACCTTCCCAAGGGCGTGGGCGACCTCAGCAATCAGCGGCTGCCAATCCCCCTGCGTCACCTGACGCCAAAGGCGATGGTTCTGATACCACGGCGTGCGGTCACTCTGAAGACCCCACCGCCAATCAGGCACCTTTCCCAGAAGAAGCCATGTTGGGGTCCCGATCGCACCAGCCAAATGGCCGGTCGAAGTGTCGACCGTGATGATCAGATCGAGATTCGCGACAATTGCCGCCGTATCGAGAAAAGCGCCCCCCGAGCGATCGACATCTTCCGGCAGGCGATGGATCCGCGGCGCGAAAGGAACGCGGGCCAGCTGGTCGGTCCCTTCCCCGAATTGCAAACTGACCAGAGAGACGCCGGGGAGCTGGGCGAGCGGTTCGAACGTAGCGAGCGGGATCGAGCGATAGATATCTGCATGATGCTCGCGGTTCCCCTGCCAGCAAATCCCGACCTTCAGACCAGGGAGCGAAGCGAGCCGATTTCGCCAATACTCGCGGAGATTCTCGGCGACATGCAGATACGGTTTTCCGTCGATCGACTGCAGCCCCTGCCACGTGTAATCCGCGACCTCGACCAGCGACGCATGATAGTCGAAGGGGCCGCCACTGGTCCCGGTGGGGACGATCTGCCCCATTCCTTCGACCAGTGAGAACAAGGGGACAAGTTTCGTCTCACAACCGACGATCACGGTGCCCCCCATGTCCCGAACGCGCGGGAGGATGCGGAGAAACTGAATCGCATCTCCGAGCCCTTGTTCGGGATAGACGAACAAGGTTTTTCCCGCCAGCGGTTCTCCTTGCCAGACAGGCTTGGTGAAAGCGGGACGGACCAGTCCTGGGAGCTTCCAGCGATAGCGGTATTCGCGCCACCCTTCCTCATAACGACCTTGGAGGAGATAGATGATCCCGAGATTCCGCCGTACTTCGGCATCGTCCCCCTGGAGCGCAATGGCGGCCTGATACCACCGCAGCCCCCGATCGATCTGACCATCCCAAACCCAGAGCGTCCCCCGATTTTTCATCGCATTGAGGTAATCGGGCTTTTGCTCCAGAGCCAGCGCCAAGGCGTGGTCGGCCTGCTCGACCTGACCGATCATCCGCAGCGCATTGCCAAGATTGTTGTGGGCAACGGGGAAGAACGGCTGGATCTCAATCGCCCTCCGGTAGGCCGCGACCGCTTCTTCATAACGACGCAGATCAAAGAGAGCGATCCCCAGATAGACATGGACATTGGCGTTCTCGGGGGCTTTCTCGGCGAGCACCCGATACGCGGCCTCGGCACCGACAACATTCCCTTGCTGGTGGTGGGCCCAAATCTGGGCGAGCATTTCATTGACCGTCGGCATCGTACAACCTCGGGAGGAAAGAAAAAGAGCCGTGGCCCCCGAAGGAACCACAGCTCAAGGGAGGGTGGATTGCACCGACCGGTCTTCGGCTAATCGAGGAAGCCGACCAGATCCTGGCTGCGGCTCGGTTGCTGCAGTTTGCGAACCGCTTTGGCTTCGATCTGCCGAATCCGCTCGCGGGTCACTTTGAAGATATGCCCAACTTCTTCGAGCGTATAACTGTAACCATCACCGAGTCCGTAGCGGAGCTTGATAATTTCCCGCTCGCGATAGGACAAACTGCGAAGGACGTTGTTAATCCGATCGCGGAGCATCTCCTGGGCAGCGCCGATCGCCGGACTCTCCGCCGCGCCGTCCGGAAGGAGGTCGCCGAATTGGCTGTCCTCACTGTTCCCGACTGGTCGGTCGAGGCTGATCGGATAGCGGCTCATGGCGAGCACACGACGGGCTTCTTCGACGGTCGTTTCGGCACGCCGCGCGGTCTCTTCAATCGTCGGCTCGCGCCCCATTTCCTGCAGCAATTGCCGCGCGACATTCCGTACGCGACTCATCGTTTCCACCATGTGGACCGGAATCCGAATCGTCCGGCTCTGGTCGGCCACGGCACGCGTAATCGCTTGGCGAATCCACCACGTCGCATAGGTACAGAACTTGAATCCTCGACGGTATTCGAATTTATCAACCGCCCGCATCAAGCCGGCATTGCCTTCCTGGATCAAGTCGAGGAACGACAAACCGCGATTGCGATACTTTTTCGCAATCGAAACGACCAAGCGAAGGTTCCCCTCGCTCAGCTCCCGTTTGGCCTGCTGATAGCGGCTGTAAACCTGCTTGAGCACAATCACTCGGCTGCGGAGACTGGTCGGCGTCTCTTGGCAGGCGGTGAGAATCTGCCGCCGTTCGGACATCAGCCGATTGACGATCTCACGCGAGAGTTTCTCCCCCGACCGCTGCTTCAAGAGGGATTCGATCTCGCGGAGCCGAGTCTCGAATTTCTCGAGCGTCCCGATCCGCGTCTCAATCCGCTGCGTTCGCAAACCGAGCTCTTCCACCAGCCGCACCGCGCGGCGGCGACGGCGCGCGAGCGCTTGCCAAGCGGCAGCACGACGCACCGGATCGGCCGATTTGCTGGTCGCTGTCTTCCAGTCAAGGCGATTGCGACGGAGCAAGATCCGGAGCGTCGCCAGATTGTGAGGCAGCCGCCCAAGAATTTGCTCTTTTTCCAAATGATCGGTCACCGACACCTGGACCGTGCGATCAAACGGCAGCTCTCCACGATACACCCGGCAGAGCGTCTTGTACGCCTCGCGAAGAACGTAATCGTTTTCCAGCAACTTCGTCCGGAACCGCCGACGCGTCTCTTCAATCCGCTTGGCCAACTCAATCTCTTGCTTCCGTGTCAGCAGCGGGATTTCCCCCATCTGCGTCAGATACATCCGCACCGGATCGTCGGACCAAGTCTCGTTCTCATCGACCTCGCCAAGCAAATCCTCGGCGCTATCGAGCTGAACATCGACATCCGCATCGTCAGGATCACCAACAAGGGTGGCTGCGCCATTCTCCTCGTCATCGCTGTCATCGAGCGGCAATTTTTCAAAACCTACGGCAACTTCGGCTGCCTGAGGCACATCGTCTTCGAAATCGTCCAATAAAGTCTCGTACAACTTCTCAACTCCTCTCCGTATGCTTCCACACCCCGGCTTGCATGACAGGCGCGCACCGCAAGCGACTTCTGTGAAACTTCGAGAGCGCGCTGCCCTTAATTCTACCACCCTCTAGCGAACACTCCGACCGACCAACTCAATTGGTAAAACTTTATGCGCAGCGAAACTTTGACGACGCTCCATTCACGCCGCCGCCATCCCCGACGCGCCTCGTTTTTCTGCTCGGCTTTTCTCCGCTTGGCATCGATCTGGCAAGACAATCGGGCAACCCCAAATTTTTACCCATTTCTCGGGCGATTCAGCCCGCTCTTGTTTGCTCTCGCAGCGTACTCAAGGGTACATGCTGACAAGAGAGCGTTTGGGAGGTAGTTTGCCTTGCGTCTCTCAAATCTTAATCAACCCACTCCCTCGGTCCAGCCTCAAAGTCCACAGAATGTACCTGATCACTTGCTCGCACGGACACGATTTTCCCGTCCCTGCATCGGCCGCGGGGAGCACCCTCCCCTGTCCGAGTTGTGGACAAATGACCTCCGTTCCAAAACTCGGCCAGCTCCGCCTTCGACCCGCGACAATTCCCCCCCAAGCCAAACCCCCAGCCCGCACAACTTCCTCGCCTCCGGCACGCGTCGCCTTCGCATTCTGCCTCCTCGGCATGCTCGCCGCCGGGGCCGTCGCCACCTTCGCCGCAATCCGCTGGTATTTCCTCCCTGTCCCGATCACCGCCCAAGAACATATCCGACTGGAACAAGAAAGAATCGACACGCTTTCTCCCAACGACCTCCTGGCCACTTGGGAGACGCTCGAAGCGACAAGCAACTTTTCCGAGCAGTTTCCTTGGCCCTACCAGCGGATGGCAAACCTCCGCAATGAGTGGTTCCAAACGTGCTGGATCGCCGCTGCCGTCGCTCTCGGACTGCTCGCCCTCGGAATCCTTTGCTTGCAATTCGGACGGAGCTCCGCACCGCAGTCCTAACAGAAAAACGTTCTCCTCACGCGCCCCTTCGCCGCAGCACATAGACCACATCCTCGCACGTTCCATCGACGTCGATCGGCTGGTCGATCTGATACTGGAAATCGTAAGTCGCCACGACATCCCACCCCCCGCTCCGCTGAATCAAGCTCCGCAGCTCGCGATCGGTGTACGAACGAAGCAGCAACTCGTCTTCAATCCGAAATTGCCGCAAGGGTGTGTAGATTTCAAACTCGATTCCAAAACGCTCGAGTCGTTTTGGAAGATCGCGCTCGAGCGTCCACATGTGCGTCTTGACCATCAGGTGCCCCCGCCGCGCGCTCCACGATTCCGTCTCACTCGGATTGGCCTCGGTCGGCCGCAGATGGAGGCCCAGCAGATAGAGCCCCCCGTCGCGAATCGCCGCTGCCATCGAACGAAAATGCCCGATCCCCTCGCGGTCGCTGCGAAGATGCCGAAAACTGTTGATCGTGTTGAAGGCGACATCGAACTTTGGAACTCCCGACGGGAGCACAAAATCCGACATGTCGGCGACAAAAGTCGTTGGCTTGAATCCCCCGCGGACCAGCCTCGCGTTACAGAATTCAATCGCCTTGGAATTCAAGTCAATCCCGCTGACAGCATACCCTCGCTTGGCCAGTCGCGACAGCAATCGACCCGTTCCACATGCAGGCTCAAACATCCGCCGACAGCGCTTGCCCTGAAGATACCGCGCGCTGCACTGCTCGATAAAACGGAGCTCCGCCGCACAGTCCGATCCGAAAACCAAATCGTAGTACTTCGGATGGTCGTAAATGCTCTCCACAATCGCTTCCATGATGTCCTTTCTCTTTCGCAGGCATATCACCCTACTGACGAGCGATTCTGTCGACAAACGAACGTCGACTAGCGAACCGCAGCCAACCCCAACTGGCGACGCAAAAGTCCGATCTGTCCGATATGAAGCTGTTCATGCAGGGGAGCAAAGAGGACCGCCCCAAGCTTGTTCGGATAAACGGCATACGGCATCTCGGTCGGTTCCAGCAGCCGCGCCGGATCGCTCTGGCGGAGCTCCTCGATGGCTTGCTGATGGATCCGCGCCAGTCGCGCCAGCAAGTCCGCCGCCGCATCCCGCTCGGCCACTTCCGCCTGCGGGACCGTGCCACGCCCATAGCGTTTTCGAAACCAACCCGGAATCAAATCGAGATCTCCACTGGCGCGACCCCGCTGGCGATACATCAGCAGTCCATACTGGGAAACCGCCAGATGCCCCACCTGCCAAGCGATGTGCGTGACTCCCCCGGAAGGAATTCCATGCCACAGCTCCGTCGGAGTCGCCGCCAGCATCTCCAGAAGGTACTGCCGCGTGAACGCGATCTGCCCGAGCGCCGCGTCCAGCGCTCCGCGTGCCGCTTGTTCATCGAGTCGCTCTTCCACCACTCCGCTCCTCCTCCCCCTGCTCCCAGCCCTCGAACCCCAGCCCTCGAAACGCAGCCCTCGAAACCATGCGGCTGACAACGCAGCACCGCTTCTTGCCAGCGCCGCCGCTTTTTTTCCCCGCGCGGAAATGAAGGTACCACAAAGGGAGCTCCTCAGCCACGCGGTTCGCGTCTCGATCAAGGCACGGGGACGCAAACCCGCAGCGGATCCCGCCTCGGCTCACTTGCTCTGCATCGCGATCACCCCATCCCAACCGGGCGGGGGAACACGACCATGGCTGGCGATGTAGACGGTCAAAAAATC
>Ga0169931_10006378_pt1 | contig 17811 bp, 16 predicted proteins | sample Kivu_15m_20L_FD_129675 | JGI IMG/M metagenome (GOLD analysis project Ga0169931, IMG submission 129675) | Freshwater microbial communities from Lake Kivu, Western Province, Rwanda to study Microbial Dark Matter (Phase II) - Kivu_15m_20L... | ecosystem: Environmental > Aquatic > Freshwater > Lake...
AACCTGCTCGAGGACCGCCTCAATCCCGACGGTCTGGCTCTGGTGCTGGAGGCCGATCACTTCTGCATGAAGTGGCGCGGGGTGAAGGACGAGGACTCGCAGATGACCAACAGCGTCATGCGCGGTGCTTTCCTGCACAACCCCGAGCTGCGCAAGGAGTTCCTGCAACTCATTCGCCGCTGAGCGCCGCACACCGCACGGAGCCCGGCGCGCGCGGATCACTCCAGCCGTATGCCGGCCTCGCCGATGACCTGTGCCCAGCGCCTGGTCTCGGCCGCGATGAAGCCGGCGAACTGACCCGGCGCCGCGCCGAAGGGCTCGACCCCCCCTTCGGCCAGGCGCTGCTTCAAGGCCGTCCCCCCGATGGCGGCGTCCACGTGCCGGTAGAGGGTGGTCACGCGGTCCATGGCCATCCCCGCCGGACCGACCAGCCCCTGCCACGCGAAAGCGTCGAAGCCCCGGACGCCCTGCTCGTCCAGCGTGGCCACGTCCGACAGCGCCTCCAGCCTGCGCCGGGTGGCCACACCCAGCAGTCGCAGACGATGTCCGGCCAGGGCGCCGCGCACCGTCGGCAGATCCAGGAAGGCAAACTCCAGCCTGCCGCCCACCAGATCCTGCACCACGGGCGCCGCCCCCTTGTAGGGGACGTGCTGGAGTTGCGCGCCGGTCTGACGGCGGAACAGTTCCGCCGTGAGGTGATGCGGCGAGCCCAGTCCCGGGCTGCCGAAGTTCAGCGTGCGCGCCCGTCCCGCGGCCACGAGACCCGCGACGTCCCTCAGCGGCGAATCCGCCGGCACCGCCAGCAGCAGCGGGATGCGCGCCACCCGCGCCACGGCGGTGAAATCCTTCGCTGGGTCGTAGGGCAGACGGCGGTACAGCGCCGGGTTGGTCGCCAGGGTGGCCGTGTCCGCCAGCATCAGGGTGTGACCGTCGGCCGGGGCACGCACCAGCACCTCGGCCGCGACGATGGTCGTGGCGCCCGGGCGGTTCTCCACCACCACCTGCTGGCCGAGGCGTGAAGAGAGCTCTGCGGCCAGCGTGCGGCCGATGAAGTCCGTTGCCCCGCCCGCCGGATAGGGCACGATCAGCCGCAGCGGCCGCGAGGGATACGCCTCCGCCCGGGCGGCAGGCGCCACCACGGCGCACGCCCCCGCCACCATCAGGCGCCGCCGTCCCGGGATCGGCCGCGTCATGCCGGTGTCTTCCGCTTCCACGAGTCGACGTAGGCGCGCTGCTCCACGCCCTCCGGCATGGACGCCATGTCCACCGGGAATCGGGTGTCGATCATGACCGCCACCTCGTCGGTCTCCTTGCGGCCGGCCTTGGCCCCGATGTCGAAGGCCTTGGGATGCGGCCCGTGGGTGAAGCCGCAGGGGTGCACGGTCATCATCCCCGGGTGGATGTTGTCGCGCGAGAAGAATTGGCCGCGGTGGTAGAAGATGATCTCGTCGTAGTCGTCGTTGTTGTGGAAGAACGGCACCTTCAGCGCTCCCGGGTCGGACTCGATCGGCCGCGGGCAGAAGGTGCAGACGATGAAGTTGCGCGCCACGAAGGTGGTGTGGGCCGATGGCGGCAGGTGGTAGCGATGGCTCATCAGGGGGCGGATGTCGCGCCAGTTGAGCCGCACCGCCGTGAGATCGCCATGCCAGCCGATGGCATCCAGCGGATTGAATGGATAGCGCATGGTCGCTACCCGGCCACGGCGCTTCACCCGCACCACGGTCTCCACCTCGCCCTGCTGCTGGCGGAAGGCCTCGTCGATGCGCGGCGTGTCGAGCACCGCCGGATCGAAGATGGCATGCGGTCCGAGAATGCCCTTCTCCGGCAGCTGGTAGGAGCTCTCCGTGGCCTCGATCATGAGCAGGGTCGTCGCCGCGGTCGGCTCCAGCCGCCACATCGCGCCGCGCGGCAGCACCAGATAGTCGCCATCGCGGTATTCGAGGTGCCCCCAGTCGCAGAACAGATGTCCCGCCCCCTCGTGCACGAACAGCAGTTCGTCGCCATCGGAGTTGCGCGCCAGATGGTCCATCGGACGGTCGCAGCGCCACAGCCGCAGCGACACGTCGCCGTTGCTCAGCACGGCAGCCGCCTCCCACGGGCCGGGACCCGCCTCGGGCAGAAGGTTCAGGTCGTAGGCACGGGGCTGCAGTTCGCCGTCGAAGCTCGACCAGTCGGTCGGGCGGTGCACGTGGTGGAAGTGGCAGCTGGGGCCGAAGAATCCTTCCTTGCCCATCTCGCGTTCATAGGTGCCCTCGGGCAGGTCGGCATGGGCCTGGCGGGAATGCACGCCCTCCGCCCGGGGGTGGGAGATCCAGCGTTTCATGTGTGACTCCTGGGAAAGGTCTGATCGATCACCACGTTCGCGACAAGGGTCCGGTGCGTCGACGACGCAAAGGCCGGAGTCAGCCCGGACCTGGGCGCGCCGGGCATGGAAACGGGCCGCGGTCTGCGTCCACCCGGCGCGCCGGGATCAGGCCGGCGCGCGGCCGGACGCGCCCCGGGCAACGGCCAGGGCCTCGCGCAGGGTGTCGAGGTCGCCGATCTGGTTCGCCAGCAGCAGCACCAGGCGGGCATTCAGGGCGGCACTGGCCTCGTCGTCGAGCCCGGCATGGGCGTCGATGAGCGCCTGATAGAACTCATCCGGCTGGGTGAGCCGGGCCCCTGTCTCAAGCGGCATGTTCCACTCCCTGGGCCCGGCGCAGGGCCGCGGCCACGTCGTCGTCCGTCCAGCGCCGCCACCGCGCCGCGACGTGCTGGTCCGGGCGCAACAGGTACAGCGTGCCGGGGCTCGCGTCGTAGCGCTGCCTCAGCAGGCCGGCGTTGTCATGCACCGTCGCCGGCGCGTGCTCGCCCACTGCGACCACCCGGCCGGCCCCGCCCAGCAGGTCACGCAGGAGCGCCACCTCGCGGGCTGCCTGTGCGGCATCGGAGGCGGCGAAGTACACGGCGCAGAACTCTCCACCCAGCAGATCCAGCCACCAGCGCTCGCACCCGCCTTCGCGCACCGGTGCATCGGCCGCGGGCGCGCCCGGTGCCATGGACCCGGAGAAGGCATCGCGGTCGGGCGTCGACAGCGGGCTGCCGCGGTGTGTGGTCGGCAGCGACAGGCGGCCGCTGTTGACCAGGCGGCGGGCAAACTCGTGGTCCACCGCCAGATCGAGTACGGCGTCGCGGAACATCCGGCTCATGCGGCTCTTGGGCGTGATGAAGTCGGTCGCGCGAGTCGAATTCCGGATGTTCTCGTCCGCCGCCTCGGTGCGCTCGCGCTCGTAGCTGTCCAGCAGCGACGCCGGCGAGGCGCCCGCCAGCACGCGGGCCAGCTTCCAGCCCAGGTTGTCGGCATCCTGGATGCCGCTGTTGGCGCCCCGCGCCCCGAACGGCGAGACCTGATGCGCCGCGTCGCCGGCGAAGATCACCCGGCCGTGGACGAAGCGCGCCAGCCGCCGGCACTGGAAGGTGTAGACGCTGACCCACTCCAGCTCGAACGGCCGGTCGTCCCCCAGCATGGCGCGGATGCGCGGGATCACGCGCTCCGGCTTGCGTTCCTCCTCCGGGTCTGCGTCCCAGCCGAGCTGGAAGTCGATGCGCCAGACGTCGTCTGCCTGCCGGTGCAGCAGCACCGACTGACCCGGGTGGAAGGGTGGATCGAACCAGAACCAGCGCTCGGTCGGGAAATCGCCGCGCATGTGCACATCGGCGATGAGGAAGCGGTCGCGAAACACCTGCCCCACGAAGTCAAGGCCCAGCAGGCCGCGCAGCGGGCTGCGCGCGCCGTCACAGGCGATGAGGTAGCGTCCGCGCGCCTCGTAGACACCCTCGGGTGTCTCAACGGTGGCCGTGACGCCCTCGTCGTCCTGCACGACACCGGTGACCCGGTTCTGCCAGCGCACCTCCGCACGTCCCAGCGCCTGCAGACGCGCCAGCATGGCCTCTTCCAGATGGTACTGCTGCAGGTTGACGAAGGCCGGGCGCCGATGCCCCGCCTCCGGCAGCAGGTTGAAGCTGTAGGCCAGACGGTCGCGGTGGAAGACCTTGCCGATGCGCCAGCTGATGCCGCGCTCCACCACCGCCTCGCCGCAGCCGTAACGGTCGAGCACCTCGAGGGTGCGCTTGGCATAGCAGATGGCACGCGAACCGGCACTCACCGTGTCGCCATCGTCCAGCACCAGGGTCGGCACGCCGTGCAGCGACAGGTCGAGCGCGCAGGCCAGCCCCACCGGACCGGCACCAACGATGATCACCGGCCGGCTGGCCTGCTCCCCCGTTGCCAGCTCCGGTGCCGGCACGTGGGCGAATACCGGCGGCGTGTAGGTCGATGGCATGCCTGTCCCCTTCGAACTCAGCCCTCGAGGGACTCCCACATCTCGCGGTCACGCTGCGCCGTCCAGATGCGCGGGTCACCGATGCCGGAGGCCTCGTCGTAGGCGCGGCTCACGTCGAATGGCAGGCAGTGGTCGAAGATCACCCAGTGGCCGAAGCGCGGCTTGAGGGCATCGTAGGTGTTGCGGTAGACCTCGCGCAGCGGACGTCCGGCCTGCTGGCCGGCACGAACCGACTCGAACATGCTGGTGATGAAGGCACGGGTGTCGGCCAGACCCTGGGCCACCTGCTCCGGCGTCTGCAGCGCCTCGCCCCGCCCGGGCACCAGCTTGGCGGGCCCGAGGGCGGCGATGCGGTCGAGGGTGGCGGGCCAGTCCTGCAGATAGGCGTCCCCGGTGTAGGGCGTGGCCGCGAACTCCACCAGATCGCCCGAGAACAGCACCTTCTCCTTCGGCAGCCAGACCACGGTGTCGCCCTTGGTGTGACCGCGCCCGAGATGCAGGATCTGCACCTCCAGACTGCCGAGGAACAGGGTCAGAGACTGCTCGAACACCACGTTCGGCCACGTCAGCCCCGGGATCGACTCGACCGCGCGGAACAGCCGGGGGAAGCGCTCGATCTCGGACTTCATGTCGGCCTCGCCGCGCTCCCGGATCAGCTCCCAGGTCGGGCGGCTGGCGATGATCTGGCTCGCGCCGTAGGCGCTGGCCCCCAGCACACGCACTGCGTGGTAGTGCGACATGACCACGTGCCGGATCGGCTTGTCGGTGACCTCGCGAATGCGACGGATGACGTCCTGGGCCATCACCGGCGTGGCCTGGGTGTCGATCACCATCACCGAGTCGTCGCCGATGACGATGCCGGTGTTCGGGTCTCCCTCGGCCGTGTAGGCATAGGCGCAATCGGCGAGCTTGACGAAGCTGACCTGCTTTTCATGCAGGTCGGCCTGCGAGGCGAATTTCTTTTCCATCGATCCTCCCGGAGGGACCGCCGCGGCCAGCACCGAATGCGACGGCGTCATTACGATAAGGTAAAACGATTGCACGGATCGTAATCGGGCCCTAGCATCCGGGTCAATCCGCCCAGCCCCTCCCTGCCCCGTGCCCGCCAGTCCCACGCCAGCCCGCCCCCGCGCCCAGGGCATCCAGTCGGTCGAGACCGGCGGCGCCCTGCTCGAGGCGCTGGTCGCCGGCGGCCACCCCATGATGCTCAAGGACCTCGCCGCCGCCGCCGGCATGCCCGCGGCCAAGGCCCACCGCTACCTCGTGAGCTTCATCCGCCTCGGTCTGGTGGAGCAGGACGGCACGGCCGGCCGCTACAGCCTGGGCCCCTTCGCCCTGCGACTCGGGCTGTCGGCGCTCGGCCGGCTCGATGCCGTCCGGCTCGCCACGCCGCGCCTGTCGGAGCTTGCCAGCCGCCTTGGCGTCACCGTGGCGCTGGCCGTGTGGGGCAACCGCGGCGCCACCATCGTCCGCTGGGAGGATTCGCGCGACATCGTCACAGTCAACGTGCGCGCCGGCGGCGTCATGCCGCTGCTCAGTTCCGCCACCGGCCGATGCTTCGCCGCCTGGATGCCGCCGGGCGCCATCGATCACCTGGTGGCCGAGGAACTCCGGCAGGCGGGCCGACCGGGCGTTCCCCGCGACCGCGACGAGGCGGACCGCATGCTCCAGGAGGTGAGGAGCACCGGCCTCGCCCGCGTCACCGGCCAGCTGATCCCGGGCATCGACGCGCTGGCGGCACCGGTGTTCGACCACCGCGGCGCGATAGTGCTGGCGGTCACCGTCCTGGGCTATGCGGGGACCTTCGACAGCCGTGTCGACGGATCCGCAGCGTCAGCGCTACGGGCCTCCGCGGCCGACCTCTCCGCCCGGCTGGGTGCCCCGACGGGAAAGTCCGGCAAGGCCTGACATCACGGTTGCCCGCCGACCGCTCGCGCCCGGGGCGGTCGCCCGTCAGGCGACGTGCCGCCATGTGCTGGAGTCCACAAGGCACGGGCCGGCAAAGCCAGCCCCTTTTGCGCCAGCCGATCGGATCTTCCGCAATTGCCCTGTCCGCCCGCCAGACGTCCGGACCCACGGCGATCAGACGCCCCCGGCCGCTCGGACAGGCTTGCGACCGGAGGATTGCCTGCTCATAATGGGAAACAAAGTTTCTCTTTGAGCAACATCCTTCCTCCTTCACCTCATGCCGTCCGCCCCCGCCCCACGTCGCTTCATCCTGACCCTCTCCTGCGAGGACCGCGTCGGCATCGTCGCTGCGGTCAGCGCCCTCCTGGCCCGCCATGGCGCGCTGATCCTGGAGTCCAGCCACTTCGCCGACATGCAGGCGCGTCGGTTCTTCATGCGCCAGGAGATCCTGGCCGACTCGCTGCCCTTCGATGCCGCCAGCTTCCGCGAGGCCTTCCGCTCCATAGCGTCGGAGTTCGGCATGGACTGGCGCATCCGCGACCAGGCCGAGCGCCGCAGGATGGTGGTCCTGGTGTCCCGGCAGGGGCACTGCCTCTACGACCTGCTCGGACGCTGGAAGTCCGGCGAATGGAACGTGGACATCCCCTGCGTCATTTCCAACCACGAAAGCTTTCGCGGCCTGGTCGAGTGGCATGGCATCGCCTTCCATCACGTGCCGGTCGACCCGGCCCGCAAGGACGTGGCCTACGATGAGATCGCCCGCCTGTACGAGGCTGCGGGCGGCGAAGTCATGGTGCTTGCGCGCTACATGCAGATTCTCTCGCCCGCCATGTGCGCGCGCTTCCGCGGGCAGATCATCAACATCCACCACAGCTTCCTGCCCAGTTTCATCGGGGCACGCCCCTATCATCAGGCCCATGAGCGCGGCGTCAAGCTCATCGGGGCGACCTGTCACTACGTCACCACCGACCTCGACGAAGGACCCATCATCGAGCAGGACGTGACCCGCATCTCGCATGCCGACCATCCCGAGGACCTGGTGACCTACGGTCGCGACATCGAAAAGGTGGTGCTGGCACGCGGACTGCGCTTCCACCTCGAGGATCGCGTTTTCCTTCACGGCAACCGGACGGTGATCCTGCGCTGACTTCGCGGCGGCGTCGGGGGCCCGGTGGATGCCGCGAACGACGACGGCGCGCTACCGCCCTCCGCGCCATGGCTGTCCATGTTGCGTTGCACACCCCGTCGCCTGCGCTAACATTTGACGTTGCCCCGGAGTCCTTCTGCCCGGAGCCCGCAACCCGGAGTCAACGTCTTGGACACCCCACCAATCTGGACCCCCTCGCCGCAGCGCCGCGCCGAGGCCAACCTCAGCGCATTCTCCGCCCTGGTCGCCGACCGGCATGGCGAGCGGCACGACGACTATGCCGGTCTCTACGACTGGTCAATTCGCCACCCGGACCTGTTCTGGAGCGCGCTGTGGGACTTCTGCGGCGTGGTGTCGGCCGGCAAGGGCGAACGCCTGCTCGTCGACGGCGACCGCATGCCCGGCGCCCGCTGGTTCCCGGACGCGCGACTCAACTACGCCGAGAATCTGCTGCGCCGGCGGGACGACGACACCGCCATGGTGTTCCGGGGCGAGAACAAGGTGCGCCGGAGCCTGAGCTTCCGCGAGGTGTACGAGGCGACAGCCCGCCTCGCTGCAGCCCTCAGGGCGGCCGGCGTGCAGCCGGGTGACCGCGTCGCGGCCATCGTCTCGAACATGCCCGAAGCCATCATCGGCCTCATGGCCACCTCGAGCGTGGGCGCGATCTGGTCGTCCTGCTCGCCGGACTTCGGTGTGCAGGGGGTGCTCGACCGCTTCGGCCAGATCACGCCGAAGGTGCTGCTCAGCGTGGACGGTTACTGGTACGGCGGCAAGCGCCTCGACGTGCTGGGCAAGCTGGCAGAGATCGTCGACCGTCTGCCGAGCGTCGAGCAGGTGGTGGTCATCCCCTACCTCGCCGAGGAACCCGACCTGTCTGCGGTGGCGCGCGCCACCAGCCTGCCCGCCTTCGTGGCGCCGTTCCCCGCGGGAGACATCGCCTTCGAGCGCCTGCCCTTCGACCACCCGCTCTACATCCTGTACTCCTCCGGGACCACCGGTGTACCCAAGTGCATCGTCCACGGCCAGGGCGGCTCGCTGCTGCAGCACCTCAAGGAGCACCAGTTGCAGACCGACCTGAAGCGGGGCGACCGGCTGTTCTATTACACGACCTGCGGCTGGATGATGTGGAACTGGCTCGCCTCCGGGCTGGCGACCGGGGCCACCCTGCTGCTCTACGACGGATCACCTTTCTATCCAGGGGCCAACGTCCTCTGGGACTTCGCCGAGCAGGAGCGCATGAACGTGTTCGGCACCTCGGCCAAGTACATCGACGCACTGAACAAGCTCAAGCTCCGACCGGTCGATTCGCACGATCTTTCGGCGCTGCGCACCATGACATCCACCGGCAGCCCGCTGGTGGCCGAGGGCTACGACTACGTCTACAGCCATATCAAGCAGGACCTGCTGCTGTCGTCCATCTCGGGCGGCACCGACATCGTCTCGTGCTTCGTCCTCGGCAGCCCCTGGGTGCCGGTCTGGCGCGGCGAGATCCAGTGCCGCGGCCTGGGCATGAAGGTCGAGGTCTACGACGACGAGGGCCGGCCCGTCACCGGCGTCAAGGGCGAACTGGTGTGCTCGGCGCCATTTCCCTCCATGCCGGTCGGCTTCTGGAACGATCCGGACGGGGGGCGTTATCGCGCCGCCTACTTCGAGCGCTTCCCCAACATCTGGTGCCACGGCGACTACATGGAGCTGACCGACCACGGGACCGCCATCATCTACGGGCGATCCGATGCGGTGCTCAATCCTGGCGGGGTACGCATCGGCACGGCCGAGATCTACCGTCAGGTCGAGCAGCTCGACGAGGTGGTGGAAAGCCTGGTCATCGGCCAGGACTGGAGCAACGACGTGCGCGTGGTGCTGTTCGTGCGCCTGCGCGAGGGTGCGGCGCTGGACGACGCTCTGGTCAGGCGCGTCAAGGAACGCATCCGGACCAACACCACCCCGCGCCACGTTCCCGACAGGATCCTCGCGGTTGCGGACATCCCGCGGACCAAGAGCGGGAAGATCGTCGAACTGGCGGTGCGCGACGTCGTGCACGGCCGGCCGGTGAAGAACCGGGAGGCGCTGGCCAACCCGGAGGCCCTGGACCTGTTCCGCGACCTGCCGGAACTGGCGCGCTGAGTCAGGCCGGCTGCGCCCAGGTCACGCACTCCCGCCCCCGTTCGCCCGCATTCCCCCCCACCGGAGCCCCTGACTGTCGGGTCGCCTGACAGCACTGGCATCATGGTCGGGATCGGCGGTTCGCAGGCGACTTCGCCGGCTTCCTGCCGACGGGTCACCAGACAGTGGCGTGGCGCCGGCGGGATGGGCGCGGCGGGTAGGGCCGCCACCGGCGCTCCCGCGGGCCGGCGGTTGTTCCGTGACCGCCACGGACCGGTCCCCATGGAACAGCGCCCACGATCCGTGGTCCCAGCGCGACACCGCTGACCAGGGGACCCGCCGGCGGATGCCGCCACCATGTCCAGGCCGCCGGCGGTGGCTTTCCCAACTCCATGACATCACAGGAAAAAACAAAATGGCCCTGACCACTCTGAAGATCGATGGCATGAGCTGCGGCGGCTGTGTCGCCAGCGTCACGCGCGTGCTCCAGCAGTTGCCCGGTGTGAGCTGGGTCGAGGTTTCACTGCAATCGGGGTCGGCCGAGGTCGCCCATGAGCCCAGCCTGAGCCCCGTCGAAGCGCTCGTCGGGGCGGTCGAATCCGCCGGTTTCGGCGCCCGCCCCGGCTGAATCACCCGCTGCACGCTGTCATCGGCACCATTGCGCGGAGCCCGTGGCGGCGGCTGAACGGCTGCAGCGCTGTCGGCCGCCTTGTCATCGCGCCACGGCGGCCCCATTCTTGCTGAGCATCCTGCCGTTTTGAGAGATTTCGATTCTGGTGGTCCCGGAATCGTGAGCGGAGCAAGGGTCGCGGCGGGTCGCAAGGGATGAACGCACTGGAGGTATTTCGCAAGGCACTGCGCGAGCTGTCCGAGAGACATGCTCAGGAACTGCCGCGCAAGCTCGCGGAGATCGATGGCGCCTGGGAGGCCGCCATCCGCAGCGCCGGGGCACGCGAGGATCTGGTGGCGGTCCAGCGCCTTGCCCATGCCCTCGACGTGGCCTCCAGCATGCTCGGACTGCCGGCCCTGTCCTCGCCGTCGCGACGCATCTCCCGAGAGCTGTCCATCCTCACCGCCAGCCCGATGCCACTGACCTCGCTGGACGTGGAGCGGGTCAACGACCTGATGGAAAAGCTGCGTCAGGCCGCCGGGGAAGTCACCCGCGCGGGTGCGCTCCCCGATCAGGACCCATCGTCGGCGCCGACCGAGGTCTCAACGGGCGCGGCCGAGGATCCGCCCCCCCAGTTGTCCCCCGCCTTCGAACTGCCGATGGAACGGCCGCCACGGCTGTCCGTGGTGACGGCGCCGGCGCCCGCCGCCGTGCCGACCCCACAACAGCTCCGTGCGGAGGCAGCCACGCCATCCACGCCGGCGGCCCCGCCGCCGCTCCCGCTGCCGGAGGTGGAGGCCGAGAGCCGGCGCCTTCTCTACATCCTCGACGGGGACGAACTCGGCCAGTCATCGCTCACCAACCAGATCAGCCGTTTCGGCTACGACGTGCGCCCGCTGCGCAGCCGTGCTGACCTGCGCGCGGCGGTGGAACGGCAGCAGCCATACGCCCTGCTGATCGACGTCGACGCCGCCGCGGAAGATCTCCCGGTCACGGCAGCCCTGGCTGCACTCGGCCCGGAAGTGCTGGCCCGCATCCCCTTCATCTGCCTGTCGGAACATGCCGACATGCAGACCCGTCTGGAGAGCGTCCGGGCCGGCGCCGCCGCCTACTTCCTGAAGCCGGCGCGGATCGCCGACATCGTGGACAAGCTCGACGCGCTGGCGATGCGCGAGGCGCCGGAGCCCTACCGTGTGATGATCCTCGACGCCGACCTCGACCGCTCCGACCTGTGCCGGGTGATCCTTCACGAAGTCGGCATGGACGTCTCGGTGGTCAACGATCCGGCAGAGCTCGTACCCACCCTCGGCGAGTTCAACCCCGAGATCCTGCTCATCGCCCTGAAGCTGCCGGGCTGCGGCGGCGATGAGGTGGCCCAGGTGGTGCACCAGATCCCCTCGTACGTGAGCCTCCCGGTGGTGTTCCTGTCGGAACACTGGAACCTCGATCGCCAGATCGGGCTGATGAACGTCGGCGGCGACGCCCTGCTGCCCCTGCCCCTGCAGGCCTCGCAGCTGATCGCGACCGTGATCGCCCGGGTCGAACGCTACCGTACGCTGTCCGGCCTGATGCAGCACGACAGCCTCACCGGCCTGCTGAACCACTCGCGGCTGCAGCAATACCTGGAGATCGAGTCGCTGCGGGCGATGCGCCAGGCCCACCCGCTGTCCTTCGCCATGATCGACCTGGACCACTTCAAGTCGATCAACGACCAGTTCGGCCATCCGGTGGGCGACCGCGTGCTCAAGAACCTCTCACGATTCCTGCGCAAGCAGCTGCGCAAGAGCGACATCGTGGGCCGCTACGGCGGCGAGGAATTCGCCATCGTGCTGACCGACACGGACGGCCCGGCCGCGCTGTCGGTGGTTGAGAAGCTGTGCAGCGATTTCTCTCGCATCGAGCACGAGGTCGATGGCGCGGCGCTGACCGTCACCTTCAGCGCCGGCGTCGCCTCGATGCAAGGCCGCTCATCCTCGCGTGAGCTGGTGCTGGCCGCCGACCGCGCGCTCTATGTCGCCAAGCGCTCGGGCCGCAACCGGGTGGTGTTCACCGAGCGCGACTGACGCGTGCGCCGCGCTCCGGCCCGCCGGAAGCCGGCGGGTGGCTTCAGGAGCGTCCCGCCTCTTCGTCGGAACGATCCGCCTGGGCAGGGAAATTGAGCTTCAGCAGGCGTTCGGCATCGCGCTGCAGATCGGTCAGACCCATGGCAGCGTAGGCTTTCACCAGGACCACGAAGGCCCCCTCCAGCGCAGGTGTCTGCGGGTAGTTGTCGATCGCGTATTGCGCCCGGTTCACCGCAGCCACATAGGCGCGCCGTCTCAGATAGTACTCGGCGATCCGGACCTCGGACGAGGCGAGGGCATTGACCAGATAGCGCATGCGCTTGAGAGCATCGGGCGCATAGCGGCTTTCCGGGAAACGTTCCACCAGTTCCTGCAGGGCATCGAAGGACTCGCGCATGGCCTGCGGGTCGCGCTCGGTCGGATCCTGGTCGGACAGCTTGGCGATCAGGCCGAGATCCTCGTTGAAGCTGATCAGCCCCTTGAGGTAGTAGGCATAGTCGACGTTCTCGTGCGTCGGATAGAGCTGGATGAAGCGGTCACAGGTCGCGATTGCCGAGGCGCGCTCGTTGTCCTTGAAATAGGCGTAGGCCAGCTCCAGCTGCGCCTGCTGGGCGTAGCGCCCGTAGGGATAGCGTGAACCCAGCTTCTCGAACAGACCGACCGCGCGCTTGTAGTTGCCGGCGTCCAGTTCGGCCTTGGCCTCGCCGTAGAGCTTCTCGACCGCCCAGCCGCGGGTCTCGTCCTTGGACTTGGTGGGCTCGCTGCTGCAGGCCCCGAGCAGCAGGGCAACCACGATTACCGCTAGAATTTTCGACATGACAGGCGCAAGTGAAGGCATGCCGCATTATAGACCGCCCCCCGCCACCACCGGCCGCGAGGTGACCCTGACCGACGATCTGGCCGGGCTGCGCCTCGACCAGGCCCTGGCGCGCTGCTTCCCCGAGTACAGCCGCAGCCAGTTGCGCACGTGGGTCGACGAGGGTCGCATCACGGTCGACGGTCTGGTCGCACCGGCCAAGCGCCGGGTACGCGGGGACGAATGCGTCGTGCTCGAGATGGCGACCGCGACCGCCCGCGATGCCCCCGACCTGCCCGAAGACCGGCCGCTGGACATCGTGTTCGAGGACGACCAGCTCATCGTCATCGACAAGCCCGCGGGTCTGGTCGTGCACCCCGGGGCCGGCAACCGCAGCGGCACGCTGCTCAACGCCCTGCTCGGGTATCGCCCCGCGCTCGCACAGCTGCCGCGGGCCGGCATCGTGCACCGCCTCGACAAGGAGACCAGCGGCCTGATGGTCGTGGCCGCGACCCTGGAGGCCCAGACCGATCTGGTGCGTCAACTGCAGGCGCGGACGGTATCGCGCATCTACCACGCGGTCGTGACGGGCCGGGTCGAGCGCGCCGGCAGCGTCGATGCTCCAGTCGGGCGCCATCCGACGCAGCGCACGAAGATGGCGGTGGTGCAGCGCGGCCGCCCGGCCCGCACCCACTACCGCCCCCTGTCCGGCGGCGCGGACTGGACCCTCGTGGAGTGCAGCCTCGAGACCGGCCGTACACACCAGATCCGCGTCCACATGCAGCACATCGGCCACCCCCTGCTGGGCGACCCGGTGTATGGCGGCGGCCGCCGCCCATCGCCGGGGGTCGGCGCCCATGCCGGCGCGCTTGGGCGCCAGGCCCTGCACGCCGTGGCGCTCAGCCTGGACCACCCAGCCAGCCGCGAGCGGCTCACCTGGCGCTCCGCCCTGCCGGCCGACCTGCGCGCCCTGTTGCAGGCACTGGAGACCACATGCCGTTGAGCCACAGCGACTGCCTCATCCCCGACTGGCCAGCCCCGCCCGGGGTGCAGGCCCTCGTCACGACACGCAGCGGCGGCGTGAGCACCGGCCCCTGGGCCAGCCTCAACCTCGGCACGGCGGTGGGCGACGCCCCCGAGGCGGTGGCCGCGAACCGCGCCCGCCTCGAGGCCCTGCTGCCCGGGCCCGCGCGCTGGCTCAGGCAGGTACACGGCAACCGGGTGGTGGCCGCGCAGAGCGTGGCCGGACCCGAGGAGGCGGACGCCAGCGTCACCGCGATGGCGGGCGTGGTCTGCGTCGTGCAGATGGCCGACTGCCTGCCTGTGCTGTTCGCCAGTCTGGATGGCGATCGGGTCGCTGCCGCCCACGCCGGCTGGCGCGGTCTCGCCGCCGGCATCCTGGAAAACACCCTGGACGCCCTGGCCTGCCCACCCGCCCAGGTGATGGCCTGGCTCGGACCCGCCATCGGGCCCGACTGCTTCGAGGTCGGCGCGGACGTCTTTCAGGCCTTCGTCACCCGGGACGCAGGCGCCGGCACCTGCTTCATCCCGCGCGGGCCGGACAAATGGCTGGCAGACCTGCCAGGCCTGGCACGGCGCCGCCTGCTGGCCGCCGGCGTGACCCGCGTTCACGGCGGCGGGCTGTGCACCTTCTCGGACGCCGAGCGCTTTTTCTCCCACCGCCGCGACCGGGTCACCGGCCGCATGGCGGCCCTGATCTGGCGCACGCCACCGGCAGCCACACTCACTCCGGAGGCGCCTCCTGGGTGAGCTCCCGGCGTTGCCGGTTGCGGCGTCGCTGCGGGACGCCAAACAGCCACAGCAGCAGGGACAGCGGCGCGAGCCCGTAGAACACGAAAGTCAGGACGCCGGCCACGATGCTGGTCTCGGCCGCCGCCATCAACAGCGTGACGTAGAGCCACGCGATCGCCACGATGTACACCCCCACCTCCGTTGGCATGCCGCCGGCAGCGGGCGGCGATGCGACAATGCTGCAGTGATCTCCCGCCAGCTCCCGGCGACCCGCGCCGCCCGACGACCACAGCCCTGCGGCCGAGATGTGCCCAGCCTGCACCTGGCCGCCGTATCCGGCCGGGCCGGGGTGCGGCTGCGGCTGCGGCACGTCCATGGCACCGGCGCGCCGTGCAGCCGGCAGGCGTCGCCGCGCGCCCCGGGTGCGAACCGCCGGCGCATCACCCGACGCCCGCCGGGCCCCGCACGCCATGCCTGCTAGCGAACTCGAGGCCCTGCTCCAGGCCGCAGCCCGGCTCGGCCCGGCCGCCTTCGCCGGAGCCGCGGGCGGCTTCGACGCCAACCCGGCCGCAAAGGCACTGGCCGAGGCCATGGCGCACATGCTGCGCGAGCATCCCGAAGCCGTCCAGCGCGCACTTACCGGCTTCTACGAGGCCCAGCGCCTTCTGTGGGAGCACCATGCCGACGCGGCCGACGGCGTCGCTGCCCCGCATCCGCCCGCCTCTGCGTGGACCGATGCGCCCTGGTTTCGTTTCCTGCGCGAGCAGCACGCCATGTGGGCACGCCTGGCGGAGGACCTCGCCCGCCTCGCCTCCCCCTCCGACCACGCCGGTCGCCGGCTCGCCTTCGCACTGCGGCAGGCGGTGGATGCGAGCCACCCCGACAACTTCTTCGCCACCAATCCGGAGGCCATCCGTCGCGCCATCGACAGCGGTGGCGAGTCGTTGCGGCGCGGCCTGGAACACCTGCGCCACGATCTGGCGCGCGGACAGATCACCCGCAGCGATGCCGACGCGCTGGCGGTGGGCCGCGATCTGGCCGTGACGCCCGGCGCGGTGGTCCACGAGCACGCCATCGCCCAGGTCATCCAGTACCGCCCGATGACCGGGCAGGTGCATCCGCGCCCGCTGGTGGTCGTCCCGCCCTTCATCAACCGCCACTACATCCTCGACCTGCGCCCGGAGAATTCCTTCGTCCGCTTCGCGCTCTCACGCGGCTTCCAGGTGTTCCTCGTGTCCTGGCGCAGTGCCTGCGAGGCGACCGCCACCGCCACCTGGGACGAGTATCTGTCGCATGGGGTGATGGACGCGCTCGACCTCTCGCTCGACGTGACCGGAGCGCGCCGGGCAAACCTGCTGGGCTATTGCGTCGGCGGCACACTGGCCGCAACCGCCGCAGCGGTGCTCGCCATCCGGGGGGACCGGCGGCTGGCGTCGCTGACCCTGCTCACCACCCTGCTCGATTTCGAGGCCCCGGGTGAACTGGGCCTGTTCGTCGACCCCGCCCAGGCCGATGCGTGGCGGGACACCCCCGGCGTTGTCGCGGGCACGCAACTGGCCGCCGCCTTCGCCAGCCTGCGCTCGCGCGAACTGATCTGGAGTTTCGTCGAGCGCAACTACCTGTTCGGCGAGACCCCGCCCGTCATGGACCTGCTCCACTGGAACGGCGACCCACTCGACATCCCGGCCCCCCTGCTCGGCCACTACCTGCGCACCACCTATGTGGACAACGCGCTGGCCCGGCCGGGTGCGGCGCACTGTCTCGACACGCCAGTGGATTTCGGCCAGGTGCGGGTGCCGGCCTACGCGCTCGCCGCCCGTCGCGATCACATCGTCCCCTGGGCCTCGGCCTATCGCAGCGCCCGTCTGCTCGGCGGGCCCTGCCGCTTCGTGCTGGCGGGCGGCGGCCACGTCGCCGGCGTGGTCGATCCGCCCGGCCGGGAAGCGCGCGGCTGGCGCGGCGGTGATGCGATTGCTCCGACGCCCGAAGAGTGGTTACATGGCAATGCAGTCTCGCAGTCCTCGTGGTGGGAGGACTGGGCGCGCTGGCTCGGCTGCCACGCCGGACGACGACGTCCCGCCCCCCCGGGCTGCGGCAATGCCCGGCATCCCCCCATGGCAGCGGCGCCGGGGTCGTTCGCAACCTCGCCGGCACGGGGCCACACGCCGGCACCAGGCTGAGCAGCCCGCGGCCGCAACGTTTTTCATGCAGACAAACAGGAGAATCAAGAAATGCCGAAACGCATCGTGGTGGTGACCGGTGGCATGGGTGGCCTGGGCGAATCGATCTGCACCGGCATGGCGGACCAGGGCTACACGGTGGTGGCGACCTACTCGCCCTCGAACAAGACCTCGGAGGCCTGGCTGGCCGCCATGCGCGAGCGCGGATACGCCTTCCATGCCGTCGCCTGCGACGTCGCGGACTACGACTCCTGCGCCGAGGCCGTGCGCCACATCGAAGCCACGGTCGGCCCGGTGGACGTGCTGGTGAACAACGCTGGCATCACCCGCGACATGACCTTCAAGAAGATGACCAAGGGTGACTGGGACGCCGTCATCAGCACCAACCTCGACAGCGTGTTCAACATGACCAAGCAGGTCATGGACGGCATGGTCGAGCGCGGCTGGGGCCGGGTGATCAACATCTCCTCGGTCAACGGCCAGAAGGGTGCCTTCGGCCAGACCAACTACTCGGCCGCCAAGGCCGGCATGCACGGCTTCACCAAGGCGCTGGCGCTGGAGGTTTCGCGCAAGGGCGTGACGGTCAACACCATCTCGCCCGGTTACATCGGCACCAAGATGGTCACCGCCATTCCGAAGGACATCCTGGACTCCAAGATCCTGCCGCAGATCCCCGTGGGCCGGCTCGGCAAGCCCGAGGAAGTGGCTGGGCTCATCATCTACCTCGCTTCGGACGAGGCCGCCTTCCTCACCGGCGCGAACATCTCGATCAACGGCGGCCAGCACATGCAGTAAGGCCCTGAGCCTCGGCCCCGCGTGCGCTCCGGCAGGACCGGCGTGGCCGGCGGATGGAGAGCAAAAAAAACCCCGGTGGGGATGCCACCGGGGTGGAACCCTTATCTTTCGATAAAGGGGGAGGAGCCTGTCCCT
>Ga0169931_10006379_pt1 | contig 17810 bp, 3 predicted proteins | sample Kivu_15m_20L_FD_129675 | JGI IMG/M metagenome (GOLD analysis project Ga0169931, IMG submission 129675) | Freshwater microbial communities from Lake Kivu, Western Province, Rwanda to study Microbial Dark Matter (Phase II) - Kivu_15m_20L... | ecosystem: Environmental > Aquatic > Freshwater > Lake ...
AGTTCGATGGAACACCAGCATCTTCTGCTGTAGCTAGTGGTCCAACAGAAGCGTCAATGTCATTGAATCTCGGTACAGAGCAGCGCTTTAAGAAGGCTCGTGTGGACGGAGCACAACAAGACGGTGCAGCAGATTCTGTTGTTGTAGCCCCTGTTAACTTGACCAAGGAAAGTGCTGATGCCGACAAGAACGCGGGGTGGGACTTTGAGGCTGATCTTGCAGCCATATTCAAAGAAACTGGTGAAGAAAGCGCAGGTGGAAAAATAACAAAGAAGAAGACGACGAAGAACCCGTAAATAAAAACAAATGCATGAATGAGCGTATTAACGAGAAGCACGCACATGTTGCCTGCAGCTTTTGACTACCTGCCAATGAGACGCACGACGATGCAGCATGTAAATGAAACTGCTATTAAGTACTTTGAAACAGTGAACAAAGCTCAGACTCTACACATGAACACCTTACGTATTGCGCTGGATCCATTGTACACATGCAACAGTCAAACACTTTGTCCTGTTCCTGACTGTCATACCGACGCTGCGCTGCACGACGGCCTTCATGTAGACGTTCGCGTAGACATGAGCAGCTGGACTACGACGCAGCTAACGCTCTCTGTGCGTTTGGCTGCTGAAAACTCAAAGATTTTTGTTTTCAAACCTGGTTGTGAACCTCCTGCGATCCCTCAAAGTGATCGACTGACAACTTACGTTGACGTGCAGTGTTACAATGACGGGCAGAAAATTGGCAAGGAGCAAACTGGTAATGGCCAAGCACGTAGTTTTATTATTTTTAAAGATCTTAGTGAGAAGTCGGAGGTCGATGCTCCAGTGCCTATAACAAAGTCGTCTGGCGCAAAGACGCTCACAATTCTCTTGCGCTCAGGGGACAAAGCGTTCACCTTTAGCTTCCCCTTTTTCATGTACGCTGGAGAAGAGGTTGAATGTGCGCCGATTGCGACAGGGTACACGATTGGCTGTGCTTTTCGAGATTTTAATGCTGTTTTACAGGCTCCTGTGCTTACGCCGTCGCGTCCTGTGACTTGTGTCAGCACAGAGCGTGCAGAAGCAATACTTCACGAGTGTGAGGAAAATGTCCTCAAACTCAACAGCATTTTTGAAGATGTGTTTTTGAAAACTGCACAACAGGAGTTTGGGCGTGAGTACGCAAGTAGTGTTGTGTGTGATGTCGATTGGAGCAAGTCTTTTACTGTGGCTCCAGATGTGCTTGTGCAAGAATTAATCACGCACGCAAAGGCTTTCTACACAAATTTAACAATATTTTCAAACACTGCTGTTGATGCTTCCTGGCTGACTGACGAGCTGGCGCTTGACCTTATTTCACGTCGCGGGCAGCTTGCGGCAAGCGTGCAGGGCCGCCGCACGGAGCTTGCAAGTGTTGCGCGCGTGCGTTGCACCTTCATGTGCCTTGACGCGATTGACAACGCTCTGAGACGGTGCTGTCGTCTGCGTGACAGTGAAGACACGCCGACTGGCAAGCTAACATCGGCGCTGGAAACACCCTTTCACACGTATTGGTTGACTCAGATGAAGAACAACGTGTACAATTCGGTGACACTGGATGACAAGACTTATTCTGAAGCATGCAATGTACTGCAAAAGTGTACAACCCTCTGCGACGGGCGTAAACTGCTGCCTATCCCAATTACAACGGCGATTACGTCCACATTAGGCGGCGTTGTGTGGCAGAGTATGCATTTGCAGGGCCTGGCGCGTGACCATGTTTTCTGCTTAGCACCCAGCGCACACTTCATGTACAAGCAAAAGGCGCGCGTCGACTACACTGCACATCCAGTTGTTGCTCGTGCGCCAACTGTGCCTCTCGCATTGCTCACAATGCTTGTGTGTGCGGATGTCGAGCATCGAATCATCCCGCACAGACTTGGTTCACACATTCTTGAGCTGCTGCAAAATGCAACAGGCAAGGACGCTTCGACGGAGACAGTACAAAATGCTACTACATTTCTGCAAGGCCTGTTCGACAGCTCGCTTTACTCGCTTGCACAGGCTGCGCTCGCAACAACCTCCGTGCAACCCGACCTATCGTTTGCAAATGGGTTGCAGTCTACGGGCTACAACATGCAGGCAGTTACAGCATTTTGTCTGGAAACGGTAGTGGGTGACAAAATGTAAGATAGTTGCTTAGTTTACATTAAAAACTTATTAATTTTTCTACTGCTCGAATTTTGCGTCAAGCAAAAGCTTGTTGGCGTCAAAGAGCAGCCTCGTAATTTCTCGCGCCGCTGTGAGCCTGCGCCTCTTGGCGCAAGTTTTGTTAGCGTATGCCTCTGCATCCCCAGCGATGCTCATGTTCGACTCGAGTTCGCGCATGCGCACGAGCGAAGCTAAAGAAAATTCGCTGCAAGGAGATGGGGGTGGTGTAGTAGTGGTTGCAGCAGGTTTTCTGATACAAAGGTCGGTGATGTGCAGCGTGTCTGAATCAATGTCTGATGCTGTGCTGACAGGCAGCTCTTGAGGCTGCACGACCTCATCCTGCGTGACCTCGAATATTTCGTCAAACTGCCCTTTGCGCGCAAAATCCGAAAGCAGAAACTTGATGATGTCTTCCGCGTGCATCGCCACAGACGGTTTGCTCAGCTGCTCGTGTGTAAAAAAGCTAAGACTAGGATACTTACGCAATTCTGGTACAGGCTTTTCTTGAGGCTCGCCAAGCAGAGCGCGCCTGAAGCCGTACTGTGAACAATACGACGACGGCGAGTGCAGGCTCCAGAGTTGCGCCAGGTCAAACTTTGGCAGAGTTCCTTGGCTGTCTGCGCTTTTTGGCATCCACACGCGAATGCTCTGAAAATGGTGGTTGCTGAGTGTTGGTATTTTCAACTTGTGTTTTGGGTATAGTCGGTGGGCAGCAGCCTGCATGTGCGCGTGCGCTTGCATGACGGGCATGAGTGAGAGAATGTACGTGACGCACATAGAGCCAATGTTGGCAGAGTCTGAATCCCGTGGTGATTCCATAATTAGCTGCCTGCGAAAGCAAGCCTGTCCGCCGCACGAAAACGAGTCGGATTCTCGCTGCTGAGCTTCTTTGGCCGCGTTACAAACGGCGCCTGTGGACACGCCAATATGCGTAGCAAGCGCTGTTGGGCCTTCAAACACGCGGCCGTCACTTGTGCTCCAGAGATATTTTGGATTATTGCTGCCCTGAAGAGAACTCGTCGCTGTCACAGAAGACATATTACTGCAAATTGGTTTTTGCTGGTCCTTCAGTCACAATCTTTTTTTTAATTGCATTTATTACACGCGACAGAGCCGAAAAGAAGCTTCAAGAGCGTGCGTATAAAACACATGCTGGGAATGCTTCTGCTTTTTGCTGTGATAGTGCAAACATTGCTTCTTTTTGAGCTACTGGTGCGGCGCGTCCTGTATTTATTTTTTTCTGCCAAGCGCAGTGCCGTGCAACGCTACGCTGATAACTCTGTTCTGGCCTCCATGGTAGCTGCCATGCTGCAGGCGGCGACTGTGCCGCTGCAGGCTGTTTCCAGTCTTCTTGCATCTGGCGCGCGGGTGTGGGTGATATTGTTGCTGCTCACCATTGTCTTTTCAGTATTTACAGTCATAACTAACAGCTCTGTGTACGCGTACAGCGCTCTCGTGCGCATGTATAATACCGGTGTAGCGCCAGTCGTCGGTGCGCTCAAGTGGATTTCTATAATAACTGATTTTGCGTTCCGCGCCGTCGTGCCGTTATGGAACGGCATTTCGTACCTGCTGTCGCAAATCTTGCGGCACATTCTTGTGCCATATACTTTTAATGCCGTCGACACCCTGCCCGAGCTTTTGCAGGCCGTTGCGCTTGCACTGGGAACCTTGGGGCAAAGCATTGTGACCTGGTTAGGGCACGTGCAGGAGTGCACTTCTAGCTTCGAAAACGTCGTGCGTGTCTGTGGCGCAAACAACAGTATGGGTGCCGACTGCGCGACTGTTTTTACACCACTCGACTCTCGCTGCCACGCCATGCCCACACACTTGGCAATAGATCTGCTGACGCCCGGTCTGTTTGCTCGGCAGGCTGTGCAGTCTGTGCAGGGCATGGTAGCAAACAGCTGCGGACTTGCTGCAATTGTTCTCAACCTCGCCCTGTACCCACTTGCCGACGTGCACTTGTACTCTGCACTTCACGCCGCAGTCAACACTGTCTTCCATGTTTTCGTGGGGACGCCTGTTAGCACATGGCGCCGCTGCAGAGCTCTGGAAGAGCGCGCGCGGTGGAATCCTGGAGCACTGCGACCAGTACACGTTAAGGTCGGTTGCACTCCAGACTGGCAGCCTGTTGCCGCCATGGCGGAGACGGCTATAGAAAGTCTTGGCAAGGCGTTGGACAATTGGCTCAACGCTGCCGCCGTCGTCGTGCACGAGAGGTTGACAGGCAAAGAATTTTCGTGCGAAACAAGCATACCTTTGAAACAGATTGTCCTTGACGCTGCGCGCGCCATAGAAGGCCTTGAGAGTGTCGAGGCGCTGGAAAGACTGCAGGGTCGCAACGGTGTGCCGGAGAGCGAAACGCTTCGCAGCGTCCGTGTCATCGGGCTCACGGAAGCACTTTTTGGCGTCACAGATGGCAAGACAGTGCTCTACCGCAGCGCACACGACGGTTACGTTCTTGCCTTTGGCGCGTGGCCTTTTCATGTGGACGTGCGATTTGGTCTAGCCGCCGTCACCTACAGCGGCAGCTCAACCGAAGCCGACAGCTCTGGCGCTTCACGAACTGGACTGCTGGGATGTCGCTGTGTTGAAGAGCCGGAGTTTTCGTTGATTTGCGCTACGGCGCCGTACTTGCAGCACATAGACGACGATCTTTCCGGCCTTAACACAAGCTCGCTTCACCGAGTCTCCTTTCACGGCCTTGTGCGCACGGGTATGTCTTGCGCCAACACAGCCGTGCGTGTCGTTGCGCTGCGATGGCCCCGGCGACGTCTTGCGACGACGGAGGGCGGCGGCCGGGGCTTTAGCGGTTACGATCGCTTTTCGTTTCGCGACACGGTGAATCGTTACACTGGAGACTCCGACGCCACTGACAACCTGCAGCTTCTTGCAGCCCGCGAGCGGTCCATGCCAACTGGCTCTGTTGAAGCTGCCATTTACGTGCAGCCAGTGTGCGGAAACGAAAAGTCGGTGGCGTGCGCTCCTTCAGAACGCGACACGTGCTTTCCGTGGTGTATGGGCGTTGTTCGAGGCGGACGCCGCTCGCAGAACATAACGATGTACAATGCGCGCCGCTGGGACGAACATGTAGTGTTGCCAGGCGTAGACTGTGGCGTCGAGCGAGACCGGGGCACGTGCCAGAAACTTGCTGATGGAGCGCCTGCTGCTCTTGTAGACTTGATGGGACAAGAAGGGTCTGTGCGCGCGCGCTGTACTGCTTCGTGCATTCCGGCTCCTGTACCATCGTCTGTTTTGAGTCTTGTTCCTCTTGACAACGCCGCAACGGTAGCAGACTCAAATTCAACCTTGCGCTTAATTCAGGACCACAAGCGTGTGTGGACAGCGGCGCGTCTGGAGCAACCCGTTGTCGTTGCAGGCGACACGATGCTCGTGCAAACCACAGACGAGGCAGGAACAGAGCGCCTCGTTGTCACTCGTCTTTTCGACATCGGACAGAGCACTTTGCAGATGGCCAGCGAACGCCTTACGCTTGCAAGCAATGCGCATGCGGCAGAAATTGTCACCTGTGCAACGCAGGACGATGTCAAATGTGTTGCGCGCGCAATGCAACAGGGAAAAATTGTGCTCCCTCCTGCAACCCGTACAATATTTGGCGACGTTGCTGATGCGGGGGTTGTACCGCCAGCGGCGGCGTCGCGTTGGGCCGTACACTGGGCGCAGAATCCTGCCGTCAGCGTGTACAACAATTTGTTCGAATATTGTCGTAACGCAACCCCACAATTTTCTCTCTCTGTGCACTCAAGCTACAACAGAGCGCGCGTCTGGACGCTTCAAAGTACGCGCGCTGTGGATCTTGAGCAGCAGGGCACACCCTCTGACGAGCAAACTCGCAGCCGCGTGTCTTACATGCGCGTTCCATACTTTTTGGGTAGAAATGACTTTAACGAGCGAGCCTGCGCAAAAGTCGTTGGCCTGCAAGTAGTCGCAGTAGAGTATCTAAACGAGCAGAACATATTGGTGACGGTGCTTGCTGCTCGGCCTCGCGATTACAATCCAATGACTGGTAAGGTGGATGGCCTCCGCACGCACAGGTACTACTACCTACACCCTGGCCGAAGCGACTGTGTGCGCGCCGACGACGAAGACGCGCTTCCAGAAAACCCGCGCATTTTTTCGTGCTGGCGCTCGCACGCGAGCGGCATGTGGCCGGCTGACGACCTCGTCACTGCCGGAAACTGGGGCGGCCCCAGTGGTGGGCGCTGCACGCAGCCCCGTCTTGTGCCAGAGCTCGGCACTTGGGTCGTCATGCCCGCTGTAGCCTTTGTGCGCGTAGCCGAGACGGCCCTCGACACACTATGCACGCTTTCCGCCGTGATTGCAGCTGACACGCAAAACCCAGTGCGTGCGCTTGACGACCTGTTCACAGTGCAGCTACAGCAGTCGACGTTCCACGCCTCTGTAGATAGCGCAGGAGCGCGATTGTTAGCAGTAGATGGGTTCATTGCTGTCGCTGACTGGGTTGCGGCGTTCAACGCGCGCCTTGCGAGTTTTGTCGTCAACGCTTTGACTTCCGTATCTACCGGCCAGGAACAGGTGGACAAGTCAGTGCAAGGAGTGCGCACGCTCGTTGTCGCCGGTGCCAAGGTGTACGAAGGCATGCCGCGCATGGACGTTCCGTTTGCGCGAATCGAAAAACTCTTTCGCGAGCCGATCGCGTACTCCGGACTTCATGCAAGCGTCGCCGTGCTCACAATGGCAGACGGCATCAAGGTCGGCGTCGTTATGCCAAGTATCGTGCGCGCCTTTATGGCTGCACAGCTGCAGCTCGTGAGTGCGTTATCAATGACTCTGCGACTTTCCCGCGTCGTGCTGCTGCGCCTCATACAGTCTGTGGGAGTTGCTGCAGATGGCAGACAAAGTGCAGCAACATCAATTGTCTCTTCAGCGCTCCTTGAATCCCGCTCGATTGTGCAGAACGATTACTTGGGCGTGATGCGCTTTCAATGCTACGGCTTTGCGCAGATGGCGGGGTCAGAGTATTCGTGGGGGCAGGCGCTGCGGCACATGTGTCTGCTGCTACCGGATACTCTCGAGGGTGTGCTTACAGTTGTCAGTGTGCTTGTTCTAGATTACCCAGTCGTCGCGTGCGCGTGCAAGCTGGGTGATGGTGATGCTCTTCAATCACCCGCTGAGGCCGTCGTCTCTATTTGCTTACAACGACCGATGCCTGCAGAAAGCTTGCAGTGGCTGCTTGCGTTGCGCTTTGAAAGTGCGACGCGACAGCACGTGTGTTTTGCAGCAATGGACAGCGCAAACGTGCGGCTATCCACAGCGTTTGACAAGACGTACAAGCGCATGTATCAAATGACGAGGCATGCTGCGCAAATCACTGACGGGCTTCTTGCCCTCGTCACAGGAGACACTGTGGCGTGCGACGCATTTGACGTGTCACCGTACGTCGTGAGTATTATTCCTGAGCCAGTAGACTACTTTGCAAGCTGTGTAGAAACGGACGACTGCGTTGGCCGCTGTCTTGATGAGTTTACTGCGTTTCAGCAGGAGCGCACAGCGCGGCAGAGCGAGCTGTCCACAGCCACCCTGGGGCTCACCACGAGCGTCGAAATTCCGCTGGAAAGCCTGCTGTTCAGCATCGACGACATTCAGCAGGGCCGCCACAAGCCTCCATTTCAGATCCTTGATGCGACAGAAATTCCGCCAGAGGCGTGCAGAGTTGTGTGCAGCATGTCGACTTCTGCAGCCGGTACGCGCTGTCTTGCTGTTGCCGGCGTGCGTGGACCCGACCTTGCAGTCGCGTATTACTGCTTGCCGATTGACATTACCCAGTACGTGTATCAGTGGCCAGGCATGGAGGCCGCGACGTTGCCTGCTGCCAATTCGCCGGACGGATACCCTGCTGTCGCCTGCACGCTGCGCAGCGTGTATGTTGCGAGCACTTGGTCAGCTCTCCGCCAAGCGCGCGACTCGCTCATCGCCGTCTGCGACGCTGAGGATGAAACCGCCTTTAATACGCAGTTTATTGGTGCTCCTGCACGCGTCACTCGCGTGCTATGGTGTGTTCCAGGCATGCCAACGCGCGAGATTTTGCGCTCGTCAAAACTGTCCGAGCGCAGGCTTGACGCCGCGCCTAAATCTTTTCTTCTACACAAAACGTACATGTCTTCGATTGACTACGTGCAGGTCGATGTCGCCGACTCCGAAAGCTCGCAAATAACAGTGCGCGCATACGGCTTTAGCATACAAGTTGTCAAAAATCAAGCCGTTCCTGGTTGGTCGGCCCCCATTCCAGTGTGCGTCGAATGCGTCTTCAACAGCGACCCCGCAATATTCACTACTGCACGGTGCGAGGCATTCGCCCTAAATGAGCCTTCTATGGAGTTTGTCCGGCAACACGTCCGTCTGTGCATGCGATCAGAGCCAGAGGCGTCGCCGCGCGAGCTTCCACTTGCTTGTGCCGACGGCCTTGAACTGCCGACGCTTGAAAATTCAGCTGCAGGATTCGTGACGCAGGCACAAGAGGCTCAAGCAACTCTGCGCACTTCTGCAGGCAGCAAGCTTCTGCCCGTACCTGCCAGCACGCTCAACGTGTTGCGCAACGACGCGCGCAACGGCGCCTACATGGACATGCAGCAGAAGGCGCACGCGCGCGTCAGCATCGTATCTAGCGTTGCCTACCCGCCTGCGTCGAAACTAGTTGCACTGCGCAACATCTCTGCTAATATGCCTGCTAAAGCAGTGGAGCTGGAGGTCATTACTGTGAACGCGCAGCAATCGCAAGGTGCGTGGATTCACGTCCTGTCACTGCGAGTTGACGCGCAGGGCGTCAACGGGGCTCAGCGCAACTGGTTGCGGTCATCTGCACATGCTAGCGTAAGCATTAACTGCAGCATCCGCAGCTGCGGGGCGTGCGCGTACACGACAGAAGGGCGCCGCTTGCATTCGTTGCGCGCGCTGGAAAACTTGTGCTACGCTGCGCAGCAGTGCGGCATCGAGCGCTGTGCAGGCACGCTTGTTAACATGCGCAAGCCGCTTTGCAATCTCGGAAACGTGCTTGCATCGGACTTGCATCAGGTGCGCGTGCTCTTGCAAGGCCTGTGGGGAGCGATTGCTGACAACATTGCCATGATTGTCGAGCTCACACATGAGAGGCGTGAGCAGTACCAGATAAAGTGGCCGGAAAAACTCGTGCGTCAGGAAGCGTGCACTGCAAAGAACACGCTGATTAGCGCTGCCGCAACCATTACTTCAGTGTTTGGCGCCTTGTCGCATCTGATGCAGGACGTTTCCTTGCACAACGGCTTTGTAGGGTCAGACCTTGACGCGCGCGTGCATGCTCGCTACATTATGGTGCTCACTGCAACGACCAACATGATTTCCTCTGTCATAATGTGGCCTGTATATCAAGGCCTTGTGGTACAGAAGTTCTTTTCCTGTACGACCAACGACTTACTGCTAAAAATCGACACATTGATTGGACCCGGAAACGGGCAAATTAGCTTGCGCTTTGGAGACCCGCGCGCCGCAGAGGCTATTGAGCAGGCCGAAATAGCAGTTTGCCTTTCCGAGGAGGTCAGCCAGGCTCTTTCAGACACTGGCGTACGAGTGCGTGAGGCGGGCGCTGCGGGCGGAAAAGGCGACCCTGCTGTGCTGAGTGTTATGCGCAAGCTTACCGACGCCGTGTCCTTGAGCATTGATTTCGGTCTTTCGACTAAAATTCAGTGGGCGTATCATACCATGGACATCTGGCTGGCGTGGGGATCCAGCGTGCTCAAGGGCATGATGGACGTTGCGCAAACAGCGGACTGGCAAAACTGTAAACTGCCTGTCGTCGACTCTGGCCTTCAGAGCATAGGCATGTGCGTTTGTGGAGATCAAGAGTACGCTGTTGCTGCAGAGGATAAACGCAAGAACTGGCAGCAGCAGGCATTCTGGTGCTCTGGCTTCCTACTCTTGAATGCAGGCGACGGCAGCGACCTTACAGTGTGGAACCCGTATTCTCTTCAGCAACTTCTTGAAATAAAAGGCAAAAAGGGCAACGGCTACTCTGATTACGTCACCTGTCTGCGCGATCGCTGGAAAGAAACAAGTCAGTATCACCTCAGCACATGCGAGGAGTTAAAGCCCGTTGACAGGCGACTGCAGCGACAAGGAGTTGAAGTTCTCCAGGTCATTAGCCGGTGCCGCGGAAACTACCAACAGAGTAGATGGGACGAGGGGTCTTCTCTGTTAGCTCTCTTCAGCGCCAGTGAGTGGTCTAATATCAATAGCATATCTTATTCACAGAGTGCACGCAAAGACGACAAGTATTCTCTGTTGCGCAAGACAGTGATAAATTTACTTGCTAACGACCAAGACTTGCGTTCCGAGAACGCAATGCTGCTTTCACCCGACGTAATGCAGTGTCTTCAAGATGCTTTGCACGCAGGCATGCTTCAGCACGACTGTCATCGCACGGTCACAAAGTTTGTTTACGAACGGCCGCATGCTGTGGAGCCACAGCACGTCGACGCATGCAAAGTTTTATCTGGAGAAACAGACAGCTTGGATTTTCCTCGCTTTCTATGGTCTGGAAACAGCAGAAATCATGTTCCGCTTGCAAAATTGCACGCCTTGGAACTTACAAAGGCGCAGAGGATTGCAGCAGCAGAAAAAGAGTTGCAGGCGCTACTGGCAGACATTCGAGATGAGTTTGATACGATGCTTGTCATGTCGTTTGCAGAAGATCTCGCAAACACCGTCCGTGTCGAGAGCTTCAGCCCCGACGGCGACGAGTTGCACCAGCTTGTCGACTGCGTCGTAATGGGCCCGTATAGCGCAGCTGACCTAAGCTCCAACGTGCACGTCGAAAATATTGCAAAGGTACCAGTTCCACAATATCACAGAGGAAGCGCAACTTCTAGAGAGTTTACGAGCACTACCACAACAGGGGGCTCGACAGCGCGGAAGGATACTATGACTACAGTCTTTGACTTTGTAAACAAGCAATCAATCGACATTCTCGTGCAAGAGGTGGGCAAGCAGATTACTGCTCGAGCACAAGAGTGGCTCGATCCTGACAACTTCAAGTGCGCGTGCAGCGGCGGAAAGCGAGGGTATGAATGTTGTGATGTCAACAGTGACTTTGTGCTGCAACGAATTCCTCAGGAACACTTCAATCTTGCAGAAAACATTCTTGCAACAACCTTGAAAACGGTCGCAGATAGCAAGTTTTTGAAAGAGACTTTGTGGACCCGACGGGCAGGTAACAGCATTCCTCTTCGCGCAGAGCACCGCACTGCGCTGCACGAGGCGCAAATGTTCCACGCAGCAGCAAAGAAGCCCGTTCGCACATATAGCACTGACGACACAGTCAAATACTTTAATGAGAAGTCGTTGTGGGAAACGTGTACAAGTTCTGTGGCAGGCATGTTTGCAACTCTTCCTCTGACAGACGAGACCGTAAACGTGGAGCAAGGTCGCGACAGGAGCGACAGTCACGTCCACGCGCCTGCTGGCGCTTTTGCAGACTTTGATCCAAGCGTCAGTTACGCCCCCGACCGTATGCACAGCATGGAAATCCTTGTCGACAAGCTTCTTGAGCGCTCACGCGCCGTGGCGCCACACTTCTGGACACACGCGCACCGCTACGTCGCCTCTGATAGCGTGTGGTGTGAAGGCACTGCCTCGCAAGCAGCAGCAGAGCCGGTAACGATTAAAACACCGGCGAACATTAAGCAGCAGAAGCTGCGACAGGAAAATGTGCTTGCTCCTCACGCTGCAGAAATTCTTTACCCAGCTGACGTTCTTGTGAACTGCGCGTGCGGCTGGGTGCGAAACGACCTATGCTACGTGCCCAGCGACGTTTGTGACCGCACACAACATCAAAAAGACGGTGTGTGGTTAGAACTGTGCGCAGGCGCCACATACAGTGCAACAGACAAGGAGAAGTTGCTTGCTGTGCTGGCTGTGTTGTCACAGCTTGATTCCGACATTCTTTCAGGATGCAGTGCACGTCGCGTCTCGACAGCGTGGGGCCTGCTTTCACCAGCGCAGCAGCACCATTGGTATGCTGGAGCTGTGTTAAACTGGACAATCAACGCACAACACGTGGCTTCGGCAGGACCTGGAGGACTGCGTCTCGGTATGCTCTCACCAGCTGCGGCCGAATCTTTAGAACAGTTCGTCCAGCGTTTCCCATTGGGCGAGACGCTGCAAGGCACCTTTCATTCACGCTACGCGCACACGATTGCTCAACCCGTATGCAACGGCACGCTGCACAGCCACCTTACTGACGACCTGCGCCGCTACTTTCAAGACGTCTTTGTGCCCATGGCGCATTCTGTGCAGATAGTGCCCGCGTTGGAGTACTGCAGCCGCTGGGCCATAGAGCACGCCATGCTGCACTTGTTGCGACGCGTCAAAGAGACACCCCAGTCTGCACTGGATCGCCAGGAAAGCGCAGCAATCCTGTGGAAAAGCCGTTGCGTTACACAGATGCACGAGATCGGCCTCTGTCAGTTACGCGGGGCGTATGAAATTGTGCCAAACGCATCAGACGTTCCGTTCAGTGACAAGCCCTCACCTACGTGCGCCTTTGCAGGTCCAGAGCATGTGGTTAACAACTGTGCAAAAATGTATTACACGAGCGGCTGTCTGCTTTACTGCGACGGCGTCTTCTACGACCCATGCATGTGTCGTGAAGAAGCGTGCGTCCCTCAGCTATTCGACCCAGCTGCGTGCCCTCGCGGGCGCCTTGTCAACAGCAGTATACTTTTAGGCGACAACGTGTCAACGCATGAGGTTTTGCTTACTAGCAGTCTGACCCTGAGTAGCAGTGTTCCCGCAGCCGAGGCAGACAATGACACTCACTGGCAGCAGCTGCGCAACGCACTTGTGCAGTTGCAAATGGCTTCCAAGGTTGAACATGTTGATTTCAATGCGCTATTTTCTGCCGCAGCAGACATACTTATTGCGCGCACAGACACGGAGTCGGAGCCATTGAGCTACTGCGACGACCTGTTCGACTATTGGCCTGACGTGCAGCATCCGGTCGGCTACCACCCGAGTACAGCGTGCTCCGCCGCAGCGACCCGCACGCGCGGATTTACATCATGGATGTCGCGGGACGTTGCTGGCAGAACGCGCATAGAGCCAGTGCGCATGCGCAACATGACGTTAGCATCACAAGTATTCGGTGCAGCGCACCTAGTATGCGACGCACACGCTTATGCGGCACAAGGCCACCGCCTCAACCCCTATTACATGGAGAGCCGCTGGGACTCGCAGGCGCACGCCGACCCTTCAATGCCAGCGCCTGCGCCGACAAGCTCTGTTGACGAAATGCCCACACTCGGAAGGCCGTCTTTCAGTGACACAGACACAACGCTGCGAGAAGATGGTCACACGGCAGAAAAAATTCTCCAGCACTCTGTCGGACTTGTGCGAGCATGGGCACAGTGGATGCCGGTGGGCACGAGCTCTGAGGAAGTTGCGGCGGCTGCGGCTGCGCAGGAGCTTTTTGATACTCAGTGGCCGCACTGGCTGCCCACCGAGGAGCGCCCTGCTGGAACTGTTGTTGAGCACGGTGGGCTTTTTCTGGGCTCACGCGAAGGCTCCGCAAGCCCGCCCACTGGCTGCGCGTTTCCTCGCCTGTTGCGCTGTAGAACGGACACAGACTGCGCACTCGGTTTGAAATGTCTGTTAAATCTGCAGGAGGAAGTCAACACCCGTCGCGGCGTGTGCATGCCAGCAGGCACCTGCTATCAGCATGGACATTGTGGCGAGCTCATGTGTTCCGGCGAGGGCGCGTGTGTCAAACCGACCATCTTGGTTAGCAACGACGCGGATTGGGACTCTGAGGTACAACTTTTTGGTCAAAGTGGCTGTGACGTGTCAATGCAACGCGTCAGTCGTTTTGAAAGCATTCCTGACTTTGCACAGGCTAACGGAATGTGCTCGTTTCGCAACTGGTTCCACTTTCGCAACGTCACGTACGGAGCAGCCTCGCTTACGCAGAATTTACTTTCTGTGGAGGACCGCATGCTACTTCGCACAGACAGTGTAGAGCCACAAACGCTTGAACATCTTGGCGTGCTAAAAACATTGAGTCATCCTTGCGATCGTTCGTACGCGCACACAGACTTTGCAGCATGCTACAATGCGGCACACCTTGTTGATCAGCGCGCAGACGCCACCAGTGCCGCGCTGCCCGTCAAAGCAGCGCGCACTTGGACGCGGAGAAACGGCGTTTGGAACGCAAACTTTTGCGCACAACAAGGTGCAAGCATGGTCTCTGGTTTTTTGTCACCGTATAATGTTGAAACGCTGCATAGCGCAGCTCGCGACATCACGCGGTGCTCAAAGCTTGGTCTATGTCCAAGCACCAGCTTTTTTATACGCGGTCAAGAAGTGGAGGCGCGCCGCGTTCGCGTGTACAAGCTAAATGAGGACTCTCCAAATAGCGTTGCTGCAGAAGCAACGGCGCGCGAATATTGCGCGCTTGACGCTCAGCGGTGCTGGGGCATGGGCTACTTGTTGGGCGCAGACTGCTCTGAAGTAGACATTCAGCGCAGCGAACTATGTGTCGTGGACACGCTCGTACTACCACTTGTATCTGTCGCGTATGGAACTTCAGAGCTGCGAACTGCAGCAGACTTCAGCCAGCGACTGCAGGAACTTCGACGCAGCTGTCCACGCGCGTTTTCACAGACTTTTGACTCGCGTACTGCAGAAAGTCTTTTTGAGCACGTTTTTACGCATCTCACGCAGCCGTACGCATGGACAGACGCAGCGCGACGACAGCGTGTGCTTGAATATAGCAACGGCCTGTTCTCATTCGTGTTTGGGACTTACAACGACAGAGGCTTCAATACCATCGAGCTTTATCTTCAGCACTCTCAATGCGCTGTTTTTGTTGCCAAAGCCCTTGAGGATAATGAGCAATTTTTTGCACAACAAATCCGTCTCGGTCTTGTCTTTTACTACAGCAGCCGCATCGGAAGTCCGTCTGAACCAGCGCAGCAAGTACTGCCTGGCGCCTCATTGTACCTCTTTGACCGCCGGCTTCCTGTGAGCGTTAACTTGCGCTGGCTGATGCAATGCTTTGTCCTCGCAAGAGACAATTCCGAGGGTGGAGTTCCGGCAAATTTTCTTGTAGAGCTAAACAGTGGCGTCCTTGCTGCGCGCACTGACACCATAGACTGTGTGAACTACCGCCACGACAGTCAAACGACCGCGACAATGCCGCTTGCCAGCTGGCTGCGCAAGGCCAAATATCTTTTTACGCAAACGGACTCTGCTAAGCTAAATCAGCTTCAAATTTCGACAGACATCTTGTCTAGCGTCAAACAGGCGTTGTCACAGCTTCCGGTGCTGGACATACCGGACTTGCACTGCGTGACGTCTGACAAAGGATGGAAACAGACAACAGGCCAATCTGTATTTGGCATGCGTGGTGCGTTGGAGCACCTCGATCGCTTCAGAAACCCAGGGCTTGCCTTTGACATTGCAGACCAGACAACAACCATAGATAAAACTGAAAGCATTTTTACCGACGCTGGAAACACCAGCATTTACTCTCAAGTGTTTGCGTTTCTTGTAGGGGGCACGCAGCGCAGCGAGTTGCAAGCAGATTCCGCAGTCACGCTTGCGCAGCTTGTTACAGATGGCGTCCTAGAGAACATGCATATTTTGGAAAAGCAGGTAGTGCCAAAAGATATGTATCCTCGCTTTGAATACGTAAAACTAAAAGAGTTGCCACAGCTGTACAAGCGCACGCTGGATGCGGAAGCCTCTGCCACACTTGACACTTACACCAAGGACGACGTAAAGAAACTCTGCGCTTGCTCAAGTGAACAGTACAGAGTGCTGAGAGGCCTGTGTGAAGATAGGCGTCGTTTGCGCACGCCAGAATATAGCCTTTCCAGCAAAATTCGGTGCGACAGTATTCGCGTGCTACCGTGTGACGCAGAAGGCGTGACGCGCTTGCTTGACCGTCGCAACACGATGCGCACACCGTTTTTGTCACAGGATGAACTTTTGTACCTTGTTCTGCTTATTTTTCAGTACGAAATTTCTTACACAGCAAGCGGTGGCTTTACAACCCTTCACCGCATAAGAATTCCGGATCAAGCCCAGTTTGTTGACGACATGTACGCAGTGACTTTGCCACGCAACGCTAACCGTGTAAGTCTGCACGAGGCGCAACTGTTCAACGATTTCCTTGAGCAGCACGAGGCCGCAAGTATAAAGTGTCCGCCTACGGAGCTAGATTTTTTCCAAGAAACAAATCAGCGACACAGGCAAATGCGTCAGTGTCGTAACAGCTTGCGCGATGACGTGGGTTGGAATTTGCCCCGGGGTCACTTGCTTTCCATTCAGCCTGCACGCAATACATTGCTGTCGGGCTTTTACCTTGCTTACGTAGAACGTCCTACTAGCACATATCTTGACATGCTCTTTGACACATCATGGACCGATGCAGAACACACGTCGTACGACGCCGCAATTTGCAACACGCGGCCAGAACAAACAACTGTGATGGCCCCGTTCTGGGCCGAGTATTTTGACGTTGCTAGCGAAGACAACACAGACGAACCGTCTCTTGCGTGCGACATAGAGCGCTCTAGCACAGGCAGTATTCTTATGGTCTACGATACGCTTTGTCCTACCACCAGCACAACCTCTCGCAAGTGTAACGATCACCCGGCTTACAAGACCCACTTACAAAACTCTATGTCTGCAGCATGTGCTCGCAATGATGGTAAGGTCGTTGTCCGGCGCCACATAGGTGCCCTGCAAAAGGGCAAGGGCACTTTGTGTGATCTTAAGCCTCAGCATCTTGACGAAAAGACCTGCACTTTGCAGCACGGAGCACTAAACGGACACATAGGCCAGCAGGCCGAAAATCTTGACAATGTTGCCCCTGTCGCTCCAGCCGCTATTCAGCGCGGCTTTTGGGACCCTGCAAACGACATATTCCGCGGACGTGACAACAGCGCAGAGATTCTTCCTGCCTTAGCACTTGTTGAAGGAGACATTGCCGGGCACTGTCTTGGGTTTAGCATTGGAGTACAGGGAATGCTCACTTTGCGCAGCGCAGCACTCAGCAGCTCCTGCAAGGCAAGCACCTCGGCAATGTCTGATACTAACGTGCGTGTATGGCTTGCAGATGTAGAAAGCGAATGGGCGTGGGACCATGCCCACACTGCAGCAATTCATGCACAAGAACAAACTGCAACACCAGACTCTGTTGCATGGACATGCCCGCTGCACTGGCATCAACAGTATCACGACGACGGTGGCCGGCACCAGGCGCGCAGTCCGTCCTGGCAGCGCAACACGGCCCGATTTCACCACATTACTGGGGCCAGCCACTACGCCCACCCGACTGTACGCCATGCAAACCGCATCCGTGGAATTCGCGCTGCTCGATTTCTCGGCGACGGTATTGCCTGTGTTGCTGATGCAGAGCACTGCCACAGCCTTACATATCTTAACACGACAATAAGAGACATTCTGCAGCCTCTTTGGCGACCTGTCGCGTTTGTACCAGAGCGCCATCCGGAGTGCAACCGCACGCTTGATTGGCCCGCCGATTGCGGCAGTGCCTACCCCGGTGGACAGGAGGGAGAATGTGTTTTGAGGACTTGATTTTGCGTAATTTAATAAATTGTA
>Ga0169931_10006380_pt1 | contig 17810 bp, 15 predicted proteins | sample Kivu_15m_20L_FD_129675 | JGI IMG/M metagenome (GOLD analysis project Ga0169931, IMG submission 129675) | Freshwater microbial communities from Lake Kivu, Western Province, Rwanda to study Microbial Dark Matter (Phase II) - Kivu_15m_20L... | ecosystem: Environmental > Aquatic > Freshwater > Lake...
AACCCCAACCCCAACCCCGATTTGTATAATAAAAATATATATATATATCTATGAGCGATGTATTATAATTAGACATATATTCAATCATATTTATAGTCACTAGTGATCGAATTCAATTCAGTCTTAGGAAGATGAGTAGAAAGTACTTACACCTGCTAAAACTTAACCTTTTTTGCTTTCTTGATCTTAATAGCGTTCGACATATTATAATCATCTGAATTTTTTATTTATAAGATTTTACTTAATTCTTGATTTTTACTGTTCTTAGTTTCAATTATTTCATGTTGCTTATCAACTGAATTTATTTCTTCTGAAGCGTTAGGATTTTATCGCACAAAATTCATAGTTTGTTAAAGCTTTTGAATATCTTCCTTCTAATTGGATCCTTTGGGTTTTTGTTAATTCAAAAGTGATTATTTTTTAGGTCTATTTTATTAAAAAGCAGCTTCTTCTTTTAAATCGCTATTTGCAACTTGATTTTTTTCAGCGCAGTGCTTCCAGACAGTTTTGCAGAACAAAAATATTAGGAAAATTACATGATGCACACAGCTAAGTAAAAGCAGTCCTAGGCATACTATCTGAGTTACAACCAAGAGTTAGTTTTAAGAGCAGTATCGGAACACAATAAAGCAGCAGTGATACAAAAATGGGTACAAAGCTAGTATTATTTTATTTACACGATATTATTTTAGCTTCCAAGCAATCGCAACTACTAGCAAACAGTAAAATCCAAGTATGATGAGTGCATATTCAGGGATAGATAGAATCATTACAAAAGGAAACAAAAAATTGCTGAAGCATTCGTACCACGTCTATAACATTTCTGCTGTAATACACTATTGCCATTTAACATTTTTATATTTTTAGCTTGAATATTGCCTTAAAAGTTTCTACCTGGTTTTAATCCATTTTTACATAAAGATTAGCTTTGTAATTGATAGCTTCTTTAGAGTTTTTATGGTTGATAGTTCAATTTATTCTTTGGTATTTTTTAATAAGCTTTATAAAAGACTATATTTTCCGACCATAACTATAATCATGCATCTATTCACTAGCAATCCCTTAAAAAAGCATTCACCATCTTCCTTTAAACAGAGTCATTCTTTAGCATAACGATAGTAAATTCGCAAGAAACTTGTCGATAAGTACCCATCCAATACATTCATTCTGGTGGTCCTCGATGGACTGCAGCATGTCGATTAAACATCGAAACCATTTTTAACGTACTTATTTCTTGATTTAGACTAGGCATATAGCGGCAGTTCACTATTTTGACTGTTCTGGGCTATATACGCAATAAAATCAAAAATGGCAATAAAAAAGAATAAAGCTATTTTGTCAAGGTCCGCAATAGGATTCGACAAGGTAGTGACACCATGTAGTACCTTCATGAACATTTTGTGGACGAGGATGGCTTCCTCTACTTGTAAATACAGAAGGAGAATACTTTCTGAATGATGTTATTACGTGTCATGTAACGGCTATAGTCTATATGATGTAATATGTTTAACTTTATACTATAGTAAAATAGTAACGATGTATAGATATTCATGCGTGCATGGAAGGAATATAGTCTGCCGCTGAAAATATTTGTTGTTTCATTTACTAGTAATTTTTTCCTACATTCCCTTATATCGATTTGGCATAGACTTTTATTCTTCCAAACTATCTTATTCCTTCCTAGATATGTCCTTAGACAAATAAATTGACATTTATTCTGGTTGTAAAGGCACTCAGGCATGAAAACTTATCAGACTGAGCAGTGTTTAGAGCTTCTTACTAATTGTCGTAAGTTCTGTTTTTAAGCTAGCAATACTACATGAACTTTTACACTTAGTTCTACCCCAAAAGAACTATGAAGTTGAACTAAGACAGCTTAGGATTCTGTTATCTAATTCGATTTTTGACCCTTCTAACAAAGTGATCGTATTATTTAATCGAAATAAACCCGTAAATAGGCGGAATAGGGCCAAGTTACAAAGCTTTAGGATTAGTCTTGAGGGTATTTACTATTTCTATGAAGCATGGTACGAAATCTCTATAAAGAATAGCATGGACGCCCTGAGAAGTAGAGTTGTAGAAACTGCCTGAAAAAGAAAAGAACCCAGAGAATGATCCCGAGTTAGAATACATAAGATCTGTGGGATATGTGTTGGCGTATTTTGGCTAGTCTATTTAAGTTTGCGATTCTTATACGTATACTGTTTCAGGGGCTGGCTGGCACAGTAATTTGAGTTTGAGAACTTGCTTATTGGGTTGAAAAACATCATCCTTGAAGGTAAGATATTTTTTTGATTTTGATGCAATTACCTCTGTTCGTATTGTTTTCTTCCTTTAAGGCGAAGTTTCTCTTTCAACTTCCTTTACGTATCTGTTTTATTTTGTAGCACTTGGTTCCCTATCTTTGATACTACTCTTGGCTCCCTTTAGTCTTTTGATCTTGCGACCTTTAATAGGCCCAGAAGAGTTCATTTGCCCTAGTTGATCCTTATTAGCCTCCATTTTATCAAGGCTAGTCTCATTATTCTCGTTTGAAAAAGTCTTAGGCGTAATTGAAGTGACTTGTTTAGATTATACAGATGACTATTGTTTGGCGAATCTTGATTTCTGAGTCGCTACTCTTGGTGATTGAGCAACCTACTATATATCATTTTTTGCATCATCTGATAATTTTTATATTTATATTCTCATTTTGGTCTATTTCCTAGTATCAGCCACATTAATCGGCCCACTCTACTTATTTACTTCCCTCTCGAACCCAATCCCTATCCTCTCCAGCACCTTATATAACTCTTTACCATCACACACCACTGCATAAATCTTGGGTTGATCAACAACCTGTTTAATCGTCACCTTCTTGCTCTCAGAACAGTAAACAATGACCTGACCACCTACTACTTGAGCTAACATCTACTTACAGTGGGTTTGATTTACTAAATAGTAGTACGGAGAAGTGCTGGAAGTAGCCGCAGTTGTTTTTTAGTTTTGACGTACCTGACGCATGTTGTCCATTTTCTACATGGAGGGCGTATTATGAGTGACGAAGAGATCATAACAAAGACGACTGTAGTCGCCGTCATGTGAATCCCAGTATATCACCAGCTTGCTCTCCTAAGCATCCTTTACTGCACCTTTCCTCCAGCTCTCCCCTGAACTTAACGAAGCCTATCCATTGTACTTGATGATTGACTTAACTTCTATTTTTTTAGTCTGTTCACTCTACTCTTCTTGCTCCTATTTAATACCATCGCAATCATCGAAAACAGTGCATGGCCTTCTGGCATACTCCCTATACTCCTTCACAATTTCCTAAGGAGTCTTACAATACCGATTATTCTTGTTTCTGCCCATCCTGGGATACCCCACCACTGTCATTAACTTACAGCTGAAATCAGTCCCTAGACTGACTTCTCCATACTTATTGTCAAACACGACGAAGAATCTGCGATCAAGGGCGTATCCCAGTGTGTTGTGTTATTGTTGCAGTTGATAGGGAATGTTGTTCCTTTAGAGCTATTCGACCAGAATGAGGATATGGATGCCGTTGAGGTACTTGCTGAGGATGTAGACGGGTTGGTCCATGGAGGGAGATAGCTATATGCTTGGTCGACGTTTGTTGTCGGAAGGAGAATGCATCTTCGATATTAATATAATGTTCCATATAATAAATCTTCCAAAAGACAATTATTTAAACAATTACTGTTATTATCAAACAACAGTTTCACTAATGCTTTTCAGATATTAAACAGTAACTGATAAGTGTTATTAGATTAAAACTGTAGTATCATTTAAAGACGGTCTCATACTAATACTGCTGCCACTTCTTTAAATCCCTATTGCCTTTTATATAGTCCCTCAGACTGTGATTGGGAAACACCCACTCAGGTCTAATCTCCTTCCTTAGAATGGGATCCTTGTAGCCGTTGGTCTGGAAATATCGTATCAAACTGTTTTTTTAACAAGAGTTGCCGCTTGGTAAGATGTAGGGTTCGTTCATTATTTACTAAGTAAGATGGATAGTACGTAGTTTATGGGATCGATTACCTATTAGGGAGTTGCCTTCTTCTAGCTTTATTTGTCCTACTTCAGCAAACCGTTTATAGTCTTTTAGAACTACTAACTAGTTTTGTAGTAGCTGACTAGTCCCACTTGCTTATCAAACCCGTCTAAAGCCTTTTGTATTAATTCTCTTTTTATCGCCCCTGTCCTAGCCGCCTAGTAGTGCGTAAACACTTATCCTAAATAATACCCCAGTTCTCCTCTCTAATTCTAACTCAAATCGTCCATAAAGCTCTTCCTCAAGTCTCTGAGGATGGCATCGCACTCTTCCATCACATACACTCCTTTTGACTGACTAGCCAACCACTCGTAAATAATTTTAACTTTAAACAAACGATATCGGGCGTGGTTGTCTAGTATGATTGCAGTAGATATGTCTCGCATGGCTGGCTAGTACTATTTGAGTTTGTAGCTGCATCTCGCCATATGGTATAGACTCTCACTGTTCTTACGCAATAATTGCTGAATAGCTCATTATGTACAAAGGCCTACTAGTAGGTATGTCTTGCTTGTTTCCACTGCTCCTTCGCCTACAATCCCTCCCCCACCTTGAGCAGGTTCCTTACTTACTCATTAACTATCTCTTCAATCAAGGGATCATTGACAAACTATTGGGTGAATCTCAGTTCAATATCCATTTTTAGCGCTGACTACAAAGCAATCAACTCTCCTATTTGCAGAGTAGATGCGAAAATAACAATACTTTCTTCCAGCTGACTTATCTATATCGCTTCAATATTACTATATTGGTTGACTTAAGAGTATAGTTTAGAGTTACTTCTCCCTTGGGTGGGATACTTCTAACTTGCGAGTGTTCCTTAGCAAACACCCCAAAAGAGCACACAGGCTGTATAAATGGCATAGTACATATAAGTGTATGTGCTGGTCGGTAGTGTTGATTAGGGTTACATGGGCCTGGTAGGTTTATGACTCGTTGAAGTAAGCACAAAGTTGTTGTTTTTAATAGAGGATATCGCCTTGTTTGAGCATGTGCTGAAATAAGAATAAATTATGATAGCTGCATTCAAATCAAATTATTATATTTTGAAGAACATCCAGAACAGTCCAGAACTATATCCACAGTCAATATTTCAAACAAAAATTAAACGTTTTAACAAAGAAACCTATGAATATAATTCCCTCCTTAGAAAGTTTATCAAGCTATTCTATTTTAATTACTAATTATGATCAAATCTGAGTGGTTCTTATAAAGTTTTTTGTTTATTAATGATACATCGATCACTTGATATACTTGCTTGCTAGCAATCTGGTCTCCTAAAACCTCAGCTCCTTGGTCGCACACCCTAAAACAACCAGAATATATTTCAGTCCTTTCCTTGCGCACACACTCACTAAACAGTTGCCTGCGTTCTGGGTCTGCCCTGTCTTGCCAGCCATAAACCCTTTCTCTCCTAACAGCAAATGCGTGTTCTTCCATTTCATCTTCCGTACCTACACCTACTTCCCACTTATTGTTTTCAACTAGGCCGTATGCTACAGCTTACTCATCACAGCCAAACATTACTCATCTTACATCAGTTATTTTGCCAGTAAAGCCAAGTCCTAGACCACTGAATAGGCTTATAGTCGATAGCTGCAATCAAGCCCATGCGGATTGACGTAGTGCGTATCTTTCATGCCTAACTACTTCGCACATGTATTCATATATCTGATGAACTGCTCAGTGTATATTTTTAAATTCCAGGTATCCTCGGTCAGGTCGAGACTTTTCAAGTCTGGCTGGCTATATACAAGTGTACCTATCAGCATCTTAGACTATCCCAGTCTATCATAGTATAAACATGCGCCGAAGTTTTAAGCAAGCACACAGCAGGCATCGTTGCCACTAGGCAGCATCACTCCATAAAGCAGGTCTTATATGGATACCCATTATCTGGACTATAGTTAGGCGGTAGTTCCTCTGGTGCCTGCAGCGTTGGCAGTGACCCTGAGATAGCACTTGCTGCGGGTAATCTGAAACTTCCTACACAATTTGATCACACAGTGCAGTGTCATCATTTTAGTCAAACTAGCTATCTCCCTCTTGATTCCTCTTTGATATTCTATCTAAATATATGCTTACATAGGATAGGTTTGAGGGATGCAGTGTAGATCGCATATGCCTGCGCCGTGATGTTTTATGGATTTTCTTAAGGCTTGAATTGTTTAGGAGTGTATCTCTATTGTGAAATGGTAAGGGAACGTGCTAGTTTGGGCAGCTTGATGGAGGTCTTGGATGTTATTTTATTTGACATTGATTATAAATGGGCTGTTATCTCGATATTTTAGAAATATACCAAAAACAACTACTTTCAAAAATAACCTATATTATTTAGTAGCAAATAAGTTTATAGCTTTCTTCTTAAAGATAGTATATGATACTGCATACTATACATACTATATATAAAAGTTTCACAATGTCCTGGTACTTGTTCAAGGACACCTACCAACCAAGAGGCATCAAAGTTGAAGGCTTTCTCAGTAACACTCCAATTATTTAGGCAATCGCAAAGCCAGGGTCAATCTATCCTGGGGCATGAACTAAAAACCCAATGAAGAATAAACATAAAGCCAGATCTAGCGATAAGTCATACCCGCCACTATGGCACCCCCAGGCACACAGTAAGCTTAACATGTGGGCAATATAAGGACGATAAGAGTAGGACAGTAGTACTAGCCGATCAACAACATCAAAGTGCTCACTGATACTTCTGATGAGTAGCAGGAAGAATTAATGAAATTGATGCGACAACATAATGGGCAGAAACAGTAAAGGCAAAGTCTTGATATGTATCATAAGGCCAAACAACGCGGTTCTGTTGTGAATCCAGTATTGCCAGCTACTAGGCATGAGAATATGATGGACTACTAGACCATGCAGAGGATGAAATACCTCTAGAACAGTTTGCTACCCTCTTCACAGAAAGACAATATGAAACCCATTCTCAATCACTAACTTCATAGATCAGTTCCGCTGTAATAGTCTCGGCTTAGTGGTCGATCAATCTTCCACAATAAGGTACGAAAATTCATATTAAGAAGAACTAATCGAAAGTAGTGCTAGGAGATGGTTATAACGTATTTACTTCTAGCGAGCCTGCTCCTAAGGAGTTGAATGACAAACTGAGAGAAATGTACTAATACGAGGCTAAATACAAGAAGAGAGTTGCGCACAATAATGTATTTTTTGGATGAATTTTCAATTAATACCCATAAACTACACTTATTCATCCATTTTGACAGTATTTATATGATCTAAACCATTATACTTCCTCATATTTGTTGACTGGGTTGATACTTTAGACGAACATTAAACACCACACATGGCAATCATCATAGTAAATTTTATCTGAGAACTATTTATAGTTGTATTTTACCATTTACCTAATGGAGAAGTACCAGATCATAAAGACGCTCGGAGACGGAGCCTTCGGAACTGTCTACAAGGCCACCAACTCCAAAACCGGAGAAGTTGTCGCCATCAAGAAAATGAAGCAGAAATACACCAACTGGAATGAATGCATATAACTTAGATAGATCAAGTCACTCAGGAAGATCGACCACCCCAACATCATAAAGCTGAGAGAAGTGTTGCTGGTGAGCTAGGAGTTGTGCATGGTGTTCGAGTACCTGTAGTACAATTTGTACGAGGTTTACTCCAAGATGAAGACTGAAAATAAAAGACTCACATAAAAATAAATTAAGTAATTTTGGGTTTATGTAGAAGCATAGTGCAACAGATTGCAAGTGGACTGGCCGGCATGCACAAGAATGGTTTTTTTCACAGGGACATGAAGCCTTAGAACTTGCTGATCTATAATAATGTCGTTAAGATCTGTGATCTGGGTCTAGCTAGGGAGATAAGGTCACGACCACCTTACACTGACTATGTTTCTACTAGATGGTAATTATGGGGTTATGCAGGTATAGAGCACCTGAGTTGCTGCTGAGGGCTACAAACTACAATTCGCCTGTCGATATCTTTGCACTGGGATGTATCATGGCTGAGCTGTACACGATGACACCGCTATTCCCAGGGTCCAATTAGATCGACCAACTCAACAAGATTGTCAAAATTATTGGAACACCTAGCAAGGAAGACTGGCCTTAGGGTTACAAACTGGCTCAACAAAGAGGTAATACATTAATTAGATAGGATTCTACTTTCCTGATGATAAGGGAGTCAATTTAGCTGATCTGATCCCTGATGCCTCTCCTTAGGCCATAGATCTGATATAGTCTATGCTGCAGTACTCTTCTCGCAAAAGACCTACTGCTCTAGAGTAATGTTTTATCTACCCAGGATACTCAAGCACGATTATTTCAAGGGAGTTGCAACAGTTACTTTGTAGGCTCCAGGTAAGGAAGTTATTTTCACCTAAAAACCCATGGGTGCCAAGCTAGATACCAAAAAATAAGACAAAAAGATTTAGTAGTTCAGAGCCACCAAGTAAAAATTCCGAAAGACCCGAAACCAAGACGCAAAGTAGTCAAATCTTTTCAACAAAATCGATTAAATCAATAGATCAGGCTAGGGCTAAGATATTGACTCAATTTTGAACTATTTATAGAACAAAAACAAAAAGAAAGACGCACCTAAATTGCCAGTCATTAATAACACAAGAGATAAATTCTACAAGCCACCTTAGAAAATAGCCAACCTGAGGTAGGCCAAGACCGATATTAGACCCAGCTAGGCCTACAACTACGGCAGATAGGACTGGATGAACCTGAAGCTCAATCCCAAGAGTCTCGACGAAAGAGAGAAATCGCGTCGATAAGAATAGAACCTTTACAAGAAAAAGTACCAACCTGCCTTCAACCCTGTGCTTCCTCCTAGCAAGAAAGAGAGCATGCCTGCTCCTAATAAGTTTTCCTATGGATTCCAGCCTGCCCCCATCCAGCTATTACCTGCTCGCAGCAATAGTAATCTACCTGGAGGAGGACTAGGATTCCTGTCATTGGCCAAGCCTGCCAACCCGTTCAAGAAGTAACCATTGCAGCCACTGCTGCCATATAAGTATTGAGCAGCAAGGAAAGACCATGATGGCGCTCTTTTGTTTCAGTTACATATAAGTACAGCATCTTTATTATCCTATCTATCGTATATTCATACTTTTTATGAGACTAGTATGGCTTATCTACTTAAAAAAGACAATAAATTTTAGTTTAATTGATTTGGACAGCTAAAAAATCATTAAGTTAATCGCATCTTTATTGTCACTTGATAGCTTGAAACTAAATTTATGATAATGCTTTTTTGATGGCTAATCCAGAACTTACTAATCTGCAACTGGACTCACTCATCCACAGGCTCACCTCATAGAAACCCAACAGGTAAGTCAAGTTCACATAAAACGAAGTCAAAGGTGTCTGTACATCAGCCCGTGCTATATTCCTAGACCAGCCCTCCCTGCTCGAACTATAAGCACCCATCAAAATCGTAGGGGACATCCACGGACAGTTCGCAGATCTAATAAAAATATTCGGCTTCAGTGGTTTTCCCCCTGAGAAAAACTATCTGTTTCTGGGAGACTACGTAGACCGAGGCAAGCAGTCACTGTAAACAATCATGTTGCTACTCTGCTACAAAATCAAGTACCCTGAAAACTTCTTCCTTTTAAGAGGCAACCACGAGTCTGCAGAGGTCAACAAACTCTATGGATTCTACGATTAATGTAAGTGTGGGGATATGTAGGCAAACGTAAATTGTCTTTGGCAGCCTGGAAGCGCTTTTGTGACGTTTTCAATGCTATGCCTTTTGCGGCTGTGGTCGAGTAAAAGATATTTTGCATGCACGGAGGCATCAGTCCATAGCTCAATAAAATCGGCAAGATATTGAGTCTCAATCGACCTACCGATGTACCCAGTCAGGGCATGCTTTGTGACCTACTCTGGGCAGATCCAGTCGAACAGAAAGGCTGGCACTAGAACACTTAAAGAGGCATCAGTTATCTCTTTGGGGAAGACGTACTCACACAGTTCCTCAAAACTAACGATCTGGACCTCATATGTCGCGCTCATCAGGTATTTATTGACTTATTAAGGTATCGATTGAATGAGATAGATTGTATAGGAGGGGTACTAGTTCTTTGGGAAGCGGCAGTGTGTGACTATATTTTCAGCCCCCAACTACTGCGGCATGTTCTAGAACTGGGGCGCAGTGCTAAACGTAGACAAAGAACTGATATGTTCATTCCATGTTATAAAGCCGGAAACGCAGGCAGCGGGCGATAAGAAGAAAGTGAAAACACCCAAGTACATAAACTGATTTTAAATAAGTTTTGAGAGTTAAGAAGATATTGAAGTCTAGATATATATTCATGGCTTTAAGAAATATAAAAACTAAAGCTATTAACAAAAAGTATGTTATTTGTATAGTAAAACACGCATGAATAAATAATTAATCAGGTTTTGCTGTCAGCAAAATCATCATAGGTCAGCTGTTATATGATGGTCATGTTGAAGTCATGTTGAGCGTGCCTCTTCTTCTATTCTTTGTTTAGACAGTAGGGTGCACTTGCGAACTAGGTGGATTGACTGTATTAGGAGGATTGAGTTTAGATAGTTATATGCATTTTACTATTGCTAATACCAAAGCACAGGTGACCATTCCTCCCGCCAATATTAAACTAGGCACTCCATACTCAGGACCTGAAGAACTTTGCAAACTAATCAAATTCAGAGCATTTTGTGGCGAAACTGGAGTTGGTACTGTTGAATTAGATCCGCTAGATGAGTTACTTGTACTTGAGCTGCTATTGGAAGAAGAGTTAGTTGTGGTATTTGTGCTCAATGAGTTGCTTGTGTTTGAAGTATTAGTGATACTGACTACGCTATTGGCGACAAGCACAGCGATATCTGGGTTCAAGACACGATCGATTATGAGTGTTAGTGTATCCACTCATGCAGCCATCACAGAAAAGACCTCCTCCAAATGTGCCCACACTAGTGCACCACCTTAGGAATACATGATATCACTACTGCATCGTATTGGTACAGCTAAGCATCAGGAAAGCAACTGAGGCATTTAGTAGCAAAGGTAGAAGTAGCAGCTACGTAATTAGTGGTGCGGCATGGACCGAATTTGTAGTGGCAGGTATTTGGGGCTGTGATGGAGTAGCAAGTTGGACATATAGTAGAGTCTTGGGCAAGGGCAAGAGTAGCAGTGGTGAATATGAGTATGAGATATGCTCTCAAGGGCATTCAATGTGATTAGTATTATTAAATTATGTTTTTTACAATTCAATTATTTAAACTTATTGATGACTCATTTATATCTCATATGTTTCGATCTTAGCCCTAAGCCCTAAAGCTCTACATTAATTTAAGGAGAGAACTATTGATTAAAATGACCTAATCAATATAAGCATCAGATTATGCAAAATATATTACAATATTACTGAGAACATCATAAAAAACACACCAACACAAACACCATCAAACCGAACGCACTCAGCCCTGCATACATCTTATCCTCTGGCCGACGCTAAGACACTGCCCTTCTTTGCTTCTCCCTCTCCCTTTTCTTCTTCTCCTTCGCCGCCTTCAGTTTACTACTGCTTTTGCTAGTAGAACACTCCTATGATTTACTGTGCTCGCTTGTAGGCCTCTACTATTTAAAACTGTTTTTCAACTGTAGGGTAATGAAGTCATCGCGCTTGTATTCGTCTTACTATAGCATCATCTTCACTAGAGAGTTAAAACTTTTGTACTAAGCATTCCTGGCTATGTATCGTTTCCTCTACTCCTATATGAAATCCTAGTGAGAAGAATCGTTGCCATATAATAGAGTTTTGCGCTCTTATAGGTCAAACCTTCCAGTCGAACACATGAACAGCAAAGTTAAGCCTAATGCATAGACATCTAATTTGAAAGGATCTATTAAATGCTATTTATCAATCCTCTGTCCATGGTGCCTAACATACTCCAAAAAGCCCTTGGAACTATACTACACAGTCGTAATCTATAAATGAGTATGGCTGTCAGTGTTTACGTCTATCATCTAGTCGTAGTCTGCCAGAATATACCTTTTTTGATGAAGATCAACCAGAATATTCTAAGGTTTAATGTCACGATGGCACAATCCTTACTTTTGAAGTAACTATAACAAAGATAGAATTTGCTATACGAACTCGCTTATTTCTTTGTTTGAAAAAGGTTTTATTGTTTTTTTACGATGCAGGGTATATGCATGCAAACTAGTATCGCATTTCTCCATAAACAACAAAATAGATGTATGAATCTTCTATCTTTCATCCTGAACATTCTCTCTATCTATCTACTCTCTATTGAATCTATTGGGTTTGAGTTTAAGCACAGGTCTTCTTCTCCTGGGGTCCTAGCTCCATCCCGTACGAGTGTGCAACAAACAAGCTCCGTGTATAAGTGGAAGATGGTTGTTATTGAGACTATGCATTTTTGTTATCTTTTTTAGAAAAGACTAGGAAAATGGTATTTTTTTGAGAACATACTGAAGATGCGTCTATATATGCTGCACGCATGCCACTTAGTGGTGATTGTTAGAGATAAGCTGCAAGTACTTGAATTATGAGGTGTCGTAGAAACTAAAGGGACGCAGTTATTAGCATTATCCTCGAAGCATCAACCAAAGATGACAATTATTATAAGAAAGTCAACTTTTATAAGGGATTGTATGATTTAAGATAAGAATGCAGGGAGGAATTTTCGATTGTATTTGTGATCTAGGACACGAAAACAGGGCATAAACAGTGAAGTTGATGTTGAATACTTTTGAATTGATTATAAAATTAAATCACTCCCCATGGGCAACCACTCAGGAGGTCAACATCTCGATTAAACAAACTGGATCTAGTCCACCTCGCCCTACAGTCAGATGCGAACATACCGGCACAGAAATGTTCCCAATTTGCATATCTAACAGTATTCTCTTGTCAACATTGATGAGGACGGCCTTTAAAAACAAAGGCGGAGGTTTAATCTTAGAAAAAATCATAGTTCTATAGTATCTGCTTTATATTTTGAGTAAACCGAACAGTCAAGCAGCTAGTTGTGTTCTAGCCGTTACAGAGTTGACGTGTATATTGAAAGAATACCAGTGAGACTTAAGGACATCAAGATAAGTGATTTAGGTGATCTGTTGCATATATACTGTCAGTGTTTGAGAGGATATAAGTAGCTGACTGGATGGCTTGGTTGTTTCGCAGTACAACCATAGTACATGGGCATCAATTAAACTGGTATTTGGAAAGTATGGGCTGGCAGCAGATGGGATCGTGTCGATGTGGTTGGTGGTAGTCTTAGCTAATAGGATATGGTAAGGTCTTTATTGTAAGTTTTATAGAGGAGTGTAGGTAAGGGAGTACTGCCATAAAATGATCCATCCATTAGAAACTATATGTATAGGCGCACTGAAAGGCTAGGGTTTGAAGATGCTTTTAACGAACTAAAGGAATATAGCATATTGCATAATAAGGGAGAAATACCAAAAGTAATGGGTAGTTATGGACTTGTGGGTTCCATGGAATCAAGTCTATAGCAACCTAAGCAGCTAAAACAAGGATAACATAGGAACTCACATCATAATATTCCTAGAAAATAAATAACAATCCAATACTATCCACATACGAACATTCCCAACCCAACTCATAGTATCAGTCCTCTACATTTAAATCGACTCCAAAACCTCTCCCCCATACGCAATAGACTTAACAAGTCAATCTCACAGCCCTACCTGCACTTGAATCGCAGCAAAACAAGTCTTTCCAGTCGCTAGAATATTAATAAAAATTCTATCATTGCGCAAAATTAAGCATCAGGTAAAACCAAGCCAATTATACATACTCTTAATAGTTTCGTCTATGGTACAAGCCCTCAAAACAACAGTTCTTAGCTGTTTGTAAGAAGGGAAGGAACACCTCACAACCTAACTTTTTATAATCAAGCGTATCAAAATCAGACAAGACCGCTATCGTATAAGCCATTACCCTCATACTCTAGACCTATATCCACCCAAGCTAATCATTCTACAAATAGACCGAGACTAAAACCAGCCTACTAATCGGATTCTCCATAACTTAAACATTTCCCCACCTTCCTACCCCAACACACTCCCGTAAATGCCTTCTCTCTATAAGCTTTTGAGTCTAGAAATATAAAAATAAAGCCAAATTCCAAACAGCAATAATACTCTGGATAGAACATAAATATAAATATTAAATAGAACGATATAACCAACAAAAGACAATAGCACATCACAGGCAGGTACCAAGCATCAAACCTATAGACAATAAACTAAAACAATTACTAGTACTTTACATCCCGCATGGACCTCAACAACGATACACTGTTGCCTTACTACAATAGGCAATAATTCGGCAGCAAACAATAGTACTGCACCAAACAATAGTACTGCACCAAACAATAGTACTGCACCAAACAATAGTACTGCACCAACGGAACCACCCCTTAGACCTATTTCGCCACAGATGGTAAAAGCTCAATCTAACTACTTAAAAGACTATAGGAAATAGGCAAAAGAAGATAGAATTACAACGAAGACTGGATCAAATAAGTGAGCGGAATGCGCAGTTTGTTCGATCGGGAGAAAGAATTCGGAAGGAGTGCGTAGAGCAAGAACAGCATTTAGAGTTAGTAGGGCAATATTGATCCTGAGATACTGAGGGATATACGCAAGTACTATCCATGATTGTACATATTAACTGCTTTTTGAATATTATCAATAAACCAAATACATAGATTTAACTAATGTATTAGCTTCATCAAATAAGCCAAAAGCTTATCATTTTTAAACTAAAATATATACACTACTCATAGGATTATAAAGTCACAGAGATAGTAATTATTATTATTCCCAATGAGGCTATCCGCATGCCTCTTCATCTTAAGTCTAATCTTGGTCTTACCCGCATATTCCATATCTTAGTTCTGCGTATCAGTGGCATCTGCTTCCACTTAATAAATTTGGTACTTCTTGCCTTACATAGGTAATACTTCGGATTGTCATCTTTCTAAACTTACTTCACTTATACTGTTGGTTCCCTCTGCCTGATAGCCCTTGCCTTATCGCTGCTAACCTACGTACTCAACCCCACCCTTTCTGTGCCCTCCGATATAATTCTGGTCATCCTATTAGCACAAACCCTGGCCATACTATGCGCCTTCAGTTTTTCCAGTAAACACATACTCATTTAGTTTACTACTCTATATAACAATCCCCATCTGCCCCACCATCCTTCCCTTTATTTTGTAGAGTACTAGGCTCAATAAACATCGTCGCACAAACCACATTAGAGCTCTACAACTTGTTCTTCTGCCTAGTACTAGCCTACTCGATCAACAATATCCTCAAAAAACCATTTTTCACCCAACGAAAAGCACATATCCTCATAATAATAGTCGTAATAGGCATAGTATTGCTTACTTTGTTTGCGCAGGATGGGGATTCAGTGCTAGGAGGCATGTGCGTGTATGAAGTACTTAATCATACATCACTTGCTACTTGTATAGTCCAGGTTATAGTATTGCTGGGCATTCTTATGGCCATGAGAAGTTTTAGGAAAAAAATACCAAAGAACAGCTATTTTTAAGAGAAATCGCATTTCAGGTATAGTAGAAAATACTTAGATACTATTACACCTACATGGCTGTTTTGGCCATCCTGCAAGCTATCGACTGTTTGCTATATGTAATCGGATATGCCAGCTGCCAGGCAGGCAATAACAACCTATCCTAAGTCCTTTAGGTGCTGCACTAAATCGACAACGTGTTAACAGTCATCCACTGTCTAGCAACCTCCTTACTGCGGCTGTCACATCCACTAATCCTCTAGAGGATAAAAAATTGGATGGGAAGGGGCTAGACTAACAGACTATCAGTAATAGTCTAATAATTAACATGGATCAACTCTCTAATATAATCTATCAGAGGCTCACATCTGCTCACCTTCCTAGAAGCAATGACTATTAATTTCATATAACACTCAACTCACGTACCCAAGAAACTAACTCCCTACCACTTTCAAAAATAATACGTGTTTGATCTTAACTAAAAAATTGCATAGTAGTACATCAGACGTAGAGTCACTAATCGATAGAGCTATTTTGTTCGTTAATCTGCAGCTGGACTCAAAACTCTATCTTACTAAGTGACCATATACGCTCCCTAGTACTACTCGTGGTTGGTGGGTAGATAACCAAATCTCAACCTTTTTGTTTCCCTGGACACTCGTAAAAACTTGTAGTTGCTTAAAGGCGACACCCAGACCTCTGGCGGCAAGAGTGGTTAATTCATGTTTTTCACTCATGATCGCCAACTGTTAATAAAAACCCTGAAACTAAAGTAGTCGTCAGGATATATCTCGAAAACCCACTTCTTCTATTAGTACTTTCAATAGCATCCCCTCACCCTAATCGTCAAGATATTAGGGATTTATGGGTTCGATCAGAAGGGAGTAAATGGTTAGATGGGTATGTTTTTGATTATGATGCGCAATTTAACCCAGGGAGATGGGCAAGGGGTGGAGAGGGTGTTTGATATCAAGGGATCGCAGTACAATAGGTCAGCCATCAAGGAAAAGAAAATATAAAAGAACGATTAATAAGGCTTGAGGAGGACTACCCTCAAGGATAAAGATTTCTTCTAGGTTGAAGGCAAAATTAAACTGGATTGGAGAATTGCAGAATAAGTAAAAAAGACACTCAAAAGGGATATATAATTTCTAGGCAGTTTGGGAGTGATCGATTACTCTCTGTTGATTATCAAACGCAGAGGATAGGCTAGAGGAATAGCTGGGTAATATGCTTCGGCAGTATAGGAGGGCGTATATTATCATATGGGGATCATAGATTATCTGGAAGGATGGGGTTTATCGAGGAAGGCTGAAAGGATGTTCAAAACTATGATAACGAGGGAAGAAGTTACTGTTGATTCGCCTGAGAAGTACTCAAGGAGACTTATCAATCTCATCGACTAAATTTTTTGATTTTCTAAGTTTTCTGCAGTTTTGTTTAAAGATATTTATAATCCTTGATAAGATTTGTATAAATAGTACTTTTTAATATATATGAACTCAGGTAACGCAGTCTAGGGTATCCAATCAGCAGTAACATTCTTCCTCTTCACTGCCCTCCTCATCTCAGTATTCCAATAATTCGATTTTTCCCATAAACCACCTACTTAACCTGTATAAAGCCCCAAACCAATCTCTCGTAATCTTACCCAACCCCAGGGTCTAGTGATCCTTTCATCGTCTGCTTTCAAAAACCAGTTCCACTCTCTTTTGACTTCAAAAGAGTTGACTATTCCTATTCAGTAATATCCTTTTTAGGGCGGATAGTACTACCTCAACATGTTCCTCAAGCACGGTCACATCCTCGTAGTTGTATTTATGTTTTTGAAGCTGAAATCAGGGCAGTAGTAGCAGACTAAGATACGGGTGATGATGGTAGGAGTAATAATAGCTTTTTTATGGCTGTTTGGGAGCTAGTATGTCATGGTTCAACGAGTGGGGGTTATGCATAGTGGAGTAGAAGTGTATCAGAGTTAGCATTTTGATTTAAAGGAAATAGATAGAATTATTGACCAGTATGCACATTAGGAAGGAGAAAGAAGCTCAAATTAATAGTTTAGTGAAGACAAAGTATAGTAAGAAGCTAGTTAAAATAAAGTATAGTAAGAAGATAGTAAAGAGAACTAATATTAAGAAGGCACCTAATAATAGTTTTTGCCTTAAAATGTGGAAGAATAAG
>Ga0169931_10006381_pt1 | contig 17808 bp, 8 predicted proteins | sample Kivu_15m_20L_FD_129675 | JGI IMG/M metagenome (GOLD analysis project Ga0169931, IMG submission 129675) | Freshwater microbial communities from Lake Kivu, Western Province, Rwanda to study Microbial Dark Matter (Phase II) - Kivu_15m_20L... | ecosystem: Environmental > Aquatic > Freshwater > Lake ...
AAAACTAACGGGTTGACCAGGACAACTTGAACCCTGTCCATCAAAGGAAGGTGTAATGGTAACAGTTCCAATATTTGTAACGCTGTTGCTGGGATTCTGACCAACGAAGCTCGGAATCGTTGAACCTCCTGTCGCAGCTAAACCGATAGTGGTATTTGAATTTGTCCAAGAGTATGATGTGCCTGAACCGCTGATGTTGATTTGGTTGGTAGGTGTCTGATTACAAACTACAACGTCAGGTATTGGATTTACATTTGGTGTTGGATTTACTTGAATGGTAAAACTAGAGTTTAGACCATTACAGCTTACGCCATTGAATACATACGTTGGTGTCATCGTAAATAAACCTTGTGTACTCACAGTTCCATTATTTGTAGCTTGGAAGGGAGGAATGTCTCCCGTACCTCCAGATAAGCTGCTTGGATGTATGGATGGATTGTTGTTGGTCCATGAATAACTTGTAGCATTACCTGTGAAGTTTACCGCTGAAGTCATTGATCCGTTACATAGTTCTTGATTTGGTACCGCGTTCGTTATAGGAATATACAGTACCGTGTATTCGAATGTATTAGCAGTTCCTTGACATGTGAGACCATTAGCGGTAAATTGTGGGGTAACAGATATCGTACTCACGTTATTCACTCCTGAAAGTAGGTTTTGCGCAGTAAACGAAGGTATAGTGTTATTTCCACTGCCTGGCGGAATTAATCCGATTGATGCGTTAGAAGCCGACCAAGCGTAATTGGTTCCTGTTCCACTAAAATTAATTGGTGGTTGAGCAGTGTTATGGCAAACGGTGATGGAATTCGTTGGATTTACAATCGGTGTTGGGTTCACGGTGATTGTGAAAGTAATCGGTGTTCCTGTACAAACAAATCCATTGGCATTAAACCCAGGAGTAACCGTTACTGTGGCTGTGAAAACAGTTGATGCACCGGCCGTAGCAACAAATTGAGGAATGAAGTCTGTGCCAGTCATTGCAGAGCCAACATTGTTTCCTACCATGACCCATGAATATTGATTCGCGTTTCCTGTAAAATTAATTTGAGGAATGGTTGTGCCGCTACATACCAAAATATCACTTACAGCATTTATCGTTGGACCTGTATTCACTGAAATAACGAAGCTACCTGCTGTTCCTTGACAAGTTAAGTTTCCAAAAGTGTATTCAGGGGTAACAATAATTGTTGCATCTAGTGGACTCGAAGTACCATTTGTTGCGGTGAAACTTGGAATGCTTCCTGTGCCTGATGAAGCTAAGCCAATTGCCGGAAGTGAATTGGTCCAATTGTAGGAAGTTGCCGTTCCAGAAAAGTCTATTGGGTTTGTTGGTGACCCTGTACAATAACTTAAATTAGGTAATGTGTTTACAGTTGGAGTTGGAAGGATAGAAATATCAAAATTTGTAGCGGGTCCGTTACATGAAACGCCCCCATTTGTGTAAATCGGTGTAACAGTAACTGTTCCAGTGCTAACCGCTGCTGTTAAATTGCTGCCTACAAATCCAGGTGTTTGTAACACATTGTTTTGTGAACCAACTAGGCCAATGGATGGAGTATTATTTACCCAATTATAACTTGTTAAACCAGCGAGATTATTGGTAGAGAATATCACAGGTGTCACATTTGAGGTATTACAAGCAACAACATTTGTGATGCTATTTACCTGCCCAGAAGGGTTTATGGTAACTGAAAAATTAGTTGGACTACCTGTACAAGAAACGCCATTGTTTAGGTAAACCGGTGTCACAGACAGGTTCGCAACAATTGGACTATTGGTGTTGTTTAATGCAGTCCAATTGGTTATGTCGCCAGTGCCTGTAGGTGCTAATCCAACACCAATTGTATTATTGTTCCAATTATATTGTGTACCTATTCCACTGAAACTGATGGTTGGCACAATAGCATCATTACAAACCACGAGGTTATTTACTGCATTCACAGTTGGTGTTGGGTTTACTGTAATGGTGTAGTCATAAATCGGTCCAGGACAAGCATTTCCTCCAGAAGTTGTAGCTTGAGCTTGGAAGGTAATCGTGATTGGAAGTGGTGTGGAATTCGTCAGCGTGTAAACAGGTATTGAATTCGTGCCAGTTGTAACATTTAATCCAGTTATACCCGCTGGAGGAACAACGTTCCATGTAAAATTTGCTCCAATTGTACTGCTGCTTAGGTTGACAAGTGCACTTTGGTCGGCAGAACAAATGGTTTGGTTAGGAATACTGAATGTTACGTCTGGCGAGGGGTTAACTGTCAAAGAGAAGGTTTGAACGGCACCTGAACAATTGTTTGCTGTAGGAGTAACATTATAAACCAAGGTATAGGCTTGTGTGCCACTATTCAATACAGGAACACCGTTGATGTTACCTGTTCCGTTTGTTGGATAACCAGTAATTGTTGCTGGCACACTTCCAGGGTTTTGAAGCGCCCATGAGTATGATGTTCCTGCAACTGTTGAGTTGAAGGTAGGCGTTGTGAACGTTTGTCCACCGCAAATGGTTTGAGCGGTAATAGCGCTTAAAACGGGGGTTGGATTTACAAAAATGGTGTAAGTGAATGGAGTTCCTGGACATCCATTTACTGCTGGTATCACAGTAACTACAAGCTGACCAGGACCCGGTTCTGGATTGTTTAAAACAAAAGCCGGAAGATTGCCTGCGCCAGAACCTATGTAGCCAGTTATGGTTGCACCCGTGTTTACAATGCTCCAACTATAAGTGGTTGTCAATCCGCCCGTTGCACTTGAGGTCCAAGCCACAGCAGTCGAATTTCCACCATTACAAATGGTTTGTGAATTGCTTGCATTGGTCACATTTGCAGTTGGAATTACAGAGATTGTAAACGATGTGGCTGGTCCAGTACATGAATTAGCAGTTCCAGTAACTGAAATATTTGCCACCAAAAGTGCATTTCCAGCATTTGTTGCATTGAAAGCATTTATTGGCCCTGTTCCAGAAGACGCCAGATTAATAGCCGTTTGTGTATTTGTCCAGTTGAAAGTGGTTCCAGGCAAAGAAGCAGTAAAATTAATTTGATTCACCAATCCATTATTGCAAACAGTAATGTTATTGACTGGTGAAACAGTGGGTGCAGGAATGATTGTGATTTGAAAAGTTTGTGTTGACCCTGAACAAGTTAAGGCACCTTGAGTGAAATTCGGAGTTACTGTAATAATTCCCGTTGTGTTTGAACTAACTACGCTTGTTGTGAAATTTATATTGCCATTCCCTGAGGCAGCCAGACCAATTAAAGGTTCTGTGTTGGTCCAAGAATAGCTCGTTGCAACTCCAGAAAATGCAATAGCCGCAGGAACAAAGGAGCAATAGCTCGCATCAGGAATAGCATTTACTTGAGGCACTGGCAATACAGTAACAGTAACAGTGAATGGGTTCCCATTACAGGCCAATGTGTTTGTTGTAATGGGTTGCACGGTGTAGGTAATGGTTTGAGGTGTTGATGCACTATTATTTAGTGTTTGTGAAATGCTTGGTAGTGGCGCACCGTTATAAGCTGAAGCTCCTGATATTGATCCATTTGGAACAATAGTCCAATTTAATCCAGTGCCAGCGGGTAGGATGTTAGGCGCTGCGCCATTAGGGGTAAATGTGAATTCATCTCCACTGCAAATTGTAATCGAGCTGTTAGCTATGGTTGCAATTGGTTCTACAGTAATTGGAACAAGGACTGATGCTGCCAGACATGGGGCACTACCAGTTGTTGTTGCAGTTAAATTCATAACTCCGCTGAATCCAGCAGGCGGAGTGTATGTGGTATTCGCCTGGTTGGCATTGGCAAATGTTCCCGAAGGCGCCGTCCATTGTACACCAGTAAATGTCCCAACAGGAGTTGCCGATATGCTCACATTTCCGCCTTGACAAATCGTTGAAACAGCTGAGTTTGCCGTAATTGTGGTTGTAGGAACGACGGTTACACTAGCGTTTGCTATTGCTGCTGTACATGAACCAGGAGGGTCGTTTGTAATTAATGTAAAATTGATTGGACCAGTGTAATTGGTAGGCGGTGTGTAAGTGGCATTCAAAGCGTTAATATCTGAAAAAGTTCCTCCTACATTGTCCGACCATATAGCACCTGACGCTGCTCCACCGATTGAACCATTTAAGTTGAGCGGCGTATTTTCGCAGAGCGTTGTATAAGTCCCTGCATTGGCTGTTGCATTTAGTTCATAAACTACCAAATGAGTTTGAGAAACCTGACCACATTGCACCGGAGCGTTTGTCGTTGTGAATGTGAAAACTAAAGGGCCAGTATATCCAGGAGGAGGTGTATAGGTTGGGTTAATCAATGAAACACTGTTGAAAGAGCCAACATTTGGAGCAACAGACCACAAACCTTGGGTGGCACCACCTGTGAGTGTTGCATTTAGGAATATTTGATTGCCTACACAGGCTCCATTAGGTCCGGTAATAGTGATAGCAGTCGATGGATGTACTATAACTGACGTGGGAAAATTTTGAGTCCCACAGTCATTGCTTACAATAACTGAAATTGGATATGTTCCAGGTTGAGAGAATGTTACGGTGGGTTGCTGTATGGATGACGTTGATATTGAAGCTGGGGGAGAGGGGAATGACCAATTGAATGATGTATTTCCCGCATAGCAGTCTTCAACAGAATTGATCAGAGTAATAGGCGCGTTTTCACAAACAGCATAAGGCGAAAATGTAATATTTGGTCCTTGAGTAACTGTAACCTGGATAACAGCTGTATCTGCTTGACATAGCGTTCCGGGTATGGGATTGGTTAGGGAACTTATGAGTTGTATGTCGTAAATCCCGGGGTTGTTAAATTGGAATTGGGGTTCAATACTTGTTGAATTAGTGCCACCGATGTAGGCTGGCGGCACTCCTTCATTGGGACATACTCCAGAACCTGCATTCAATACAGACCAGTTGTAGAGGGCAGAGTTGTTTATACATGAAGGAACATAAGGAGTATTTGTTGTTGAGATTTGTGCTGGGGTACAACCACCTAATGAACTTGTAGTAAAGTCTGCCAGAATCGGAGCAACAATGCAAATTGAATCCACTAATGTATCTGTGCCGCATGCGTTCGCTTGTATCAATTGAACTGCGTAGGTTCCGTAATCGTTGAAAGTTACATTTAACGATTCGCTTCCTGGTGTCCAAAAAAACCAAGCAGGCGGAGCTCCATCGCCAAGGTCACCGTTATTAATTGTGTAACCGGAGTTTGGTGTTATTGTCCAATACCATTGATTTAATGGATTGCAACCCGAGGGGCTAACCATCATACCCATTAGTGAGGTGTTTACGATATCTACTTCTTCACCAACACAAGCGTATTCAGGCATGTCAATATTCGTAACTGGCATTGCGCTAACGTATATTGGTCCAATAGAAAGAAATGATTCTCCACAAAGATTGGTTGCGAGAATTGACGCAGCGTAAGCATTGGAATACGTCAATGGTGCGCCTCCAGGACCTGGAATAGTAGCGGTTTGCGTACATGAATGTATGGCAAATTCATATTCCAAATTCACAGGAAATGGACCTGATATTGGCGTTGCATCCCCATTGTTATCAGAAAACACGTATTGGTAAGTGGAACCGGGTATATCATTAGCGTTTAACGTGAAATCGTAAGGTTCAGGAATACAATGAGTGCTTAGGTTATTTGTAATGAAAATTTGAGGTGCTGTCCCAGAGTAAATTTCAAAAGTTCCAGCTGTCACACACCCCGATGGACCAACCACTGAAACACTTGCCGCGAATTGATTGTTGCTGGTGCAATTGTAACTGTGCGAAACTGTGCCCACGGTGCCTGCATAAACGTTTGAGGTACCATCACCCCAATTCACAATGATTTGATGGTTAGCAGGATAAGTGCCAACGGTCATCTGAAATTGAACATTGTTGCTGTTGTAAAGTCCGTATTGATTGCCACAGTAATATATAGAAATGGCTCCAGTGGTAAGTGAGGTATCTTGCGAATATCCGAAGTTTGTTAAAAAAGGCGTGATTTGAAATACAGGATTACCCGGATCAGGTGCTACAACAACAGTTAAATTGGTGCTCTGCCCGTTGATTGTTAATGTTGCTGTATACGTGCCAGGTGTGTTGTAAGCTACTGCATGTGGACCAATGGTAGATGCCGATGCTGGTGAGCCGCCAGGAAAATTCCAATTGATTGTTGCACCAACAGGCACATTTTGTGAAGTGCTGGTGAAAATCACTGACCCATCTTCGCATATGTTTACTACACCTGTAACAGCAGCTGGTGTAGCGCTCATAGAAACCGTTAGTTGAGCATAAACAGTTTTTAATGAGGAAAATAACAATAAAATTGTAGATAAAATGTATCGTTTTTTCATGGTTTGATAAGTGTTCCGTAAGTCTTTGTAAAAAACCTATTTTCTTTCTGCAAGCATACAAATAAACGAATTTTCTGAAATAAGGTTGCCATCGACGCAACAAAATCCTCGATTTTTTTAAAAGCTGAAATTTCTTAGTCTAGCAAAAGTTTTTTTTATAATTTCGCGCCAACCTACTAACTGTTTAAATATGTTTAATTATCAGAATATTGAGTCTGGAATCGACTCAAATCACGTGCAAAATCTTGCCGAATCCTTAAAAGCACCAACATTAATTTCTAAACTCCTCGTTGCACGCGGCATTTATGATTTTGATGCGGCTAAAACTTTTTTCAGACCCAATCTGAATGAACTTCATGATCCGTTTTTAATGAAAAACATGACGGAAGCGGTTGACCGAATGTCACTTGCCTTCACAAATAAAGAGCGAATTCTCATTTTTGGTGATTATGATGTGGATGGCACAACAGCTGTTGCTCAAATGGCTTTGGCTCTATCTGAATGGGGTTTTGACACAGATTTTTATATTCCAGACCGGTACACCGAAGGATACGGGGTTTCCTTGAAGGGGATCGATTACGCCGTGGTGCAGGGTTGTAAACTCTTTATCGCCTTAGATTGTGGTACAAAAGCGGTTGATAAAATCGCTTACGCCCGTTCCTTGGGATTGGATGTGATTGTTTGTGACCACCACAAGCCTGCAGATGTAATGCCTGAGGCGATTCTTTTGAATCACAAACAAAACGATTGTCCTTACCCCTTCAAGGAGCTTACGGGTTGTGGCATTGGTTTCAAGCTGCTTCAAGCGCTGGCCGAAAAGTTGAATTTAGATGCTCAGGTATATTGGAATTTGTTAGACCTCAATGCCTTATCTATCGGTGCCGATATTGTTCCAGTGAATGGAGAAAATCGCATTTTAGCACATTACGGATTAAAACAAATCAATGAAAAACCATTGAGAACAGGTCTTCGTGCCTTGTTAGAACTCGCCAATAAAACTCGCCCGCTTTCCTTGAGCAATGTTGTCTTCATTATTGCGCCTCGAATCAATGCCGCTGGCCGAATGGAGTCTGGCAAAACTGCTGTTAATCTTCTGATTTCAAACGATTTACGTTTGGCGCGTAAAGTGGCGAAAAATATCGAGGAATTCAATGCAGAGCGTCGCCAACTCGACCAAGAAATTACTGAAGAAATACTGGGTCAACTTGATGAGGACAAACAATTTGCAAAATTGTCTAGCACCGTAGTTTACGGTTCAGATTGGAAAAAAGGTGTAATCGGAATTGTTGCTTCGCGTTTGATTGAACGCTATTATCGTCCAACTGTGGTTTTAACAAAATCTGATGATGAACACGCCGTAGGATCTGTGCGTTCTGTTCACGGATTTGATGTGCACGAAGCATTGATGGCTTGTAGTGCATATTTGGTGCAATTTGGCGGACACATGTATGCGGCTGGTTTAACTGTGCGTATCAATCAAATTGAAAATTTCAAATTGGCGTTCGAACAATATGTGTCTCAAAATATTACTGATAATCAGAGGATAGAACCACTTGATGTTGATCTGGAAATCGATTTGAATGAACTTTTTGAAGCAGAAGAAAGCGTGAGCCCCTTGCCTAAAGTATTGCGTATTCTAAAGCAATTTGAGCCACACGGTCCAGAGAATATGCGCCCTGTATTTTTAGCAAAAGGTTGTTTTTTGAATCCAGAAAGAACAAGAATTGTTGGCGAAAAGCATCTCAAAACAGAATTGTATGTGCCCGGGAAATCGTTTGGTATTTCCGCTATCGGATTTAACATGGAGGATAAATTAGATTTGGCATTGTCTGGCGTTGCTCTGGACATTGCCTTTGTGTTAGAGGAAAACATTTTTCAAGACAGAAGCAGCATGCAGGCTCAAATTCGAGCGCTTTCTGAATCCTGATATACCTGAGCATTTTTTGATACATTTGTGTTCAAACATCTAGCAACAATGGAAAACATTCTTTTGCCACAACTTACACCCGAAGAGCTTCGCGTTTTGGGTGTATTAATTGAAAAATCACGAACAACACCAGACTATTATCCTTTAACATTAAATGCATTGATTACGGCATGCAATCAAAAAAGCGCCCGGCATCCAGTTGTTGAATACGAACAAGACACAGTACTTGAAGCCATTGATGGATTGAAGAAAAAAATGCTCTTGGCCAATGTGTTAGGCGACGGAAGAACTGTTAAATACCGACACACAATTGCGGTTAAATATCCGCTCGACCCTTCCGAAATTACTGCGCTTGGTCTTTTGTTTTTGCGCGGCCCACTTACTTTAGGTGAAATTAAAAATATGTCGGGAAGGATGTATGATTACGAAGATTTGGAGGAAGTTCAAAAAGTACTCAATGCACTCGGTTCAGCTGAAGCTCCTTTTATAGCTCAATTGGAACGTAAATCTGGACAAAAAGAATCACGCTATTACCACCTTTTTGCCGATAAACCAGATTTCATGGAAGAAGTTTCTGTGCATGCAAGTGGTTCGAAAATGCAAGAAATGGAAGAACGTGTTGCTCATTTGGAGGCGCAAGTTGCCGAATTAAAAAAGCTGTTTGACGATTTCATGAATTGATAATTGTCCTTGTAATCAACCTTTTGCTAAATTACGCGTTATTTTATTATTCAAAACACTTCTAACCATGCTAAAAATAATTGCCTTCGCTATTTTTGGTTTTTTATTGTTTCTTCCTGTGTCCGCTCAGGATTTTTCTAAATTTCTCGAGCCTCTAGCTGCACAATATGACTTAAATAAGGACGATGTAAAGTCTTATCGCGTCAGTCACTCCTATTTCAGGGAAGCAACCCAAATGCAACATGTCTATTTGCAACAAACCGTCAACGACATTCCAATATTCAATGCTTTGTTTCAGCTGCATTTGCATCAAGGTGATCAATTGAAATTTCACAACTGTTCTTTTGTTCCCAACGCACTAGCAAGAGTTGACCAAGTGAACCCAGAAATGAACATGCAGGGTGCCTTTGATTTGATAGTTGATTATCTCAAGCTTGACATTGAATCTTGTTCTGATTTCTCGGGTTCAATAAATGGCCGTCACCTTTTGACCTGTCCAGATTATTTTTTAAATCCTGTTAGGGCGAGGTTGATTTATTTTCCCAATGAGAATGGCGCTTTGAATTTGGCGTATGAATTTGCACTTGAACCTTTAAAAACAGGAGCTGCTTGGACCATCATTGTTTCAGCTGTTTCAGGTGATATTTTATTTCAGTACAATAGGAATTTGGTTTGCCAATTTGATCATCAGGCTCCGGCGCATCAGTGTGAGAATATTGATGAACACAATTGCGAGCATCAGCAAAGTGTTTTTCCGCAAAATAGAGTATTGGGTCAGGCGGTATATAACGCCTATCCTTTGAGTATTGAGAGTCCTTTACATGGTCCGAGAGCACTTTTGAATGCAGTTGAATTACCAAGCGCTTCTCCTTATGGTTGGCATGATGTTAATGGCGCGCCTGGTGCTGAATATACGATTACCCGTGGCAACAATGTTTTCGCTCATGAGGACATTGCAGATGTCGATCAGCCCGGATATTCACCAGACGGCGGACTAGATTTGATTTTTGATTTTCCCTATTTTGAAGGCGATGACCCAATCGTGAGTCTTGACGCATCCATAACCAATCTATTTGTTTGGAATAATTTTCTTCATGACGTCAGTTTCTACTATGGTTTTGATGAGCTCAGTGGAAATTTTCAGAACACAAATTATTCTGGCTTAGGCGATGGAAATGATTTTGTCTTTGCCCATGCCTTGGATGGAAGTGGAACGAACAATGCCAATTTTGGTACTCCAGAAGAAGGATTTAATCCTACCATGCAAATGTATGTGTGGGAGCATACCATTGGTTCGCTTTTGGAAATTATTGCGCCTGAAATAATCGCAGATGAATACGAAACAGGCTCCTCAACATTTGGAGTTCCTCCTCCAACCAATCCTTTTACAGCTGAGCTTGTTCTGGTGAATGATGGTTCTGGTACACCCACACTTGGTTGTGGAACATTGGTAAACGGAGCTCAGTTGAATGGTAAAATCGCATTTTTCGATCGTGGTGGTTGTACTTTTGTTCAGAAAGTCCAAAATGCACAAGATAATGGTGCTGTTGCGGTAATTATCGCTAATAATCAACAGGGTGGTGCCATGTCAATGGGCGGAAATGACAATGGAGCACTGACAATCCCTGTGTTGAGCATTTCTCAAGCGGATGGTATTTTGATTGTAAATCAGTTGCTTAATGGTGAAACGGTTACGGCCAATTTTGGCGGAAACTTTGAAGTTATTTCATTCGATTCTAGTTTTGATAACGGCATCATTGCTCATGAATATGGTCATGGTATTTCCAATCGCTTAACTGGCGGACCTTTTGAAGTTTCTTGTCTTTGGAATGATGAACAAATGGGCGAAGGTTGGAGTGACTTTTTCGCATTAATCATATCGGATACCGTGGGTGCAACTGCCGAAATGCCGCGTGGTATAGGTAATTTCGCTTCAAATCGCCCGGCTGATGCTTTCGGAATCCGACCTTTTCCTTACACAACAGACATGAATGTTAACCCGCTTACATACAGCGACATAGAGAATTTAAGCGTTCCTCACGGTGTTGGCTCTGCATGGTGTACTATGTTGTGGGATTTGTACTGGGCAATGATTTCTGAATATGGACATAGTTATGACCTATACAACGATACTGGTGGCAACAATATGGCGATTCAATTGGTCATGGAAGGCATGCGTATTCAAGCCTGTAATCCTGGATTTGTTGATGGTCGTGATGCAATTCTAGCTGCCGACGATTATTTATTTGATGGGCAAAATCAATGCCTAATTTGGGAGGTATTTGCCCGAAGAGGGTTAGGTTTCAGCGCATCTCAAGGAAGTAGTTTTGATGTTGGTGATGAAACACAAGCGTTTGATGTTCCTGCTTTTTGTTCAAGTGGTGTCGGCGTAAATGAAATCGCACTTCAGAATTTTGTGATTTATCCTAATCCGGGAAATGATGTGATTTTTATTAAGTCAAATTCTGATTTTCTTCTTCAACGAGTAGTTGTAAGAGATTTGACTGGAGCGCTCATATCGGTTGTAGAATTCTCTAGTGAGAACTATCAAATCACAACTGATGCTTGGTCTAATGGTGTGTATATCTTAGAAGTTGAAAGTACACAAGGAGTTGAATTCTTCCGTTGGGTGAAACAGTAGTCCGAAAGCTTTCGTAAAGCGGTCTTAACCCGACCACACAGTAGCAGCGAAGCTAAATATCAATCGAACTCAGGTTACTAATCCTCAATTGAAAACAGTTTTTTGTAAGCCACAAAAGTAGCTTCTTAGGTCGCTCTTTTGACGGCAGCAAAAAATCAATTTCCAATTTCCGGGTTAGCCCTTGCTGTCCGGGCTAAACATGAATCGATCTCATCAAGTGTCTAATTCTTGGAAGTCCAAATGTTTCTTTGATTTATAGATAGGGGTTTACGATTTCAACTGGATAAAAGTCAAAAATAGTTATTAAAGATTCCATTTGTTTTGCTCCCTCAATTTGCAAATGTATCCCACAAAAAAAGCGACCCATCTTTCGATGAGTCGCTTTCATATTTTTGAATAAGAAGATTACTTCTTGATCAATTTTTGTGTAGTTTGAGCACCGTTTGCAGTCAATGTAACTGTGTACATACCTTGTGCAAAAGTATTCATGTCGATTGTTGTGTTGTAAGTACCAGCACCAACCAATCCGCTTTCAGTTGTATAAACAACTTTACCAGAAAGGTCACGAACTACGATAGTTACATTCGACTCAGCATTCAACGTGTAAGAAACTGTAGCGTTATCAGCTGCTGGGTTTGGGAAAACAACAACGTCTTCTGAAATCAAAGTTTCGTTAGCAATGTTTGCGTAGTTACCGAAATCCAAACGGATTACAGGAACTTCAACATAGTCACCATCTGCAGCCAATGTTACAAATTCAGAACCTGCTTTACCTACAGTTGTTCCAGCCAATTGCCATCCTGAAAAAGCAACAGGAACTAGGGTGTTTTCACCTGATGCTGCTATCGCCAAGATGATATCTCCTGGGCTAACAAGTACTGGCTCCTCAAAATAACATTGTACCAAGTTTCCGAAATTGCCATTTGCCACGATGTGTGGTTCTGAAATACCAGCAAAAACTGGCTCACCGTCAACAACTCTCCAAAGTTCTACAAAAAGTTCTCTACCTAAGTAAGTACTTTGGTTCGCAGAATTCACACTAGCGATACCAACTGCAACGCGACCTATTGAACCAGCGGCATTCATTTCAAACTCACGACCGATACCAGGGTCACCAGTAGCCGAAGCCCATCCAAAGAAACCACCAGATAGAGATCCAGCTGTACCGTTGAAATCGTCACCCGCCATTACCAAAGGAGAAATAGCGAAAGGCATTGTTGTTTCAATTGCGTCAGGGTCTTGTACTGTTTCAGTTGTAGTAAGTTCCAAATCAATATTGTATGTGCCAACAGTACTTGGAATTGTAAAGCCATCCGCAGCAGCAATTGACAAAGTGTCGTTTGTAGTTTGGTTTGGAAGAGATGTAGTTGTACTTCCAGTAAACGTCCATGCACCTTGAGTAGCTGTAAGGGCTGGAGTCATAGTCATTGCTCCGTTGTTGAACACATCAGCACCAAAGCCCATTCTTAAGCCATTTGTGATTTGAGAAACAGGCATAACAGTGTATTTGAATTCAGCAACACCCATTGAGCTAATTGCTTGTGTCAAATTCAGATCATAGTTCCATGTCTCGAATAATTCAACATCATCAACAGCCCAGAACCATCCCCAAGAAGCTTCGTAGCGGAAAGCGATCAATACTTCGCTTGAACCACCAGCAATAGATGAGATGTTCAAAGTAACTTCTTCTGAATTCGCTGTGTTGACGTTTGTAGTAATGTGCGTCAAAACTGGGATTTCAGTCCAGCTAACACCATTGTTTCCACTTACGCGAACAAAATACTGAGAAGACCAGTTTCTTGTAACTGTTCTAAAACGCATTGAAACGTTTGGATTTGCGGAGCAATCAATTGCACCACCGTTCCACAACAAAGTAGCGTTCGTAGAAGAGCCATCTCCAGCCTCATCTGAATCGCACAAAGCATAGCCATTAGAACCTGTTGGAAAATTTACAGGAATCAAAGACGCAGTTTGTGTTGCCATTGGCGGTGCACTCAAATTTGTAGTAATTGACCAACCGTGAGGCGGATTACTTGTGTTGCTGAAAGACCAGTTGGCTGGTGTCGAGAAATTGTCCGACCAAATAATGTCGCCCTCAGCGCGTGTACCTGATAATGCTTGATTTTCAACAAAAGCAGGAGTGAGTTGATTTTTGCTATTTTTTGCTTGTTCAGCAGGCAATCTATTTCCAATAGACTGTGCGAAAGCAGATGTACCAATAGCTAAAATCATTGTAAGATTTAATAATACTTTCTTCATGATTAATTAGTTTTGGTTGCAAATATAGACATCAATGAGTTGATTTGCAAATTAAAATCTTTTTTGTGTTTTTTTGCTCGATTTTTGCATGCCAAAAAATCCTGATTAATCTAATTTTAACAATGCGCTATATAAGTTTATCATGTGTTTGTCTGTGTACCGTTTTGTCATTTGCTCAAGACCCGTGCACCTATCAAACGTATCATAAAAAAGGTGGTTCTTGGGTTTTTTCTACTTACTACCAACCCAACACACAAATTCCGCTTGAAGGTATTTGTGAGAAAAAAAATGGCAATGCCCCTTTCTTGTATCGCTCTTTTGAAGCTGGAAGATTGCAAAAAGAATTGCAATATTCTACGGAGAACAAACTCGTTTCTTCTTTAGAAATCTATACCAAAAGGCGCGACTCGATAATTGGGGAGTATAAAAATTACAATGAGCAAGGTGTTTTGATGTATCACGAGATTTATTTTTATAACAAAAACAAAAGGCGTTGCATGCATAGGAAGTCGTATCATGTGAACGGAAAACCGAGATTTGATCAATTTTTTGCTTGGGTAAAAGAAAGTGAATTAAACGAATATCAAAGGCCGAGTCATCCCCCGCATACAATCGACGAGGATGGTTATACCTATTTACAGGTTCCATTTGGTCGAGAAAGGAGCTTTGATGATGCCGGACAAATCATCGAAGAAAAACACCATAAATTACTCGTCGATGGCACACATGAATTTGCTTCACTAGAGGGTTCATCATTGAAATTTCACCACAATGGAAAAATCAAAGAAAAGATGTCTTATAAATCGGGCAAACTGCATGGTGATTTTGTAGCGTTTAACTTTTTGGGTGATACCGTTTGCAAAGCGTCCTATGAAACGGGAATCAAAAATGGCCTTTGGACCTATTGGCACGACAATGGCAAAGTGAAAGCACGTCATGTTTACAATACCCAAGGAAAATTTCCTTTTCAAGCTCAAAAAGAAGAATGGGCGGAAAACGGAGCGCTTGTTTTGCTATTTCGTTTTGATGAATCGGGCATCGGTAAACTTCAGGAATGGACAGAACAGGGTGTTTTAATTCACGAACAAGAACTGGTGAATCTATCCATTGACAAAGGTAAAGAGACTTTTTGGTTCCCATCCGGTCAAATGAAATCCTTGATGAATCATGTGCCAGGTGCAGATACGGTTTATCACGAATGGTATGAATCTGGTAGAGAAAAGATGTTAAAAAGAAACTATTTCCGTGATAAAACAAAAGTTACTTCCAATCAAGAATGGTATGCAAACGGTAATTTGAAGGAGGAAGTTTTGCTTGAAAAAAGTGAATTTACATCTGTGTATTCCTTGAAAAAATATTTTGAAGATGGAAATTTGAGTTATGTTGATTTTAGAAAAGGTCGTGAACAATTTGTGGAAGAATACGCTTCAAATGGCATAAAAATTCGTTCAAAGAAATTGCTCGACGGAAAAATTCACGGTCGTTTTCAAGAATTTGACTCTACAGGGACTATTAAGCTCGACATCCATTACGAAAATGGAACAAGACATGGTTCCTATAGGGTTTACAACAAGGGTGTTTTAAGCTATGAGGCACATTATGAGAATGGTGTTTGGATACCTAAAGATGATAAAACCAAATCTTTTATGGACACTTATCAGAAGCTGAAAGTATCTGAAAAACAAATCTATACTTCTGCAGCTTATCATATTTTGAATAGATTTCTTTACGCCCCAGAGTCTGTGCGGAAAACAAGGGAAGAAGTGGATTCTATCGCGGCCATTATTTGGCAGTTGAACCGCGTGGCTCCACATTATCCTGAATGGATTTCATATTCTTTAGTTGGTAATCAGGTTTTGCAAATTCGATTGATTCAGACGTATCATGGCGACCTCAAAACCACTAATGTTGTCTCTGAGTACAGCAAAGAACTTTTGGCAGGTTTGGCTCAGTTGAATGTTAGTTTGCCAGATTTTCAATTTGTGAATGGAGAAGTTTACGTCACTATTGAGTTGAAAGAATGGATCAACATGGCCATGATGAAACAAATTTTCCCTAAAAGTTTTTCTTTGATTCAAGTGTACAATCCTCTGCAATCGGAAAAGTCAAAATATTCATCAATAGTGCGTTATTCGATTGAACAAAAAACTGTCAACAGCTGGAAAATTACGATTCAAAACCAAATGAATACGTATCACATCATACTTTATGGTGATGGCACCGCAGAGATCGAAAACCAAGCGATGTCTTGGTCAGACTTTTTAAACGAGGATTTATCCACACCCAATAATCACCCAGGATGGATGTACGAGGACTAGTTTTATTACTTTTATTGGGTGTCTCATGGATGGGGTATGCCAAAGATTTACGTCCTCAGGATTTGAAAATCACCTTGGAGCAGCTTCCTGTTTTGGAACACCAAACGGATATTATTCCGTTGCGAATACATATTCAGAATGTTTCCAATCATCGTGGTAGTATTCTTGTTCCGTATGCCCAAAATTATGGGAAACCGCTTTTTCAACTGCGTGTTTATGAGATTGATCAAGCGGGCAAATACACTTTGGTGTACACTTCGCAAGAAATTTTGGATATGGACACCTCAAAATATAAAACAGAGGGGAGTTTTTGGCAATTGGAAGCAGGAGAAACTTATTCCTTGCCTTTTTTTGTCAATGATAGTAAAAATGCCAGATTGCGCTACGAATCATCCATTCAAATTCCTGATTTAAAAAACGGAAAATACGCATTTCTGGTGCTCTATACTCCAGAAAACTCTTCCTTTTTCAAGTATGCTTTTCGCCAATTTACAGACACAGACCCTATTCCCGAAGATGATGTCGATGAATATCCCGACCATTTTATTTGGGAGGGGAGTTTTGCAAGCAATTTTTTGGAGTATCCGTTTGAAATTTTGCCAAAACTTGTCGTTTATGACCCAACAAAAAGTGCTTTATGTCGCGCTGTTAGTAAAGAAAACTGGAGCAAGGTGAAGAGGATTTGGAGGAAACGAGACGAAAACAAATCATGCGATTGCGTATTGTGGGTGTATGATGGCGCGCAGTCGATTCTGGCTTCATTACCTGCCTATACGGGATACGACGTGATCTTTTATACAGATTCCGGCATCAAGTATGCATCGTTTACCTATCAAATTGGAAAAGTTCATCGCGTGCGCTCTCGAATGGCTTGGTTGTTTCATGCCGTGGGATTTCGAAGAGCTCCTTTCAAAACTTCCAAAGTAAATTGGAGCAAGTTGATTGGGCTTTATGTTTATGAGTGACAAACTGCTGTGCAATAGGTAAACGATGTATTTCATTCTTGAATATTGAACAGAAAAGCGAACGAAAAATTCGCTTTTTGATTTTCTGTGATCCCACCTGTCTCGATAATTATCGAGAGAGTCAGGTGCTGAAAGTGCAGTGAAATTATTGACAATGATATTTGGTTTTCAGTTTATCAATGATTTCAGGATATTTCTTTAAGTTATTGATATACACGCGACTTTTCATTCTTTTAATGTGTTTTTCAATTTGGGTCATTTGACTCAAGCACTGACACTCAAATTCAAGAAAAATAATCCAGTCTCTGGTTTTTGAGGTGAATGCATAGCCATAATAGGCGTTATTGTGTTTAAGAAGTCTTTCTTGAACGGATTGAGTTGTAATACCAATGTAAAATTGGTCTAAGGAAGGGCTGTGTAGGATATAACAAAACATAGATTCAAATAAAAAAGCGAACGAAGTAATTCGCTCGCTTTGTTTTTTGTGGTCCCACCTGGGCTCGAACCAGGGACCACCTGATTATGAGTCAGGTGCTCTAACCAACTGAGCTATAGGACCAATTTGCGGTGCTCTAACCTCCCGATGTCTATCGGGAGAGCTATAGGACCAATTTGCGGTGCTCTAACCTCCCGATGTCTATCGGGAGAGCTATAGGACCAATTTGCGGT
>Ga0169931_10006382_pt1 | contig 17807 bp, 11 predicted proteins | sample Kivu_15m_20L_FD_129675 | JGI IMG/M metagenome (GOLD analysis project Ga0169931, IMG submission 129675) | Freshwater microbial communities from Lake Kivu, Western Province, Rwanda to study Microbial Dark Matter (Phase II) - Kivu_15m_20L... | ecosystem: Environmental > Aquatic > Freshwater > Lake...
CGGCGTTCCCATCGGGCGCAGCGTCGGCCACATCGCCCGAATCAACGCCGCTGTCTGCGTCGCCCACAAGACCCGTGTCGCCAGCCGAACCGAAGTCATCGGACACCGAGGCGTCAAAATAAAGCCCGCACGAACTCGTCAGCCAGAGTCCTGATGCGACGCACCACGTCAAAACGTTCCTCACGGCCAATACCTCTGCACAAGGTTTCGAATCGTTCCGTCGAATCAATCTGCTGTCACACACGGACCATCGCAACCAGAACTGCGTCATGCCCAGTCATGCTTCCACATCCGCTGAAGCTTACGCCCCGGAGACGTACGCTAGCTGTTCGACCGGTGCAAGGTTTGCGAAAAACCACCCACACCCCGCACCACGATCGCCCTGCGAAGCCCTTGCGGGGGTTTGCAGGACGGGGCGGGCGTGTTACATCGTGCCGCCCGGTGATGTGAACCCGAAGAGGCGGTGCGATGCTGAAGCGAATCCGAAGTGAGCGAATCCAGAACCTGCTGCAGAGCGAGATTCGGGCCATGACCCGCGCCTGCAACGAGGTCGGCGGGGTGAACCTGGGACAGGGCATCTGCGATGTGCCCACGCCGGACCTCATCAAAGAGGCCGCGTACGAGGCCATTCGCGAGAATCAGTCCATTTATACCCGGCACGACGGCGACGCGGTGCTGCGCGAGGCCATGTCCCGTAAGTTCGCCCAGTATAACGGTATTCCGCTCAACCCCGACACCGAGGTCGTCGTCACCACCGGCGCCAGCGGTGCCCTGGCGGCCACCCTCATGGCGCTGTGCGACCCCGGCGACGAGATCATCCTGTTCGAGCCCTTCTATGGGTACCACCTGAACACGGCGCTGGTGGCGGGCATGGTGCCAAAGATCGTGCCGCTGCACCCGCCCACGTTCCATCTGGACCTGCAGCGCCTGCGCGACACGATTACGCCGAAGACCCGCGCCATTCTGGTGAACACCCCCGTCAACCCGTCGGGCAAGGTGTTTTCGCGCGACGAGCTGGTGGCCATCGGCGCCATCGCCACCGAGTTTGACCTGCTCGTGATTACCGACGAAGTGTACGAGTACATGGTCTATGGCGACCGGCAGCACGTCAGCATGGCCAGCCTTCCCGGCATGCGCGAGCGCACCGTCACGCTGGGCTCGTACTCCAAAACCTTCAATATCACCGGCTGGCGCATCGGGTACGCCGTGGCCGACGCGTCGCTCGCCGGCCCCATCGGCCTGCTCAACGACCTGTATTACGTGTGCGCCCCCGCCCCGCTGCAGCGCGCCGTCGCCGTCGGAATAGACCGCTTTCAGGACGACTATTACGCCGACCTGCTCGACAGCTACACCCGCAAGCGCACGCAGTTCTGCGACACCCTCACCGAGATTGGCCTGACGCCCATCGTGCCCGACGGCGCCTACTACGTGCTCGCCGACATCACCTCGCTGGGCTGCGAAGACGCCAAGTCCGCCGCCATGAAGCTGCTGCACGAGGCGAAGGTCGCGTCGGTGCCCGGCACCGCCTTCTTTACCGGCGGCGAAGGGCAGCGGCTGGTGCGATTCTGCTACGCCAAGCAGCAGCCCGACCTGGACCGCGCCTGCGATTACCTGCTCAGCTGGGGCCGCAAGCGCTAATATTACCGTTTTTATCTCTCCCACACCTTCCACTACGCTTCGAGGTCGCATGTATACGTTTACGCTCAACGATGAACAGAAGGCCCTGCAAAAGACGGTACGCGACTTCACCCGAGACCAGATTATCCCCGTCGCCGGCGAGCTCGACGAGCACGGCACCTTCCCCACGGACGTCTGCCGAAAGGCCTGGGAGCTGGGCCTCATGAACGTCGAAGTCCCCGAAGAATACGGCGGACTTCACCTCGGTATCTTCGACAACTGCCTCATCAACGAAGAGCTGGCCTACGGCTGCGTGGGCGTCGCCACCACCATCACCGGCAACTCGCTCGCCGCCACACCCATCCTCATCGCCGGCACCGACGAACAAAAGCGCGAGTACCTGGGCCGCCTGTGTAGCGAGTACATCTTCGCCTCGTACGCCACCTCGGAGCCCGACGCCGGCTCGGATGTCGCCGGTATTCGCTGCAAGTACACCCGCAACGGCGACGACTTCGTGCTCAACGGCACCAAGCAGTGGATCACCAACGCCGGCTACGCCAACTTCTTCGTCGTCTTCGCCACCAACGACCCCACCTCGCGCCACAAGGGCATCTCGGCCTTCATCGTGCCCGCTGACACCCCCGGCGTGAAGGTCGGCAAGAAAGAGAACAAGATGGGCCAGCGCTGCTCGAACACCGCGCAGGTGCACCTTGAAGACGTCGTGCTGCACAAGGGCCTGCTGCTGGGCAAAGAAGGCGACGGCTTCAAAATCGCCATGCGCACCTTCGACCGCACCCGCCCCGACATTGGCTCGTTCGCCTGCGGCCTCATGCGCCGCGCTCTGGACGAGTCGGTCAAGTACGCGAAGGAGCGCAAGACCTTCGGCGTGCCGATCGCCGAGCACCAGGCGATTCAGTTTATGCTGGCGGACATGGCGATCGCGTACGAAGCGGGCCACCTGCTGACCTTCAAGGCCGCCGCCATGCTCGACGCCGGCGCACCTGCGTCGATCGTGAGCTCGTACTCCAAGGCTTTCGCTGCCGACAACGCCATGAAGGTCGCCACCGACGCCGTGCAAATCTTTGGTGGCAATGGCTACACAAAGGAGTATCCCGTTGAAAAGTTGATGCGCGACGCCAAGTTGCTGCAGATCTACGAGGGCACCTCGCAGATTCAGCGCATCATCATCGCCCGCCACCTGCTCGCCTGAGCCTTCAGGAGTCTATGGCTCAACCCGAATGGAGCATCAACTGGGGGTTACTCGCCAGAGCCAGTCTGCTGGCCGGCCTGGTTGGCATTGCCGTTGTGGTGTGGCCGGGCTTGCAGTGCATGGTCAATGTCCTGAACAGCGAGCAGTTCTCGAACCTCTCCGAGGCCGAGGAAGTCTGGGTGTATGGGGGAAGGCAGGGCGGCGGTTCTACCCAGCCGGGTAGCGGGGCACAGGGCGCGATCTCGCGTCGACTTTTTGGCGGTATTGCGCCCTGCTCATGGGCGGCGGTCAGGCGCGCCGAAGACTGGAAAATGGCCCTCGCGGCCGGCGGTCTGGCAGGCTTCCTGCTTTTGTCGTGGTTCAATCACCTGAGTTGGAGGCGTGGTGTTATTCGGGCTGCGCGCGACCCGATGCGTGGGTACACGACGCACAGCAACACGGTCGTCGCCCGACCCAGCGCGGCGTGGCCGGCTGCGGATTCCTCGGGCGCTCGCACCGACGCCCATCTGTCGGTCACCGGCTCACGCTCGGCCGCGCACCCCACGGTGACCGGCTCACAGTCGGCGGCGTATAATGCGGTGAGCGCGCGCGCAGCGCGAACCAACAGTTCGTCGACCTCTTCTGTGACTACCGAATGGCAACGCACTGGCTCAACGCCGGTCGCGCCAACGGGCTACGGCACCGCGGCTCCGGCGGGGCGGTCTGCAAGCGGTGCGAATCCATCGGTGACCCGACCCGACACCCTGCGCTTTGCCAGCGACGACGACTGGGATGACATTCCGGTGCCGTCCGCAACTGGACGACAGGAACCCGACCCCGGGATCCCGTTTGACCACCTGCCCGACGAGCAGTTTCTCGCGAATGCAGGTCTGCAGGACCGAACGCCGAAAAAGAATTAGCCCTGGTTTCGCGACCCTTTGCCCATGAGGGCTGCACCGCGTACTTGGCAAATCGGCCTGCATGGGTTCTACTGCCGCCCATGATGCCAGACTGTCTGGGCCTGCCATGCAGGTGACGCAACGTTGGATCGGTTTGCTCTGCGAGGTCGCATGACACGTTCGAAGAGTGACGTCGACTGGGGATTCTGGGCAAAGGCATGCCTTCTTGTCAGCCTCCCGCTGCTGGCGTGGACCCTGTGGCCCGGTGGGCAATGCCTTGGGCAGGCGCTCGGCAACGAAGGGTTCACGGCACTCTCGGCCGACGATCAGAACTGGGCGACCGTTCTGGAGGAGAGCGGAGAGTTGTCGAGGGGCAACAGCATGGCTCAGCGACCACCGTTCCTTCGGCTGCTGTATGCGCTCGGACCCTGTACGCAGGTCGCCTTTCGCCGCAGCGAGGTCTGGCAGTGGATGACGTTGGTCATGATATTGCTCGCGGCTGGTTTGTTCTTCTGGCTCAAGTATCGCCAGCACCGACGCGCGCTCGGCCAGACCATGACAAAGCTGGCACAGACGGACGTGATGTCCGCGGGCGAAGCCAGCGGCGCTACGTCGATTCTGGCTGCCGCCAGCGCCGGCTCGTCCGTAGGAGCGGCTGCTGCCACAACAGGGCGAGCTGCCAACCAGGCACCCGGCGGTGAGTCGGGCCCGGCCGCACAGGGGTCAGACGCCGCACTTCGGCCGCGTTTTACTGCTTCACAACCGGTGGTTGGGGCGACGGCTGGCAACCGAGTGAGCCCGGCCACCTCGCAACACGCGGCGCTGGCTGGCGAGCCTGTGTCGCCCAAATTCAGGACCGGCGCGCCGGCCGTGGTGCCGGCAGACGCATCGGTCGCTCGCGGCCCCAGCGAGCCACTGGACAGCCTGGGTGGCGCGGCGCTCCGACAGGCGGTGCATACGGGCAACCAGAAGGCCGTCGCCTTCGCGTTCGACGACGACTGGGACGACGCGCCACTTCCGAACGAGTCTGCCGCCCTGCCCAACGCGCCCGGTTCGGCGCCCCTCCCAGAGACAATCGTGCTCCCGCCCGAGAGGGAGCTAGCGCCTACCATCGCGACCGGCGATGCCGACGAACTGCATCAGGCCGACCGCTCGGAACGTGCGCTCGCGGCCACCATGGCGCCGGGAGAGCCGGTGGCCAATGTCCAGGAACGCGCGCTCGCGCCCACCATGGCGCCGGGAGAGCCGGTGGCCAATGTCCAGGAACGCGCGCTCGCGCCCACCATGGCGCCGGGAGAGCCGGTGGCCAATGTCGTGGAACGCGCGCTCGCTCCTACCATGGCGTCGGGAGAACCGGACGCCGGACGCTCGGAACGCGCGCTCGCTCCTACCATGGCGCCGGGAGAGCTGGACGCGGGCGTTCTGAACCAGACCGCGCCCGACCCACAGGCGGCGCAGGTGCCCGAGTCAGTAGGCGAACCTGTGCGCATCAGCGCATTCCGAGTTCCTCCGATGACGCGGCTGGGGCGCGACATTCAGCTGGCGATTGGGCTAAACCGCCCTGCGCCCGAAGCGGTCACGCGTATGCACATCAGCGGGGTCCTGCATGGCATGGACCGCGCGAAAACCACAGTGCTGGACGAATCGATCACCGCCATGGATGCCGTCGCGGACTTACGCCGCGATGGACGGGCGATTGTCCGAATTCCCTTCCGCGTAGTCGAGCAGCAGCTGCGCAAAGCCCTGGAGCAGGTCACGGGCCACCTGCAGCTGGAGTTTACCCTGTCGCTCGATGACGAGGAGCACTACGCCGGCACCCGTCTGGTAGATTCCCTTACGTTGCGGCTGACCTCGGCGCTCGGGGGACCGTGGGGTCCGGGCATTGTCCGATTGCGGAATCCAGTCGGCGAGCTGCTTCGGATGGGCGTCGGAGCCTCGAACGCTGGCCTGTTGCGTCTGGAGTCCATTATGCCGGGCAGCTGGCAGGTGGAGCTCGAAGACGGGCTGTGCGTTCACGCTGCTCAGGGTGCCCCGACGCGAAAGCTCGCGCTTCAATCCGACTTCGTTCAGGCCATGAACACCGCCGGTCCTTCGAGCAGCCCGGAGTCACGCGAGGTGAAGGTGGCGGCGCCGGTCGTGGTTTGGGTGCGCGCGGGCGCGACGGGCGATGGCTCCATGAAGCAACCTTGCGGCTCAATCGAAGACGCATTCAACATCGCCGACAGGCAGCGCGCCGGGCTGGCAACGCCCTATACCCCCGTCGAGATTCGGGTTTTCCCCAATGGTCAACTGCCATACGAACGCCCCGGACTCGTGGATGGTTCGCACGGACAATGGGTGAGGTGGTGGGCCGGGCTGACCGCCGACCGTCGAGCCGCGTGGACCGTCGCCGCGTCAGAACTGCCTCCCCTGCCGACGCCCGATGGTGACGCTCTTCTTCGCCCCCTGCATTTTGAGAACGTCGACGACCTGCGCCTTGTGAACGCCGAGTACGCCTTGCTGCGCGAAAAGGCCGCCGCGCAACCCGACCTCTGTGATACCCTGGATGAGGCCTATGCACGCATCCGCATGGTCACCTTCCTGTCGCCCGAGTCGGGGGGTGAAGGCAGCCGGGTGCGCTTTGATCAGTGTCAGGGCGTTCGCCTTGAGGGGCTGCAGGTCATGGGACGGCGAGGCATGAATGCGCTGTCGCTGGCCAAATGCGAAGATGTGATGGTGAGCCGCTGCTGGTTCGAGCGAGCGGCCGCCGGACCCACCGGTCAGGGCGGTAGCTGGGCACCCGGGCGAGGCGTGCATGTGGACGCGTCGGGCACCCCCGAAGCGCCCATCGAGTTCAGCGACTGCGACATCGGCTGGAACTCGGTGGTACGTCGCAGCTTGCCTGTCCGCGGCGCTGCCGTTGCGGCGTATAACTCCCACGTCGTGATGGCCCGGTGCTACCTTCACGACAACATCGCGACCCAGGAACCACCCGATGTGTTCGCGTCGGGCAATGGTTCGCTGCGCGGCGAGGCAGCCTCGCATCGCGCCGGAAACATCGTCGCCCAGAGCTAGGCGTTAGTCTTCGACCGGCGCGTCGGGTGCGTCCACCGGAGCAGGCCGCTCGGGGCGACGTGGCGCACGCGTCGACCGCCCAGGCGGACGCGGGCGCGCATTCTGGCGCACTGGCGCGTCGTCAGCCTCTACCTCGTCGTCCGACTCGCGCTGCAGACGCTCCAGTACATCGCCAAAAAAGGTAGACGGCTGATGCGTACGCAGCGAGGCCGCCTGCAGCGGCTCCAGCGTCAACACATAGCCGGTCAACACATCCCACGAGGCATCACCGGCACCCACAATCAGCTGACGAGCGGCGCTCGACGGAGAGATCACCAGCGTCTCCGACTCGCCCGGGCCACCCGCATTCATGGTCTGCCCGGTCTCCTGCTCGCCCGGACCGTTGGATTCGGCCAGCGTGAGCGTCAGATCCACGTCGGGAATGCCCGACAACGTCAGGCGAAGCGGCTGTTGCACCGCCGGAATCACCCACCGATCAACGTCGCGCGCCCACCCCACGTAGCCCAGCGCGCGCTGCCCTGGCGCCAGCGCCTGAGCCCGACTGGGCGTATCGTTTGGCTCGAGCTCCTCGCCCAGCAGCGCAGGACGGAATTGCACCAGCAGCTCGTAGGGATATTCGCCGTTGGAACGAATCACCGCGTTCGCCGACGGCTGCACGAACACATAGAATGCGGGGTCGCGCGACAGGAAACCGGTCAGGATTTCACCTTGCGACTCGCCGGCGCTGTCTACCCGCAGCACCGTTCCCTGCCCGTCCACGTATCGAATCGCCAACTGCAGATCCAGCTCGGGAATCCCGCTCAGTTGAATGTTGGCGCGAAGGTCGGGCGAAGGAACCTCAACCCGAAAAACGTCCATGTCATCCATCAGCGAGCCCGCACCGGCATAAAGCACGCCCTGCATGGCTACCCCGGGGGCCACGCGGTCGGCCTCGGGGATGTCGTCATTCGATTCACTCTCGTGCCGAACCAGCTGCGCGGGCAAGCCCCAGCCCAACCACCAGATACCGCCCAGGACCGCGGCGGTTAGCAGCAAACCAGCCACGTACAGTCCCAGACGACGCACCTGCATGCCGCGCTCGAATGCCTCAAATTCATCTCGTGTTCCGAGTGAGAACAACCCGTCGTCGCTCGCCGCCGGCGCAAGCAAGGGCAAATCGAGCGCCGCCTGCGAGTCCACCTCGCTGACCACGGCGGCGAACGCTCGCGCAAGCTCACCTGCCGAGCGAAAACGGTCTTCGGGCAGCTTCTGTAACGCTTTGGCAAGCACCGCATCAAAGTGGCCCAACGAGGGGGCATAGGCGGTGAGGGTGGGATACGGTGACTGCATGTGACAAAACAGCAGCTGCAACGGTGTGTCGGCCGTGAACGGGGGGCGCCCGGTCAACAGCGCGTACATCATGCAGCCCATGGCGTAGATGTCGGTGGCCGCGCTGATGGGTTGCGACTGAATCTGTTCGGGCGCCATGTAGCTCGGCGTGCCAATCACTGAAGCTTTGGATTCCATACCCGTCAGGTCGGCCGACTCGTCATTGGACACCACGTCCTTGGCCAATCCAAAATCCAGCACTTTCAGCAGGTCGCTGCCATCGGCTGTCTGGCAAAGAAACGCGTTCGACGGCTTGACGTCGCGGTGGACCATGCCGCGGTTGTGCGCTTCATCCAGCGACTCAGCCATCTGCAGCATCAATCGCGCCACTCGCGCAGGCTTGAGCGGCCCCTCGGCCTGCAGCACTTCGTCCAGGTCCTTGCCCTGCAGCAGCTCCATGACCAGGTACGCCAGACCCGCGCTGCGGCCGTAGTCGAACACCGACACGGTGTAGGGGCTCGTCAACCGTGACACGGCGCGCGCCTCGCGCCGAAAGCGCTTCACCATGGACTCATCGCGCAGGAGGTCGCCGTGCAGCAGCTTCATGGCGGCATACCGTTCCAGGCGCACGTGACGAACCCGGTACACGGCACCCATGCCGCCCGAACCGATACGCGCAACCACCTGATAACGCTCCGCAATAATCGCACCGATCAGCGGATCTCGCCGAGCGATCTCCTGCGCCGCGTCGGCACGCAGAACATTGCCACACGTCGCGCAGAAGCGGTCTCCGGGCGAGTACGTGCTCCTGCAGTTGCGACAAACCGCCACATCAGAAGCCACATCGGCCTCGATGGACGTCGCATCATGGCTGTACACCGCAGCCGTGGCGGTGGGCGCGTCCACGGTTTCGAGAGCGGCTCGCAGCGCGCCTGGACGGTCGCTCATGACTTACCAGTCGTGATCAGAGCACAAACATAAAGAGGACCACCGCAACAACCACCAGCACGATGGCACCCAGCGCGATCGCGACGACGGGTGGCCCTGTTTTCTGAGCCGGGGCTGGCGGAGTCGCCGACTTCGTCGCAGGCGCCAGATCGCGCAGCAGCCCAGCGGTCTCACCCGCCACCGCCGGAGGCAGCGGCGCACGGCTGGCTGCGGGTTCAGCGGGCGTGCCCGAGGCAGGAGGAGCGCTGCTGGCCGACGCTGCCGAGACTTTGGCGAGCGCGTCCAGCACATCCTGCGTGCCCATGGCGATGGTGGAACCGAACTCTGCGGGCGGAGCGTCCGTCGCAACCGGCGGCGCCGCTTCAGGGGTGGCGTCAGACGTCGCAGCTGCTGCAGCTTCAGCCGCCTCGGCCTCGCGCGCCGCGAAAAGCCGCGGAATATCGTCGATCATGATCGGGATGGTGCCCCACACCGGACGCCCCGGCTCGGGCACCGGCGCGTCACTACCGCCACCCGCCGAACCCGCAGCCGCGACCGACTCCGACACAGGCGACGCACCGGCTGGAGCATTATCGCTGCCCGCCTCCTGCGTCGACGTGTCGGCCTGTGCAGCCACGTCAGAGACCGTCTGTGCGCGAAGGCTCTCGGCCAGCTCGGGCGACGCTTCCACGGTCGCGCGAGTTCCGGCCGAGCGCTCGGCGCGGCCCTGCAGCACGTCTTCCATGTCTTCGGGGCGAAACCGCATCGTTCCACCAAAGGCGCGCCCAGCCTCCTCGGCCGGCGCGGAAGCAGCAGGGGCCGGCGCACCTACAGCCGCCAGCGCTGCGTCCATCTCGTGGCGACTCAACCGCATCGTGCCCGAGAAGGCACGCTCGGGTTCGGCCGAATCGGGAGTTGACGCGGCGCTGCCTGCCAGACCTGCCAGATCCTCGGCGCGAAACCGCATGGTGCCTGCAAAGGTTCGCTCCGACTCAGGTTCTGGTGCCCGCTGGCCCATGGGAACACCCGAAACGGCCTCGTCGGCGGTCGGCACCGCATCACCCGCAGCCGAAGCGTACGAACCCGAAACCTCGGGCGTGGACACCGGCGCGGCCACGGTGGGCTGCACCGGCACCGCGGCGGGCGAGCCCGTCGACGACGGCTCGTCGAAGTCCCAGCCGTCCTCGTCAAAACCCAGCTCGGCAGCCGGTGCTTTGGGCGCTGCAGGAGCGGCCGGCGCGGGAACTTTGCCACCGTCGTCATCCATGAAAAACGGCGAGCGTCCAAACATGGTCTTGTTTCGATTGTCCTGAGACACAGCTGCTCCATGGCGGCGGGGAGAACTGTCACCATCACGCAACGCCGTCCCCACGGCGTCGCCGGCAAACCCGCATACAACCATGCACGCTAGCCTTCACTCTCACCGATTGTCAAAGCCTCCGACGTTGCACCCTGGCCACTTCTTTGATTTCCGAGCTCACCCCCATACCCGGATCGGTGCATCATCGTACCTGACCGCGCCCTCACGCTCGCGCCACCGCACCTCTACGATCCTGCACCGGCCCTGCGAACGGTGCCTCGCGAACTCCAGCAGCTCGCGGTCTTCCCGGGCCGCCTCGATCACAACCGCAAGCGGATCTGGCAGCGCCGCGCAGCCGTCCACGACCACCCGAATCAGGCTGTGACGACGCCATAGATCCACCGATGACACACGCAACAGCGGCTGTGGCCCACCGGGCAGGTCGCACCAGGAACCACTCACCATGTCCAGCCATACTGCGTTCGACCACCACGCGACATTCCTGCCGCCAGGCACCCGCCTTCGGCCAGCGTAGCGCTGCTCCTGCCACCACGGCGCGACGCTCCCGATCTGCCTCATCTCCTGCATCATCATCCTGACCTCCCCGTTCCTGACGCCACGGCGTCGTTGGCTTTCTTTGCTGTCAGTCGTACGATGGCACCATGACGCGCACCAAAAAATGCCACCTCCTTCATTTTCTTGCGCCGGCAGCGCTCGCGCTCGTTCCGTTCGCCGCCCTGCTGGCCCTGCGGCCGGCCGCCACGGCCATCGCGCAGCAACAACCGCCCGTGCTGCACGAGTTCTTCACCTACACACCCGGAGACGTCGCCGGGTCTCCGTCCGACATCCCCGCCCTGCCAGAACCCGGGCGTGAAGACCCCTCCGAAGAAGCCGACACGTCCGGCCTTATCGTTCAGACCGCCTACGGACCATCCTTCGATGACGCGTTCGCCCCACCCTGGCAGGACGAGCCACCTCAGCTGCCCGACCGCTGGAACCAGCCCATCGGCATGGACCTCAACACCACAGCTCCCGACCTGCTGCAGTACCTCGAGGCGTTTACCCCCTCAGTCGCGCCCTTCAAACGACTCGGCGCCCGAAATCGCGTCATCGGAACCGCCGAGTGGGGAGAGTTTCAGCTGGCGGTGCCCGAAAACGGCGCTGCGCCAGTGCCCATTTCATCCCGCATGCCAGAGGGTTACGACCTCTTCACCGGCACCGTCGCCCTTGAGACCGACGGTCTTCAACTGATTCCCGTACCGTCCGTCGCTCCCGACGAGCTCGTCCTTCAGGCACGCACCGTGCCCGACGCCGACGTGCAGTGGCTGCGCGATGAAGCAGGAAACGCGTTTGTCGCCATCGACACCCCCGGACAATTCAACCTGCACTGGCTGGTGGCGGTCCACCCCGACTACTTTGCGGCACCGCTCCTGCCAGCCACGCTGCCAAGACAGGCTCCCGCTCAGGCTCCGGGACTTCGTCAGGCCGCAACCGAAATCCTCACCGCCACCGGCACGACGGCGGCCGCGCCCGACCACGAGATTGTGCAGCAGCTCACCCGCTGGCTGCAGGCTTTTCAGGCCACCGAAACTCCCATGGGCCCTCAGCCCGAACAGTCCGATTTTCTGGCCGTCGCGCTCGCACAACGCGGCGTGTGTCGCCACCGGGCGCTCATCTTCGTTGTGGTGCTGCAGGCCATCGGTATTCGGGCCCAGTACGTGTACAACGAGGCCCACGCCTTCGTCGAAGTGAACCTCTCAGGCCGTTGGCGGCGCGTTGACCTCGGCGGCGCCGCTGACGACGTGCAGCTCGTCGGCAACCCTGACACTCCCCTCTACGAAGCGCCGGTCGATGCCCTCGCGCCCAACCAGCCGCCCGTCCAGAACACCGCCTTCGGACCTCCCCGAAACGCGCAGACGCAGACGCAGGCCCAGACCAACGCAAACACCGCGCCCACTGACCACGATAACGGCGGCCAGAACCCGTCAAACGGCGACATCACCCGCACAGGTGCAGGCCCTGACGATGCTTTGCAGGGCGGCAGCAACGCCCCGCCGCTCCCCGGTGATCCGAACGCCGCGCACGCAGAGCACGCGGGCCCCGGTAGCACTACTGCGGCACAGACGACACCCACCGCCGAAGTCACGGCCGCGGGCTCCCCCGAAAACTCACCCGTTTCGCCCGACGGTCGCCCATGGCCCACGCTGCGGCTCATTGACGTGCCCATCCGCGTGTACCGCGGAGACACCTTTGCCGTCAGCGCTTCGCTCACCACGCCGCAGGGCGAACCCATTCACGACCGAACCCTCAGCTTCGTCCTTAGCGCCGATCGGACCGGCGCAGGTCAGGCTCCGCTCCGGCTAGGCACCTGCACGACCAGTGACCAGGGCATCTGCACCATCGCCCTGCAGATTCCCTCGCAGGTGCGGGCTGGTAACGCAGCGCTTGGCGTCGAGTTTGGCGGAGACGACCAGTGGGCCGGCACCTCGACGCTCGCTCGACCCTGAGCCGCACCGCCGCCCTGAAAAATCAGTCCGAACCGCCGCCGGCCGGCTGCAGAACAATCGACACACTGTTGATGCAGTAGCGCTCGCCCGTCTCGGTGGGACCGTCATCGAACACGTGCCCAAGGTGCGCGCCGCAAGACGAACACACCACCTCGACACGCACCATGCCGTGCGATTTGTCGACGATGCGCTCGACCACGTCGACGTCCTCGCAGCGGTCAAATGACGGCCAGCCGCAGTGCGACGTGAACTTGGCGTCGGATGTGAACAAGGTCGTGCCACAGCACACACATGCGTACGTGCCCCGGTCCACATTCTTCCAGTACTGGCCCGTGAACGGCCGCTCGGTACCCGCCTGACGCGTCACGTAGTACTGCTCCGGCGTCAGGCTGGCGCGCCACTCGGCATCCGATTTCTGCACTCGTCGAGCCATCGGTTCCTCGCTGAAAAGTGTCACTGTGCGTCTGGCAACGGACGACCGGCGACCAGCGCCTTCAAAACGTCCACATACCTGCCTGAGACGCCTGACCAGCCGAATCGGGTGCGCGTGAAGGTCGCCGTGCGCTCCGAAAGCGCGACGCGCTGCGCGGGGTCTCCCGCCAGCCGACTAATCACCTGCCCGAATCCCGCTGCGTCGCGCGACTCCACGTAATGACCGTTCTGTCCCTCGACCACCACGTCCTGAATCCCCTCCAGGCGCGACGCCACAATGGGGAGACCCGAAAGGCCGGCTTCGAGCATCACCACCCCAAAGCCTTCCATGTCGCCCGGAACCACCACGTTGGGCATCACGAAGACGTCGCCCCCCTGATAGAGCAGCCGCAACAGGTCGTCGTCGGCCATGCCCAGCAGGCGCACACGCCCTGCCAGACCGTGCGTGTCGATTGCCTGCTGAATGGCGGCCCGCTCGGGACCATCGCCCGCCAGCCAGTAGTGAATGTTGGCCGGCAGCTTTGGCATCACCTCAGACACAAACCACACAAAGCCTTTGCGGCGTACCTGCCGGCCCACGCTCACCAGCAGCATGGCATCGGAAGGCAGCGCGTCGGCGTTGCCAGAAGCCCGCACCACCAGCGCGTTCCGCGTCATCCGGCGGTCAGGCGGTGCCTGAAAACGACCCAGATCGATTCCGTTGGGGACCACACACACCCGCGGCGCTGCCAGTCCACGGTCCAGGCACGCTTCCGCGGTCGCACGAGATACCGGCATCACCAGATCGAGCGCCGCAAACACCCGTGGCACAACAACATTCTGGTACAGACGCACGTCCGTCGTCACGTCCAGACCATGCACGATCGCCGCCAGCTTCACCGATGACGGCAGCAGTTTGCGCAGCAGCGGCGCCAGCCCCGCCGTCACCATCGAGCTGAAAACCACCACCTGAATGCCGTCGCGGCGCACCCGAAACGGTATTTCGGCCAGCGCACGCACCATGAACGGCGGGGTACGCAACGGCGTCTGCTTCCACGAGGTCCGCAACACCAGCTCGTCCACCTTTACGTCGGTGCGCTCCGCGAAGGCGCGAAACAGCTCCAGCGCCACCCGCTGCATGCCGCCCACGTTCGACAGCGGGTCGTTGGCCGGCGGAAACGAATGCGAGACAAAGAGAAGTCGAAGCGGCGAGTCACTCATGCCGATGGCTTCCGGACCGGAGGAGAGAGCGCGGGAATCAGCAACAAAAGCCCCGGCAACAACACCAGCGCCGCGACCATCGAGCTCACAATTCCTGCCACAGACAGCGCGCCAATCGTCAGCACACCCTTATGCTGCACGAACAGCAGGCCCAGAAAGCCCGCGACGGTCGTGATACTGGACGCCAGAACGGCCACACCGGTCGTGCGCAACACGGCCCCCATGTTGCGCTCGGGGTCATCCACGTAACGATGGTACAGGTGAATCGCGCCATCAATGCCGGTGCCCAGCACCGTGGGCAGCACCACCATGTTGTAAAGCCCCAGCCTGATGTCGAAGATCACCATCAGGCCCATGGTCAACAGCACGCCCATGCTCAGCGTCAGCAGGCAAACCAGGGGCCCACGCCATCCCCGAAAATCCAGCAAAAGTACCACCAGCAGCGCGAGCGAAACGTACATGGCCAGCTTGACGCCATCGGCCTGCACGTACCGCATCACGTCGGCCACAATAAACGAATTGGACGCCAGCAACACCTGCCCGGATGGCACGGTAATGCTGCCATACGTCTCCTGAAACTCAGCCACCTCGAGCGCATGCCAACGGTCGTAACGGCCGTACAGCTGCCCGATCGAACCGAAAGTGCCGTCGCGCTCGGTCAGCTCCCGGCGAACCCACTCCGGCAAATCCGACCCCTCGAACGGCTCCACCTCGGTCAGCCCGGTGATGGCCTGAATCAGCTCACCCTCCTCGCCGTCGATGTTCTGCACCGCGCGCCGGTCCAGCACTTCGTAAATCTCGTTGATGACCGCCATGCGGGCATCCTGGTCGGACGGCACCAGCGTCTCAATCGTACGAAAGCTCTTGAGCTGATCGTCGGTGCCCAGACGCTCCCGCAGGTACGCGTGCACCTCGCGCATCTGCGCCTCGTTTTCGCCCAGAATCACGACAGGTGTAGAACCGCGACGGCTTCCGATGGCCGAGTTGTAGTTGATGAGCCTGCCCTCGCTTGGTGCACGCAAGTTCCCGAAATCATACTCGAACTCAACCTTTCCCATCATCGCAGCAGAGGCCACCGCCAACAAAATGACGCCGACACTCGCCACTCGTATGCCACGCTCCAGCCCCGGCGACCGCGCACCGATGGAGGTCGCACCATCGCCCTGCACCGGCCGTTTCAGCGGCCACACTGCCTCGGTCAAACCCACGAGCACGGGCACAATCAACAGCGTCGTCACCAGACAGATGCTCACACCAGCACCGCACGCGACACCAAACTCCTGAAAGCCATCAAAACTCGCCAGTAACAACGTCAGCAACGCCACAACCGTCGTGGCCGTCGCGCTCACCAGGCTGCGTCCCGTCGAAGTCACCGAAACCTCGATCGCCTCTTCCCACGACCGCCCCGCGCCCCATTCTTCCTTGATGCGGCTGTACAGGTGAATCGCGAAATCAATGCCCATGCCAATCAACATGGCAAAAACAAAAGCGGTGAGCGTGCTCACCCGACCAAACAGAAGCTGCATCAGTCCCGCAGTCCACGCGATGCCGACCAGCAGCGGCAACATCACGATAAATATCGACCGAATGCTCCGAAAGAAACCAGCGATGATCAACACCACCAGACCCAGCGAAATCAGGGTGGCCTTGTTCACGTCACGTGCGACCGCCTTGACCTCCAGAAAACCACGATATGCCCCCACCACCTCGGCGCGCATGTCCGGGTGAAACGACGCCGGATTCAACTCCGCAATCGCCGCCATGCCCCGGTCGTAAGCCGCTCGCGCATAATCAACGTCGGTGGACTGCTCTTTCAGACGAACCACCAGCAACGCCACACGCCCTTCGCCCGACAGCCTGTAATCACGATACTCCTCGGGCAGCTCGCGGCGCCGTACGACCATCGGCGCCCGGGATGCGGCGGTGGAGCTCGTTGCTGTCGGGGCCGCCGAACCCTCCCCGCGGTTGAAGAACGGGAACAGGCTCTCGGCCTCGGACTCGGTAAAGCCGAGCTCATCCAGCGTGGATGGCTGAATCCAGTAGGTGAGCTGACGCCAGCGCTGCTCGAACTCCGCGTCGGCCGGGTCCTGACCGTCCGCCTCAGCGTCTGCCCGCGCCTGAGCGTCGTCGTCTTCACGCTCCAGATCGATAAACAAGGGGTTGTTTTCGCCCAGACGGCGGCGAATCAGCCGCTGCAACCGCTCTTTTACCCGTTGAAGGTCTTCTACGGGCAACAACAGCAGCGCCCGGTCCCGATAAAAGCTGTTGTCCTGCTCCTTCTCGAACGCCACCACCTCGTCCCAGTCCGACAGTGCTTCGGTGAGCGCATCCACAAATCGAACATTCGCCAGCGCGTTGGTCGACTCCACCGCGATCAGAAACTGGTCGGTGCTCGTGGTCCGCTGGCGGGCCTCGTCCCGTGCGATTACCGACGGAGCATCCTCGGGCAAGAGGTCCGCCAGGTCGGTCTCCAGGCGAAGTTTCGTGGCCAGAAACACGCACAGCGCCGTGAACACCGCGTACCCCAGCAACAGCAACACAGGCGACCTCATCGCCGCATGACTGTACTTCCTCACGAGCTGTTCAAACATCGTCACACCGTGCTCTCAGATTCACTGGCGCTCACACCACAGCGCCATCGCGCTAGCACGTCCCACCGTCGTCGTTCAACCGATTGTCCGGCATTGTTCGTTTCTCACCAACCAGCCCGGCCACTCCGAAATCGTCGCGCCCGTTCCGTCAGCGTCCATTCACGGACAGCGCTCGTCCGCCTCCACCAGCGCGTCCACGATCGCCCGCGGCACCGCTGCAGCAGCGCAAAGTCCAGTTTGTTCGCATACATAGTCGCGCTCCATAGCACCCGCATGGCAGCCCAGACAGCTGCCAGCCGAGTTGCTCACCTCAGCACCGCCACGCTCCAGAATCGTGGTCCCCGTAGAGTCCACCGCCAGATTGAAGTACTCCCAGTCACCCGTTTCAGGGTCCGAGCCGGGCAACAGCTTCACCATCGCCTCCTGCGGCACCAGCTGAATCATCGTACCCGGCGGCAGCGCCTCCATCATGCCCGCCTCGGCGATTCGCACGGCCTCGTCCTCGTAGGCCTCGCCGAGCGGATTGCTCAACCAGAACCCGCGCACTGCCCTGCCTTGCGTCAGGCAGCGAAAGTCGGACTCCTGAGGCGACCATGCTTCGGGCAACGGTGGCAGGGCGGTAGTTGCATCCGCGTCTGCCTCTCCGATTCCAGCATCGGTTTCAAGCTCCACGCCATCGGCGGTCGGTGCCGCGTCTGCCGGCGACTCACCGCCAGAATCAACGTCTTCATTCGCCACCGGCTCCGTCTCGCCCGAACAACCAGCCAACCAACACAGCACCAG
>Ga0169931_10006383_pt1 | contig 17807 bp, 11 predicted proteins | sample Kivu_15m_20L_FD_129675 | JGI IMG/M metagenome (GOLD analysis project Ga0169931, IMG submission 129675) | Freshwater microbial communities from Lake Kivu, Western Province, Rwanda to study Microbial Dark Matter (Phase II) - Kivu_15m_20L... | ecosystem: Environmental > Aquatic > Freshwater > Lake...
CGAGAGAAGCCCCACCTGCCACGAACGATCGCGCAGCGCCGCGACGAGCTCTCGCGACTCGCGACGGATCGGGTCCCCGATCGCCGCGATCGCACGCACGACGCCATCGACGGCGATCCACGCCGGGCTCGATCCCGCTTCGGCGAGGCGTTGCGCCCGGCGCTGCCAGTCGCGCGAGTCGACGCCGTCGACGCCACGCGCCGCGAGGAACGACGCCCGCCCCACGATCACCGCATGACCGTCGACCGATCCGGCGATCCCCTGCCCTACGATCTCCTCGACGTTCGAGGCTCGCGCGGCGGGCTCGCTGGCCGCGGCGATCGCCCGGCCGACGGGATGGATGCTCGAACGCTCGAGCGTCGCGGCGATCCGCAGCGCCTCGCGGCCTTCTTCGTCCACGGGCTCATCGCCGAAGTCGACCTCGACGACCTCGGTCCGCCCGTGCGTCAGCGTGCCGGTCTTGTCGAGGACGATCGTGCCTGGCTTCGCGAGCCGCTCGAGGACGTCGCCGCCGCGCACGAGGATCCCCCGCCGCGCGGCCTTCGCAAGCGATGCGGTCATCGCCAGCGGCGTGGCGAGGCCGAGCGCACAGGGACAGGTGACGACCAGGAGCGCCACCGCCCGCTCGAGCGCGACCGCGGGCCCGTGCGACCACCAGAGGAGCGTCGTCCCCGCGGCGGCGACGAGCACCGCCGCCAGGAACCACGCGCCGATCCGGTTCGCGAACTCGACGACCGGCGCTCGCCGCGACGCGGCCTCTTCGACGAGCCTCGCGATGCCGGCGGCGCGGGTCGCCTCGCCGCGGGCGACGACCCGCAGCCGCACGGCCCGATCGGTCGCGCGGGCACCGGCGAAGACCTTCGCGCCCGCGACGACCCGCACCGGCTTCGACTCGCCGGTGAGGATCGCCAGATCGAGCCACGCCTCGTCGGTGCCGTCCGCGGCGACCAGTTCGCCATCGGCCGGAAGCGCCTCCCCTGCGGGCGCTTCCACAAGGTCGCCGATCTCGAGCGCTTCGGTCGCGACCGTTTCGATCGACTCCTCCGCTCCGATGGCATCCGACTGCACGACCCGCCGCGCCGTCGACGGCACGAGGGCACAGAGCAGTTCCACCTCGTGCCGGGCCCGGCGCTGCTGCCTGAACTGCACGAAGCGCCCGGCGAGGAGCAGGAAGACCAGCATGCACACGCTCTCGGCGTAGACCCCGCCCTCGCCGAGGATCGTGGCCGCCGCGCCGCCGAACAGTCCTGCAAGCAAGGCTGCGGCGATCGGCAGATCGACGTGCGGCGCCCGCGCCCGGATCGCGGTCCACGCGTTCGAGAGGAAGAGCCGCCCCGGCCCGAAGACCGCGACCGCCGCGAGCGCGACGCTCGTCCAATGGAAGAAGTTCTTGATCGCCGCGTCCATCCCCGTGAAGAGGCCGCCGTAGAGGGCGAATGCGATCGCCATCGCGTTGCCCGCGACCGCGCCGGCGATACCGAGCCGCACGAGCCACGCGCGATCCTGACGTCGCTCCGCCTCGCGACGCGAGGGATCGCCGAGCGGCGCGACCGCGTAGCCCAGTGCCGCAAGACGTTGCGCGATCGCGGAGAGCGACGTCGATTCCGGGCGCCACTCGATCCGCGCCGTGCTGCGACCGAGGTTCACCCGCAGCGAGACGAGCCCGGGCTCGAGCCGCGGCAGGCTCTCGAGAAGCCACAGGCAAGCGCCGCAGCGGATGCCGTCGAGCCGCATCTCGATCGCCTGCGTGCCGGGGCCTGTTTCCCGCGCATGCTTCGCCAAGAACTCCGGCCCGTCGAGGTGGGCCATCGAACGGCTCTCGGCCGGTGTCGGCGGGGGCGCGCCTTCGGCCTGCCGCATCGCGTAGTAGGCCTCGAGCCCGCAGGCGTGCAGGCTCTCCCAGACCGCGCGGCACCCCGCGCAGCAGAACTGCGTCTCGCTTGCGGGATCGATCAGGCCGCGCGGGACGGAGAGCCCGCAGTGGCTGCACTCGGTCGAGGGCCGTCGCGTCGGGGCGCACTGGTCTCGGCTCGCGATCATGGCGTGGCCTTTCGGCAGCACGCCGGCAGATCCGCGTCGCTTCCGATCGAAGCCGCCTCGCCCGCAAGATCGCGATCCGCCTGGCGGATCCGCGAGACGAGGTCGCTCGCGACCGCCTCGGCGCTCGCCGATCGGACCATCGCGGTATGCAGCCCGACCGCGATCATCGCGACCGCCGCCATCGCCGCGAGGCTTCGCCGCGCGTTGGCCGGAATCCAACTCAAGCCGACGCCCACCGCCGTGAGGATCGGCACCGTCCCGAGCCAGAACGCGGCCATCGCGGCCACGCCCCAGACGATGCTCGCGGTGCCGGCCGCGATCGCCGCGAACGCCCACAGCCAACCGCAAGGAAGAAGCGGCGTCGCGAGCCCGACGATCGTCGAGCGAGGCACCGGGCCGCGGCGCATCGCGAAGCCGTGGATCTTCTTGAGCGCGTCGACGAGCGGCTTTGGCGCCGGCAGGCAGGAGATCCTCGCGCCCGCAAGCTGCAGCAGCGTCGCAACGCCGAAGAGGCAGATCGCAAGGCCCGCGACGATCGCCGCGGTGCGCGACAGGCCGATCGCCCCTCCGCCGAGATCGAGCGCCATGCCGAGCGCTCCCGCGACCGCCCCGACCGCGGCATAGGAGACGAGCCGCGCCGCGTGGTAAGCCACGAGCGCCGTCCGCGACTTCGCCCCGCCGCCGACGCCCGTGCAGAAGGCGACGAGCCCGCCGCACATCCCCGCGCAGTGCGGGCTGCCGACGAGGCTCGCGAGGAGCACGCTGCCGAGAAGCGTGGTCACGATTCGTCCCCGGACGATGGACCGAACCGCAGCACGCGGCGGAAGGTGTCGGTGTAGCGCTCGCCTTGGCGGTCGATGCGGACGCGGAACTCCCACTGGCCGTCCATGCGGGCGGGGAGATCCGCCGTGTAGCGGCCCGGGCTCTTCTCCGCGAGGGCGATCTCGCCGCCGAGATCCACCGCCTTCACCGGGATCGCCTCGACCGAAACCACGCCGCCTTCGATCGGCAGGTCCCACTTGTCGGCGACCGACAGCTCGAGCCGCGGAACGCGGCGATCGGCCTCGCTTGCCGCGAAGGAGGGCGTCACGTTCCAGCGGAGGCGATCGTTCTCGGCGCGTTGCCGCTGCACGTCCTCCCAGGCGACTGCCTTGCCGTAGTAGTTGCGCTCGGGCGCCGCGCCCTGCCCATGCAGCGCCGCCTGCACCGTGACCACCGCGAGCACCACCGAGAAGCCGAGCATCGCGACCGGGAAGAACGCCCAGCGGTTGCGGACGAGCCGTCGAAGCGCGTTCATCGGGAACCTCCTCCGGGCGTGCCGAACGGGCCGATCACCGTCACCGGGATCCGCTCGTCGTAGCGGGCGCCGTCGACCACGCGAAGCTCGACCGTGCGGCGCCCGCCTTCAAATCCCGCCGCGGGGCTCCGAAGCATGAAGACCAGGTCCTCCGACTTCGCGGGCTCGACCGAGATCTTCGACTCCCCCGCGAGCGACATCGATTCGTCGTGCGGCTCGGCGAGCGAGACCGCGTAGGTGCGGCTCTCGCGAGTCCGGTTGTCGATGCGGATGCGAAGCGGGCTGTCGACGGAGCCGCCTTCGGAGACGCGATAGGTCTCGCCGGGGCTTCGCAGCTGCACCACCATCGCGTCCTTGCGGGTCGCGAGCAACGCCGCGAACGCCGTCACCAGCACCGCGAGCAGGATCGGGTAGACGAACAGGCGGAGGCGGACCCGCCGGCGCGGCGTGCCTTCGAGCGTGTTCTGCGATCCGTAGCGGATGAGGCCCGGGTCGCGGCCGAGCGTCGCCATCACGCCGTCGCAGGCGTCGATGCACTGGGCGCAGTGCAGGCACTCGAGCTGCAGTCCGTTGCGGATGTCGATGCCGGTCGGGCAGACCGCGACGCAGAGGCCGCAATCGACGCAGTCGCCACGCTCGCGAGGCGCCGTCGCGACGGCGGGCCCGGCCGGCGGCTCGGCGACCGCGCGGCCCTTCGCCTCGTCGCACCCGCCGCAGCAGGTGCCGCCGTTGCGTCCCTTGCAGGCGTGGCGGGGCTCGTCGCGAGGCTCGCGGCCGCCGGTCCGCGCTGCGCGGGTCGCCTTGCCGCGAGGCTCGCCGCGGCGACGGTCGTATCCCACGATCAGCGAGTCGCGATCGAGCAGCACGCTCTGGAAGCGGCCGTACGGGCAGACGATCGTGCAGAGCTGCTCCCGGAAGAAGCAGAAGTCGAAGAGCATGAGCGCGGTCGTCGCCGCGAACACCGCGAAGGCGACCGGATGCTCCGCGGGAGAGCGAAGCGTCCAGACCACCAGGTTGTCGGTGCCGACGAAGTAGGCGAGGAAGGTGTTCGCCAGGTGCGCCGAGATCGCGAGGAACACCGCGTACATCGCGACGCGGCGCCACGCAGGCACTTCGGCGTTCTTCTTGCCGTAGGCCTTGCCGAGGAAGAACCGCTCGATCGGCCGGTAGAGGAACTCCATGTAGACCGTCTGCGGGCACGCCCATCCGCACCACACCCGCCCCGCGACGGCGGTCAGCAGGAAGATCGCCACGAAGATCGAGAGGAAGAGGAGCGCCAGCAGCAGGGTGTCGGTCGGCCGGAAGACCGTTCCGAAGAAGGTGAACTGCCGCGCGACCACGTCGAGCTGGACGATGGGCAGGCCGGAGAAGCGGATCCATGGGATCGCCGTGAAGATCGCGATCAGGGCCCACGCGACGATCATCCGCCACTTCCGGAACCGGCCCTTCGCGACGCGCGGCATCATCCACCGGCGGCTGCCGTCGGCGTTGAGGGTCGAGAGCACGGGGCCCTCGAACTGCGGAAGCGTCAGGCTCGGGCCGGACATGGCGGTCTCGTCGGGTTCCTTTGGAGGAAGGCGGGCGGCGAGGGAGCGGTCAGCGGACGCGCGCAGCGCTCGCCACCGAGTCGGCGGGCGGCGAGGACTCGGCGACGTCGGGCCACGGCGCGATCGTCTCGCCCTGCGGCGCCTTGGGCGACGCCGGCGTCGTGCCGCGCAGGCCCGCGACGTACGCGGCGAGCACCACCAGCTGCGGCTCGCTGAAGCGGCTTCGCCATTCGGGCATGCCCTTGCCGACGAGGCCGTCCGCGATGATGCGATGGAGATCGACGACGTCCTTGACGTTCAGGTAGCTGTCGTCGGTGAGGTTGGGCCCGGTGCCGCCGCCGCCGTCGGCGCCGTGGCAGGTCGCGCAGTTGCTGCGGAAGAGCGCCTGCCCGGCGAGCTTCATCTTGGGGTCGATCGAGAGCGAGACGATCGTCGCGGTGTCGGGCTTCAGGTCGCCGAGCTTGGCGGCCTGCGCCTCGTAGAACTCGCCGAGGTCGCGCTGGTAGGCCGAGTCGACGTCCTCGCCGACGCCGACGTGATAGAAGAAGAAGTACGGCACCGACCAGAAGAAGGTGACCCAGAAGATCGCCTTCCACCAGTACGGCATCGGGTTGTCGTACTCCTGGATGCCGTCGAAGTTGTGCTCGCGGACGGGCTCGCTCGAGGTCTCGACGCCGGCGGCGCGGGGATCGTTGACGGTGCTCATCGGGATCGCTCCTCCCCGCGGGCGGGCATCCGCGGCTCGACGGGGGACTCGCTCAGGGGAATGGACGCGTCGCGAGCCCACCGCTCCTTCTTCGAGAAGGCGAGCCAGGCCACGACGCCGAGGAAGACGGCGATGAAGAAGAGCATGCTTACCGTCGGCCAGAAGCCGGCGCCGGAGGAGGCCGACGCCGCGGCGTCTGCGGAAGGCGCCGGAACTGCGGCGAGCATGCGAGCGAGCGCGATCTGCGTCATCGGCCGACCTCCTGTTCGTCGCGGGAGGCGAGCATCGCGCCGCCGTCCTCCTCGACGGGCACCGGCTTGTCGAGATCGGTGCCGAGGCGAAGCAGATAGGCGATGAGCGCGACCACCTTGCGGTCGTGCATGCCCTCGGACCCCTGCTCGACGACGATGCGCTCGGCGATCTCCTCCGCCTGCGCCGCGGCGAGCCGCTCCGCGGCGGCGACCTCGTCGTCGGAGTAGGGCACGCCGATCCGCCGCATCGCCGCGACCGAGGCGGCCGCGTGCGCGAGGTCGAGATCCTGATCGATCAGGTGCCGGTAGGCGGGCATGATCGAGCCGGGGCTCGTGTCGGTCGGCTCGTTGAAGTGCCGCAGGTGCCAGAGCGGCGATGGGATCTTCTTGCCGACCCGCGCGAGGTCCGGACCGATGCGCCGCGAGCCCCACTGGAAGGGATGGTCGTAGACGAACTCGCCGGGCTTGGAGTACTCGCCGTAGCGCTCGGTCTCGGCCCGAAGCGGACGGATCATCTGCGAGTGGCAATTGACACAGCCCTCGGAGATGTAGAGGTCGCGGCCCATGAGCTCGAGCGGCGTGTACGGCGTCACGGAGGCGATCCGCGGGATGTCGCTCTTGATGGTGAACATGGGCACGATCTCGAAGAGGCTCGCCACGCCGATCGAGATCGCGGTCCAGATCGTGAAGGTGAGCGGCAGGGCCTCCCAGTTGCGGTGCCAGCTCATCCGCGCGAAGACGTCGAGCTTCCGGGCGATCGGCAGCGTGCTTCCGGCGGGGATCTCCGAGGGCTCGAGCGGCGCCGGCGTCCAGCGCGGCGCGAGCGGCGCGGCCTCGTGCACCGGCACGTCGTAGGCCTTCGGCGCGTTGCGCCAGGTGAGGAAGAGGTTCACGCCGCAGACGATCGCCCCGAAGAAGTAGAGGCTGCCGCCGATCACGCGGATCCAGTAGAGGGGCAGGAGGACGGTGACCGTCTCGATGAAGTCGGGGTACTGGAGATAGCCCTCCGCGTCGAAGGCCCGCCACATCAGTCCCTGCGTGAGGCCCGCGGCGTAGATCGGGATGATGTAGAGCAGGATCCCGATCGTGCCGGTCCAGAAGTGCAGGTTCGCCCAGCCGGGCTTCGCGAGGGGCGTCTGGAAGAGGCGCGGCGCAAGCCAGTACAGCATGCCGAAGGTCATGAAGCCGACCCAGCCCAGCGCGCCCGCATGCACGTGGGCGATCGTCCAGTCGGTGTAGTGGCTGAGCGCGTTGACGGTCTTCACCGACAGGAGCGGCCCCTCGAAGGTGCTCATCCCGTAGAAGGTGATGCCCACCACGAAGAACTTGAGGACCGGATCGGTCGCCACGCGGTTCCACGCGCCGCGAAGCGTGAGCAGGCCGTTGATCATGCCGCCCCAGGAGGGCATCCACAGCATCACCGAGAAGAGCATGCCGAGCGTCGAGGCCCACTCCGGCAGCGCCGTGTAGTGCAGGTGGTGCGGCCCCGCCCAGATGTAGATGAAGACCAGGCTCCAGAAGTGCACGATCGAGAGCCGGTAGCTGAACACCGGCTTGTCGGCGGCCTTCGGGAGGAAGTAGTACATGAGCCCCAGGAACGGCGTGGTCAGGAAGAAGGCCACCGCGTTGTGGCCGTACCACCACTGCATGAAGGCGTCCTGGGTGCCGGCGTAGATCGAGTAGCTGCGGAACCAGCCCGCGGGCATCGCGAGGTTGTTGAAGATGTAGAGGATCGCGATCGCGACGATCGTCGCGATGTAGAACCACAGCGCGACGTAGAGGTGCCGCTCGCGCCGCCGGGCGAGCGTCCCGAAGAAGTTCACCGCGAAGACGACCCACACGAGCACGACCGCGATGTCGAGGAACCACTCGAGCTCGGCGTACTCCTTCGACTGGGTGATGCCGAAGGGCAGGGTCAGGGCGGCGCCGACGATGATGAGCTGCCAGCCCCAGAAGTGGATCCGCGACAGCAGGTCGCTGAACATCCGCGCCTTGAGGAGCCGCTGCGAGGAGTAGTAGACCGCCGCGAAGATCGCGTTCCCGGCGAAGGCGAAGATCACCGCGTTGGTGTGGAGCGGCCGCAGCCTCCCGAAGGAGAACCACTCGCCGACGTTGAAGCGCGGGTCGGCGAGCTGCAGCGCGACGACCACGCCGACGAGCATGCCGACGATGCCCCAGACGACCGTCGCGGCGAGGAACTTCCGGACGACGTCGTCGTCGTAGCTGAAGCGGTCGAGCGTCCCGGCTGCGGCGGGCCGGTCGGGGACGTCGGAGGCGAGGGCGGCGGTGCTCATGGCGCTGGCGGTCCGAAGGGGCGTCGAGAGGTTCAGGCGATCGAGGCGACCGGGATCCCGGAGATGAAGACGGGGTTTCCGACTCTCCGGGCGATATCTCGACCTTGATCTCGGTATTTGAACTCGGATGATCGGTCGGCGGGACTGAAATCTTCGAAAACGAGTCAAAAATCCAGTTTCAGTGATACGGGAGATGCCGAGTTGTTTATCTTGGTTAAGTCGGACCGAAGGGCGATGATCCGGGATCCTGCCCCCGCTCGCCGCTGATCCGGACCTCCTGTCGTCGAATCCGCGCGATCTCACGCGACCCCCCCGAGCCGCCTCCAAGGACCCCGCCATGTATGGAAAGCAGACCGAGCGGGCGATCGCGGCGATGAGCCGCCTTGCCGAGGTGTGGGACGGCGGGCGCACGCGGCTCTCCGCGACCGACATCGCCGAGCAGAGAGGATTGCCCGGGCCGATGGTCGCCAAGTTGCTCACCGCCCTCTCGCAGGCGGGGCTCGTGACCGGTTCTCCCGGTCCCGGCGGGGGCTACTCGCTCGCGAGGTCGCCCGACCGCATCGCGCTGCAGGACGTCTTCGTCCTCTTCGAGCGCGAGGACACCAGCACCAACTGCCCCTTCGGAGGCGGCGTCTGCGGGGTAGGCGACCCTTGCCCGCTGCACGAGCCGCTCGTGACGCTCCAGTCGCAGACCCGCCGGCTCCTGCGGGAGACGAGCTTCGACATCTTCCGCAAGGCGGTGCAGGAGCAGGGCCTGAAGCCAGCGCCCCCGGACGCGGTGCCCTTGGTCCCCGAACGACAGAGCTACCGCGCGCCGCAGCGCGGACCGAAGTAGGCAGGACCGCGCCGGAAGCCCGCCCGCGGGTCGCCCGATCCGCTGACCGCGGTCGAGGCGAGATCCCGGAACTTCTTCGCGCAATCCCGCCGCTCCGCCTCACTGCTCGACCGGCGAACTTCCGATGCTTCCCGGCAGGGCACCGACCGCCGTGCGCCCGCCACGAGAGCATCCATGAACACCACGACCAGCCGCCATCCGCTCGCCGGCACGCCGGCGCCGAAGGATCTCCTCTGCGACGTTCCGGCGCTCCTCGCCGCGTTCCACGATCGACGCCCCGATCCGGGCGCCCCCGCCGAGCGGGTCGCCTTCGGCACGAGCGGTCATCGCGGATCGCCGCTCAAGGGCTCGTTCCAGCAGGACCACGTGCTCGCGGTCGCCCAGGCGATCGCGGAGCACCGCGACGCCGCGGGACTCGATGGTCCGCTCTTCCTTGGTCGCGACACGCACGCGCTCAGCGCCCCCGCCGCGGACCTCGTCGCCGAGGTGCTCGCGGCGAACGGCGTGACGGTGGTCGTCCAGTCGGGCGGGCAGCCCGCGCCGACGCCCGTCGTGAGCTGGCGGATCCTCGTCGAGAACGAGGGCACCGACGCCGCCTCCGACGGCGTCGTGGTCACGCCCTCGCACAATCCGCCGGAGGACGGCGGGCTCAAGTACAACCCGCCCGAGGGCGGACCCGCCGACTCCGCGACGACCTCCGCGATCGAGCGCCGCGCGAACGAGATCCTCGAGGACGGGCTTCGCGACGTGCGCCGCGCGTCGCTCGACCACGCCCGCCGCGAGGGCCTCCTCCGCGAGGAGGACTGGCGGCTCGACTACGTCCGCGACCTCGACGCGGTCCTCGACATGGAGGCGATCGCGCGGGCGCGGCTCCGCCTCGGCGCGGATCCGCTCGGAGGCGCCGCCCTCGGCATGTGGGACCTCGTGAACGAGGTCTGGGGCACCTCGATCGAGACCACCTGCCGCGCGGTCGATCCGACCTTCTCCTTCCTGCGCGTCGATCACGACGGACGCCTCCGCATGGACTGCTCGAGCGCCGCGGCGATGGCGGGTCTCGTCGAGCTCGCCGAGCGGTTCGACCTCGCGTTCGGCAACGATCCCGACGCGGACCGCCACGGGATCGTGGTGCCCGGGATCGGGCTCCTCGCCCCGAACCTCGTCCTCGCGGCGTCGATCGACTACCTGCTCTCGACCCGCCGCGGCTGGTCGCCCGAGGCGGGCGTCGGCAAGACGGTCGTCTCGAGCGCCCTCATCGACCGCGTGGTCGAGCACGCCGGACGCTCGCTCGTCGAGGTGCCCGTCGGCTTCAAGTTCCTCGCGCCGGGGCTCCTCGACGGCGACCTCTGCTTCGGCGGCGAGGAGAGCGCTGGCGCGAGCTTCCTCCGCCTCGACGGCACGACGTGGACGACCGACAAGGACGGGATCGTGGTGAACCTCCTCGCCGCGGAGTGCCTCGCGACGACCGGAGAGGACCTCGGCCGCCGCGTGGCGGGGCTGGAGGAACGCTTCGGTCGCTCCTTCTATCGGCGGGTCGACCTGCCCGCGGAGCCGTCGCTGCGCCGACGCATCGCGTCGCTCGAGCCGTCCTCCCTCGGGATCTCCTCGCTTGCCGGCGACCCCATCGAGTCGGCGATCACGAAGGCGCCCGGCAACGGTGCCTCGATCGGCGGCATCAAGGTCTCGACCCGCTCCGGCTGGTTCGCGGCGCGTCCCTCGGGCACCGAGGACATCGTGAAGATCTACGCCGAGAGCATGCTCGGCGAGGATCACCTCGAGCGGATCCTCGAGCAGGCGCGGGAGGTCCTCCGCTGAGTCCCGCCGCGTCGGCTCGTCGCCGCGAGGGCGGAGCACCCGATCGATGAGCGGCGAGGACGACGATCCCTTCGACTCCGCCGCCGCGGCGCACGCGGAAGGTCGCCTCGACGCCGCCGCCGCGGGCTACGCCCGCTGCCTCGAGCGGGATCCCCGGGACTCCGTCGCGATGGGTCTGCTCGGCGCGGTGCGGGTCGCCCAAGGATCGCCGGTCGAGGGCGAACGCCTGCTTCGTGCCGCGACCGAGCTCGATCCCGCCGACGAGGTCGCCTGGCTCAACCTCGGCATCGCGCTGCTCGCGCTCGGACGGCCGGAGGAGGCGCTTCGCTCCATCGAGACCGCGCGTGCCATCCGACCGAACTCCGCGGAGTCGAGCGTGCCGCTCGCGGAGGCGCTGCTCGCGGTCGGGCGTGCGGAGGAGTCCCTTCAGGCATGCAACGAGGTCGCCGCGGACCAATCCGAGTGGCGGGCGTCGCGTTTCTCGGCCGCCCGCGCGCTCTCCTCGCTCGGGCGGCGCGCCGAGGCGGCACAGGTCCTTCGGGGGCTCCTCGCCCGCGGCAGCGACCGCGAGGCGGCGATCGCGCTCCGGGGGCTCCTCGCGGAGGACCCGACGCCACCGGCGAGGCTCGAGTCCCTGCGCCTCGACGCCGCGCTCCGACCCGACGACCCCGCCGCGTCGGCGGCGCTCGCGGTCGCGCTCGGCGAGGCGGGACTCCTCGAGGAGTGCGCCGAGCGATGGAGTCTGATCGCGGCGGCGCGACCGGAGGAGAAGGAGCCGCACTTCCACCTTGGTCGCGTGCTCGCGGTCATGGGCCGACGCGACGAGGCGATTGGCGCGATCCGGCGAGCGATCGCCGTCGCGCCCCGAGACGCGGATGCGTGGCTCGCCCTGGCGACGCTCCATCGTTTCAGGTCCGGCGACGAGGCGTCGGCGATGCTGCGTCCTCTCGGCGGCGATCTCGCGGCGAGAAGCATCCGCGAGCGATGCCCGCTCCACTACGCCCTCGCCAAGATGCACCAGGACCTCGGGGAGCATGACGAGGCGTTCCGCCACTTCGCCGCGGGTGCCGCGCTCATGCGCGAGGTCGCGCCCTCGAACCTCGCCGCGGAGGAGCGCCTGATGCGCCTGATGCAGGACGTGGTGCCGCTCGAGCGGTGGCGCGTCCCGAGCGCCGACCCGTCGCGCGGCGAGCGATGCATCCTCGTCGTCGGCATGCCGCGCTCGGGCACCACCCTCGTCGAGCAGGTGCTCGCGAGCCATCCGATGGTGCATGGTGCCGGCGAGCTCCGCGCCGCGCCGGACGCCGCGAACGCCGTGGTCCTCGAGCGGATCCTCGCCGCCGCCGCGGGCAGTGCTCCGGCGGATGCGCTTCGCGCCTTCGGCGAGGAGTACCTCCGCCGCATCCCGACTCCGGCGCCCCCGCGGACCCTCGTCTGCGACAAGCAGCCGCAGAACTTCCGGCTGCTCGGTCCGCTCGCGGCGGCGCTCCCCGGCGCGCGGATCGTCCACGTCCGCCGCGATCCCCGCGACGTCGGACTCTCCTGCTTCGAGGCGATGTTCGCGGAGCAGGGCTGGAGCTTCGACCTGCGGGAGATCGCCCGCTACCTGAGGTCCTATCGCGACCTGATGGCGCACTGGGATCGCTGCCTCGGAGACCGGATCGTCACCGTCCGGTACGAGGCGCTGGCGAGCGACCCGGGCGCCGAGATTCCCCGGCTGCTCGCGGCGTTGGGGCTCTCCTTCGACGAGCGGTGCCTTCGACCCCACGAGTCGCCCCGGGCGGTGAACACCGCGAGCATCGACCAGGTGCGGCGACCGATCAGCGCGGCGTCGGTCGGGAGGTGGAGGCGCTACGAGCGGCACCTCGCGCCGATGCTCGAGGAGCTGGGAGACGTCGCCGGCTTCTGATCGCCGCGGTCACTCGAGCTCGCGCACGTAGATGTTCGCGAACTGGATCGGATCGCCGTGGTGCTGGAGGCCGATCGGACCGCGCGCCGGCATGCCGGGCAGGCGCGCCTCGTCGATCACCTTCGTGCCGTTGAGGGTGACCGTCACGCGGTCGCCCCTCGCGACGACGTGGAAGCGGTTCCACTGTCCGGGCGGACGGTCGGCGCGGGCGCTCGGCGTCGCGGCCGCCCGCACCTCCGCGGGCATCGACCCATCGGTGCGGTAGCCCCACAGCTCGCCGGAGCCGACGGGCCAGCACCAGATGTTCACCTGGCTCTTGGTCGAGCCCCGCAGGAAGATCCCGCTGTCGCCCGCGTCCTGCACCTCCGCCTCGACCCGCGAGCCGTCCGCCGCGACCTGCTCTGCGCCGTCGGCGCCGATCGCCGGGAGCCTTCGCGCCTGCGGCGCCCGCGGGAGCCGCCAGTCGCAGATCAGCTCGAAGTCGCCGAACTCCTCCGCGGTCCACAGGTCGCCGCCCGAGCCGTCGTAGGAGAGGATCCAGTCCTGCACCTTCCAGTGCCCCTCGTTCGCCGGATCCTGCCGCCAGCCGGTCAGGTCCACGCCGTCGTAGAGGCATCGCCACGGTCGCGCGTCCTCGCTCGCGACGAGCTCCGGGGCGAGCGGCGGCGACGCGGGCGGCAGCTCCTTGAGGCGGATGCGGCGGAACTCGACCGGCGAACCCTCGCTCTCGAGGCAGATGAAGCCGCGGCGCGGCGAGACGTCGAAGCCCTCGGTGACGACCTTCCCGTTGAGCGCCGCCGAGATCCGCCCGTCCACGCACTCGACGCGGTAGTGGTTCCACATCGGCGCAGGGTTCGAGCGCCGCTCGATCGGGAACGCGCGGTCGCCGCCGCGCCCGTTGACCGGCGTCATGCGGGCGCCGTGGATCGGGAAGACGTCGCCGTCCGAGGTGAACCAGTCCTGCTCCTGCCCGTCCATGACCTGCACCTCGACGCTCCGGGTGAAGGGCACGCCGCGGGCGGGAATCGGATCGCTCCAGACGAAGAGCCCCGCGTTGCCTCCGGGGACGAGGTGGCGGTACTCGAGCTCGAGGACGAAGTTCTCATGGGTCCGGTCGGTGCGGAGGACGCCGGTCGGGAAGCCGCTGCAGTGGATGACGCCCTCCCGCGGGACCCACGTGCTCGGGGCGCCGTTGACGATCTGCCAGCCGGCGAGGGTCGTGCCGTCGAAGAGCTCGACGAAGCCCGCCTCGCTCGTGCGGAGGCGCTCCATCTCCGACTCGTTGCCGACCGGCGCCACCTCGCCTCCGAAGGGTCCCTCCCAGTCGTCGCTGCGGAAGGGCGAGGCGGGGAGACCCTCGCCGTTGAAGAGCTCCGCCTCGCACGCCGGGCACCAGAGGTAGCGCACCGCCACCGGCTCGGGCACCTCGGGGGCGATCGCGACGAGGTCCTCGCCGTCGATGACCACCAGCGCGCGGTGCCAGCGGCGGTCGGCGCCGGCGACCGCCACCTGCCGCACCTCGTTGCCGCGGGCGAAGAGACCCTCCGCGTCGCGGAGGCGCACGCGGAGCGCCGCGCCCTCGCGCTCGACCGACTCGACGCTCGGTCCGTCCGCGACGACGTCGCGTCCGTAGGTCCTCGCCAGCGCCTGCCGGGCGAGCCGCTCGCCGACCGGCTTCTTTCGGCGCGGATGAATGTCGAGCGGGTCGCCGCAGTCCATCGTCACCACGAGCCCGGCGTTCGGGATCGCCTCCGTCGCCTCCCGCTGCGCCTCGCGCAGGCGGGCGGTCTCCCCGAGGTCGCCGCCATACTTGAACGGCGCGATCTGCACCGCGAGGAAGAGCCGCGACTCGTCGCCCTGGCGCACCTCCGCGGCGAGCGCCGCGAGCAGGTCGTCGTAGACCGCCGCGTTGCCGCGGTTGCTCTCGCCCTGGTACCAGAGGAAGCCGCGGTTCGTGTAGTCGAGGATCGGGCGGAGCATCCCGAAGTGGAGCGCGGTGAGGGTGCTCGCGTCGATCGACGCCTGACGCCGCGGCGGCAGGCTCGCCCGCGTCGGACCCCTCGCCTGCCGCCACTCGCCGGCGAGCGGGACCACCAGCGTGCGACCATTGCTCGCGACCTGCTCGAGCCGCAGGTCCTCCGCAGCACCGAAGATCCCGCCTGGTCCGGCGTTGTCGAGGACGCGCACCGCCACGACGTTCGATCCGGGCTTCAGCGTGCCGGCGGGAACCTGGTAGCGGCGCGGCTGCATCCATCGACCATCGCCATGGGTCGAGCCGACCTTCACGCCGTTCACGAACGCGTCGTCCTCGTCGTCGATGGGACCGAGCGAGAGGACCGCGGTCGCCTTGGGATCCCAGTTCGACGGCAGGTCGATGCGCTTCCGGAGGTACACCACGCCGTCGAAGCCCGCGAGGTCGCCCGTGAAGTTCTGGGGCAGGGTCGTCGTCGACCATGACGCGTCGTCGGTCGCGGGATCGCGCCACCCGTCGCCGCCGGGCGCCGGGGCATCGAGACCATCCCACCACCCCTGCTCGAGGCTCGCCGCGGCGGTCTGGCGGGTCGCCGGATCCGAGAGGAGGCGCAGGTAGGCGAGGTCCGCCACGTGCTGCGGGAACCGCGCGAGCGACTCGGGACCGAGCCACGCCTCGATGCGGGTGCCGCCCCAGTCCGCGGTGATGATGCCCACCGGCACGCCGAGCTCGAGGTGGAGCATCCGCGCGAAGAAGTACGCGACCGCGCTCGCGTCGCGGGCGGTCTCGGGCGTCATCGCGACCCAGCGACCCTCGACGTCGGAGCGCGGCGCGGTCGCGATCGCGTTCCGCACGTCGAACATCCGGATCGCGGGGTAGTCGGCGGCGGCGACCTCGAGCTCCCAGTCCTCGACGCCCGCGTAGCTCGGGGGCGCCATCCGCTGCTCCATGTTGCTCTGACCGGAGGCGAGCCAGACCTCGCCGAGGAGGACGTCGCGGATCACGATCTGGTTGCGGCCGGTGACCGTCACGGTGAACGGTCCGCCGGCGGCGCCGGTCGGCAGCATCGCCATGAACCGCCCGCGGGCGTCGCCCTCCGCCTCGATCCGTCCGCCCCAGCTGCCCTCGACCACGACCTTCTCGCCCGGTCGCGCGAAGCCCCACACCGCCGCGGCGCCATCGCGCTCGAGCACCATGCCGTCGGAGAAGACCGCAGGCAGCGAGACGTCGGCGAGGACGGGCGCCGCCGCGGCGAGCGCTGCGACCACCGACCACGCCGGGAGCGGACGCATCGAGGGGAAGAGGCTGGGCATGCTGGATCCTCCGCGCGACCGAAGGCGGTCGCGGCCGCACTATAAAGAGGACGGGCGACGCCGCGTCCCCGGCTACCCTCCGCCCATGGACTGGCTCCTTCCGGCGCTCGCGGGCGCCCTCGTCGGCGCGAGCGCCGCCGCGGCGATCCTCCTCTGGCGTCATGGCGCGGCGCTCGTCGCCGCCCGCTCCGAGCGCGACCGGGCGGCGGCGGATGCGGAGGGATCGCGCCGCGAGCGCGACGCGGCGGATCTCCGCGCCCGCGAGGCGGCGGCGAGGCTCGTCGAGGTGGACAAGAGCCGCGAGCACGCCGAGCGGACCCTCGCCGTCGAGCGCGAGCGGCTCGCCTCGCTCGAGGGTCGCCTCCAGCAGGAGGGCACGCGCCTCGAGGAGCTCCGCGCCTCGCTCCGCGACGCCTTCCGGCTCGTCGGCCAGGAGGTCACCCAGGGCGGGCTCGAGCAGCTCCGCAGGTCGATGGCGGAGATGCTCGAGGCGAAGAAGAAGGAGATCGACGCCGAGGGCGAGGCGCGCCGCCAGGCGATCGCCGCGCACATGAAGCCGATCCAGGAGGGGCTCCTGCGGCAGGCGGAGGCGATCCAGAAGATCGAGGAGAAGCGCGAGGGCGCCTACGCCGGGCTCCGCCAGCTCGTCGAGCAGATCGGCGCCGGGCACGGCGAGCTCCGCGACCAGACCTCGCGGCTCGTGCAGGCGCTGCGGCGTCCCGAGACCCGCGGGCGCTGGGGCGAGTTCACCCTGCGGAACGCCGTCGAGCAGGCGGGGCTCAGCCCGCACTGCGACTTCGCCGAGCAGGTCTCGGTCGAGGTCGAGGAGGGTCGGCTCCGCCCCGACCTCGTGATCAACCTCCCCGGCGGCGGCTCGATCGTCGTCGACAGCAAGGTCGCCCTCGACGGCTTCCTCTCGATGCTCGAGTCGGACGCCGACCGCCCGGTGCTCCTGCGGCGCCATGCCGCCGCCGTCGCCGGGCACGTGAAGGCGCTCGGGCAGAAGAAGTACTGGGAGCAGTTCGCCCGCGCGCCCGAGTTCGTGGTGATGTTCGTCCCGATCGAGAGCGCTCTTGCCGCCGCGATCGAGGCGGAGCCGGCGGTCTTCGAGGACGCGGTCCGCCAGCGGGTGATCCTCACCGGCCCGATGAACCTCGCGGCGCTCCTGCGGGTCATCGCGATGGGCTGGCGCGAGCACGACGTCGCGGAGAACGCCCGCCGCATCGCCGACGAGGCGGCGGAGCTCCACAAGCGGCTGCGGAAGTTCGCCGAGGCGCTCGGCGAGGTCGGTCAGCACCTCCACAAGGCGGGCGTCGCCTACAACAAGGCGGTCGGCTCCTTCGAGGCGCGGCTCCTGCCCGCCGCGCGGCGGATGGAGCAGTACGGCGCCGCGAAGGAGCCGATGGAGGCGCTACCGCCGGTCGAGGTCGCGCCCCCGCTTCGCCAGCCGCAGCTTCCCGGCGGCGCCTCCGGCGGAGACCCGCCGCCGATCGACGTCGAGGCGAGCGGCGAGCCGCGGTAGCACCCGTACACTCGACCCATGCCTCGACCGCACGCTGGTCCGCGCCGCGGTGGACCTCCGAACGATCCGCGACCATCCGCGCCCGCAAGCCGACCGCCGCTTTCGGTCGCGGTGACCACGCTCTGGGAGTACCCGAGCCAGCACTACGACGCGCGGTCGATCGAGGCGCCGGATCCCGTCGAGGCGCCGGATCCGGTCGAGGTGGGGGACGCGCCGGATGATGCCCGTCGCCTCGCCGACGACGCCGCGGGCAAGGCGCCCGCGCGGCGCGATCCCTCGATGCAGGGCGACCGCGCGTACGTCGGCGCG
>Ga0169931_10006384_pt1 | contig 17804 bp, 23 predicted proteins | sample Kivu_15m_20L_FD_129675 | JGI IMG/M metagenome (GOLD analysis project Ga0169931, IMG submission 129675) | Freshwater microbial communities from Lake Kivu, Western Province, Rwanda to study Microbial Dark Matter (Phase II) - Kivu_15m_20L... | ecosystem: Environmental > Aquatic > Freshwater > Lake...
CCTACTCAAACACCTGCAAAAAACTAGGAATGAAGAATTCGCTCTATTGCATCATCGATTTTCGCATCAGTTGCTGTAAGGGCGATTCTTATGTGGCGAGCGCCCCCTTTGCCATAGAAATTCCCGGGAGTTACCAAGATTCCGCGCTCAGCAAACCAGGCGACCTGGGCCCAATCTTCCTCACCATTCGAGCACCAGATATAGAGCCCCGCCTCAGAGAGGTCGACTGCAAATCCCATTGAGGTCAGTGCTGGTGCAAGACGTTTTCGCCGTGCGGCGTAGACCATTGCCTGTTCTTGTACGTGAACCTCATCGCCCAGTGCCACCGCGACCGCGTGCTGCACTGGGGCCGGCGCCATCATCCCGGCATGTTTACGTAGTTCAAGGAGGCGCAAGATCAGCGCTGGGTCCCCAGCGACGAAGGCCCCCCGATACCCCGCGAGATTAGAGCGCTTGGAGAGCGAATGGACAGTGAGGAAATTCTTGTTATCCCCTCGCGCCAATTGAAGGGTCGATATGGGTTTCCTCGAATCACCAAAGGAGAAGTAACACTCATCAACAGCAACGATTGCCCCGCTCGATCGATGCGCAAGTGCGGCTGTGATCTCATCGGCGCTATGAACTCGACCTGTTGGATTAGAGGGAGTATTGACCCAGATCAGATCTCCAGAATCTGTATTCCATCTCGTTGCATCAATTCCCACTTCCTCGATCTCGGCACCCGCAATGATCGCGCCGACGCGATAGGTGGGATATGCAATTTCAGGTATCAGTACCTTCTTGCTACGGAGCATGAAGGGCAACCAGGCAACAAATTCTTTAGAACCGATCACCGGCAGTACATCAAATTCCCCCGCTGCGCCGAGTTGGTTGCGACAGTATGTGATGATTGCGCCACGAAGTTCCGGTGACCCTGTCGTTACCGGATAACCCGGGGCATTCGATGCTTCATGTAGCGCCTTTTGAATGAAATCAGGAGTCGGATCAACCGGAGTCCCTTGTGAAAGGTCTATCGCTCCCTTGGGATGGTTCTTTGCTGCTACGCCATAGGGAGCCAGCAGATCCCAAGGGAAATCTGGCAATGCAAAATCAGAGGCGCTCAGTTGCTCTCCGGCTTCTTCTGGATTTGAAGAACTACTGGATGATCCTTGCCGGTTGGCCCGACCTGTGCCGCACCGCCCGGTGAACCCAGCTCATCGAAGAAATCCGAGTTATATCCCGTGAACTCGCTCCATTGCGAAGGGACATCGTCCTCGTAATAGATGGCCTCAACCGGGCAGACCGGCTCGCAAGCCCCGCAATCGACGCATTCATCAGGCTGGATATAGAGCATCCGGCCACCCTCATAGATGCAATCCACTGGGCATTCCTCGATGCATGACTTGTCCTTCACATCGATACATGGCTCGGCGATCACATAAGTCATCGAAAGAGATTCCTTTCGGCTAGGGGTTGAGATTCTCTCAAGGTTCGGTGCGTCATTCTCGCATAACCTTCCCCTCATGAGCCCAACAAATGGGGAGTCAGGTCGCCTTACTACTGGCAGAGAGCATCGCGACCTCGCCTCACTTGTCGGCAAGCGGGTCAGCATTCGCCTCCGTGAAGAAATAGGGGGATATCGAGACTTGCTCGGAATCCTCGTTAACGCCAACCAGGTAGAACGCAAAGATGGCTCGATCGCAACCTTCGATCCCGGATCAGTCTTTGCATTTCGCGAGGTCTTGCCCCGAAATCGCAGTGAAGCGAAAGGAAGCGAAGTAGGCGGAACCCGAATCAAAATCTACGACACTCTCTCCAGGCAGGTACGTGAGATCAAGAGCAGTGATGCGCAAAAGGTTCGAATCTACTGTTGCGGTCCGACTGTTTATCGCGATGCACATCTAGGTAACTTAAGGACATTCCTTCTCTCTGACCTGATTCGTCGAGCAATCGAGTTTTCCGGGTTTGATGTCTTAATGATTCAAAACATCACCGATGTCGGACATATGAGTGAGGACTTTGATGAAGACAAGGTCTTAAAGGAATCACAGGAGCGCAAGAGAGATCCCTTCGAAATAGCCCGTGACTATGAATCCAGATTTCACCGAGACCTCGCGCTCCTTGGGATAAAGCCAGCAGATCATTATCCGCGAGCGAGTGAATGTATCGAGATGATGCAGCTACACATCTCACAATTGATCGATAAAGGTCTTGCCTATCAAGGTGAAGACGGGACGGTCTACTTCTCAAGCAAGGGATTTGAGAGTTATGGCGCATTGAGTGGTAATCGACTCACAGATCTCAAACCTGGCCATCGTTATGAATTTACTGAGGCCGGAGCCAAGCGATTCCACGCCGATTGGGCGCTCTGGAAATCTGCTGGAACCAGGAGCGAGATGATCTGGGATTCCCCTTGGGGTAAGGGTTTTCCGGGGTGGCATATCGAATGTTCGGCTATGTCACTTCACTATCTGAACGGCCATATCGACCTTCATATCGGTGGGATCGACCTCCGATTCCCTCATCACGAGAATGAGCGAGCGCAGTCCAATCCGGTCGCGAAACATCTCTATCCAAGTGATGAGGCGGTGGATCTCTGGCTTCATGGCGAACATCTGCTCTTTGAAGGGCGAAAGATGTCAAAGAGCGCAGGGAACGTTGTACTTCTCTCAGATGTGATTGCACGTGGACTTGATCCCCTTGCAGTTCGATTCTGCTTCCTCGAAAATCGCTACCGAAGCCAGATGGATCTCTCGTGGGCTTCGATTACAGCGGCCGATCGATTGCTTCGCCGGTGGCGAAAGCGTTTTGCTCATCATGCTGCTTCGCCTTCAGTCAAACCGAGCAGGAAAGGGCAAATCATCATCGAGGAGATCGCTTCGGATATTGCCAACGATCTCGATACACCTCGGGCGTTGCAGCGATTGCGCACACTCGAGAAGGATGAGCAGTTAGCAGATTCGATCAAATCAGAAGTCTTTGCAACTATTGATCGAGTTCTCGGTCTTGATCTGATGCGCATTGAGGTCGAACCTGCGAGAGAACTCGGTGAAGCCGAATCGTTACTCCTTGAAGCTCGAATCCAGGCGCGCGCTGCAAAAGATTATGCCAAGAGTGATCAGTTACGTGATCTCTTGGCGGATCGAGGGATTGAAGTCCGAGATGAAGTGAATGGACAAGTTTGGGAGTGGAAAGAGGGCGCTAACTAGAAGCTCGACGGTTGCCAAATAAAGTGATCAAGGTTAAGAGTATGAGTGCGCTACTGCCAACGATGAAGGCGTTGCCATTGGTATCTCCCTGAACCAGGATCTCATTGCCATTCTGGTTGGTGCTTGCGAGATAGAGAAGGACGAACCAGGTGATCGCTGCCGATACAGGTTCTAGCTTGGATATCGCTCCTTTAGCGATGAATCGGATTCCAATTGGTCCGACTGCGATTGCGAGAAATAATCCATAAGGCGAGATGGTGTTATGGAGAAATACCGCTACGACAACCAATACTGCAGAAATCACAATCGCACGGATCAGCGATCTGATCATGCAAGCCCCGCGAAGATATCTGTCTCTCTTCCCTCTGAGTCAAACGGCCCTGACTTCTTTCCATAGACCAGTGAATAGAACTCTTGACCCCAGACTTTGACCCCAAGATTGTTTGAGAGCGCAAAGAATGGCCCATCCACTGTTATCTGTGTGGCATGCGCTTTCATTGCTGCCATCTTGAGCTCGACCAAGGACTCATTGCTGACCACTGTCGTCACGGCCTCATCAGGTTTGGCGAAAGGAAAGTCTTCAGCCTTCTCAACACCCCAGAAGTCACTTCCCACTTCCTTCATGGCGCTAATACCTGCCTCGATGACTGAAATCGGGATGGTGTTCCAATAGATCTTGCGGATCTCCCATCGATCTCGAATCATCTCAGCAGCGCGCATCGCAATCTGGTGCGCCTTGATGTGATCGGGATGGCCATAGCCACCAAACTCGTCATAGGTAATCAAGACATCGGGTTTGACCTCTAACATCACATCAGCCAAGTGAGATGCTGCATCATCAAGATCGGCTTGCCAGAATGAGTCTTTTCTTTCGTTCGGCTCTGATCCCATCATTCCACTATCTCGAAATCTGACTTTTCCTGAACCTAAGAAGCGAAAGTCGCTAATGCCAAGGACACCCATCGCATCTGCTAGCTCTGCTTCTCTATGTTCACCGAGTTTGTCCTGATCAGAACTCGCGAGATGAGCAAGCTCTGGCACTAAGACTTCACCCTCCTCACCACGCGTGCAGGTGACCAGGGTGATGCGATGGCCAAGCTTGGCGTAATGCGCCATCGTGACGCCATTGTTGATGGTTTCATCATCTGGATGCGCATGAACAAGCATCAAAGATGCTTTTCTGGACATAAGCGCGGAGTCTAATCGCCTCGTTCATTTGATGCGTGATTCCCGCTCGCATCACTCCTAGTATTACTATGGCACTTATGACACCCTCGGCAAGCGCTCCTCACGAGAAGAGACCTGACAATCTCAAAGTGGTCGACTCCAAATCGAATGATCCGAAAGACAAGGGAAGGCTCCCCCGCGATGAACGTAGAGCTCAGCTACTCACTGCAGCATTAGAAGCATTTACGCTCTCCGGTTATCACGCCGCATCTATGGATGAGATTGCAGTTCGCGCGGGAGTTAGCAAGCCAGTGCTCTATCAGCACTTTCCCTCAAAGCTGGATCTCTATCTTGCAGTCCTCGATACCCATATAGATTCACTTGTCTTCGCCATCCAGAAGGCGATTGCATCGACGAGTGATAACTCGAATCGAGTGCGCCGCACGATCCAGGCTTACTTTGACTTCATCGATGACAAAGATGGGGCATTTCGACTGCTTTTCGAAAGCGATATGAGTATCGAGCCACAAGTTCGCGAACGACTCAATCGAATGACCTACGACTGCGCTGCCGCAGTCTCTGCGGTCATTTCAATCGATACTGGGCTGAGCAAGGAGGCATCAATGTTGCTCGCCATCGGAATCATCGGAAACGCTCAGATAACTGCTCGCCACTGGTTAGATCGTGACGGAACCTCGAGCAAGGAAGAGGCTGTTGCCTTCATCTCAAATCTTATCTGGCGGGGTATCTCTGGTTTTCCTCGACAGAGCTAGTTCACTAGACTCGTCGCTATGGCCACAAAGAAAATTGCGGAAAGTTCACGAATCGAGATTCGAATAAGTGTCACCGATACCGCTCGAGAGATAGTTCTCGAGAGCGATTCGACGCGAGAGGCTGTGATTGATGCAGTCAATGAAGCAATGTCATCAACAACGCCACTTGTGCTCTCGGATTTCCGTGGCCGTCAAGTAATCGTCCCAGCCGGCAAGATCGGTTTTGTAGAGATAGCCGCTCCGACCGAGCGAAAAGTTGGCTTCGCTACTCTCTAAATCTTCGCTAGATGGTCGGAAAGAATTCGCGAATTGCAGAGACCAACATCTCTACCGCAATTGCTGCCAATAATAAGCCGGCGATTCGAGCGAGAAGTTCTACGCCTGATTCTTTGATTACTGCGACGATCTTCGTGGAGTACATCAAGGTAAGGCCGATGATGAGATGGACAATGACCACCGCTAGAGCAAGGGCCAAGTAGCGGTTCCACTGAATCGATTGATCTAACTGACTACTAGAAGTGCTCACCTCTTGTACGAAGAGCATGATGGCAACAATCGCTCCTGGGCCTGCTAAGAGTGGAGTACCAAGCGGAACCAGCGCCACATTGCCACTTCTTCGCCCCGCTTCGCGGCTTCCATCGCCCTTCAAAAGCTCAAGTGCAACAAGAAGTAGGAGAAGTCCCCCGGCGCCTTTGAGCGCAGGGAGAGAGATCTTCAAGTAGTCGAGGATCCACTGTCCGAAGATGGCAAAGAGTGTGATCACGATGAAAGAAGTCATCGCTGCTTGCCAGGCCAATTTCCTCTGCTCGCGCATTGGCTTGGCTGATACCAAAGAGAGGAAGAGTGGCGTTGCACCTGGCGGATCCATGATGACCAGGAGTGTGACCAAGGCTTGTAGCCCAAAAGTTAAGTCAATCAGGTCCACTTTCAAGCACCCTTCGTATAGCCAGTTGCGCGCTCTGAGATCTTCTCCCATTGCGAAAGTTCGGTGAGATTCTCTCCGAGTCGATTCACTTTTCCTTTGCCATGGTAATCACTACCACCGGTGACCAGGAGAGCATATCTTCGAACCAAGGCAAGAAGCTGATCACGCTCACCCTCGCTATGGTCTCTATGGTGGATCTCAATTCCATCTAATCCAGCATCAATCAGACTCTCCAAATAATCACTTGAGATGATCCGTCCACGTAGCGAAGCAAAAGGATGGGCAATCACCGCTACGCCCCCCGCCTCTTTGATCAATCTGATCGCTTCCTCAGGAGTTGGTGATGCATCTGGGATGTAGAACTTCGATCGATTATGGAGGAATCTCTCGAATGCCTCGCCACGCTCCCTGACGATCCCTTTACGAATCATGGCATCGGCAAGATGAGGCCTACCGATAGTCGCACCTTCGCTTACCTCGGCATAGACATCTTCAACTGAAATATCAATCCCTGCCTCTTGAAGCCTGCCGACAATCCGCTCCATCCTTGTGATCCGATTTCCTCGGGTCTCATTCATCGAATCAATCAGTGCTTTGTTCTCAGGATCGAAGAGAAAACCCAGCATATGCACGCTGAGGGCATCTACCGTCTGACACGAGACCTCAGCACCAATCACTAGCTCGATACCACTTGGAACCAAGTCCTTGATTTGTTGCCATCCCGCGATGGAGTCATGATCGGTCAGCGCGAAGCGATCTATTTCCGCCTCGGCTACTTTGTTGAGAAGTTCAAGCGGCGTATCGGTTCCATCACTCTCATTGGAGTGAGTATGAAGATCTATCCGCGCACTCATACTTGGACCTTACTATCGTTTCGAGTGACAAAGAGTGCGCATCCGACGAGCAAAATCATGATCCCCGAGATGATGCCAATAGGTGGAACTTGGTCGATCCACCACCATGCGAAAAGTGCCCCGAGTGGTACCTCGAAGAAGATGACGAGCGAGACGACAGTTGGTGAGACTCGCTTCAGCGAGAAGTTCATCATGGTATGCCCCATCACCTGTGCACCAATAATCAGTGCAATCAAGATCAGCCACTGCTGCAACGGAAAATCAAAGACAGGATCACCAAGCAACAAGATGGCAGGAAGAGCGGTGAAGGCAGAGGTGAGATAACAGATGCTTGTGTAGGTGGATGTTGCGATAACGCTCTGAGCCCGAGATCCAATCAAAACATAGAGTGCAGAGAGCGCCGCACATCCAATCGCAGCAAGATCGCCAAGGAATGCTCGAAATGAAATGGTGAGGTCAACCCCCGTGACTGCTAAGACTCCGATGAAAGATATCGCCATGCCAATCCAGGCTCGTCTTGGAATATGGCCACCCAATGCGCTCACATAAATGGCAACGAAAAGCGGTTGAAGGGCGGTAAGAGCAGTTCCCGCAGCAACTGTGGTGAATCGCATCGCGATGAAGAAGCCAACAAAGTGAAGTGCCAAGACGACTCCGGCGAGAAGCGACCAGGCGATTGCTCGACGCTCTGCGCTACTTCGCCACTGACGAGCGCGGAGGGCGAATGGGAGCATCAATATCGAACCCGCGATATTCCGCCAGAAGATCAGGACCATGATCGGCATCGCACTCAGTGCAATGAGCGGTCCAGACATGCCAAGCCCGATCATCCCACCAAGGAGGAGAGGGATATCGCGCCCAGTTGGCAATGCGGTATGACTCTGGGCGCGAACGCCATCAAAGCCTGATTTGCCCTCAGACATCCTCGTCCCTTCATCATCGCAGATACGCGCAGTCACGATAAGGGAACGAGCCTAAGTGAATCTGGACTAAAATATGCGCACTTGGCATCCCCTCCCTCATGGATCGCAGATGTCTCTTTCTTATTGACAGAGTTGTCCCAAGTAGACGGAGTGGGGCCGCGCTTCGCGCACAACTTGAGAAGGTGGCTACACCTGAAACAGTCCGTGAAGAGGTACAAGAACTACTCAAAGAACTCAAAGATTCTTTGATGGATCGACAATCAAGTGGCGAGAGTGAGCCTGACTCCAAGAAGTGAGCGCTGACGTTCACTCAATGTACGTGCAAGCTCTTTGAAACCCTTAGCCGCAGCAGAATCCGGCTCTAGTTTCACTATCGGATGGCCATCATCGCCACCTTCGCGCAGATTCAACTGGAACGGGATCTTTGCAATAAGCGGCACATCTGCTCCCACCAAAGTAGAGAGTCTGCGCGCGCTCTCCTCGCCCCCACCACTTCCAAAGAGCTGTTGCGGCTCGCCGCATGAAGAGCAAGGAGATGCAGACATATTCTCAATCACTCCGATGATTCTCTGCTTAAGTTGGTGAGCGATTCGACCTGCTCGTTCAGCGACCTCTGCTGCAGCAACTTGAGGAGTCGTCACCACCAGGATCTCTGAGTTAGGAATCAACTGCGCTAACGAGATTGCGATATCGCCAGTGCCAGGCGGCAGATCAAGAAGCAAGAAATCTAGATCGCCCCAATAAGCATCAGTTAGCAACTGTTCCAAGACCCGGTGCAAGAGCGGACCACGGTAGGCAATCGGGTCGGAGCGTTCCGGTTTGAACATCTCCATAGATACAACCTTGACGCCATGACTCTCTACGGGAATGAAGAGTTGATCAATCACCGTAGGTCTTGAACCAGGTACGCCGATCAATCGCGGTATCGAGTGGCCATAGACATCGGCATCCAAGATACCCACGCTAAATCCCTGCTCACTCAGTGCTACCGCAAGATTGACCGTTACCGAAGATTTGCCAACCCCGCCCTTACCCGAGGCAACTCCAATGACGCGAGTCAGAGAATCAGAACGTGCAAAAGGAATCTCTTTCTCTCTTCCGCCTCGAACTATTCGCTTGACCTCGTTTCGCTGTTCATCACTCATCACACCAAAGTCAATCTCTATCTCATCCACCTTCGTGAAAGAGTCGAGAGCGCCCTTGATATCTCGTTCTAGACGATCTCGCATCGGACATCCAGCAATGGTGAGCAATATTCGAATGCGGATTCTGCTTCCAACTAGCTCGACCTTCTCAACCATCCCAAGTTCTGTGATCGGTCGGCGGAGCTCAGGGTCGTTGACTTTCGAAAGTGCCTGACGTATCTCTTCAACCATAGAAGGTGTTTAGAGCATATCCGGGTCGAATTGTGCTGGAGGTTTCTTTGCTCTTACCGCCTTGGTGCTATTTGTGACCCGTGGTTTATCGTCGCCAGCATCAAGAACATGCTTTTGTATCAAGTTCTTTGGGTTCAAGTCCCGGATATCCAACGTTTCGAATCCAGGACCTAGATTCTTCTTCAGTTCATCACCAGCACCGCTCGTCACTTCCCGAAGGCGCTTGATGAAACGTGCAGCATCAGCGGCTGCTTTAGGTAAACGTTCAGGTCCGACCAGAATCATTCCTAGAATGGCAAGGCCGATGATTTCTCCTGAACCTATGTCGAACATAGTCGCGAGTCTACTTACTCTCTCATCCGATTAGCCACGAAGCCTTTAGCTCTGTCCCGCAATCAAAGTGAGCGTGACCGAGATTCGCTTGCCGTCTCGCAATAGGACCAGTGTCACCTTGTCGCCGACATCCTTCGACCTCACTGCGACGATCAACTCATCAGAATTGCTCACTTCGATTTCTTCGAACTTGATGATGACATCGCCGGGCTTGATTCCGGCTTTCTCACCGGGTCCTCCTGGTAGGACTGCATCCTTCTGATCAGCGACTAACGCGCCATCTCCGGTGTATCGAGAATCAATCGATACCCCAATGATCGGATAGACCGATCTTCCCGTCGCTATCAACTGCTCGGCTGTCTTTCGCGCCTGATTAATCGGAATCGCAAAGCCAAGACCAATCGAACCGCTCCCGCCAAAACCAGACCCAAGAGTTGCAATCGCGGAGTTAACACCGACCACAGCGCCTGACATATCCACTAGCGGCCCACCTGAATTTCCTGGATTGATGGCTGCATCAGTCTGAAGCGCATTGATGAAGGATGTCTCCCCCTCGCCACCTGTCGTCACTGCACGGTTCTTGGCGCTGATGATTCCAGTTGTGACTGTTCCACTTAGTCCTAGGGGAGAACCAATGGCAATCACATTGTCACCAACTTGAATCGCTTCGCTATCGCCGAACTGAAGCGCTGGGGCGTCATTAACTGCAATCTTCAATACCGCCAAATCGTAAGAGGCATTTCTACCTACAACTCGCGCTTTAAATGACTTTCCGTTATTGAGTTTGACCGTGATTGAACCATTATTAGTTGCAGCAGCGCTAATGACATGGTTATTGGTGAGCAGGAAGCCGTCGCTTCGAATAAAGAATCCCGAGCCGGTTCCACCACCATTCTTGGTTCGAGTTGTAATTGAGACCACGGAAGGAATGACTCGTCCTGCTATTCCTGCGATTGAATTCGGTGCCCGCTCAATAGTGTCGTTGACCTGAACCAGATTCGCATTTGTCGAAATCAACTCACGATCTGCCAGATAAGCACCACCGACTCCGCCGCCAAGGCCTGCTACGAGAGCAACTATCACTGTCGCCACAATTCCTACCTTGCGTCGTGGCTTAGCACCTGAACTGACAAAAATCTTCGTGCCGCCTTCACCCGCAGGAGCGCTCCACCAACTGGTGTGACCAGATGCGCCTACATAACTGCCGCGCCTAGTCGTGGGCTCTTGATCGGAGTTCGACTCTGAGGTCACTTACTTATCCCTTCCATCACACCAATCACTTTCAATTCGCCATTGATTTCGTTGCCACCATCACTCCATCAGCCAGTGGCAAGAGCAATGGGCGCCAATTATTGCTTGTGCGAATTGCGCGGATGACCTCACGCCGTGCGATGCTCTGATCATCACGTTGTGTTGGATCTGCGACCTTTCCACCACCTAAGACGCTGTCGAGAATCAAGAGACCCCCAGGTCGAAGTGATCGCTGCGCATGACCAAGGGCATCGACGAGGTAGTCGCTATCTCCGCTATCTCGAGTCTGGCGCATGACGAATATGTCATACGAGTTATCCGCAAGTTTGCCGATTACTTCCTTAGTTGCGCCTGTGATTAATCGATATCGCGTTGGCGAGATCTGAGCCTCATCAAAGGCAAGGCGGGCTGCCTTCGCATGTGCCATCTCAGCGTCAATTGAGGTGAGAGTGAGGTGAGGTAGTTCGAGCAGGTAAAGCCCGCTCACTCCCGTTCCAGTGCCGACCTCTACCACGGCTGATGCACCGATCAGCTCTGCCAAATAACGGATCAAAGAGCCGACCAACTGCTCGGTATTGGGAATTCCAAACTCCAACCCGCGGGCTCTTGCTTGGGCAATGAGATCAGATTCGGGGAAGAGGCTCTCGCTATACGAGGCCATATCCCCTCGTTGTGGAACGAATGGAAGCGAGGATGTCATCAGAGCGTCGCTAACCATCGAGTAAGAGTCCGCACACCAAAGCCTGTACCGCCCTTGACGAATTCACCGGCATCAACTTCTGAACGAGCGGGGCCCGCAATATCTAGATGGACCCACTTTCGCTTTCCAACGAACTTCTCTAGAAATAACGCTGCAGTCACTGAGCCAGCGCCAAACTTTGGCTTATCTGCGGTGTGATTGAAATCTGCCACTTCACTCTTCAGCGCAATCGCATAGTCATCGATCAATGGCATCTGCCAGAGTGGATCGCCCGCCCAGAGGCTTATCTCATGGAGGTTCTTGGCAAGACGATTATCTCGGGTATACATCGCTGCATATTGCTTTCCAAGTCCAAGAGATGCGGCTCCGGTCAATGTTGCGACATCGATCAAGAAATCTGGATTTAGGTGTAGGTCTGCGAAAGCTAATCCATCTGCAAGAACCAAGCGGCCTTCAGCATCGGTATTGATCACTTCAACAGTTGTGCCACCATAATGTTTGATGACATCTGAGGGTCTCTGCGCGGTCGCAGAGATCGTATTCTCGGCAAGCATCAAGAGCGCCGTCACCTTAACCGGAATCTTCAACTTTGCGGCGGCCAGCGTCACAGCGCTAACAACTGCTGCACCGCTCATATCGGTCTTCATCGCAACCATCATCTCGTATGGTCGCTTGAGTGAGACTCCTCCAGTATCGAAAGTGATTCCTTTGCCAACGAGTACTACATGTCGTTTTGCCCCTCGAGGGGTATAGCTCATCTGAACAAGTCGTGGTGGATGCACCGTCGATGAACCACCGACTGCGCGAAGCCCTCCAAATTCAGCGAGCTCTCTGCCTGTCCTGACTTCAACTTTAAGTTGTGCGATTCCCTTCGAGATCTTCTTCACTTCTTGCGCGACCCAGGCGGGCGATTTGATATTCGATGTGGTGTGAATGAGATCTCGGGCTCGCCAGAGCGAGGCGATGATCACCATCGTCGCATCGAACTCCTTCTGATTGATCGCTCCGTCATCGAATGTGAATCTCGGATTAGTAGGAGCAGGAGCGCTCTTCTCACTCCAGCTGTAATTCGAAAGAATCAGCGCCTCAATGAAGGCGTTCTCAAGACGGCCGATGAGATGCACTCGCTGGTCTTTACCTTTGAAGCGACGTCCTAGAGATGAACCTGCTTTGCGCAGATCAGGGACGCTTGCGCTCCCAATCGAATAGAAAGCGATTGATGGGCCTTTGGCCAGGGGAGCGATAAAGAGTTCGCCAGCTTTTGCATCAACACTCTCGTTACTACCTCGAGCCTCTTTTGAGTGGAGATCGAATAGCTCGCCAATCCTTATTGAGAGCGTGCGCTCGATTTCGCTAATCTCTTTCTTACTGAGAAGAAAGTTGATCTTCGTTGAATCTTTTCGATAGCCAATTGCGATTGCATCGAAAGTAGAGAAACTTCTTGCCGTATTCTTACTCGGTTTTAGCGAAGTTAGAGAAGGGATGGAACGGTTCACAGTGATCCGTTCAACGCTTAGAACTACTTCTTGATGAGGTTAACTGCTGCATGGAGGCAATCGGCCAAACTTCGAGCCTCTTCTTGATTGAGTTCAACAACTAGTCGTCCGCCACCCTCGAGTGGAATGCGCATGACCAAACTTCTCGCCTCTTTAGTTACTTCCATGGGGCCATCGCCTGTTCGAGGTTTCATAGCGGCCATGTCGACTCCCATCCGAATCCCCTGTCGGGGAAGAAGCTTTGGAATTCCGAGGTAAGGGCGGAATTATCCCCGATAAGCCTTCTCGTGGGAAATTGGCGAGGAAAGCGCTACTCCTGCTTCCCTTCCTGAGCGTGGTCCTCTGCCGTCTTATCCGAGGTCTTGTCTGCCGTCTTGTCCGCTGTCTTGGAGGTATCGAGACCAAGTGAGGCCAAGAGGCGCGATCGACCTGAGATTAGGACGCTCTCGACTGCTCGTTCAGGTACGCCAAGTCTTCTTGCGATGGAATCTGCGCTCTCTGACTTGAGATAGAAGAGAGTAAGGATGATGCGTTCCTCTTCAGGCAAAGCAGCGATCAGTTGAGCCATCGAAGAATTAGGGGATGACGATGCCTCTGGCACTTTCATTTCGATGAGAGGGAACCCTTTGATTCCACTATTTTCTTAAAACGCTTCAAAGAAATCAGCACACCAAAGAGAGTAGGGATCTTGATCAAGGCCAGGATCAATCGCGGTGCAGCTATCTCTTCGAACCAATCAAACCTGGTTTGATTCTTACCAAGATCAGTGAGAGTGAATGTTCCGAAGCCCTTGATAACTCTTCCGATGTGCTCCACACGGGCGAAGGTTGGCGGCTGCCACTCCGAGACCACCATCTCATCCATCACCCCGATGAAAGTGCTTCGCTTGGCAAAGAGTCCGGTAAAGGCTCGAAGTCGATGCCCTACACCTACTGGACTTTCACTATCGTCATAGACTCTTGTCGCAAGCATCCACTCGGATTGACCCTGCCAATCGATCATCTCGCGCCAGACTTCTGCAAGAGGAGCATCTATTTTTACCGTGAGCGCGAACTCCTTTATTGGGCGCATCAGAAACGTCCCTTGAGAAATTCGATTGAGTCCTCGACAGAGTCGCTCCAGTGGACTCTGCCACGTTGACCAGGCTTCATTAATTTCTCTCGATCAAGGTCATCAAGGAGAGAGTGCAATGAACGATAAGTACCAAAGGGATCGAGGATGACAATCGGTTTCTCATGGAAATTCAGATAACCACCTACCCAGATTTCAAAGAGCTCTTCCAGCGTGCCAAGACTTCCTGGAAGGGCGATAAATGCATCTGAGAGTGACTCGATTCTTCCCTTCCGCTCACGCATATCGGCCACTTCGATCATCTCACTGGCTTGGTCATCGACGAATTCAATCTGCTTCAACTTGCTCGGGATCACACCAATCGATTGCCCGCCACGCGAGCGCACACCCTGCGCTACGGCGCCCATCATCGAGATCTTCCCGCCACCCCAAACCAGTTCCCACCCAGCATCCGCGATGGCCGAACCAACTCCGAAGGCAAGCTCGATATAGCGCTCTTCGATAGCGGTGGAGGATGAGCAATAGACAGCGACTCGCCTTCTCATGAGACCAGAGTAATTGACCATCCTCAGAACTCCCGCTGCCCTTGATAGCGTTAAGCCATGTCATCGCAGGATTCTCAGCGTTTTGCTTATGGATTCGGTATCGCAACCATCCATGCGACAGGAGTACTCGATACCTACTTCCACTCACTCGGCCTAGGGAGAATTGCCGATGCGAAAGCTCCTGAACTTGAAAGTTTTATCTCTCCTCCTCGCAGGGATGAGGAGATTCGAGGTATTCATCGCGAACCAGTGGCGCTTGAGATCAATCTTGATCAGAAGATTGAAGGTGTCTGCGATGCTTATCTACGACTTCATCTACTCTCACATCGCATCGTCAAACCACATCAACAAAATCTCGACGGGATATTCGCTCAACTGCCTAACGTCGTCTGGACTAATTTCGGACCCGCGGCAATCGCGGGATTTGCTTCAGTTCGAGAGCGACTTCGAGTCGAGTTCGGCCATCTGACCGTCCATGGTGTGGATAAATTCCCAAGGATGCTCGACTACGTAGTGCCTGAGGGCGTTCGAATTGCCGATGGAAATCGAGTCAGGCTTGGCGCTTATCTTTCACCAGGCACGACAGTGATGCATGAAGGTTTCGTGAATTTCAATGCTGGAACACTCGGCGCATCTATGGTCGAGGGCAGAATCTCCGCCGGCGTCACAGTTGACGATGGCAGTGATATCGGTGGTGGCGCATCCATCATGGGAACTCTCTCGGGCGGCGGAAAAGAAGTAATCAAAGTTGGTAAACGTTCTCTCCTCGGCGCTAATTCAGGACTGGGTATCTCACTTGGTGATGAGTGCGTTGTTGAAGCGGGGCTCTATCTCACAGCTGGGTCGAAAGTCGCACTCCCAGATGGCACGACAGTCAAAGCACGGGATCTCTCGGGCGCACATGGACTTCTCTTCAGGCGCAATTCAAGTAACGGGGCGATAGAAGCTCTACCTAAGAGTGGCGATTGGGGCGGGCTCAACTCGCTACTTCACGTCAACGATTAAAATCGTCGCTCCAGAGTCTTTCCTTGCTCGCACGATTCTCGTAAGGATTGAGAGAATCTAAAGAGATCCAGACAGATTTCGATCACTTGTTCTGACGGTGGCTCTCGCTCAGGCTCACCATCAGGTGAAATGCCGGCAAGGTTTATCCAGGTCGAGGGAAGTCCGACTAGTGACCTGAACTGCTCGCCGGTCAGAATTTTCTCTCGCCCTTGGCTATCAATCCCTCGGATCTTCAAAATGCTCCCAGTGACTGAACGCTCCAGGATTTGATACTTCACTAGATCCTTGAATTCAAAGGCCTTTGCCATCACTGACTGGGGGACTTCTCTTCGCCACTTTGCATAACGTGGGTTGACTGCGAGATCCACGCTCCAGGTGTCGGGCCGGTTGATGAGGTATGCCACCTGTGCGCCCCAAACATCTTTCACATTCTGAGTCATGCCACCGCTACTGCTGAAGAAGAAAGATTGAATCGGTCTTCCTTCAAAGAAGAGGATTTGGTTTCGTGTCCGATCGACCGCATTTCGCCAACGGATGCCATAGAACGGTTCACTCTCTTTGCCATAGCCAACGAAGTTCTGGTCACGGATGGTGCTATAGATATGACAATCACAGGCCTTTCGAATAGTGGGCAACTTCGAAAGCGCGAATGTCCGAGCTGCGATCGCTTGCGCATCAAGGGCGGCATCGGGCCAGGATGAGGGAACCTCGCCAATTCCGTAGAGATAGTGATCGCCAAGGCTAAGCGTTGTGGTTATCTCCATCTCACCAGGACCCACATCATTTGCCACCCGCTTGAGATTGAGCTGTCCGTACTTGAGAAGATAATTTCGCGCCGACGTCCGAAGTGTCATTACCGTCTCGCTATCCCAGCGAATCGTCCAATCATCATCTGGCTCAAGACTCGTGAATTTCGCGGTTTTGGATGAGCGAGTGATCTCTATCTTGCCAGCAATACTTGTCATTGAGATAGTGATGTCGCCACTATAACTGCCAACGACAGCGCTCTCTGGAATTGGGCGATTGATGGTGAATCGCCCACGAATCAAGGTGACCGTTCCACTCTCTGACTTGATGGTCAGAGAGGCATCGCGTTGTTTATGTCCGACATTGACGCGAATGAGTTGAGTGTCATCACTTGGCAGAAGTGAGGTTCCGGGATAGAAGTGATTCAAAATCATGGCAGAGGTGGCGCTCTCCATTGCCATACCTTTAGCACCGTATTGACTCATTCCCACGCCATGACCAAATCCTGAACCCGTAAAGACGAATTTCGCGGGGGCACTCGCATCTGCACTCATGGGCGTGAGCACTGAGAGGAGGAGTGCTATGGCAAGAGTCGAAAACCTACGATTAGAAATCCTCATCAGTCTCAGGACTACTTCCAACTTGTAAGAAATTCCGGTAAGCCTTGATCACTTCGAGCGGGTCGCCACGCTTGACCATTTTCCCCTTATCCATCCAGATAACCTCATCGCAAATCTCTCGTAGGACTTTGAGGGCGTGCGAAACAACGATGAGTGCGCGATCATCACCTTTCATCTGCCGGATTCGCTCGATGGACTTAACTTTAAAGCGCGCATCGCCAGTACTCAAAGCTTCATCGATAATCAAGATATCGGGGTCAAGTGAGGCCGCAACAGAGAAGGCAAGACGAGACTGCATCCCAGAGGAATAAGTGCGCATCGGTGCATCAATCACCTCTTCCAACCCGGAGAACTCGACGATGGAATCAAACTTCTCATCAATTTGGTCGCGACTCATTCCCGCGGCAAGCCCACCTAGATAGACATTCTCTCTGCCGGTGAGTTTGTTATTGAAACCAACCCCAAGAGAGAGGAGTGTGGAGACTTTCCCGAAGACTTCGACCCTTCCTGAAGTGGGAGGCAAGATTCCTGAGATGACGCGCATTAACGTGGATTTACCTGCTCCATTACTGCCGATGATCCCCGTTACCTGTCCATAGGGAATATCAAGCGTTAGATCTCTCACTGCATGCACGATCCGAGTCTGACGTTGACGACGTGCCAAGCGCCCGAGACGGTTTCGAAGTGTTGGGCGGCGATCAAGTGTCGTCTTATAGACCAGACCAAGTGACTTAATTGAGACGGCGCTCTCTCGAGTGCGAGATGTTTTAGATGCGGACAGCGAACTCACGCTCCCGAGTCAAGAAGATGTAGCTGCCAAGTGAGAAGAG
>Ga0169931_10006385_pt1 | contig 17804 bp, 16 predicted proteins | sample Kivu_15m_20L_FD_129675 | JGI IMG/M metagenome (GOLD analysis project Ga0169931, IMG submission 129675) | Freshwater microbial communities from Lake Kivu, Western Province, Rwanda to study Microbial Dark Matter (Phase II) - Kivu_15m_20L... | ecosystem: Environmental > Aquatic > Freshwater > Lake...
AGTTCAGCTGGGCCCGAGCCGGCCTGGGATAATCCATGGCCAAACCTGGACCCCGCCCCTACCCACCTCCACCTGATGACCGTGAGCAACTCTCCCTGCAAAACCGCCCTGATCACCGGCATCGCCGGCCAGGATGGCTCCTACCTGGCCGAGTTGCTGCTCGAGAAGGGCTACAGCGTGCATGGCATCAAACGCCGGGCCAGCAGTTTCAACACCCAGCGGATCGATCACCTCTACCAGGATCCCCACGAAACCGGTAGCCAGGGCCAGGGCCCCCGGCTGCAGCTCCACTACGGCGACCTCACCGACAGCTCCAACCTGATCCGGATCATCCAGCAGGTGCAGCCCGATGAGATCTACAACCTCGGCGCCCAGAGCCATGTGGCCGTGAGTTTCGAGAGCCCCGAATACACCGCCGACTGCGACGCCCTCGGCCCGCTGCGCATCCTCGAGGCCGTCCGCATCCTCGGCCTCTCAGCCAAGACCCGCATCTACCAGGCCTCCACCTCCGAGCTCTACGGCCTGGTGCAGGAGATTCCCCAGAAGGAGAGCACGCCCTTCTATCCCCGCTCCCCCTACGGCGTGGCCAAGCTGTATGGCTACTGGATCACCGTCAACTACCGGGAGGCCTATGGCATGTATGCCTGCAACGGCATCCTCTTCAACCACGAATCGCCGCGCCGGGGTGAAACCTTCGTCACCCGCAAGATCACCCGCGGCCTGGCCCGCATCGATGCCTCCCTCGATGATTGCCTATACATGGGCAACCTCGACTCCCTGCGCGACTGGGGCCATGCCCGCGACTACGTGGAGATGCAGTGGCGCATGCTCCAGCAGGAGGGCCCCCCGCAGGACTTCGTGATCGCCACCGGCCGGCAGGAAACCGTGCGCCGCTTCATCGAGCTCACCGCCCACGAGCTCGGCTGGGGCGGCATCGAATGGGAAGGGGAAGGGGTCCATGAGATCGGCCGCCGTTGCGGCAGCAACGAGGTGGTGGTGCGCATCGACCCCCGCTACTTCCGCCCAGCCGAAGTCGAAACCCTGCTGGGGGACCCCACCCTGGCCCGCGAAAAGCTGGGCTGGGTTCCCACCACCACCCTGGAGGAACTGGTGGCCGAGATGGTGGCTGCTGACAAGGAAGAGGCCAAGAAGGAGGCGATCCTGCGCCTGAAGGGCTTTGCGGTGGTTGGCTCCATGGAGAACCCGCCCACCAACCCCATGGCCGTCGAGCAGGCCCGCGAAGCGATCCAGCCATGAGCAACGGCGCACCCATGGGCAAGCAGCCCCTTATCCGGCCCGCCGATCGGATCTTTGTGGCCGGCAGCCGCGGCATGGCGGGCGCCGCCATCGTGCGGGCCCTCAGTGCCGCCGGCTACGGCCAGATCCTCACACCGCCCCGCGCCGAGCTGGACCTGCTCGATGGGCAGGCAGTCTCAGGCTGGTTTCAAGCCCAGCAACCCTCGGTGGTGGTGCTGGCGGCCGCCAAGGTAGGGGGCATCCACGCCAACTCCACCTACCCGGCCGACTTCCTGCTGGACAACCTCAAGATCCAGACCAATGTGATCGAAAGCGCCTGGCGCAGCGGCGTACGGCGCCTGCTTTTTCTCGGCAGCAGCTGCATCTATCCCAAATTCGCCCAGCAGCCGATCCGCGAGGAGGCCCTCCTCACCGGGGCACTGGAACCCACCAACGAGTGGTATGCGATCGCCAAGATCGCCGGCCTCAAGTTGTGCGAAGCGCTGCGCCGGCAACACGGCTTTGACGCCATCAGCCTGATGCCCACCAACCTCTACGGCCCGGGCGACAACTACCACCCCACCAACAGTCACGTGCTGCCGGCCCTGATCCGCCGCTTTCACGAAGCCTCCGAACGGCCAGCCCAGGGCCTGGGCACCCAGGTGACCTGCTGGGGCACGGGCAAGCCGCTGCGGGAGTTTCTCCACGTTGACGACCTCGGCGAAGCCTGCCTTTTCGCCCTGGAACACTGGAGCCCGGCCGCAGAGGCAATCCCCTTCCTCAATGTGGGCACGGGGGTGGATCTCTCCATCGGCGAGCTGGCCACGGCCGTGGCTGAGGCCACCGGTTTCCGCGGCGAGATCGTCTGGGATACCAGCCAACCGGATGGCACCCCGAAAAAGCAGCTGGATGTCAGCCGCCTCAGTGCCCTTGGCTGGCGGGCCCGCATCCCGCTGGCCACCGGCCTGAAGAACACGGTGGCCCTGTTTCGTCAGCAGCTGCAGCAGGAGTTGGTGCGCCTCTAGGCCTGACCCCTAACCACCGTCAAAAAGGCGTTTGCCGTCCCTGCGCTTCTGGGTGAGCCGCCGGGCTTCCTTACGGGTGTATTCGCTCACCGATGGGTTGGCCACCACCGGGTCCACGTGGGCCACCTGCTCCCAGAGGGACCGGGGCGCCCAGCGCACCGTATGCGCCACCCGATCGTGGCGGGTCACGTGGCACCAGCAGCTGGTGCCGCAGGCCGGGCAGAACAGCTCCTCGAGCCACTCATTGCTCAGCACCAGCACCGGGTAGGCCTGGATCACCAGCCGGGCCTTCTTATCCGACATGCCCCTGGCCTGGAGTTGCTCAGCGGAAAGCAGGTGCAGAAAATACTTCTTGCCGTTGCCCTCGATCCGCTGCTCCGGATGGGCCGGGCAGAAGAGCTGGCGCCGCTGGGGCCGGCGGGAACGGGGCTTCGCATCGCCATTCGGGCTCTGGGCCATCCAAAGGGCTGATTCGCTGAGTGACTTTAACCTCGCCGCTGGGGGGGCATGTCCGCTTGTGCTGACTTCAGCGTCTCCAGCAGGGCGGGGTCACAGCTGCTCCAGGCGCTGCGGGCCTCGGCGCTGGCCGCCACACCCAGACGGTCGAGCTCGGCGAGGGCCTGCTCCCGCTCGGCGGTGAGAGCCCCACGGCGGGCCTGCTGGCGGGCCTGCCAGCTTCGTCTTTCAGCCCGATCGGCCTGGCGCCAGCGCTCCAGGGCCTGGCCATGGCGCTCCAGCTCCAACTCCTGATCTTCCCTGGTGAAACGCGCCAGCAACTCCGGATCGGGTGCGGCGGGCCGCTCCGACGCAACGTAGCTCTGCAGGCTGAGCCGACTGAGTCCGGCATTGCTGCTGGCCAGGCTGTCAACCAGCTGTCGCACCGTCGCCTGCTGGCTGCGGCAGCGGCTCAGCAGGGCACTGAGCTCGCGCTGGCGGAGCTCGGCAGCCTGTTGTTGCTGACGCCTGCTGCCATCGCAGGCCACCAGCAGTACGGCCAGTAATGGGACCCATAACCGATCCAGCGAAGCGCCCAGCACCCTGCCCGTTCCAGCTTTCAGGCCCATGGGGTAAACCTAACGGCCAAGCCCCTGGGCGGCCCGGAGCAGTTCGGCTTCAGTAGCCCCGAACACCGCCGCGGCCTCCGCGGCGCTGCGGCCGATGCAGGTCATGCCGAGCTTGCCGAATTCAAACAGGCAACCCAGCAGGTGGAAGACGCTGCCCCGCATCTGGGCCGGATCGAAGTGCAGGCCAGCCTCGGCAACGATGTCGACCAGATCCACCGGCAGCAGGCCGCGAAGCTCCGGTGCCGTGAGGTTATCGGTGGCCCGGTAGTGCAGGGTCTGACCACTGGGAGCGTGATACAGCCCGCTGGCCGGATCCAGGCGGCCCCCGCTGATGGCGCTGAGGGCGAGATAGGGATGGGTGGTGCCCCCCTGGCGCAGATTCACCTCGATTGCCTGCAGATCCCAGCGATCACCGAAGCGGCGGGCGATGAAATCCACCGCTTAGCGCTCCAGCGCCCCCTCCGCCGCCAGGGCTTCGCCCACCGCCTGGCCGTGGCGCATCAGGGCCTGCCGGTAGGGAGCGGCCGCCGGAAAGGTGCAGCCTTGGTAGGTCTGGCCGCTGGCGCCGCCCAGCACCTGCTCATGGCTGGAGAGCAGCTCCACCTGGCCCGGCCGGCCCTGGTGGCCGGGATGGATCGTGCCCTGCACGCTGGGGGAGCTGAGCTCCTCGCCCCCCTCCAGCCAGGCCTCCACCAGGGCTCCCTGGCTGGCCAGCTGGTCGCGCCAGCCGGGGGAGGGCATCGGCAGCCGCTCCAGGGCCTGGCGCAGCCGCTGTCGCCGCCCGGCGGCGCCGAGCTCACCCAGCTGGAGCGGAGCCAGGGGCAGGGGGGCGTTGCCCTCCCCGCTGAAACCCTCATTCAGCTTCACCACGCACTGGCCCAGCTGGGGATTGGCTTCCCACAGGTCGGCGGTGGCCTCCGCCAGGTCGTCGAGGTTGTGGGTGAGGGCCGAGCCGGGGGGATGGGGTACGCCGCAGCGGGCAAACAGGTCGCGGCTGCCGGCCTTGCTGCCCCAGTAGCCCAGGGCCGGATCGGTGCCCAGCAGGGGCACCTGCAGCCGCTCTGACAATTGCCGCTCCAGATCGCTCACGACGAAGCAATTGATGAAACTGCGCCCGGGCCGCAGCAGCTCGGCGATCCGGGCCAGCAGGGCAGGCCGCTCCAGCAGTTTGGCGGTGAGGGGCCGGCTCGAGGCATCGTCGGTGTCTAGCAGGTGCAGCCGCCGTCGCGCATGGGAGGTGGGCAGGCCCGGCAACAGCTCCAGCACCGCATCCACCACCAGCTCCCCCAGGGGCTTGCTGGTGGTGTACACCATGCGCACGCCGGGATCCCGCAGTCGCATCAGCGCGAACAACTGCCGCTCCTCGTAGTGGTGGGCACCGGTCACCAGGTCGATCTGGCGCTGATCCATCGACAGGGACGGCACCATCAGCACATCCACATCCGGGCCCTGGGCCTGGGTGGTATGGGCCCACTCGGGCCTCAGCTGGGCCTGGAGCTCACGAAAGCTGAGCGAGGTCATCGGGGATCAGGCGCTGAAGGCCTTGCGGGCCGGAATCGGGTATGGGATGCGACGGTGGCGCATGCGTCTCCACACCCGCACGAAGGCACGGATCAACAGTTCCAGTTCGGCCCGGCTGATGCCGCTCTGCACCAGCTGGTTTTCAGCCTGACGCGCCTGCACGATGCGGCGCACCATCTGACGGGCCTCCGCTTCACTGGTGCCCGGCGGCAGGGAGCGCAGGGCGGCTTCGCAGCCATCGGCCAGCATCAGGATCGCCGTCTCCCGGCTGCGGGGCGTGGGGCCAAGGTAGCGGAACCCCTGCTCGGGGGTGCCCGGGTCGCGCTGGCGTGCCTGGTGCAGGAAATAGCCCATCTTCAAGGTGCCCTGATGCTCGGGGATGAAGTCGGCCAGGGGTCGGGGCAGCCGGTAGCGGCGGGCCAGCTTCAGGCCCTCATCCACATGGGCCTGCAGGATGCGGGCGCTGGCGGCCGGGTCATCGAGGGCATCATGGGGATTGGTGCCCTCTCCCTGGTTTTCGATGAACCACTGGGGGCCGTGCAGCTTGCCCACGTCGTGATAGAGGGCGCCGGTGCGCACCAGGTCAATGTCGGCCTGAATCGCCCGGGCCCCCTCCTCGGCCAGGCCGGCGATCATCAGGGTGTGCTCGAAGGTGCCCGGGGCCTCGACCGAGAGCCGTCGCAGCAGCGGCCGCTGGAGATCGGCCAGTTCCATCAGCCGTGCCCGGGTCACCAGCCCGAAGAAGGTCTCCACCAGGGGGGCCAGCAGCAGGCCGCCCATCAACAGCCCGCCCAGCAGCAGGGCCTCACTGAGCAGGTCCACCTGCACCGCCGGACTGCGGCTCTGCTGCAGCAGGTACTGGACTGCCAGGCCCGCACCCGGCAGCAGCACCGCCAGTTGCAGCAGTTCGGCCCGGTTGCGCTGCCGACCGGCCGTCACCGCCGCCGCGCTGCCCACGCCGACGGCCACCAGCAGCCGCAGGGCCGTCAGGGCCGTGATCGGTATGGGCCAGAGCAGGCTGGCCGCCGCCAGCCAGGCCAGGCCGCAGGCCGTGCCCAGGCCCTGGGCCAGCAGCAGCACGGGCGGCACCAGCAGCACCATGGGGCTGGCCAGGGGGGCCAGCCAGAGGGTTAAACCCTGCATCACCAGCAGGCACCCCAGGGCCAGCAGGGCCTGCCGCGGCTCCAGACAGGCGCGCCAGCGCCGCAGCACCAGCACCATCACCCCGGCAACCGCCAGGCCCTCGAGAAAATGGCCCAGCCAGGCAAGGGGCCGGGGCCGTCGGTTGACCAGGCCGAAGTAATCCAGCACATCCAGGGCCTGGGGGCTGATGGGTTCCCCCTGGCGGGTCACCAGATCACCCTGCTGAACCACCAGCGTGGGAATGCCCTGCTGGGTGATCAGGGCCTCGATGCGCCGCTGGCTCAATCCCCGGTCAATGCGCAGGTTGGAGTGGCCCTGCAGCGAGCTGGCCAGCAGCCTGGCGCCCAGCTCCCGGGGAACGGGCCCCATCGATTCCAGCTGCAGGCTCGCGGCCTGCAGCAGGTGACCCTCAGCCAGGCCGGGGGCCAGCCCCTGGCTGAGCATGCGCAGCTGGGCCTGGCGCACCTCCCGGGCCCAGGCGGTGAGCTCGGCGCTGCCCAGGCCCCGCAGCCAGCTGCGCTCCCTGGCCGTGATCTGCACCGACTGGAGGCGGGGTTGGTCTGCATTGGCCTGCTGCTCAACCGCCTTGAGGCCCTGCTCCAGCTTCTGGCTCAACTGCTGGTTGGTCTGGCCATCCACCACCTGCACCGTGGTGCGGGGCACCAGCTCCTGTCGGCGCTGCTCCAGCGCATGGCTGTCAAGCACCCGGGCCGCCTTCGGGGCCCGCAGGGTGAAGGGGGCCGCCATGCCAGGCCGCAGGTTGGGCTCCACCAGCCAGGTCCAGCTGGCCACCAGGGCCACCAGGGCACATACCAGCAGCACGGAGGCCGTGTCTCGAGCGCGCCAGATTGCCGGCGACTGGCGCGGGCGCTCCAGTCGCATCAGCTGACGCCAGAGGGAGCGCAACCACCTCAACACCATCGGCAGACGCTAGCCGGCCCGTTCGCGCCCGGGAATGCAAGCTGGAGGACAGATGTGAAGTGCTCTGCCCTATGGCCACCCTTCTGGATGGCCGCCGTCTGGCCGGCGAGATCGAAGCCCGCCTGCAGGCGGTGATCGCCAGCCATGCCACCCAGCTGGGTCGCCCCCCCGGCCTGGCCGTGCTGCGCGTCGGCGACGATCCCGCCAGCGGGGTGTACGTGGCCAACAAGGAGAAGGCCTGCGCCCGGGTGGGCATCACCAGCCTCGGCGCCCACCTGCCCGCCGACACCGGCGCCGAGGCGGTGTTGGCCGCCGTGCGCCGCCTCAACGCCGACCCCTGCTGCGATGGCATCCTGCTGCAGCTGCCCCTGCCGCCAGGGCTGGCGGAGGGGCCCCTGCTGATGGCGATCGACCCGGCCAAGGATGCCGACGGCCTCCACACCCTCAATCTGGGCCGCCTGCTCAAGGGGGAGCCCGGCCCCCGCAGCTGCACCCCTGCCGGGGTGATGGCCCTGCTCGCCCGCCACGGTGTGGCGCTGGCCGGCCAGCGGGCCGTGGTGGTGGGCCGCAGCATCCTGGTGGGCCAGCCCATGGCGCTGATGCTGCAGGCCGCTGACGCCACCGTCAGCGTCGCCCATTCCCGCACCACGGACCTGGCCTGCCTCACCCGCCAGGCCGATGTGCTGGTGGTGGCTGCCGGCCGGCCGCGCATGATCGGCGCTGAGCACGTCAAGCCCGGGGCCGTGGTGGTGGATGTGGGTATCCATCGCAGCGAGGGCGGTCTGTGCGGGGACGTGCGTTTCGAGGAGGTCGAGCCGATCGCCAGTGCCATCAGCCCCGTACCCGGCGGCGTCGGTCCGATGACGGTCACCATGCTGCTGGTGAACACCGTGGTGGCCTGGTGCCTCCGTGCCGGGCTCGACCATGGCCTGGGCGATCTGGTGCCGTGAGCGGAATTGAGGAGAGTGCGGCGGGGTGCCGGAACCCGGGCAGCTCGCCTGAGAGAATCCCCGCCAGCACGGATGCCCCAGGCCGAAGCTCGATGACAGCGGCGGACTCCCCCCCCTTTGATTTCGCCGCCTACCTGGAGGCCGCCCGCCTGAGGGTGGAGGGGGCACTCTCTGACTCCCTTGGCCCGGAGCGGCCCGAGACCCTGCGGGAGACGATGCGCTACTCACTGCTGGCCGGGGGCAAGCGGCTGCGGCCGATCCTCTGCCTGGCGGCCTGCGAGCTGGCCGGCGGTGACAGCGCCCTGGCCATGCCCACCGCCGTGGCGCTGGAGATGATCCACACCATGTCGCTGATCCACGACGATCTGCCGGCCATGGACAACGACGACCTGCGCCGCGGCCGGCCCACCAACCACAAGGTATACGGGGAAGCCAAGGCGATCCTGGCCGGCGATGCCCTGCTCACCCGCGCCTTCGAGATGGTGGCCCTGCGCAGCCCCGGCGTTGCCCCCCAGCAACTGCTCGCCGTGGTGGGGGAACTCTCCCTGGCCTCCGGCGCCCCCGGCCTGGTGGGCGGCCAGGTGGTGGATCTGGAATGCGAGGGCCAGTCCGTTGACCTCGACACCCTGGAATTCATTCACCTGCACAAAACCGGCGCCCTGCTGCGCGCCTCCGTGCTCAGCGGCGCCCTGATCGCAGGCGCTCCCGAGGCCTTGCTGGACGCCCTGCGCACCTACGCCCACGGCATCGGCCTGGCCTTCCAGATCATCGACGACATCCTCGATGTGACGGCCAGCAGCGAGGTGCTCGGCAAGACCGCCGGCAAGGACCTCTCCGCCGACAAGACCACCTATCCCAAGCTGCTGGGTGTGGAGGAATCCCGCCAGCGGGCCGATGCCCTGGTGGCAGATGCCAAGGCGGCCCTGGCACCCTGGAGTGTCCAGGCCGCGCCCCTGCTCGCCCTGGCCGACTTCATCACGAGCCGCGACCGATGAGCAGCGCCATTCCGGCAGCCCTTCTCGACAACGCGGTGCTGTGGTGGGGCCTGGCCGCCTGCGGCGTGGCCCAGCTCTCCAAGCTGGGGATCGAGCTGGTGGTGCATCGCCGCTGGAATCCCCGGGTGCTGGTGGAAACCGGCGGCATGCCCTCGAGTCATTCGGCCCTGCTCACCGGCACCACCGCTGCCCTTGGCTGGGTGGAGGGTTTCAGTGGGCCGCTCTTCGGCCTGGCAGCCGTGCTCTGTTTCGTGGTGCTCTACGACGCCTCCGGGGTGCGCCGTGCCGCAGGCCTCACCGCCGCCCGCGTCAATGCCATGGGCCGGGCTGCAACGGGTGGGCTGGAGATAGCGGGGGCCAATCCCAGTGAGCAAGAGAAGCCCCTCAAGGAAAATCTCGGCCACACCCGCCTGGAGGTGTTGATCGGTGCCCTGATGGGCCCGCTGGTGGCCCTGCCCGGGCTGGAGCTGGCCGGATCCCCCCTCCACCTGGCCCGGGCCCTGGGCTGGCTGGCGGCGGTCGGCTGAAGCGCTTGACTGAAACTCTCACCGCCGACCAGCAGGCCGCCGTCAGCGCCTTCGCCACCTGGCTGGCGGCCCCGGCCGATGGCACACCCTTCACCCTGAGCGGCTACGCCGGCACCGGCAAGACCTTCCTCTCCACCCGTTTTCTGGCCCAGGTGGAGGCCAGCGGCCTCTGCTGGACCGTGGTGGCCCCGACCCACAAGGCAGTGGGGGTGCTCCGCTCCCAGCTGGCCCTGGCGGGCCTCTCCCCCACCTGGTATCCCTCCACCATCCACCGGCTGCTGCGCCTCAAGCTGCGCCGCCAGGGGGACCTCGAACGCTGCGAGGAAACCGAGCAGACCGCCCTGGCCCTCGAACATCTGGGCCTGGTGCTGGTGGATGAGGCCTCGATGGTCGACAGCAGCCTGCTGGAGATTGCCCTGCGCTGTGCCCATCCGTTTCGCACCCGGCTGGTGTTTGTGGGCGACCCGGCCCAGCTGCCGCCGGTGGGGGAGCCCGAGAGCCCGGTGTTCGCCCTGGGCCGGGCCTGCCGGGCCGAACTGCAGCAGGTGGTGCGGCACCGAGGGCCGGTGCTGCGCCTGGCCTCCGGCCTGCGCCAGGGCGACCTGCCCTGCCGCAGGCCCCCCCCAATGGCACCGTTCCGCTCCGGGACGGGCCAGGTGGCCCTGCTGGAGCGGGGGGCCTGGCTGGAGGCCGCCCAGGCCGGCCTGCGGCGCAGCGCCGAAACCGACAACCCCGACCTGGCCAGGATTCTCTGTTACACCAACCGCTCCCTGGAGCAGCTGGTGCCGATCGCCCGCCGTGCCCTGCACGGCGACATGGCCGACCAGCTGCCGGTGCTGCCCGGCGAGGTGCTGATCACCCGCACGGCGGTGATGGCCCCCGCCTGCCGGGAAGGGGAGGAGGCGGCCGAGGAGCCCGACATGCTGCTGGGCTCGAACCGGGAGCTGGTGGTGCGTGATGTCTCCCCCGAGCGCTGCGACCTGGTGGACTTCGGGGTGGCGGAGGGGGGGGTTATCGACACCCTCACGGCCCGGGTGGAGGCCGGCGAGAGCCAGCTGAGCCTGCGGCTGCTGCCGCCGCTGGGCACGGCGGCCCGGAGTGCCCTCGAGGCGGTGTTGGCCCGCCTGCGTCAACAGGCCAGGGAGGCCGGCAAGCAGGAGGGCAGGGGCCTGTGGCGCCGTTTTTTCCTGGTGCGCGATGCCTTTGCCTCCCTCGGTCCGGCCGCCGTTCTCACCGTTCACCGCAGCCAGGGCAGCACCTTCGCGGAGGTGTTCGTCGCCGGCGATGTGTTCCACCCCAGCGACCCGGTGCTGCGCCGCCAGCTCGTGTATGTGGCGGTGAGCCGCGCCAGCCAGGCGGTGACACTGCAGGCCGGATCCCCGGCGAGCGGCCCTGGCGCCCTCGCAGACCAGCAGCTCTGGAGCACCTGGCTGCAGGCTGACGGGTGAGGGCTTGATCGCGGGCCCGCCGTTTTCACGCCAGCCGCAGGCCCTCGATGCCCTCCCAGCCGAGATACAGGGCCAGGGCCACGCTCACCAGACCCACCAACAGGTCGCCCCTGGCAAAAAGCCACTGCTTGCCCCGCTCCAGCAGGGGCAGGACGCGCTCAGGGCCGGCCAGCAGCAGGGCCAGCAGAGGGGTCAGCAGCAGGCTGGCGCTCACCAGGCTGAACATCCCCGTGACCAGCACCTCCGCGCCCCGACCCAGGCCGGCGGCCAGCAGGCTGCCGGCCGTCTTGGCGAACAGGAAAAGATCGTCCGGGCTGGCCACCTGCAGGGCAGCGCTGATGGCCAGCAGCAGCGGCAGCGGCATGGCACTGAACTGATCCAGCCTCTGGGTCCAGCCCGGCGGCCCGGCCCCGTCCTCCTCCCTGCTCAGCAGCTCCTTGAGGCCCAGCCCCAGCAGGGCGCCGGCGGCCAGGAGGTCCAGGCCGGTGCGGTGGTCGCTGCCCTTGTCCATAGTCAGCACCAGGCCGTGGCCCACGCTGACCAGCAGGGCCACGGCCAGGGCGGAGGTCACCAGCCAGCCAGCCACAAACCAGCCGCCCCGCTGCAGGGGCCTGGGGCCCAGCAGCAGCAACAGCAGCAGGCCGATGTGCAGGGGCGAGAAGCCGATCGCCAGGGCAAAGGCAGAGAGCTCCCCCAGCAGGCTTGCCAGATCTTTCATGTCATCGCGGCCGCAGCCGGCACATTCCAACGCACCAGGGTGCGCCGCTCCCGCTCGTGGCCCAGCACGCTGAGCGTGGCCGTATTCAGGTTGAGCAGGGCACCACCGGCGGGCCCCAGGCCCAGCCAGGTGCCCGCCAGGCTGCGCAGGATATGGCCGTGGGCCACCAGGGCCACCGCCCCAGCCCCAGACCCAGCCCCAGACCCAGCCAGCGATTCAGCCAGGGCGATCACCCGCAGGCAGCGCTCCTCCACCTCAGGGCAGCTTTCACCCTCGGGACAGCCGTGGCTCCACACCGTCCAGCCCGGCACCTGGCGGCGGATCTCGGCGGTGGTGACGCCCTCGTAGCTGCCGTAATCCCACTCCTGCAGGTCAGGGCAGAGCCGGGCCCCCTCCCCCAGGCCCGCCAGTTCGGCGGTGCGCCTGGCCCGCTGCAGCGGACTCACCAGCACGGCCGCAAAGGACCGCCGCGCCAGCGCCGGGGCGAGCGCCCTGGCTTCCGCCTCGCCCTCCGGCAGCAGGGGCAAATCGGTGCGGCCGGTATGGCGCCCGTTCTGGGCCCATTCCGTGGCCCCGTGGCGCAGCAGCCAGAGTTCCAGGGTCGGGGGGGCAGGCATGGGAGTCAGCGACGCACCTCAAACCAGTCGGCACCGGTGGCGGCCACCTGGGAGCTGGCCACGCTGTTCACCACGGCCTGCGCAGGGCCCTTTTCACACCAGATGCGCAGTTCGGTGAGGTCCTGGGGATGGCCCTCGGCCTCCAGTACCACCGAGCCATCAGGCAGGTTGCGTACCCAGCCGCTGAGGCCGAGTTCCTGGCTGCGGGCACAGCAGGCGGCCCGGTATCCCACCCCCTGCACCCGGCCGCGCACGGTCAGCCGCCAGCGCTCCCGCTGGATCAGGGGCCGGGGCTCGTGGGGGGGAATGAAGCGGCGCTCATCGGCAGCGGCACGGCGCGCCCGGCTGCTGCGGCCAGGCGTGGGGGAATCTCCGGGCATCCAGCCCAGTGGAGATGCAGCCAGCTGGCGTGCACGTTCGCGGCTGTCCATCCTTCGCTCCGCTTTGGCGTTCCCCAACCTTCAACCTGCCACAGCCCGTCGCCCCTGGCTACCGATTCAAGCTGCCAGCGGTGAAATTCATGGCCGCTGAAGGTTTCCCCTGGCCGCACCAGCAACCCAGCTGCCGTTGCCGTGGCCCGGCGATAACCCAGGCTCAGCTCCCCCCGGCGCGCCTGAAAGGGCAAGACGCCGGCCATCCGGTGCAGCCGGCCCTCAGCATCGGCCAGCTGCTCACCGAGCAGCAGCAGCCCGCCGCATTCCGCCACCAGCGGCAACCCAAAGGCCGCCGCGCGAGCCAGATCCGCCAGGCTGCGCCGACTGGCCGCCAGCCGGGCCGCATGCAGCTCCGGGTAGCCCCCCGGCAGCAATACCGCCCGGCAGCCGGCAGGGAGGGGCTCATCGGCCAGGGGACTCCAGGCCAGCGGCTCCGCGCCCACGGCCTGGAGCAGTTCGCCGGCCTCGGGATAGCGGAAATGGAAGGCCGCATCGCTGGCGATCGCCACCGGCCAGGCCCCGGCCCCCCTGCCCGATTCCAGGAACTGACCGTGGTTCCGCAGACACCAGGAGATGGGGTCGCCGCCAGTGGGCAGGGCGGCGGGCGGAGCCAGCAGCCGTTCGAGGCACTCCAGGTTGAGGTGGCGGGCGGCCAGCTCGGCCCACTGCTCCTGGCGCTGTTCGAGGTCGTGCAACTCGCCCGGCGGCAGCAGCCCCAGGTGGCGCGAAGGGAGCTCCAGGCTCCGGTGCTGGGGCAGCACCCCCAGCAGCGGCACGGCGATGCTCGCCAGCGCTTCCGCCAGCAGGGCATGGTGGCGCTCGCTGCCCACCCGGTTGAGCACCACCCCGGCCAGCCGTACCGGCGGTGGGCCGTGGTCGCGGAAGCCCCGCACCAGGGCCGCCAGCGAGCCCGCCTGCCGCGATGCCTCCACCACCAGCAGCACCGGCAGATCCAGCTGGGCCGCCACCGCCGCCGAGCTGCCCTCGCTGCCGGGGCCACGGCCATCGAACAGGCCCATCACCCCCTCCACCAGGACCAGATCGGCCCCGCTGCCATGCCAGCGGAAGCTCCGCTCGACCCACTCGGGCCCGCAGAGCAGGGGATCCAGGTTGCGGCAGGTGCGGCCGCTCACCTGGCTGAGCAGCTGGGGATCGAGATAGTCGGGCCCCACCTTGAACGGCTGCAGCTGGATGCCCCGCCGCCGGGCCCAGGCCGCCAGACACAGGGACAGCAGGGTCTTGCCGCTGCCACTGCTGGGCGCGGCGATCAGACAGGCCATTGGCTCAGGCGCGCCTAAGCGCTGGTTAGGGCAGCAGTTTGGCGGCGATGGGCGCGGCAGCCGCCAACAGGGGGCTGGTGGTGTCGTGGCCCCCCGAGAGCAGACGGGCAACCTCCATCTCCTCGCTCTCATTCGGCAGGGGCACCACCTCCTCAGCCAGCTCCATGCTCGCCATGCCACCCGATTCAAGCCGCATGCAGCCGCCCGACTCCGAGCAGAGAATCACGCACAGCGGCGATCCCTGGCTGCTCTGGCAGATCAGGCGCAGGCCCACCATGGCCCCGGGGTGGGTCTTGGGCACGCCAACCGGCACCGGCATCTGACGGAAGCGCACGGTCTGACCGTCCGTGCGCTCGAATTCCGCACCGATCCCCTGGCCGGACCCATTGCCATCGACGCTGTAGGAGGAGATCAGGTGCCAGCCCAGCCGGTCGGCCAGCCAGGCCGCCAGCAGCAGGCCCTTCACCGGGTTGTCGCCCTCCACGTCCAGATCCAGCTGCACCACGTGGTTGAGGGCATCCCGCCGGGAGGGGGGATCAAAGACCATGGCCAGGGATTCCCGCCAGCTGCGCAACCGCAGCCAGTTCAGGTCGTTGATCGCCTGGCCCGCTGCCACGCGGGCCACCAGCAGGTCGAGGCAGCGCCGCGGATCCCCCAGGGAGGAATCCACCACCAGGCGGCGGGTTCCGCCGGCCAGGGAGGCCATCACCTCGGGCGCCTCATCGAGGCTGCTGTTCCACCACACCCAGCAGGGCAGGTCTGGGCTGATCAGGGGTTGCACCAGCTCGAGGTTCTGGCGCAGGGCTCCGGTGCCGCCCCGCAGCACCACCACGTCCCCACAGGCATCGCCGCCAACCCCCTCCTCCGGCAGGGGGCAATAGGCCGCCACCAGGGTTTCAAGCGGCTTGGCACCATCGAGGGTGGGGGCCAGGGTGATCAGGCGCCGCGGCATGTGGGCGCTGATGGCCCCCTCCACAAACTGGCCGCGCAGATCCGGGGCGTGGTGGTCGCCCCCGAGGGTGCCTATCGCCCAGGCCAGCTGGGGATCCATCGGCGCGGTGCTGAGGGGCAGCCCGCAGCTGATCGCGGCGGCCCGGGCCGCCTCCAGCACCGTGTCGTTGAGCAGGCCGGTGATCGGCCCATCCAGCCGGCCGCAGCGCACCAGTTGCTGCTCCAGCCAGGAGCCCTCCCACACCACCAGGGTGAAGGTGGCGGCCCCATGGGAGCTGCCCAGCTCCTCGCTCCAGAGGCGCTCCAGGTAGCTGGGCACCTCGGCAGGGGGTAGGGCGAGCGGGGCCTGAAGGGTGAGCTGGGTCGACATGGCGGCAGGGGATGAAAATCTAGGGGCGACGCCAGGCCAGGCCGTCATCGGCCAGGAGGCTGTCGGCGGCGGCAGGCCCCCAGGTGCGGGCCTCGTAGGGGAAAACCGGCAGCCGGTCAGGGGCGTCTTCGATCAGCTCCAGCAGGGGGGTGTAGAGCCGCCAGGCGGCCTCCACCTCGTCGCTGCGGGTGTACAGGGTCGGGTCACCGAGCATGGCGTCGGCCAGCAGGCGCACATAGCCCTCATCGCTGGGTTCCCCGAAACTCTCGTCGTAGGAGAAGGCCATGTCCACCGGCCGGCTGCGCATGCCCGAGCCTGGGGCCTTCACCTCAAACTTGAACTCGGCGCCCTCATCGGGCTGGATGCGCAGAATCAGCTGGTTGGGGGTGGGGGCGCCACCTGCCGCATCGAACAGGTGCACCGGGGCCTCGCGGAAGGTGAGCACCACTTCGGAAAGGCGTTTGGGCAGCCGTTTGCCGGTGCGCAGATAGAAGGGCACTCCCTGCCAGCGCCAGTTGTTGATGAACAGCTTCACCGCCACGTAGGTCTCGGTGGTGCTCTGGGGGCTCACCCCGGGCTCCTGGCGGTAGCCGGTGATCGGCCTGCTGCTGGAGCCCCCGGCTCCGTACTGGCCGCGTACGCAGCACTTCCAGGGTTCGTCCTCATTTGCCAGGTGGGCGGCCTGCAGCACCTTGGCCTTCTCGTTGCGCATCGACTCGGGATCGAAGCGGCCAGGGGCCTCCATGGTGGTGAGGGCCAGCATCTGGGTGAGATGGTTCTGCATCATGTCCCGCAGGGCGCCGGAGCTCTCGTAGTAGCCGGCCCGCTCCTCCACACCCACCGTTTCAGCGGCGGTGATCTGCACGCTGGAGATGTAGTTGCGGTTCCAGATCGGTTCAAAGATCGTGTTGGCGAAGCGCAGCACCAGGATGTTCTGAACCGTCTCCTTGCCCAGGTAGTGGTCGATCCGGAAGATCTGGTTCTCCTGGGCACTGGCCTGTACCACCCGGTTGAGTTCCTGGGCGCTGCCGTAGTCGCGGCCGAAGGGTTTCTCGATCACCACCCGGCTGCGGCTCGGATCGCTGAGCAGGCCGGCAGCGGCCAGGGCCCGGCAGCCACTGCCATAGAAGGTCGGCGAAACCGAGAGATAGAAGGTGCGGTTGCCGCGGGTGGCCCGCTGCCGATCGATGGTGCCGAGGCGTTCGCCCAGCCTCACCACGGAGGGGGGATCCTGCAGGTCGACCGGTTCATAGAAGAGCCCGGAGGCAAACTGCTCCCAGGCCACCGGATGCTCGGCCACTTCCGGGGCAAGGGCCTCGGCCATGCGGCTGCGGAACTCCTCATCGCTCCAGGGGCGGCGGGCGCAGCCCAGCACGGCGAATTCACTGGGCAGGCGCCGCTGGCGGAACAGCTCAAACAGGGCCGGGACCAATTTGCGGTGGGTGAGGTCACCGCTGGCGCCGAAGATCACCAGACATTGGGGAGGGATGACCCTCTCCTGGCGAAGACCGACCCGCAGTGGATTGGTGAGCACGGAGCCCATGGATGCCTTACCGGTATCCATGGTTTAACCGGGCCTGGACAAACTCCAGGCACTTGGCCGAATTTGTGATGGTTTCTGTGTGGGATTGACCAAAAACCGCCCTTGGGCTCAGTAGGTTTCCACGTGCCAGCGCTCGGCCTTCTTGAGCTGCGGCCTGAGCTCGCTCCAGTCGAGACCCTTGGCAGCGGCGGCGGCGGTCATAGCCTCGTCGATGCCGGGCTCCATGCCGCGCAGACCGCACATGTAGACGTGGGTCTTGGGGTTCTCAATCCAGGCGAAGATCTCGTCGGCATTTTCCAGCACCCGATCCTGAATATACATACGGCCCCCCTTGGCGTTCTTCTGCTCCCGGCTGATCGCCTTGGTGTAGCGGAACTGGTCGGGATACTGGCTCTGGTAGTGCTCGAAATCGGCGTCGTACAGAAGGTTGGGGGTGGTGGGAACGCCCATGATCAGCCAGGCCTTGCCCCGGAAGGACCAGCCGTTCTTCTCCCGCTCGGCGGGTTCGAACATGCGGCGTAGATAGGTGCGCATCGGCGCGATGCCCGTGCCGGTGGCCAGCATGATCACGTTGCTTTCCTCGTCTTCGGGAAGGAGCATCTCCTTGCCCACCGGACCGGTGATTTTCACCTTGGCCCCGGGTTCAATGTCGCAGAGGAAGGTGGAGCAGACGCCATTGATGGTCTCACCATCCTTCTCGTATTGCAGCTGGCGCACGCAGAGGGAAACGGTGTGGTCCTCCAGGTTGTCGCCGTGACGGGTGCTGGCGATCGAATACAGGCGCAGTTTGTGGGGTTTGCCGTTGGCATCGCTGCCGTCGGGAATGATGCCGATGCTCTGACCCTCCACATAGTGCAGCTGGGGGTCGCCGCCCTTGAGGTCGAAGGTGATGTGGTTCACCCGGCCGATGGCACCTTCAGCAACCAGGCTGTAGTTCTCAACGACGGTGCCGAGGAAGGGTGCCTTCGGCTTGTAGAGGTTGACGGGAACGTCGGCGTGGGACACGGCAGCAGGTTGGGGGGGAGGAGTTGTAGGGGCAGCAGCTGGGGCAGGGGGGGCAG
>Ga0169931_10006386_pt1 | contig 17803 bp, 10 predicted proteins | sample Kivu_15m_20L_FD_129675 | JGI IMG/M metagenome (GOLD analysis project Ga0169931, IMG submission 129675) | Freshwater microbial communities from Lake Kivu, Western Province, Rwanda to study Microbial Dark Matter (Phase II) - Kivu_15m_20L... | ecosystem: Environmental > Aquatic > Freshwater > Lake...
GGGTTTTTCGCATTTCTGGCCCATTGCTTTGGCTTTCCTGCACGTCCATGCATGTGCATGCTTGCAGGTGCTGCCCAAATAAATCAACAACTCTAGTGCGCTGCCTTGCCCCCTGGTGAGTCGTCTTGTGAGTCGCCGAAGTCGCCTCGAAACCCTCGTTTTCCTAGGGAAAACAGGCTGTTTTGCAGCAGAGGGGGTAGGATTCGAACTAGGTAGACCGTGAGTTAGACCCGTCGCGCGAAACCAACAGCTTCTTTCGCAATAAAAAAGACCGCACGGAGCGTTCGCATCGGTCATCCAACCGACCTACTAACACCAAGCGGTCTCGGGTTGAGGTTTCGCTGCTGGTGTATAGCCTTTAGGCGATTCTTTTTTGGGGGAAATCGGACCAGGACTAGGGTCTTGCCATCACAACCGTTCGCTTTTGCTCTTCTACCGCATCGGCAAAGCAAGCACAAGCACAAGCGGCCCTCTAAAATTTGAAGAGGCGATTCAACTAGAACAGGCGATTCAACAAAATTCTCAACTCACCATCCATGCCGCGATCTGCCGTCAATGGTGTCCCGTAGGCGATAGTCGTGGTCGTAGCACCATAGACGAAAGTTGGACCGATGTTCATATTAAGAACATCCGCTGAAAAACCTGCCGTGCCAAGATCCACGTTGCCACGATTGTCGCTGAATGAAATCGTGTCGGTGTTATTGATCGTTGAGTTGTAATGCAACTCGACGGTCATCGCGATTCCCGTCTGACGACAGCGATCTCGGCGAAGCCAACGACTCAGCGAAGTGTCTAAGTACAAGTAATTCTGCTCTTGCAGCACGCCGATTTGGTCCGTAGCCCTACCAGTACTGTTCACATAAACCTTATTACCATTCGCAGCAGCATCGATCTGGATGTAGTTTTGCCAAAACCATTCGTCGTTGTAATGAAGCGTTGCTAAATAGGGAAGCAATCGATACTGATTGTTGCCTATTCGTAAAGCCTCCTCCCCATTCCCATTTCCAAAAATGATGTCGTCAGCAGTTGGCGTTTGCAGAACAAGTCCGCTGGTTAACACGAATCCATCCCGCGACCACAAGATCCCCTTGGCCGCAATGGCTATGTTGCCAAACTCAGAGTTTTGAGTATCGATATCGTTGGAACTGCCAAAATTCGATGAATTGAGCGTCATCGCAATCGGCAACCGAAGCTCCAACGAAGTCAATCCGTCCATAAACGTTTTTTCGAACCCAGGCGTAAACCTCTGCACGCTGACATCGTCCGGAGTCAAACGAGCATTGTGAAACAGACTATAATCCAGAAACAATCGATCACGTGGAATCGGGCTATTGCTATCCGAGGTTTTAAAACGTCCAATTCCAGCTCCAGGTGAAACCGGTTGATTGTTGAAATCTTCGATGTAAGTGCCGCCAATTGGCAATTGTCGATTGATGACCACGAGTTGCCCGTCGGGAGCAAAAAAGTCACCGATGGAGCTCAAAGTTTGCAAGGATGCATAACTGCTTCGATCTGCATTCAGTCCAGAAAGATCCATCGATGATCCCCCTGAAAACCGCGTCTGCGAATCGATCGCTGAACCCTGATCGTCTTGTATGTCCACGCCGTTTTCCGACCCTTCCACTGTACCACTTGCATCCGGCGAAGGCTCACAAGGAATTTCTACCGGTGGGCATGCAGGAGGATTCTTGAGTTGCATTGGCACCAACTTCTTAAGATGATCGCCACCCCAAAGATTTGCAGGGAGGAACGAAAGGCTCAACGCCAACGCGATGTACCAATGTCGATTACGCATGACCCAAGCTCCCAAACCCACTTCTTCAGATATTGGTTAAGATCGTAAAACACCACCAAACATCAGATTTATCGGCAGCCAAAAAACAAAAATATCCTATTTCATGCGATTTACCCAAACTTAAATCATCTTCCCCATTTTCAATGCAAACGGAAAACTTTGCGTAGACCCCACAAACCATCTCATTCCCAGGAAAAATTTGTGGTTTGTACGACTCAAACGTTACAATCAAGAATCAAAATGACGAACGGCCCAACTTGACAAAGTGGCCAATTGCGATCCTAAACTTATCGCTCCCTAGTGCAAAACTTGCCCCCTGATTCTCGATCTGAGTAAACCAATGGAGCTAAACAGACATCGATGAATTGGAAATTGATATCCACTCTGGTACTCAACTGGTCGCTATTTTTGCTGAGTGCTATTGGAGTTTGCCATTCGCTCTCCTATGCTCAACCCCCCGCGCCTCTGGGAGGCGTTGAAGTCAAAAGCCGAACAGCCCCCGCCATCGTTCGTATCGAAACGGGTCGAGAACTCGGCACTGGCTTTTTCTTTCGGCCTGAAGGCTGGATCTTGACCAACTATCACGTCGTTAAAGATGCCCCCGTTGATCCCAAAACGGGAAAACCTTTTGTGCGACTTACTTACGGTGAGTTAGACATAGACGGTCAAATTCAAGAACAGGACCAAACGCTATGGGCCAGCGTTTACCGCCTGGATCGTCGAGCCGATTTGGCTTTGTTGCTACTTGATGCAATGCCTTCCGGCAAATCGACGGTACCCTTTATTCCATTTGCTTCCGATCCACCGAAGGATGGCGAAAATTGCTTCGCCCTCGGAATGCCGGTGGCCGGGATGAAGTGGGATCTTCGCGATGGCAAAGTCTCCTCGCAAGGACTCTACCCAGATAACGTATCCATCGAGCTGGATAACAAACTGCAACCTTCTCCTCAGCGACGAGCCCAGTTGCTCCGTTGGCTGGCACCCGAAGGTTCTGTCCAAATGATCGTCACCACCTGCGGCATCAATCCGGGAGATTCAGGAGGTCCCATTTTGAATGCCGAAGGAAAACTCATTGCCATCACCAAAGCCATTCCCAAAAGCACCCAGGAAGGTGTAAGACTGGACAAAATTTCTTATCATATTCACCTAGCCGAAATCAAAAAATTCGTCGCCACACTCCCGACGAGCCCCGAGCTGCTTCCCCCCTACTCTATGCCGCGCAATGCAGAACTTGAGGTATTGCAATCCAAGAAAACCGGCGCTCGTCTCTACGAATTCCAAGACACTTCGGAGCAAAAACTCGCCCTGTTCATTGATTTCGATCAAAGTTCAGCTGCGATCACCGACCAGCAGCAACAATCCCTTCCCGAACTTTCCGAATTGGAACTGTGGAAACAATTGGGAATCGAGTGGGCGATCGTAAAGGACTTCGCCAAGCCGACCTGTCATTACTTCGACCTGGATCAAAATGGAGTCTTTGAGACCGTTTTCCAAAATGCCCTAGACGATGGCGAGCAACCGAAGTGCTATAAACTTGACGGCTCCGTATGGAGACTGGAAATCTGCGAACGAAATTTCCTCGACAACTTGAAATTTTCTTCGCAACTTTCACAAGATGTATACGACAATCTCCAGAGGGAATTACCTCCTCGATACACCAAATAAGCGTGGCTGTAGCCCAAGCACAATTGAGAATAATGATGAAAAACAAGCTTCTCCCTCTTCTCTTTTTGGCCCTTTCGCTGGTCTGCTCACAAGATATGCTTCGGGCAGAACCGGATAACATCGATGTCGCGCTGTTTCAAAATGTCCCGATCTTGGTCCAGAAATTGCGTGAATTAGAGCTTCGCAATGTCGGCGTTTTGCCCTTTCAATTTCGTGACAATGCGGGAGTCCCTCGCTCAACCGGCGCCCTGATCCAAACCAACTTGGCCGCCAGAACCGAACAAGTGATTGCCTACATTCGCGATGTCGACGATCCGGTGAATGTCGTTTTCGGTATGCTCGCCCAAGCCCGCGCGCTCGATGCCTCAGCCGCCTACAACTCCCCGGAAGCCTGTCAAAAGCTTCTCGCCCTCGAATACAAATTCCCCGTCGATGAAATGCAACCGTCAAAACTTGATGGCTTCGTTACCGGTGTGATCGAAGTCTCCAAGGACTGGAAACAAAGCTCTCTTCTTTTCCAGTGCTACGATGCCAAAACAGGTCAAATGACAGAACTAGGCCCCTTCTCTTTCCCGACCGATAGAAAAATGCTCATGCAGTATGGCAGGGCTTACAGCCTCACTGCGGCAGGTTGGGATGCACGTACCAAAGGCGTTCAATCACGCAATATTTTCGCCCTAATCGGACAGGATGAGAAAAATGTACAATCCGAAGAAAATGAGAAAGTCGCCGAGATGTATACTAGCAGAGTTGGCCAACCAGTCGATGGCAATCCTTGGGCCCAATTCCCTGTGACTCTCACCATTAAGTACGACGGCCAACCACAAGAACTCTCGAAGGATAGCTACTTCAGTTCCTTCAATTTTTCAATAGCCGATCCCAAACCCAATCAGCGTGTCACCTTTGAATTAAAAAATACGGCCAACGAAAAAATTGCCGTTGTGCTCGCCGTGAATGGGAAAAATCTTATCTATGAGGAAAATGCAAACGATCCCGACTCTTGCAATAAGTTTGTCTTGGAACCAGGTGCTACCTATTCCGTCCCAGGAATTTATTTATCCGGCTTAAAAAGCTATCAACCTTTGGTGGGCGCAGCGGATCAGCAAACATCCGAACTCGCCGCTCGCTTTCCAGCCGAAGCGGTCGGGATCATCAGCCTCTCGGTGTATCGCGAAGTTCCCACGTACGACCCAGGAGGAGTTACCCATTTCTTGTCGCAAAACAACTCCGGGAAACTCTCTAATGAGGCCGTAAACATGAATGCGAAAATCCCCGAAGCAACGAAGAATAAATCCGACAAGCCTGAAACAAAAGGGAAATCGAAGTTGGAATTTTTATCCGATGATAGCGAAACTTGGCACAATTCTTTCGATACAAATTTGGTTCGCAGTGGTTCTAAACAAACTTCAGCCAAAGGCTCATTCCATCCGACCTCTACGACCAAAACTGCCAAGAATTGGAGCGATCTTTCGAAAGGGATCGGCCGAAACGCGCTCATCGCTAGCGCTTCCCGCGGACTAATCGTGCCAAGTCGACAGGAAACTCAGCAACAACTTGGAACCGCGAGCCTGGGTGCTGTTAGTCAAACCGATGTGGCCATCATTCGATATCTGGACGTCGCGCGGCAATAGACGACCCTCTCGAACTTCCCTGCCGTTAAGGCACCGACTTTTTGCCAAAAATGGGAAGCGTTTTATCAGCCTCCGGTGACCAGAACTCGGGCGTCTGACCCCGCTCAAAATCCTCAGGCAGCATGAATGGCTCGGAGTTGGTAAAAATCTCTGGTACTCGCTTCGCACAGTAGTTATACAGTTCCGCAACCGACAATAGCTGATCCTGATTGACATCGGCCACATCGAATTTTCGACCAACGGCTTCAACGATCGCAGCAGTGAAAATCCCATGCATCTTTGATGGAACCTCTAACGCATATTGATTCTTACCTGACGCCGTAATCACACTTGGCCCGACAACGAAGTCAGGCGTTAACGCGCGAACCATCTCCACTGCTCCTCCCGAATGACAAGCATCCATCAAGATCATTTTACGACACGGCAGCGATGCCAACTCATCGAACAGAGAATCAAAATTTACTGCACCTTCGTTTTTCGATTTTGCATTGGAAATCGGTAACGATGTCGAAATCGCTTCATCGACAGAAGACAAACTGCTTTCGGCAGTCAACATCAAAAACGTAGAACGCGGTTCATCGCCTTGCTGTTCTTCCAACTGATAACCGTGTCCAGCGAATGAAAGAACCAAAAAATCATCCGGACTACATTGCGAGCGAATGCGACTCAGTTCCTCAGAGAGCTTTTTTCGAGTTACTTCAGAGTCCGTCATGCGCCGAACATCGGAAAGATTGAAATGATTAGTGTTCTTCTTTAAGGCATTTTCCATCGCCACTGCGTCATTCAGGGTCCAGTTGAGGTCGGGCACCGTAAACTTGCTATCGGTCGCATCAGGAATTTTCCGAGATTGTCTATAGTCTTTAATCCCCAAAACCAAACCCCATAGTTTCGAACTTGGCTCTGCACTCCGATGTTCGACAACCTGAAAATCCGAATCCCCACGCACTCCAAATTGGTTGTAGGCTCGAGCGATGACTCGGTTATTACCGTTGCGCAGCAGTTTGCGATCAATCGTGATCGTTTCGCTCGACGGAATCGTCGGCGACATTTTTCGAGCGACGCGCAAGTCGCCAACCCATACACTCAGCTCCTGCGGTTCTCCCACCAAGAAAGCATTTTCCTCCGCAGTCATGGATGCCTGGATCACCAGCTTGTCTCCTTGCTCCTCCAGCCTTAACCCAACGACAGGGGGAACCAATTCGGGAACCTGAATTCGCTTCGTCCTAAGACTGTCCAGACTCAACAAATCCTTCAGCTTAGAAGGTTGATAAAATCGCTCACGCGCTTGCTCCGCACTTACCACGATCGGTTCAGATTCCGTATCAGGATTGATAAACCAAGCAACTAATTGATCACCCTGCAAAGAACAATCATAAAAGTAATCCCGGTAACGATAGAGTATCCACTCCTTATCATGATGAAAAAACTTCCATATAGGGCGTTGCAATACTCGCGAAGACACAACCGTATTCAAATTGCTCGAAACGAATTTGAATTCGCCGCCAACCTCAAAATTGCTCAAGCGTTGCAGCGCTTGCTCGGTCGACAGATCAGCACCTTCATACTGTACTTTTTGGATACGGTCACCAACCGACAACCCCGTCTCCCAGATCGGACTCCCGTCATCTAACGCTTCAACGACCAGTTCATTACCCTGCTGAACAAATTTGGCACCGAGCTCAGGGTGATGCTTCCAAGCCTCCAGAGTGAAGCAACAAATCGTTCCATCCTGTGCACCTGTAAGCAATAATCGCCGATCTTCGCTTATCGCGATTGCCGAGACCATCTGCTGGTGGCCAATAAGTTTTCTCATGAGCTGCAGTTTTCCCGATTTTAAAAACTCAAAAAGACTCACCCCAAATCGATGGCCAACTGCAACATAAATCCTTCCATCTTTTTCATAGGTGATGTGGCACGAACCTTCGCCATCTCGGGCTGCTCTCAAAGGTATTGCTCGCCGCGATCCATCTGTCATCGGTATCGACAATAGCGAAGGAGTGCTCAGATCGGGAACGACTCGAACCACTTCCTTATGACGATATAAGTCGGATTCCACATAACTCGTCCGCAGTTGTCGGTTGTCGAACTGAAAACTCCTCTTTCCGCCGCTGCTAGACCAAGCGAAGCCTCGCAGATCGCTATTCCAAAATAGCTGCAGCGAGCGATCGTCCTGGTCATCACTTTGCCAAACCGTTCTTCCCCCTTTTCTCAAAAAGAGCGAATGCGACTCTACTGGGACATAAAGAAACGACTCAATATCCTTCGCCAGTATCCCACTGAGCCTGACGCCAGCGATTTCTTCCGTCACTAGTTGTTTTTGGCCTTCGACATGCTTTTGCAGAACAGATTTGTATTCGATTCGATTTTTGACTACCGCTGCGTTGCTGATACCGTAGGCAACAAAATCTTTTTGGCCCGTTGTGTAGCCAACGCCATCCACGATCCAAGTGGAGGGGCTACGCCAAGCGAACAAATTACCGTTCTGCTTCAAACTGTATTCGATGATTTCGCTCTTAAGATCATCGCGTCTTCGCCCGAGCAGCAATCGCTCACCGTCCGCCGAAAACTCTGCCGAAACAATAAAACCATCTGTCGCAGCCAATCTGGCAACTTTTTTGCCCACTCCATCTCGGTCGAAGGATAACAATTCACCATCGGCGAATAGAACAATTGCCCCGCCCGCAGTCCACTGAACAGCTCGAACATATTGTGCATTCGAAGAAGCGCTGCGAAGACGATTCACTTCGTCGTTTGCTCGCCAGATTGAAACTTCACCAAACGCCGAACCTACCACCAACGCTCCATCGGAACCATAGTCCAAAGCGGTTACCGTATTGCGCACAGCCTCGGTGGCTCGCGTGAGTCTCTGGGTCTCGACATCAAACTCAGCTACGGTTCCCGTTCTAAGTCCAATGCCCCCAATGGCCAAGCGGCTCCCATCATCGCTCAGTTCCATCGCCAAGATTTCGCCACGTTCCTCGCGCCAGGCTGGCCAGCGATACGTCTTGACAGACAACCATTCGATTTTCCCGTCGGCATCAACTTTGTAAGAATAGACGCAATGATCCAAGCCGGCTAAATAAATTCGGTCCCCAGATTGCCTAAGGATATTGATTCGCGCTACCGGCCGATCACTTAGCCGAACCAAACCTGGTGAACCTATTTGGTTGCGGCGTTCCTCCTGTTGCGTTACATCTTGCCCCGATCCTCCGAATGCGAGAATCGCATCGGCAAGTACCAAGACGAATCCAAAAACCGTCATCTCGAGACGCATTAGCACTTCCTCTACTAATCTATTTTTTCCATGAGGGCTTTCGCCCTTTCTCGATCTTTTGTGGCGGCCGCTTTATTTCCGAGTTTTTCGAAAGTGCGCGCCCGAAATTCAAGCACTTTGGTATCCACAATCCGCATTTTGTCGATCAGCAATGTGTAAAGGTCCAGCGCACTTTGGTATTCACCGAGCGAGAATTGAATTTCAGCTAGCGTAAGCCTTGTTCTCACAAACAATGGATCACGCTCTGAGATGTCTAGTTGAGCAAGCATCCGCACCCCTTCGCGCAGCAGTGTTAACGATCTTGCTTCCTCTGTAGCAGCGATTCTTCGCGCCTCGCGCACCATGCCCAGCACGCGATTATAGTATATCTGATTCGCATCCAACCCCGCTTGAATTTGATGAGCAATCGCTTCATCAAACAATCGCATAGCTTCCTCAAAATTATTCTCATCGGCCAAAATTTGCGCGAGTATCGATTTGCCAAAGGCAAGTTGATCGTCCGCTCCGGTGCTCAACAATAATTTCTCGAGGCTCGCTCTTGCCCCTTGTTGATCCTTCAGCCGAAAGGCAAGTAAGGCATTGAGAACTAGCGCGAAGGACGATTGCGGACGCAACTCCATCGCCTTGGCTAACCGTTCCCGCGCCTCGTCAAATCGTCCCAAGCCAATCGCCGCCCAACCTCCCGTGCAACAGGTCAAATAATCATCCGGTATCTGCTTTAAACAGACTTGGATATCCCTCTCTGCCTCTTCATATTTACCCAATTCTGCTCGGCACTGCGCCCGATCGCGAAGAATCTCGTACTGCGTAGGATCTAGTTCAATAGCTTCAGTCAGCATTTCCTCGACGCCAGCCGGATTGCTTTTCAAAAAGGATCGATTCAATATCCAAATCTTGCGGGCTCGCTCAGCATCTAACATGGGAACACTGATTTCGAAAGTTGGTCTGGAACCGTTTTCCTCCAACTGCTGACGCGTGAATACTCCCTCAATCAACCGCCCGGAATTCAATTTCAGCATATAAGGCCACGCCTCTTTGGCTGGATCCAAATCGCTCGGTGCTAATTTCCCCAGCAATTGACCCAGCCCACCATCGAGCTTCACCTTGCGGCTCCCAACATTTAATTCCGCTCCATCAAAAATAGGGGGCATTACCCGAACGACAATTTTGCCCTGCTCATAAAGCTCTTCTGGAATCGTCGATAATGCTGGCTTGATGTTCAGCGAAAAAGTATGCTTTTTGGAATCTGCTGCGATACGGATTTCGCGAACAATCGGCTCAAATCCCTTGGCTTTCGCGGTGATGGTATGATCCCCGTCTGCGATCGCAAACTTGTTTGCCGTTGTATCGATTGCCTCAAGCCGCTCGCCATCCAGCCAATACGAAACATCAGCCGCATTGGCCTCCAGTTGAGCTTCCATCTTCCATGCCGCTAACTCAACTTCCTGGCTTTCCTCCGCAACAATCAACGCAATTTTTTGGGGCAGATAATTAGGACGCTCCAGCCGAAGTTCATACTTGCCAGGCGGAAGATAGTACGCCGCCTCAGTCCGACTCCACCTCACTTCACTCACTACACTCTCTACACTCTTTTCACTCTTTTCACTCTTTTCACGAAAGACCCTTAAGCCATCCGGTCTTGGAGTAAACTTTACGATCGTACCGTTAGGTTTGAGCGGAAAGGAAAACTCTCGTTGCGACTCCGAAACGGTAATTCGCTTTGTCATCGCTTGAAATCCGACGCTTTGACAAACTAGCTCATGCTCTCCCGGTTGTACCGAAAACTTACCACCCTGTCCTGGGCGCGGTTCAAGCTTTTTACCATCTAATAAAAAATCGACCGCCGATAAATCTTCCCCTTCGAATTCTGCCTTGAGAGCAATATCGATCTTCAACGGCTTCAGTTCATACCGCTTGATCAATCGATTGGTGGATTCCTGGCGGTCCTTCTCGCCTCGATCCTCGATCGTGAGCCCCTCTTCGAGTCCCTCGAATCCTTCCGCACTGATCTCAATCCGATACTCGCCAGGTGGCAAATCCAATTCTCTCTTTTTTTCATTTTCGGCAATCTCATGATCGCCTTCATCAACTGGACTGCGAATCACAATCAAAGTCTTGGGTGGATTCGTTTCGAACTCAACCTTGGTTGGGCTTTTGACATTACTCCACAAATCCTTAAAGAGAATTCCAACAAAGCCCGTGAAGGTCAACCCCACGATAGCTGTCAACAAAACGATTTTTGCTGCAGACCATCTCTCTTTTCCGCCGGCGGCAGAAGTTCGAGCAATTCCTTCTACCTTTGGCTTTGACCCAGATAACAATCCCTGAGAGACCATCGTTGCCGCTCTGCCATCGGCAAAGGTGTCTATGCCAACCTGTTGGGACGAATTCGCTCCCACGTGGTCGTTATCAAGCGTCTGGAATTTTGCCGAACGACACCATTTCAACAGATCGTTGGACATCGTCGAGGCCTGTGCGTATCGCTGTTCAGTGCTTTTGGATAAAGCTTTAAAGCAGATTCGTTCCAGTTCCTCGGGAATGCTGGGGTTGAGCATTCGCGGTTTTTGCGGATTTAATTCTAAGACTTCTCGGAAAACATCTTGGGGCGTGTTCCCATCAAAAGGTCTTTGGCCTGTCAGCAGCTCGTACAAGATCGCCCCTAATGAAAACACATCACTTCGCCCATCCAGTTTATGATTTTCTCCTCTGACCTGTTCGGGCGACATGTAGGGTGGCGTCCCCGATATTCTTCCTTGAAGCTCCGCATGTTCTCCCTTGATGGCCAATCCAAAATCCGTGATGTAGGCGGTACCGGTTGCCGACTCCAACAAAATATTTCCAGGTTTAACATCTCGATGCACCAATTCGCATTGATGGGCGTGATCTAGCGCGTTGGCAATAGAAGCGACAATATTGCATGTCTCATGAAAGCTGGGAAGATCCTTACGGATGCGATCCTCGAGCGTACAGCCCTCGATATACTTGGAAACGATGTAGATCGCTTCATCTTCGCGTCGCACGATATCGTAAACAGGAACGATATTCGGGTGATTCAGGCTCGCCACCGTCCTGGCTTCCGACAAATATTGCTCACGATTCTTTTTGTCTTTCAAGCGTTTATCATTGGGGAACTTGATGGCAACAGGACGTTCCAATTCGTGGTCATAACCGAGATAAACTTTGCCAAATGCACCTTCCCCCAATACTTTGCGCAGTTCATAGCGAACTTTTGGTGCGGCAATATTATCTTCTGAGTCGAGCGTCGATTGGGTTGCCGGGCTCGACTCATCTTCAATGTACAAAGTCAGCTCGTTCAGAGTCTGATTGGCTCTCGCCATTTCACCAAATTGTTTGGATAGTTCTTTGCGTAAATCACTAAACCTTGTCACATACTCCAGAATATTCTCCGCCGTCGGTCGCAGTCCGCGTGCACGAAACTCGCTTAAAACTAATTCGACTCGGCTTTGTCGACTGAGCTTTCGAGGATGGATTCCATCGAGATAGCGTTCCACCGCAAACGGCTCGCTCTGCGTCCAGCGATGAGCTTGATCCACTACGATCGTGGCTACCAATTCATCTTCTTGAATATCAGCCCTCTCGGCCAAAAATCGAAAGACGTCAGGAGCAACCTCGTTCTCGACCCAGATCTTATTGAATTGACTAGAGATAGGATCCATGACCATTGTCTTCTAAAGCATTGAAGTCTTGAACGAAAATCTTCCAATCCATGTTCGCTTCGTCATCATCAAAATTGTAGCCGAGGTTGGATCGCCTTCGCTACTTTACCAGCGAAAACCCAGCAGATATTCGACTCGAAAAACAGCATTTCAAACTAAGTCAGCCACTCCGCCCTGCTGACAAGCCAATAGAGAACTTGTTGGTACTAAACACTTGCCCAAGTGATCATCGTCAGAATTCCGCTCAGTTAAACCAACTGGCGACTCTGGCGAAGCTGCGGAGTTTCTTGAGTTTTTTATTGGTAAGTCCACAAAAATAGGCCCTTTTTTGTCGAACCGGATTCGGCAAAGCCTGTCTCCTTCCCCTACACCTCTGAGTGGCTGCGCTGCAGGTCTTTGGAGAACCGGGGTGGATTTCTCAATACCTGCCGAGCCTTTGAGGACTAAGGGAGTAGGCGATGAAACCCAACAAGGACAGACGGCAACAAAAGAACGAAGAACAACAAAAGAGCGAAGAACAACAAAAGAGCGAAGGGCAACGAAAGAACGAAGGGCAACGAAAGAACGCAAAGCAACAAAAAGAGAGACAGCAACAACAAGAAATCGAAAAACGAAAAGAAGATTTCCAGTCCGCGCTGCGTTACGATCCAACCGATCCGAGTCTCATGCGAACGAACTCAGGTGTTGAAATTCCTCCGTCGGATTTTTGTCATTACATTTCTGGAACTCGGCATCCCACGGCGTTTGACCTTAGTCCTCTAACGATGGAACCGGGCCCAGGCTCGCTGATGCTACCGGCGACGATCACTTTGGTCAATCAATCCTCGCAGAATCCGCTGGCTCGAGGAGCCCTTTACGGGCAGGATCTTGTTTGGCAGAGCGAACAACGCGCCATGCATACGATGGTCTTCGGGCCCACCGGGGCAGGTAAGAATACGAGAGTTATCGACCCGCTTCGATTTTCAGCGATTGCCGACCCGAAACAAACGGTGGTTTCCTTCTCGCTCAAAAGCAGCGATTATGGACCGGTGCGTTTGCTTTGCAAAAAGTTTCGCAAACCGCTCTACGTTATCAATTTAAACGATGCCGACCGAAGTCTTGGCTGGAATCCACTCGATGTTGAATCGAACGATGAAGCAGTCGATGTGATCCGCCGCTACGCAGACTCTGTCAAAAATCCTGCTGCCGAAGACTCGGAATTTTGGAATCAATGGATCAAAACGGGAATGACGGGGGGATGGGAAGCTGGTTACCGCGCCTTCCCCTATCTCTACAAGCTCTTTACCCTGCCGACCGATGAGTTGGTGAAAACCCTAAGAAGTCACTCGAACCCCAGTTCCAAACAACTCGCCAATTTTTTGGATGGACGTTCGCATAACGCAGAAACCGTATTAGCGTCCATTGTCGGTGCCATGAGCAGCTTTCTCACACAAAGCGTCGTCCGCATCATGAGCAGCAATGAGCTGAAGTTGAATCATATCCTGCGCAAACCCGTCTGTTTGCACATTGAGATCGCCGAATCAAGACTGGAGACACTTTTGGTTCTCTACCAAATGTTCGCGCGGGCGGTTACCGATGAGTTGATCGATATCGCCGAAAGATATCCGCGCAAACTTGTTCCTGCCACACTGTTTTATGATGACCTACCCTCGCTGGGACGCATCCTGACGCCAGCCCGCATGATGACCATGCGCTCCCGCAGCATTGGAACGGTCTGCGGTGTCCAATCACTGTCGAGCCTGGAAACCATTTACGGTTCAGCCAGTCGCGCATTGATCGACAATGTGCATACAAAGATCGTGTTGCCCGGTGGCGTTTCAGGCGATGCAGAGTTTTTCTCGCACTCCACCGGCATGCAGATGGTGGCGCTCCCCACCTACGAAAATCAGGCCCCCACATTCGTCAACCGCCCGCTGCTCTGCGGCGCGGATATTCGAACGCCCAACTATCAGCACCCACTGATGGACCTCCCAGCCACCTTTGTCGTCGGGCCGATGACCTTTCAGGCCTACCTGCACAAGTCGTATGAGCATCCCAAGATGGCGCCTGTGCTGCAAGCAGCGAAAAAAATTACCGGTCGAGAAAAACTCCGCAGAAAAGATTTTTCCAAGACATCGACCACTCAGAATGCCGCTAAACTTGTCTGGTCGGAATCTCCGATCGGCAAAGGTTTCACCAACACCCAAAATTGGTCCAACGACCAAATCAAGGAACTCTTGGAAAAAGTCAAAAAGCTCTCGTTAGACTGGGACAATACCACCGGAAGTTCACGCAAGTGGTGGATTCAATTCGAAGAGGAAAACAAAAATCGCCCTGCACTGATTCTTCGCCTAGCCGAAGAACTTCAAGAACGCAAAGCGACCATCGCCGAATTCTTCCTTAGCTACGTGTATAGCAATACCGACAACATACAAGCGAACCTCTACTATCTGGATTACAGCCGCCTGCGCAAAGCCGAATATGAAAATAAGAGGAAACTTCGCGATCAACCCAAAGATTCAGCTTGACTCTTTTCGGGAAACCGGTGCCTCGAATAACGGACCGGTTATCCCGATTGAACGAATTTTTCGGGAGGCTCCGCCGCAAATCCCCCCTTGAATCGCAAAAAATATGTCCCAAATTCACGATGAATAATCGGGAAATTGATTAGGCAAAGCAGACTGAAGACTGGACAATATCAAAGACCTGCCTATCGTTCTTGTAGCCGACCGCGAAGAGCAATCGCAAGCTGATTTTTCGCCGCAGGAGATTGTCGCTGGAAGGTGGCCTCGGAGCATCGTCCCTCGCTCAACGAATTCTGGTTTACGAATATTATCGATGGAAAAGAGACAGAACATGGCAACTATACCCTCAAATTCACTCGCCAGCACGCTACCAGATATCCAGTCGACTGGAGACCGCCGCAAAGTCGCTATTGATAAAGTTGGAGTGAAAGGGGTTCGATATCCTATTGTTCTGCGAACACCCGGCAACGGTAACGGGACCGGTCAACAGCACACGGTAGCGACCGTCAACATGTACGTTGCCCTCCCGCACGATGTCAAGGGAACTCACATGTCGCGTTTCGTCGAAGTTCTCAACGAACATCACGAGTCGCTCAGCTCCGATACGCTCAGCGATGTTTGCAAAACGATGAAGGAACGATTGAAGGCGGATGAAGTCCACTTGGAACTGAGCTTCCCTTACTTTATCGATAAGAAAGCTCCAGTCACAGGGCAAGCCGGCAAACTCGATATCGATGTGGGCTTCGAAATGGTCAGCAATGGCATCGAAGATTTTGTGCTCACTCTGAAAGTTCCAGCCACCAGCTTGTGCCCTTGTTCGAAAGAAATTTCCAAGTACGGTGCACACAATCAGCGGTGCGAGATGACGGTTCGCGTCCGGCTTGCTGAAGGACAACATCTGTGGATTGAAGAACTCTTTTCGATGATTGAGCAGTGTGCATCGACCCAGGTCTTCTCGGTGCTCAAACGCCCCGATGAAAAATATGTTACAGAGAAGGCTTACGAAAACCCCAAATTCGTCGAGGATATCGTGCGAGACATGGCGGTTCGGTTGAATGGCGATTCGCGTATCGTGTGGTACCAGTGCTATTCTGAGAACTTCGAGTCGATTCACAACCATAATGCGTTCGCGTTTATCGAGCGAGACAAGCGCGAAGGCTAAGCCTTGAAATTAACGCGAGAACGAAAATGGCCATCCTAGGGATGGCCATTTTTTTTAAAATCACTGTTCGAAAATTACGCGGTAACGTCAATTCCCCTACCGCTGCTCGCTCCCGTGGCTACATCGGCAGCCGTTTTAATGAGGTCGACGGTCGCCTGAGCCACTTCTTTGTTCACCTTGGCGCTTTTGGCAGCCATGGCATAGGCAATTTGAGTCTTGGTGACATCCCCCGCCAACGCGGCGTTGATTTGAGCCATCGCGGGGCTCGATTGAACAGAATTCGGAGACATGCAGAATTCCCTAACTTTTTTTGGCGGTTTTTGGAATGGAACTTGTGCGATATTTACGACCGGATTGCTGACTATCCATTTGCTACGTCAAAACGCGTAGAAAAATTAAGGCAATCCTCAAAAGTGGTAGATTTTTGAGCAAAATGCGAGTGGGTTTTGCCGATTAGGCTTGCTTTTCAGTCCGATAACGCTCCCTTGTACAATAGATCGCTTGGGTTTACCCTTGGCATTTACGGGGTATTGGGACGCCGGTCGCCGGTTAGCTGGCTAATGAATTTTTGTCGTTGGAAGGCTTGAAGGGTCATCATGCGAGTCGTGGTGCTGGAAAATGCCGAAGCGGTGGCTCAGTTCGCCGCAGACTTTATTGTTCGGCAAGTGAATGGCAAACCGAATTCTGTCCTTGGTCTAGCGACAGGTTCAACGCCTTTGGGAACTTATCGAAAGTTGATCGAGGCGTACCAAGCTGGACGAGTGAGCTTTAAGTCGGTGACGACGTTCAATTTGGACGAGTACTATGGTCTTGAACCAACGCACGAACAGAGCTATCGCCGCTTCATGTGCGAGAGTTTATTCAATCACATCGACATTGATTTAGCCAAAACGCATGTTCCGCTGGGATCGACTCTTGATGTCGAACGAGAGACCGCCAGTTACGAGCAAGCGATTAGGGGTGTGGGGGGAATCGATCTTCAGCTTCTGGGTATTGGGACTGACGGTCATATTGCCTTTAATGAACCCGGCTCCTCCCTGGCGAGTCGAACGAGACTGAAGACATTGACGCGCAGGACGCGTCAGGACAATGCTCGCTTTTTTGGTACGATTGACGGTGTCCCAAAAATGGCGATCACGATGGGAATAGGGACCATTATGGAGTCGCGTGAACTGTTGCTGTTAGCCTGCGGCGAAGGGAAAGCGGAGGCGATTGCCCGGAGTTTTGAGGGGCCCATTTCGTCGATCTGTCCAGCTTCTGTCCTTCAATGGCATCGTCAAGCGATTGTGGTACTGGACAAAGGGGCAGCTCGAGGGCTGTCACAATTGGAATATTATGCGGATTGCGAAGCGAACCTCAAAGAGGTTGCGAAAGTCTAAATTTTGTCGCTTTGGGGTTGTTGCATAACCGCGAGATAACGTAACAATAATTTTATCGCTAGAACGTTTCAGCCCGATAAAGGTCGAAGCTCTGTTCGCTGGTCCTTCCGGGGAGTCAGTTCCAGGTAAACAATCCAAAAAGGATTGAAGCCAGCGGGTTGACGACAGCTGTTTGAAGCCAGCGTATTGAAAACGGTTGCCTCGATTCGACTTGGGAAAGGGTAATGGGTCTAGTTATTTGAGTTAGAAAATAGGGCAAACGGAGAGGTGGCTGAGTGGTCGAAAGCACCGGTTTGCTAAATCGGCGTACAGGTAACACTGTACCGCAGGTTCGAATCCTGTCCTCTCCGCTCTCCGCTGGCCTTGTGCCAGTGGAGCCCTGACTGGGCAGCTACAAAAAAGCCGCGAGCGCTTCAGTCATGCTCCCACCGGGGCAAGCCCGGATGGTGAGCCGCTTGGCCACCGCTGGCCTTGTGCCAGTGGAGCCCTGAAATGAAGCAGGGCCATTCGCTTGTAGCCACTTAGTCATGCTCCCACCGGGGCAAGCCCGGATGGTGAGACGCTTGGCCACCGCTGGCCTTGTGCCAGTGGAGCCCTGAAATGAAGGAGGGCCATCCGCTTGTAGCCGCGTCATCTCGTTCCGTAGATTCGAGTTCTTCCAGCCCATCGCTGTAGTGGCATCGCTGATTATTTCCTTGTTCTTTGGCTCGATCGAA
>Ga0169931_10006388_pt1 | contig 17800 bp, 19 predicted proteins | sample Kivu_15m_20L_FD_129675 | JGI IMG/M metagenome (GOLD analysis project Ga0169931, IMG submission 129675) | Freshwater microbial communities from Lake Kivu, Western Province, Rwanda to study Microbial Dark Matter (Phase II) - Kivu_15m_20L... | ecosystem: Environmental > Aquatic > Freshwater > Lake...
CCATTTCGGCGCCATGGTGGCGGTGGAAGACACTGCCGAAGGCCGCGTGGTGCGCCTGGATGGTCAGCCGGAATTGAAAGCCGCCCCCATCAGCGTGCCGGGCGATCCATCTTCTGCGTCCTTCCCGTTGGTGGCGGCACTTTTGGTGCCAGGGTCGCGCATCAGCCTGACACAGATCGGGCGCAATCCTTTGCGCACCGGGCTTTTTACCACGCTCCGTGAAATGGGCGCCGCGCTCAAGATCGAAAACGCCCGGATCGAAGGCGGTGAGGCAGTGGGCGATATCATCGGCGAATATACCGCACTCAAGGCCGTGGATGTGCCGCCGGGCCGCGCGCCTTCCATGATTGACGAATACCCGATCCTCGCCGTGGCGGCGTCCTTCGCGCGCGGCACCACACGCATGCGCGGCCTTGCCGAATTGCGCGTGAAGGAAAGTGATCGCCTGGCCGCCACCGCCGCGCTGCTCGAAGCCAATGGCGCCAAGGTCACGATTGAAGGCGATGACCTGCTGGTCCATGGCACGGGCGCGCCACCCGCCGGCGGCGGTCTGGTCACCACGCATATGGATCACCGGATCGCCATGGCCGCGCTGGTCATGGGCCTTGCCACGCAAAACCCCGTCACGGTGGATGACGCGAGCTTCATTGACACCTCCTTCCCCGGTTTCGCCGCGCTGATGAACCGGCTGGCCGGGACGGACGCGATCCGCGCGGCATGAGGCTCCCCCCCGGGACGGTCATCGCGGTTGATGGCCCCGCTGCCGCGGGTAAGGGCACCCTTGCCCGGCGCATGGCGGCGGAGCTTGGCCTGCCCTACCTCGACACTGGCTTGCTCTACCGCGCCGTTGGCCGGCGTGTTTTGGATCGCGGCATAGACCCGCAGGATGCGCGCATCGCCGAAGCAGAAGCCCGCGCGCTGACCCCCGAAGACCTCGCGCGCGGGGATTTGCGTGGCTCCCTGGCCGATATGGCGGCCAGCAAGGTCGCCGCCATTCCCGCGGTGCGCGCTGCCTTGCTTGATTTCCAACGCCGCTTCGGCGCCGCGCACGGCGCTGTACTGGATGGGCGGGATATCGGCACCGTGGTCTTCCCCGAAGCCCAGGTGAAGCTGTTCATCACCGCGAGTGTCGCTGAGCGCGCTCGCCGGCGCTTTCTGGAACTGACAGCGCGCGGTGTCGCCGCCGACCCCGCCCAGGTGGAAGCCGAAATCCGTGACCGAGACGCGCAGGATGCCAATCGCCCTGTCGCACCCCTGAAGCCCGCGCCAGATGCCGTTGAAATAGACACAACGGCGCTGAATGCCGACCAAGCCTTCAGCGCGGTGCTCGCCTTGATCCACGAAAAGCTTGATTTCGCTTGACGTCCCAAGCTGTCAGGCCCTAATCACCCGCAACGCGACGCGGTGAAAGCTGCGGCGTAGCCCGTTTTGGGCCGGCAAAGGGCGGACCGTATCCCGCTCACCACATCTGGGCCGGCCAGCGCATTGCGCCGGGGCCAAGCCGTGCTTCCCCTGCGGGCGGAAGGGCGCAGACCCAATGGTCGCCTTTGCGGCCTCTACAGGACACATAAACTGCATGGCTACTGCCACCAACCTCGCCAATGCTGCCGTGGAGGATTTTGCCGCACTTCTCGATGCCACGCTTGGCCCGGATACGGGTTTTGCCGGCTCGGTCGTGACCGGCCGCGTTATTCGCGTTGACGGCGATTTCGCCGTTGTTGATGTCGGCCTGAAAAGCGAAGGCCGCGTTCCGCTCAAGGAATTCGCCGCCCCGGGCCAGAAGCCCGAAGTCAAGGCCGGCGACGTCATCGAGCTTTTCGTTGAACGCTATGAAGACCGCGATGGCTCCATCGTGCTGTCGCGCGAAAAGGCGCGGCGTGAAGAAGCTTGGACCACGCTTGAAAAGTCACATCAGGCCGGTGTGCGCGTCAATGGCGTGATCTTCGGCCGCGTGAAGGGTGGCTTCACCGTGGACCTTGGCGGGGCGGTTGCCTTCCTGCCCGGCTCCCAGGTGGATATCCGCCCGGTGCGTGATGTGATGCCGCTGATGGGCAATGCGCAGCCCTTCCAGATCCTGAAAATGGATCGCGCGCGGGGCAATATCGTTGTCTCCCGCCGCGCCGTGCTGGAAGAAACCCGCGCCGAACAGCGGAGCGAACTGATCCAGGGCCTCAAGGAAGGCATGATCCTGGATGGTGTCGTGAAGAACATCACCGATTACGGCGCCTTCGTGGACCTTGGCGGCGTGGATGGCCTGCTGCATGTCACCGACATCGCATGGCGGCGCATCAACCACCCATCCGAAGCACTCACCATTGGTATGCCCGTCAAGGTGCAAGTGATCCGCTTCAATCAGGACACGCAGCGCATCAGCCTTGGCATGAAGCAGCTGATGTCCGATCCGTGGGATGGTGTGGCGCTGAAATATCCGGTCGGTGCGAAGTTCTCAGGCCGCGTGACCAACATCACTGACTACGGGGCCTTTGTGGAGCTTGAAGCCGGTGTTGAAGGCCTGGTCCATGTGTCCGAAATGTCCTGGACCAAAAAGAACGCGCATCCTGGCAAGATCGTCGCCACCTCTGAACAGGTGGATGTGATCATCCTGGATGTGGATGAACCGAAGCGCCGCATTTCCTTGGGCCTCAAGCAGGCGCAGGGCAATCCGTGGGAGCTGTTCGTGGAAGCGCATCCGGTGGGTTCGACCATCGAAGGCGAAATTCGCAACATCACCGAATTCGGCCTGTTCATCGGCGTTGGCGCGGAAATCGACGGCATGGTGCATATGTCCGATATTTCCTGGGAAGAAGCCGGCGAAGCCGCGATGCAGAGCTACAGCAAGGGCCAGGTGGTCAAGGCGAAGGTTCTGGATGTGGATGTGGAGAAGGAACGCATCTCCCTTGGCATCAAGCAGCTTCAGGCCGACCCGGCCGCCGAAGTGCTTGACCGCGTGCGCAAGGGCGATGTGGTCACCTGCATCGTCGCCAAGGTTGAACAGAACGGCATTGAAGTGAAGGTGGATGAAGTGCTTACCGGCTTCATTCGTCGCGCTGAATTGGCCCGTGACCGTGGCGACCAGCGTCCCGACAAATTCGCCATTGGCGAAAAGGTGGATGCAAAGGTCACCGCGGTGGACCGCGCCGCGCGCCGCCTGACGCTGACCATTAAGGGCAAGGAAGTGGAAGAGGAACGCGAAGCCATGCGCGAATATGGCTCGGCCGATTCCGGTGCCTCGCTCGGCGATATCCTGGGCGCAGCCATCCGCCGCCGCCGGGAAATGACCGGGGAAGAATAATCCCTGGGTCACGGCCAGAGCATTTTCAAGCCAAGTGGCAACACTTGGCGACTCGGAAAATGCGACCAAACAAAAGGTTAGCGCGTTTTCCGCGAACCAACGTAAGCGGGAAACGCGTTAACCAACTATGAGCCCCGGGGCAGTGATGCCCCGGGGTTTTTCATACTCGCCTCTTGTCCCGACCCGAAGACCACGCCAATAGATGTTACCTACTGAACGAGTGTATATCTGAAAGAAAAGGAAACGAAATGCGATTGGTGACAGTTGTTTTGGCGGCAGTCCTAGTCGCAGGTTGTCAGCAGGCAGAGACGAACCTCGCGGTCACCCATGGTATGCTTCGGTTCGAGCCACACCCCAATCATCCGGATAGCGTGAGGCTGCTTACGGTCGTCTCTCCGGTCGGGATGGATCCTCTTCGGCGAGGGACATCAGAGGGCAATCGAACTGTGGTAAGAAATCTACTTGGTGAAGAGTGCGCCGATGCACAGATCATCGAGGAGGGTCGCATGCGCGTCCGTTCTCTGGGTGGCGGCGAGTTTGCTTCACTTCGAGTGGTCTGCCCGGCAGCAAGAGTGCGCTAAGTGTTACGCGCCAAAATGACCTTCTAAGCCTCTATCGGAAATATCCTTTGCACCTCGTAACCTTGATGGAACCACATGTCGCTTGAAGCCGATCTCCTCGCCGAAAGGCGCCGCCTGTCGCGGCGCGTCACCTTTTGGCGCGCGCTCGCCGTGATTGGCGTTATCGCCGCGCTGGGCGCGCTGTTTGGCAAGGGCAGCTTTGGCGGGCTTGCTTCCAATGATCATGTGCTCCGGCTCCGTATCGAAGGCGTGATCCTGGAAGACCGCCGGCTGATCGAAGTGATCGAAGAAGCCAGCCGCGATGCCTCAGCGCGCGCCATGCTCCTGGTGATAGATAGCCCCGGCGGCAGCATGTCGGGCGGTGAAGCACTGCATGGCGCGCTCAAGCGCTTTGCCGAGAAAAAACCCCTGGTGGCGCTGATGGGCGGCACCGCCGCCTCAGCCGGTTATATGATTGCCATGCCGGCGCAGCATGTGCTGGCGCGGGAAGCGACGGTTACGGGCTCAATCGGCGTCTTGCTGCAAAGCTTTGACGTTTCGGAATTAATGACCCGGCTTGGCATCCGCCCCGATATCCTGGCGACCGGCCCCTTCAAGGCGCAGCCCAACCCCTTCCAGCCACTGACCGATCAGGGACGGGCCGAGATGATGCGCGTCCTGGAAGATTTGCACGGCCAATTCATCGCGATCGTCGCCACAGGCCGGCGGATGGATGAAGCGCGTGTGCGCCCCTTGGCCGATGGCAGGGTCTTTACCGGGCGCCAGGCGCTTCCCCTTGGCTTGATTGATGCGATTGGTGGGGAAGCGGAGGGCCGCGCCTGGCTCGCCACCCAGAAGGGTGTCGCGGAAGCCCTGCCGGTGCGGGACCTTGAACCACGCGACCGGGTGGAGAAATTCCTCAATCGCTTTGCCGGCAGCCTTATCCGCACGCTGATGACGGAATGGCTGGGCGTTGACGCCCCTCGGGCAGTCTGGCAGCGTTAAGCGGGGCAGTTTTCGTTTAGCGCATTCATATCGTGCGTCTTTGCGGGCTTTGCTCCGACAGGAGAGGTTCAGGCGTCCCCCAATTCGGGCGCCGCACAAAAAAGCGCTTTGGGAGAAACCCCAGCATGACGAGATCGGAACTGATCGCGCAACTCGCGGCAAGCAATCCGCATTTGCGCCAGGGCGATGTGGAAGCGATTGTCGCGACGATCTTTGGCGAGATCACCGCCGCCTTGGCGCGTGGTGATCGCGTGGAATTGCGCGGCTTCGGCGCCTTTTCCACCAAATCGCGCGAAGGCCGCACCGGGCGCAATCCGCGCACCGGGGAATCCGTGCCGGTTGAAGCGAAATCCGTGCCTTACTTCAAGCCAGGTAAGGAATTGCGCGAACGCATCAATGCGAAGAAAGCACCCGCCCCGGCCAAGCGCGCAGCGATGCGTAAGGCGTAAGGGCTTTTTTTTATCCTATTCTTTTGACCACTGATAAAGACTGAACCACATCACGGATAACGCGGACTGCTTCATATGCACCCCGTCCCAGCATCCGCGCGCCATGTTGTTCATGCTTGGTGACGCCGGCGCGATTATGCCTTGACGCCGCGCCACCGCCGGGGATTGTGTGCAGCGCTTAACCCCGAAGGCCCCGCCAATGCGCTGGTTCATCTTCCTGCCCCTCGCTGTGCTGGTGGTGCTGTTCATGCTCTCCAACCCGCAGAGCATCGAATTGCGCCTCTGGCCCTTTGACCTTGCCTGGACTGCCTCGGCGGCGATTGCCGTGCTGTCCATCGCTGCCGTTGCCTTTTTGCTGGGGGCGTTTATCGCCTGGGCTGCAGCCCTGCCCGCACGTCGCCGGGGCCGGGCCGCCGAACGTCGCGTGGTGGAACTTGAAGCGCGAATCACCGCCCTCAATGCCAGCACCACCAAGCAAGCCAGCGAAGAAAAGGCCCTGACCAAAGCATGATCGCGCGCCCTGCAAGCGGCACCGCCCGCATCATCCCAGCGCTTGATTCGGGTGATGCCGCGCGTGCCCAAGCCCTTGCCGAAAGCCTCGCGCCGCATTGCGGCGTGTTGAAGGTGGGGCTTGAGCTTTTTACCTCAGCCGGGCCAGCCATTATCAGTGCCATGGCGCGGCATCGCCCGGTGTTTCTGGACCTGAAGCTGCACGACATCCCGAATACAGTGGCCGGCGCGGTGCGTTCCCTGCTGCCGCTGCGCCCCGCGATGATGACGCTGCATGCCGCCGGCGGTGCCGCCATGATCGCCGCCGCGCGGGCGGAGGCCGAGAAAGCCGGCGCTGACCGCCTGATGCTTCTGGCAGTCACGGTACTGACCAGTATTGATGCCGAAACCCTGGCGAGCACGGGCGTGGCCGCCAGCCCTGCCGATCAGGTGTTGCGCTTGGCGCGCCTAGCGCTTGCTGCCGGGGCGGATGGGCTGGTCTGCAGCCCGCAGGAAGCCGGCGTGCTGCGCGCTGCCCTTGGCCCCGCGCCCTTTCTGGTGGTGCCTGGTGTGCGCCCGGCTGGCAGCGCCGTTGGCGATCAGGCCCGCACGGCGACCCCGGCTGAGGCTGTGGCGGCGGGCGCGGATTGGATTGTGGTTGGCCGCCCCATCACCGGCGCGCCGGACCCGGCCGCTGCCGCCGCTGCCATCGCGGTGGGGCTTTAGGCAGTGCTGGTCAAGATCTGCGGCATCAAGGACGCCATGGCGCTAGCGGCAGCGCACGACGCCGGGGCGGATATGGTGGGGTTCGTGTTTTTCCCGCCCTCCCCACGCGCCGTAACGCCCGCCGAGGCTGGTTCGCTGGCGCGGTCCTACAAGGCTGGCCCGAAGCGCGTCGGGCTATTTGTGGACCCCGATGACGCCACCCTGGCCGCGACTTTGGCCGCAGTGCCGCTTGATATCCTGCAATTGCATGGCGAAGAAAGCCCGGCCCGGGCGGGCGAAATCCGCGCCCGTTTTGGCAAGCCTGTGATGAAGGCGCTTGGCATTGGCAGCAAGGCCGATCTGGCGCGGCTGCCGGATTACGCCGATCAGGTGGATTACTTCCTGCTTGATGCCCGTCCACCGCCTGGCAGCGCTTTGCCCGGCGGCAATGCGCTGGCCTTTGATTGGGCACTGATGAAGGGCGAACACCCACCGCGCCCCTGGCTGCTCGCGGGCGGCCTGACGCCGGCTAATGTGGCTGAGGCCATCGCAGCATCCGGCGCGCCGGGGGTGGATGTGTCTTCGGGCGTTGAACGCGCGCGCGGCGTCAAGGACCCAGCCGCCATCGCAGCCTTCATCACCGCTGCCAAATCTGTGCGCGCGTGACCGCGCCAGAAGAAAGCGAAGCCGCCGAAAAAGCCAAGATGCGCCGTGTGCTGGCGATTTTCGGCCCAGCCGTTTTCGCCGGCGCCTTCGCGACACGCGTGACCGACCCGACGGTCGCGGAAATCGCCAGCGAATTCAGCGTCACGGCGGCAGAGGCTGCCCTACTTGGCACTGCCTATACCCTGCCCTTCGCCCTGGTGCAGCCAATCCTGGGGCCGGTGGCGGATTCCATCGGCAAGCGGCGGATTGTGATGATCTGCGTGGCGCTACTGGGCGTTATGCTGCTCGCCGCCGCGGTTTCGGCAAGCTTTGGCTGGTTGATGGCGTTTCGGGCGGCTTCCGGCATGGCGGCGGGGGGCATGATGCCGCTGACGCTCGCCATCATGGGGGATGCGGTATCGCTGAAATACAGGCAGGTGGCGCTGTCGCGCATTCTGATCTTTGGCATTAGCGGACAGATCGTGGGCGGCGTGGTGGCGGGGCCAATTGCCGCCATTGCCGGCTGGCGCGGTGTGCTGGTGGTGTGCGCCATCGCTGCCTTTCTGGGCCTTGTCGCCCTGATCCTGGCCGCCCGCGGCGCCGCGCGGGAAGTGATAACGCGTTATGATCCAGTCGTGGCGCTGCAACGCTATCGCGGCATTATCGCGAACCCTGCCGCGCTGCCCTTATTCGCTGCGGTGGCGGTGGAAGGCGGCCTGGTTTTCGGCACCTTCCCCTTCATCGCGCCCCTGCTGATCGAACGCGGCATTGGCAGTACCATGGAAGCCGGCTTTGCGATTGGCGCCTTTGGCCTGGGCGGGCTGGTTTTCGCCGCTTTGGTCGCCCCGCTACTGGCCCGCTTCGGCCAGGCTGGCGTGATCCGCATTGGCGGCGCCACCGCAGCGGCCGCGCTCATTGGCTTTGCGCTGGCGCCATCCCTGGTAGTGGCGACGCTGGCGGGCTTGGGGCTCGGGCTTGGGTTCTACATGATCCACAACGCCATCCAGACCCGCGCGACGGAACTCGCCCCCCAGGCGCGGGCCAGTGCCATGTCCTTGCATGCCTTCGCTTTTTTCGGCGGCCAATCGCTTGGTCCCATCATTTACGGGGTGGGTGCGGGGCTGTTTGGCTTGCCCATCACCCTGGCGCTGGCGGCGGGTGCCATCATGGTGCTGGCGCTACTTCTGGCACGGCGCTGAGCACTACTTGGGCGCCCGATTCGCGGCCAGCGATTCGGCCACACTCGAAGAAAGGGAACAAAAAGCAAACCTTTAAACCTGATCGCGAAGAATTTTTCTGTTATTTTTCAAACAACTATACTGCACAAAAAGAACAAAGAAAAAACGCCCGACTCGGGACGAATCGGACCATAGGCTTTCCAAGATATGGTGGGCCAAAGAACCGCTGAGGCACAAGCGCGTTCGCCTCCCGTCCCCGGGGCCTCAGCCTCAAAAATCGCTGGCGCGGCCCTTCTGTTCCCAATCGCCAAAGCGCGTTGGTTCCGGCCCCTTGGGCCCACCAATTTCCTTGGGCTTGGCCGGCGGGGTCTTGGCAGGCGCTGGCGGTTGCGGCTCGGATTTTTCGACTTGGGGTTTATCGTCCATGGCGGATTGCTTTACCATCACGCATGGCATCGCACGAGGGGCCAAAGGGAACACGTCATGGCTGGTTACGCCCGAACTGTCATTCTGCTCGCTGCGCTGACCGCGCTTTTCGGCGTTATTGGCCTCGCCATCGGGGGTGAGCAGGGCATGGTCATGGCGCTGCTTTTCGCCGGCGGCATGAACCTTTTTTCCTGGTGGAATAGCGACAAGATGGTGCTGCGCATGCACAACGCGCAGCCCATCAGCCCGCAGGAAGCGCCCCGGCTTTATGAAATGACAGCGCAGCTGGCCGCCAATGCCGGCCTGCCCATGCCGGCGCTTTACGTTATCCACGAAGAACAACCCAATGCCTTTGCCACGGGGCGCAACCCGCAGAACGCCGCGGTTGCGGTCAATACCGGCCTGCTTGAGATGCTTTCAGAAGATGAAGCCGCCGGTGTGATCGCGCATGAACTGGCGCATATCAAAAATCGCGACACGCTGGTGATGACCGTCACCGCCAGTATCGCCGGCGCGATTTCGGCGCTGGCGCAATTCGGCATGATGTTTGGGCGCGGGCGCGATCGGCAGAACCCTTTTGGCCCGATTGGTATGATCCTGATGGTGATCCTGGCGCCGATTGCCGCCGCCATTGTGCAAATGGCGATCAGCCGTTCCCGTGAATATGAGGCCGACAAGATGGGGGCTGAAATATGTGGCCAGCCGCTTGCGCTGGCGGGGGCTCTACGCAAGTTGGAACATTACGCCCATCAGCGCGTCAATCAGGCAGCCGAGGCCAATCCGGCGACCGCGCATATGTTTATCATCAACCCGCTTTCGGGGGCACGGATGGATAATCTTTTTTCGACCCATCCGCGTACGGAAAACCGCGTGGCGGCGCTGGAGAAACTCGCCGCCAGCATGGGGGCGCTGCCGCGGAGCGGGCCTTGGGGTGAGGCACTGCCCACCCAAAAGCCTCCCGCCCAGCGTGGCCCTTGGGGGTAATGCTGGCGGTGGAAGCCTGGGGGGGCTAACATAACATGATGAGATTCCTGCAGCGCCTGCTTCCCCTGGCCGTGATCGCCCTGCTGATCACCGACATCACGCCCGCCGCCGCGCAATTTGCCGCGCCACCAGGCCAGCCTGGCGCCCGCCCTGCGCCGCCGCCTGCCCTGCCTGGGCTTGCCGCACGCCGCGCGCCAGAACCCATCCCCGCCGATGACAATGCGAATCTTTCGCCGACACCCGCGCTTTTTGATGCCATCACGCGCGGCGATTTGGCGGCGGCGCGTGATGCGGTCAATCGCGGCGCGGATTTGAATGGCCGCAACGCGCTTGGCCTGACGCCCACGGATTGGGCAGTGGATCAGGGGCGCAATGACATCCTGTTCTATCTGCTTTCCGCACGCGGTATGGCAGGCAGTTCCTCGGGCCCAAACAATGCGCGCGGCGCCGCCGCCGCGCGGGCCGAGCGGGAAAGCGCCGAACGTGCCGCGCAGCAGGAAGCGCTGCGGTTGTCTCGTCAGGCTTCGGTGCAGGGAGCGCGGGCGCCGAGTGTTTCCATCAGGCCCAGGCTTTTTGCCAATGATGGCGGTGCGGCGAAGCTTGACGCGGGCTTCCTGGGCTTTGACGCTGGGCGCCCCGGCGCTGCCCGCCGCGGCGGTTGAGATGGCGTTTTTCGAAGGCTTCACGCTGGAAATACGTGAAGCCAATGGGCAGCACATCCGGCTGCGCCGCGCAGGTTCCGGCCCAGCGCTGTTAATGCTGCATGGGAATCCGCAGACGCACGCCATGTGGCATTGCGTCGCACCGATTCTGGCGCGTGATTTCACGGTGATTGCGCCCGATCTGCGCGGCTATGGGTTTTCCTCCAAGCCGCCCGTCAGCGCCGATCACGCGCCTTATGCCAAACGCGCCATGGCCGCCGATATGGTGGCGCTGATGGCTGGGCTTGGCTTTCCTCAGTTCCAGATTGTGGCGCATGATCGCGGTGCGCGGGTGGCGCATCGCCTGGCGCTGGATACGCCGGAAGCAGTGGAACGGCTTTGCGTCCTGGATATCATTCCAACGCTTGAACATTTTGAACGCGCTGATATGGACTTTGGCCTTGGCTATTATCACTGGTTCTGGCTGGCGCAGCCGCATGATCGCCCGGAACGCATGATCCTGCGCGATATCGAAGATTGGTTTGACCTGCATACATCGCGCGAACCCAAGGACAAATCCTTCTTCCATCCGGAAGCCCGTGCGGATTATCTGGCTGCCTTGCATCTGCCTGGCACAGTCACTGCGATTTGCGAGGATTACCGCGCCGCCACGACAATTGATCTTGAGCATGACCGTGCCTCCCGCGCGGCGGGGCAGAAAATCGCCTGCCCGCTGCTGGCGCTATGGGGCGCCAAGGGCAGTATCCCGAAATGGTATGATGCGCTCACGATATGGCGCGATTACGCCGCTGCCCCGGTGACCGGCGGTGCGGTCGGTTCAGGCCATTATCTGGCGGAGGAAGCGCCGGAAGAAGTGCTCGGCTGGCTTGCTGATTTTCTGCGGCGATAGCCTCGGTCCCGTCTGCAGGGACGTACAGGTGTTTACGCCAAAGCGCTGCCATGCTCAGCATAAGCCCTATCGAGAGACATGAGGATTTCCATGCCAACCTGCACCATTGATGGCTATCCGATTGCCTATGCTGAAACGGGCAGTGGTACGCCCGTGGTCATGGTGCATGGCACGCTGGGGGATCAGCGATCCTTTGCCGGACAGATGGCGGCTTTTGGCGCGCAGTATCACGCCATCGCGATCAGCCTGCGCCATTGCTGGCCGGATAAGTGGCGTCAAGATGGGGATTTCACCATTGCGCGGCATACGGCGGATGTCGCTGGCTTCATCCGCGCGCTTGGCAAGGGCAAGGTGCATTTGATTGGCCATTCGCGCGGCGGGCATATCGCCTTTCGCGTCGCGCAGCATCATCCGGAATTGCTGGCATCCTTGGTGTTGCTGGAACCAGGCGGGGAATTGGATGAAAGCCTGGGCGGCGCCCCACCCGCAGGCAATCAGGCATCGGCCTTTGCACGCGCGGCGGCCCTGATCGCTGAGGGCAAAATGGAAGAAGGCCTGACGGTTGTTGCCGAACATACTGGCGGGCCAGGTGCCTGGGCCAAGCGTTCCGAGGCACGCAAGATGGTCAATCGCGACAATGCCACAAGCTTGCTCGGGCAGATCAAGGAACAGCGCAAGCCCTATGCGCGGGCGGAGGCAGCGGGGATCACCACGCGCACATTATTGGTGGGTGGTGATCAATCCCAACCGCAATTCGGGCGCATTCTGGATGCGCTGGAAGGCGTCATGCCGAATGCTCAACGCGTGACCATCAAGCGTGCCGCGCATAGTGTGCAGGCGGATAACCCTGCAGATTTCAACGCGGCGGTGCTGGCTTTTTTGGCGGGCTGACGCTTCCGCCATAATTCATCCGGGGTTGGGACAAGCCGGCCTGCCGCGCCACTATCAATCACCCATCCCGCCGCGCCTGGGCGCGCTTGTTCTGGGCGGAAACGCTGCCCACCCGCGCGCCATGCACGTGATTTTTGCCCTTCGCATTCCCTTTATTCTGCATGCCGGCGCTGGCACCGAAGCCGGCTGAGGGATGCTGCGCGCGCAGCGCCTGACGGCGGGCGAGTGCTTCCCTGAGCGCGGCGCGATGCTCTTCCCGGCGGCGTTCCTGGGTCAGTTCATCAAAGCGGCTATTCACGCGCTTCAGCGCCGAGGCATAGACCTGCTTGCGGCGGGTTGCCTTGCCGGCTTCGGCATTCGCCGCTGCCCGGGCATCGCCCTTGCCACGCTTGGCGCGGTGGCCTTCCCGGATCAGGTCGCGCAGCTTGGCGTGTTCGGCACGCAGCCGGGTCGCGATGGCGCGAAGTTCCTCAGGCGGCAGGGTGGCGATGGCCGGCTGATGGGTCGGCACAATCAGGGAGAAGGCGTCGTGGCCCAGAAGGTCGCGTTCTTCGCGCTGAGAAATCGCCATGGCGTTTGATCCTTTTTGTTGATGGTCAATTGTTGCTACCGGGCAGGGCTGGCCTGTCCATGGTGGATGCGTCCCGAAGCTGTGCCCAGCGTGCAGGGCTTGGCGCTACCGATACAACCCCGCCGCCCGCGCCGCCTGCGTCGCCAAGGCCACCATTAGCGCGAAGTTCGGCGTGGGCACGCCCAAATCCCGCCCCAACTGCAAGGGCGCGGTGAATAGCGCGTCAATTTCCATGGGCCGGCCCAATTCCAGATCCTGCAGGATGGAAGGCTTATGCGCAGTCTCCCCAAAGCGGCGCATGCGCACTTCGCCTGGCACTTTCAGATCATGCCCAAGCGCGCGGGCAAGTGCCGTGCCCTCATCGGAAATCCTTACCCCGGCTTCGAAGATGGCGGGGTCAGCCAGCGTTGCCTTCATGTCCTGGCGCGAGAGCAGGCAAAGCGGCCCCACCACCATATTGCCGAGCAGCTTGCCCCAAATGCGGTGGCGGATATTGGCAACCGCTTCGGTCGGCATGCCGCCCGCACTCAGCAGCGCCGCCAAGGTCTGGGCACGTGGCGAAACAGCGCCATCAGGCTCCCCGAGATAAAGCTTCAGATCGGCATGTTCTGAGGTGACGACGCCAGGTGCGACCACCGCACTCGCGGCATAGATCACGCCGCCAATCGCGCGTTCCACACCCACGGCACGGCGCAACGCGTCATCGGGGTCAAGCACAGGCAGGCGCTTACCTTCCAAGGTGCCGCCAATGCTATCGAAATACCACCAAGGAATGCCATTCATGATGAAGGCAACAGGTGTATCGGGCCCAAGCAAAGGCGCGATCCCTGCGGCTACTGCTGGCAAGGCTGGCGCTTTGACGGTGACCAGCACGGCATCCACCGGGCCAATCTCGGCGGCGTCTTCAGCAGCCCGCACAGCGAAACTTCGGTCACCCTCTGCATCACGCAAGGTGATCCCCCGCGCCCGCATCGCGGCCAGATGGGCGCCGCGCGCAATCACGCTTACCTCAGCGCCGGCGGCAGCCAATCGCGCCGCCAAATGCGCGCCGATGGCGCCCGCGCCATAGACGCAAATGCGCTTCACGGCGCGTGGTCGCGTAGCTGCGCGCAGATAGAAGCGCCGGCAGCGACAAGCTGTTCCACTATCCGCCCGCCATGGGCGGCATTGGCGCCGCGCGGATCGGGCGCGGCAACACCACCAGGTGCCACTTCCTCCACCCACATCGGCACCGCGAATTCCACGCCATGGGCGCGGATGGCGCCAAAGCCTGTTGGCGGCACGCCAAGATAAGGCACAGAACCTTCCCGCGCCCGCGCCGCTTCGGGGCGGCAGAGCTCTGGCTTCAGCGCCATCGTCACAGACGCAACCGGGTCTCCGCCATGGCCGAAGGTAATGGGCTGCCCGCCCAATTCGCCATGCAGCTTGCCCGCTTCGCGCCAAAGATGCAGCGCCGGAATGATCACGCCATGCCGATGGCGCATGCTGCGCGCTGCGGCATCGGCGGGTGCGATGGTGCCGGCATGGCCATTGACGATCATGATGCGCCGCGTGCCGGTTTTGATGAAGGCTTCGGCCATTTCCTCAATCACGGCGGTCAGCGTCGCGACCGAAAGCGTGATCCCGCCCGCGACGCCGGCGAAAAAATCCTCGCCACCAAAGGGAATGGCGGGAGCAATCAAAGCATCCGCGCCCTTCAGCAGGGCAGCGGCAGCGATACGGCTCGCAATCTCCTCCGCCACCAGATAATCGCCCATCGGCAAGGCAGGGCCATGGGTCTCAAGGCTGCCCATGGGCAGAATGGCGACAGCGCCCGCCGCCAAACGGGATGCCACCTCAGGCGCGGTCAATTCCGCGATGCGATGCGCGCTCATGCCAGCAAATCCAGCGCAGCGCGCGACAGGGCCTGCACCCCAAGGCCGATGCAACGCTCATCCGGTTGGTAGAAGGCATTGTGCAGCCGGTCTTCGCGCCCTGGCTGGCCGGAACCGATACGCAGCTGGAAGGAAGGCGCCACCGCGGCGAATTCCGCGAAATCCTCAGCACCCATCGAAGCCTCGCCTTCATTGATCACTTCGCCCATTTGACGGCGCACCGCGGCAATAACGGGATCGAGCACGCGATCATCATTCACCAAGGGCGGCACCTTGCGGACGTAATTCATCTCCGTCTTCACGCGCATGGAAATGCCAATGCCTTCCGCAAGCCGGCGCAGCGCCGCTTCGGCGATATCGCGCGATTCATGATGCAGTGTGCGCACCGTGCCCTTCAGATGCACGCGTTCGGGGATGATGTTGTAGGTGGTGCCGCCCACGAATTGCCCGATGGTCACCACCGCCGGATGGATTGGCTTGATTTCCCGGCTGACCACGGTTTGCGCTTCCTGCACAAAGGCCGCTGCCGCCACAATCGGGTCAATCGCGGCGTATGGATGCGCGGCATGGCCGGATTTGCCCTGGATGATCAGGTCAAACCGGTCTGATGCCGCCAGGCAGGCGCCGCGCACATAGCCAAAACTGCCCACCGGCATATCCGGGTGGTTGTGAAAGCCAATCGCCATATCAATGCCATCCGCTGCGCCATCGGCGATCATGGCGGCGGCACCTTCCAGCACTTCTTCCGCCGGTTGGAAGATCAGCCGGACAGTTCCGGCAAGCTGCGGCGCGAGGTCCTTCAATACCGCCGCGACGCCCAATAGGGTCGAGGTATGGATATCATGCCCGCAGGCATGCATCTGCCCGGCGATCTCACTCGCGAAGGGCAGCGCGGTTTCCTCATGGATCGGCAGCGCATCCATATCGGCGCGGATCGCGAGTGTGGGACCGGGGCGCCCACCCTTGATCTCGGCAACCACACCCGTGCGCCCCACGCCGGTGCGGGGCGTGAGGCCCAGGCGGGAAAGCTCGGCGGCCACAATCCCAGCGGTGCGCGTTTCCTGAAAGGCGAGTTCTGGATGGGTATGAATATCGCGCCGGATTTCGATAAGTCGCGGGGCTAGTGCCTCGGCCGCTTCGCGGATGTGGGTTTCGGGGTCATTGGGCAGGCGGTCACCTTGCGGCATGGGGGTTTTCCTGTTGCGGGCTTGGGTTTCCAGGCGATGATTGGCCTTGGCATCGCCTAAGGCAAGGCTTGCGCACCCCTCGCTTGCCGAGGCTTCGCTGCCATGCAATAAAAAATCGATAAAAAAGGAGGCCAACGAATGAGGAGCGTTGCACGCCGCGGCGTTGTAGTGGGTATTGGCGCGTTGCCGCTTTTGGCGATGGGTGCGCGCGCTCAAGGCGCTTGGCCGTCCCAATCCATCCGCCTGGTGGTGCCTTTCGCGCCCGGTGGGACAACAGATTTGGTCGCACGGCTGATTGCCGCCGGCCTGCAAGAAAAGCTTGGCGTTTCCATTGTGGTTGAAAACCGCGCCGGTGCAGGCGCCACGCTTGGCAGTGAAACCGTGGCCCGCGCCGCGCCCGATGGCTATACGCTGGTCATGTCCAATATCGCGAGCCATGCGATCAGCCCCGCCGTTTATGGCAGCAAGGTGCGCTATGACCCGGTGAAGGATTTCACCCATATCGCCCTGGTGGTGAGCAACCCAACCGTTTGGGTCGCCAATCCGCGTGCGGGCATCCGGACCATGGCCGATGTGGTGGCGCGGGCCAAAAGCGCCGGCGGCTTGCAGGTAGCGACCTCCGGCGCTGGGTCATCCAATCATTTGCTGGTCGTGCAAATGAGCCGCCTGATAGGGGCGGAAATCACCCATGTACCCTTCCGGGGCGCGGGACCGGCCATGCAAGCGGTAATCGCGGGCCAGGTGCCGATGATGTCGGACAGCCTGCCTTCCTCCGCCGCCCATATCAAGCAGGGGTCGGTCGTGGCGGTGGGCATGTGTTCGGCAGTGCGGCACCCATCCTTCCCCGATGTACCGACCTTCCGCGAACAGGGCTTCCCGCTGGAATCCGATTCCTGGTTCGGGCTTTCCGCGCCGGCCGGCACGCCAGCGCCGATCATTGAAAGACTGAACCGCGAAGTCCTGGCACTGCTGCAAACGGCCGAGATCAGGAACCGCTTTGCGGAGCTTGGCGGGACGCCTGGGACTTACTCGGCGGCAGATTACAACAGCTTCATCATCAGGGAGGTGGCCAAATGGGCGCCTTTGGTGCAGGCTGCGGGCGCTACGGCGGATTGACTGGCGCATTTTCAAGCCAAGTGGCATCACTTGGAGACTCGGGAAATGCTACCAAACAGCGGTTTAGAGCGTTTCCATCAGTTAACCAATATGAACGGGAAGCGCTCTGAGTGGAAGTAGGGCCGAAAGGCTCGGGGGCAGGATAGACCTGAAGGGTCGCAAAGGATGGAAGACGGGGATGAAACTTAATACGAAAGACTTGCTTTCGGCGGGGCTGTTCATTGCCTTCGCCGTTGTCGGCCTTTGGCTGAATCAGGACCATAATCTGGGCACCGCGCGCCGCATGGGACCAGGCTATATGCCCATGCTGACCTTCTGGCTGTTGATCGGCCTTGGGTGCTTCGTGCTTGTCAGCGGTCTATTCAATGGGCCTGATCCGCTGGCGAAATGGTCATCCGCAGAAATCGGCTTCCTGATCGGGGGGGCTGTCGTGGGTGTCGTTGCAGGCATGATCGCCGCGCGCATTCCGGGCTTCCCATCTGCGGGCTGGAATGCGCTTGGCATCGGGCTATTCGTCGGCTGCTTGGTCTGTGCCGTGCCTCCCGGTTGGCGAGCCCTTTTCTTGCCCAGTGCCGCCTTCACCCTTTTTGGGTTGGTGCTCGAACCGCTTGGCTTCCTTGTCGCAATCACCGTGACGGTGATCTGCTCGGCTTTCGCGGATAGGGAACATCTGGAACGGCCTTGGGGCGTCGCCGGTCTCTGCGCCTTTCTTTGCGCGCTCTGCTGGGCAATTTTCATCTGGTACCTCGATATTCGCGTGCCGCTCTGGCCGCAGCTCTGATCGGGAAGGCATCGGAATATGGATCTTTTTGCGAATCTCGCGCATGGCTTCGGCGTTGCGCTGACCTTCAACAACCTGCTGTTCTGCCTGATCGGC
>Ga0169931_10006389_pt1 | contig 17800 bp, 12 predicted proteins | sample Kivu_15m_20L_FD_129675 | JGI IMG/M metagenome (GOLD analysis project Ga0169931, IMG submission 129675) | Freshwater microbial communities from Lake Kivu, Western Province, Rwanda to study Microbial Dark Matter (Phase II) - Kivu_15m_20L... | ecosystem: Environmental > Aquatic > Freshwater > Lake...
CCCCGCCCAGTCCATGCGGGAACAGAACGCCATGCTCGCGCAGGCCGGCTGCCGCTTCGATCCCGTCAAGGCGGCGGGCAACGTTTACACCTATTCGGCCCAGTGTGACATCCCCAATGTCGGCAAGACCCTTTCGGTCAGTGTGCTCACCCGGCAGAGCGACTCCGCCTATACCGTCAAGGTCGACTCCGAGGGCGAGATCAACGGCAAGCCGATGAAGACCTCGGAACTGCTCACCGCCCGGCGGGTGGGGAACTGCAAGATTCCCAAGACGCGTTAGCCTGGATGAAACATCGGGGTGCTGGCGGCTCCTCCGCTGCACCGGTGCGGCGACACGTCGCGGATCCTTCAGTGGGCCTGCTCCCAGTTGTCGCCGACGCCCACGTCCACCACCAGCGGCACCCGTAACCTGGCCACGCCAGACATCAGCCGGGGCAGGTGTTCGAGCACCTGCTCGAGTTCGTTTTCGGGCACCTCCAGCACGAGTTCGTCGTGCACCTGCATGACCATGCGCGTGGCCAGGGCGGTTGACTCCAGCCAGTTATGGACGGCGACCATCGCAAGCTTGATCAGGTCGGCCGCCGTACCCTGCATGGGGGCGTTGATGGCGGCACGTTCCGCGGCCTGCCGACGCCCCTGGTTCTGCGCCCGGATGTCGGGCAGATACAGGCGGCGGCCAAAGACGGTCTGCACGAAACCGTCCTCGCGCGCGGTCTGGCGTGTGCGCTGCATGTATTCCGCGACTCCCGGGTAGCGCGCGAAGTAGCGGTCCATGTACTGCTGGGCGGCACCGCGCTCGATGCCGAGCTGGGACGCCAGCCCGAAAGCCGACATGCCGTAGATCAGGCCAAAATTAATGACCTTGGCGTAGCGTCGTTGCTCGGCTGCCACCTCGGCCGGAGCGATGCCGAAAATCTCGGCGGCCGTCGCACGGTGCACGTCCTCGCCCGCATGGAAGGCCTGGAGCAGGGACGGGTCTCCCGACAGGTGGGCCATGATCCGCAACTCGATCTGCGAGTAGTCGGCCGAGACGATGCGGCTGCCTGGCGGGGCGATGAAGGCTTCGCGGATGCGGCGTCCCTCGGCCGTGCGCACCGGGATGTTCTGCAGGTTGGGCTCGGTGCTGGACAGCCGGCCGGTGACTGCGGTGGCCTGGCCGTAGTTGGTGTGCACACGCCCGGTCGAAGGGTTGACCATGCGCGGCAGCTTGTCCGTGTAGGTGGACTTCAGCTTCGACATGGCCCGGTACTCCAGGATGCGCTTGGGCAGCGGGTGGTCCAGCGCCAGCGTCTCGAGCACCTCCTCGTCCGTCGATGGTGTGCCGCCGGGCGTCTTCTTGATCACCGGCAGCTTGTGGCGCTCGAACAGGATCTCCTGCAGCTGCTTGGGCGAATTGACGTTGAAGGGCTGGCCCGCCAGCTCGTGCGCCTGCCGCTCCAGCTCCAGCATGCGTGCTCCAAGCTGGGTGCTCTGGGCCTGAAGCCGCGTCGTGTCGATCAGCACGCCGTTGCGCTCGATGGCCAACAGGACGGGCATGACGGGCATCTCGATGTCGCGGTAGACCCGCGCGAGCCCGGGCTCGGCCGCCAGCAGCGGTTGCATGGCCAGATGCAGTTGCAGCGTGATGTCCGCATCCTCGGCCGAATACTCGGTGGCGCGTTCGACGCTCACCTGCCCGAAGCCGATCTGGGCCGCCCCCTTGCCGGCGACTTCCTCGTAGGTGATGGTCTTCACCCCGAGGTGACGCATGGCCAGGCTGTCCATGTCGTGCGGCCGATGGCTCTCGAGCACATAGGATTGCAGCAGGGTGTCGTGCACGAAACCCCGGACGTGGATGCCGTGGTTGAGCAGAACGTGCAGGTCGTACTTGGCGTTCTGGCCCACCTTCGGCCGCGCCGGGTTCTCCAGCCAGGGGCGAAGCGTCTCGAGCGTTGCCAGCAAGGGCAGCTGGTCGGGTGCGCCGGCGTAGTCGTGGCCGAGCGGGATGTAGGCGGCCTCGTGCGGCGACACGCACAGCGAGATGCCGACGATCCTGGCGGCCAGCGGGTCGAGACTGGTGGTCTCGGTGTCGATGCAGGTCAGGGGTGCGACCTCGATGCGCGCCAGCCAGCGTTCGAGATCGGCCTGGGTCGACACGGTCTCGTAGTGCCTCGCCGGACGCGGTGGCCTCGCCTCCGGCAGGGGTCCGGCGGCGGGCTCGGCAGTAGCCGGCTCGCGCAGCTCCCGCAGCCAGCTCTTGAACTCGAAGCGCTCGAACAGGCTGGCCAGTTCGCCGGGGTCCACCGTTGACGGCACCAGGGCTTCCACACCGCCGGGCAGCGGAACATCGCAGCGAATGGTGAGCAGCCGTCTGGCCTGCGGCAGCCAGTCCAGCACCCGGCGCAGGTTATCGCCGACCACGCCGCCGATCTCGGCGTTGCGGGCAATGATCTCGTCCAGCGAGCCGAACTGCTGCAGCCATTTGGCCGCGGTCTTCGGCCCCACCTTCTCCACGCCGGGCACGTTGTCCACGGCGTCGCCCATGAGGGCGAGGTAATCGACGATGCGCTCGGGCGCAACCCCGAATCGGGCCACCACCCCGGCGCTGTCCAGGGTCTCGTCCGACATGGTGTTGACCAGGGATACGCGCTCGTTCACCAGCTGCGCCATGTCCTTGTCGCCGGTGGATATCACGGTGCGCATCCCGGCGGCCGAGGCCTGCACCGCCAGCGTCCCGATGACGTCGTCCGCCTCCACCCCCTCGACTGACAGCAGCGGCCAGCCCAGGGCGCGCACCACGGCGTGGATGGGCTCGATCTGGGCGCCCAGTTCGTCCGGCATGGGCGGCCGGTGGGCCTTGTACTCGGGGTACCAGTCATCGCGAAAGGTGCGACCCTTCGCGTCGAACACGCAGGCGATATAATCGGCAGGTACGTCCCGCCGCAGCCGCCGCAACATGTTGACCACGCCGTAGATGGCGCCCGTCGGTTCGCCTGCACGGTTGCGCAGGTCGGGCATGGCGTGGAAGGCCCGATACAGGTAAGACGAGCCGTCCACGAGCAGCAGTGTCTTCATCGGTGATCCGGATTGGGGCAGGTCCGCGGCACGGCAGCGGCAGACGACCCAGGGAACGACATGACGATTGGCAAGAAGCTCCCCGGGCAACCGACGCCAGAGATGCGCGACCAATCATGGACGGCGCGCGAGTCGTGGCGGGTATTCGGGATTATGGCAGAGTTCGTCGAGGCGACCGAGCGGCTGAGCGCGATCCGGCCGGCGGTGAGCATCTTCGGCAGCGCCAGGACTGCGCCGGACCATCCCGACTACCTGCTCACCGAGCGCATCGCCCGCCTGCTGTCCGATGCGGGCTTCTCCGTGGTCTCGGGCGGTGGCCCGGGCGTGATGGAGGCGGCCAACAAGGGTGCCTTTTTCGGCAAGTCCCTGTCGGTCGGGCTGAACATCCAGTTGCCGCACGAGCAGCGGGTCAATGCCTACCAGGACCTGACGCAGACTTTCCGCCACTTCTTCGTCCGCAAGGTGATGTTCGTCAAGTTCGCCGCGGCCTACGTGGTGATGCCTGGCGGGTTCGGCACGCTGGATGAGCTGATGGAGGCGCTCACGCTGGTCCAGACCCGCAAGTACCGCCTGATGCCCATCATCCTCGTTGGCAGCCGTTTCTGGGGTGGGTTGGTGGACTGGATGCGCACCACTCTTGTAGGTGCCGGCATGATCAGCCCGTCGGACCTGGACCTCATCCGCATCATCGACGAGCCGGAGCGCGTCGTGGAAGCCATCTTCGCCCACTATGAGCATCGCGGTTTCGAGTTGTCCGAGGCGGAGCTCGAAGCGGTGCTGAACCTGTGACGCGCGCGACCGTGCCCATGACGGCGCCTGTGGTGCCGCACGCCGCCTGAGGGCTGCGCGCCCGGAGTTGCCATGTCCGTTTACACCACCGTGTCCGACGAAGAACTCCGCCAGTGGCTGACCGGCTACTCGGTGGGCCATCTGGTGCACAGCCAGGGCATCCTGGCCGGCATCGAGAACACCAATTACTTCGTCACGACCTCGCAGGGCCGCTTCGTGCTCACGCTATTCGAGAAGCTGACGGTCGAGCAGCTGCCTTTCTACCTCCATCTGATGGCGCATCTGGCCAGCCACGGTCTGCCGTGCCCGCGGCCGGTGGCCAACCTGGACAACGGTTTCCTGGGTCAGCTCAACGGCCGGCCGGCGTCGCTCGTGACCCGGCTTCCGGGCAGGCCCGTGATGATCCCGGACGAGCACCACTGCGCGCGCGTCGGCGAGGTGCTGGCCGACCTGCATCTGGCCGGGCGTTCCTACCCAGGGCATCTGGACAACCTGCGAGGCAATGCCTGGTGGGAGGCCACCGTCCCCTTGCTGCTGCCCTTCCTGGACGAGGACAACCGGCGCATGCTGTTGCACGAGGTCGCTTTCCAGGCCTCGCTGCCACGAGGACGGCTCCCCCGTGGCGTGGTGCACGCCGACCTGTTCCGCGATAACGTGCTGTTCGATGGCGATGCCATCGGCGGTGTCATCGACTTCTACTTTGCCTGTGTCGATGCCCTGCTCTACGACGTGGCCATCACGGTCAACGACTGGTGCATGACCGAGCGGCAGGTCCTGGACCCGGTTCGCTGTCGTGCCCTCCTGCAGGCCTACCATGCCACCCGCCCCTTCAACGACGAGGAACGGTCGCTCTGGCCGGCCATGCTGCGCGCGGGGGCGCTGCGTTTCTGGGTATCGCGTCTGCACGACTATCATCTCCCCCGGCCCGGGGAGTTGACCCATGCCCATGACCCCGGGCAGTTCGAGCGCATACTGCGCAACCACGTTGCCGCCTATGGCAGACCCGATGCCTCCACACCGCTTCCCTGATTCGTGAGCACGACCCTCTCACCGCGGCGTGTACCCGCCAGCCATGGATGGCACTGGGTGCGGGACGGCTGGCGGCTCGTGCAGCGCAAGCCCATCACCTGGATCGCCTTCAGCGCGCTCACCTGGCTGATCATCGGCGTCTCCTCGCTGCATCCTCTTCTCATGGCCGCCGTTGCGGTGCTGCTGCCGGTGATCCTGGCCGGGTGGGCGCTGGCGTGCCGCGAGGCCGAGGCAGGGCGTCCGATCCCCGTGACCATGCTGTTCGAGGGATTTCGCGGCCGGGTGGGAGATCTCGCCTCCATCGGCGGTCTGAACCTGATGGGCAACATGATGCTCATGCTGGTGGTGCTGGCCATCGGCGGGGAGGCCTTCACCGAAGCGATCACCCGTCCGGGCTCGCTGTCGCCCGAAGCCGCCAGTGCCCTGCAGAGCCGCATGAGCCTCGCGTTGATGGTGATCCTGGCCATCGGCATCCCGCTCGCAATGGCGGTCTGGTTTGCGCCGCTGGCGGTGGCGCTCGACGGAGTACGCGGCCCTGGCGCCCTGGCGGCGTCGTTCAGGGCGATCCTGCGCAACAGCCTGCCCTTCCTCGTCTACAGCGCCGTGCTGGGGGTGATCGGCACGGTGGCGTTCATGGGGCTTTCCGCCACCGGCGTGGCACCGGCGTTGGCCATGGAAATCGCCTTCTGGGTCCTCATGCCCCTGCTGGTGGCCAGCGTCTATACGAGCTATCGCGACATCTTCGGCGCCGCGGCACAGGGCTGATCGGCGCCTGTCCCGGGCCGGTCAGGCCGGCGTCAGGCGCGCGTACTCCAGGGCCAGCCACTTCATGCCGGCATCACGGAAGTTGACCTGCACGCGGGCATCCGCGCCCCGGCCTTCGGCGGCCACGATCACGCCCTGGCCGAACTTGGGGTGGGTGACCCCCTGTCCGACGCGCCAGCCGTTCCCGCCCATCGGTTCGGCAGCAGGGGCCGACACTCTGGCCGGGATGCCGAAGGCGCCCCCCGCGAAGCCGCGCACCACCGGCGCATTGACACGCTTGAGCAGCGCCGCCGGGATCTCGCCCAGGAACCGCGATGCCACGTTGTAACGGGTCTGGCCGTGGAGCATCCTGGATTGGGCGAAGGTCAGGTACAGGCGGCGCCGGGCGCGCGTGAGCGCCACGTACATCAGCCGGCGTTCCTCCTCCAGGCCCTCGTCCTCGGTGGCGCTGTTTTCGTGGGGAAACAGCCCTTCCTCCAGACCGCTGACGAACACCGCGTGGAATTCCAGGCCCTTGGCGGCATGGACGGTCATGAGCTGCAGGGCATCCTCTCCGACGCCGGCCTGATGTTCGCCGGCCTCCAGGGCCGCGTGCGCGAGGAAGGCGTTCAAGGCCGCCGTCGGGTCGGCCGGATCGGTCACTCCGCCGCCGGGCGCGTTGGGGTCGTAGACCTCTTCGGCGTTGAAGGCGGCTGCGGCGTTGACCAGCTCGTCGAGGTTCTCGATGCGGTCGGCCCCCTCTTTCTCCGACTGGTAGAAGTCCTTCAGGCCGCTGGCGTCCACCACGGCCTGCACCGTCTCGGCGAGCGGCAGGCCGGCGACCGACGCGCGCAGGCCCTCGATCAGGCGGATGAAGGTTGCCACCGAGGCGCCGGCCTTGCCGGACGGTGCGTGGGCGCAGGCGGCCTGCCACAGGCTGATGCCCCGCGTCTGGGCGGTCTCCTGGAGTGATTCCACCGAACGGGCGCCGATGCCGCGCGCCGGCACGTTGACCACCCGCAGCAAGGCACCGTCGTCCTCCGGATTGGCCACCAGACGCAGATAGGCCAGGGCGTGCTTGATCTCCTGGCGCTCGAAGAAGCGCAGGCCGCCATAGACGCGGTAGGCGAGCCCGGCGTTGAACAGCGCGTGCTCGAGCACACGCGACTGCGCATTGGAGCGGTAGAGCACGGCCATTGCATCGCTGCGCACGCCCTCGGCACGCAGGGCGCGGATCTCGTCGACGATGAAGCGCGCCTCGTCCAGATCCGTGGGGGCCTCATACACCCGCAGCGGTTCACCGCTGCCCTCGGAGGTCCGGAGGTTCTTTCCCAGACGGCCGCGGTTGTGGGAGATGAGGGCATTGGCGGCATCGAGGATGTTGCCGTGGGAGCGGTAGTTCTGCTCCAGCCGGATCACGCGCCCGCCGGCGAAATCGCGCTCGAAGTGGCGCATGTTGCCCGGCTCCGCACCGCGGAAGCGATACACGGACTGGTCGTCGTCGCCTACGGCGAACACCGCATTGTCGCGCCCCGCGAGCAGCTTCAGCCAGGAGTACTGCAGCCGGTTGGTGTCCTGGAACTCGTCCACGAGCATGTGCCGGAACCGGGTGCGATAGTGTTCCTGCAGCACCTCGTTGCGGGTCAGCAGCTCATGCGCCCGGAGCAGCAGCTCGGCGAAGTCCACCACCCCCTCCTGCTGGCACTGGCGGTCATAGGCTTCGTAGACATCGCGCAGACGGCGCGAAAAATCATCCGGGGTGTCGACGTGCGAGGCGCGCCGCCCGGCGTCTTTTGCGCCATTGATGAACCACTGGGCCTGGCGGGCCGGATAGCGCTCCTCGTCGATGCCGAGGCCGCGCATGACGCGCTTCACCAGCGACAGCTGGTCCTGCGAGTCCAGGATCTGAAAACCCTGTGGCAGTGCAGCATCGCGGTGGTGTGCGCGCAGCATGCGGTTGCACAGCCCGTGGAAGGTGCCGACCCACATGCCGCGCGTGTTGATGGGCAGCATTGCGGAGATACGCGTGAGCATCTCCCGCGCCGCCTTGTTGGTGAAGGTCACCGCAAGCAGTCCGCCCGGACTGGCGTGGCCGGTCTGGATGAGCCAGGCGATGCGGGTGGTGAGCACGCGCGTCTTGCCGCTGCCGGCACCCGCCAGGATCAGGGCCGAGACGTCGGGCAGTGTCACCGCTTCGAGCTGTTGGGGATTGAGGCCTTCGAGCAGGGAGGAGGTCATCGTTGTTCCGGCCTGGTGGGACATCCAGGTGAAGCCCCCAATTATCGCGGAAAGGCGGTGGTCACGCCCGGCCGCGATTGCTCGCCTGGGGCCCTTGCGGTATGGTCATCGCAACACGATGCCACTGCAGGTGCCACCCAGCATGTCCCGTCTCACCCCGAAATGCCCCGGCATCGTCGCGCGCGTGCTGTGCCTGCTGGCGCTGTCTTCGGCTCTCCTGCCTCTGCGGGCCGGTGCCGTCGTGGCTGACGTGGTCTGGACGGACGCGAAGTGCGATTTCATCCTCGTCCGCAACGAGGACGGCCACGGCATCGTCTACAAGGCCACGCCGGTCGTTCTCAAGGCTGGCGACAAGCTCGATGGCGCGCTCGACCATGTGGGCTATTTCCGCAAGATCGCGGTGGTGGGCACCAACGAGGCGCACATGATGCGCGGCATGAAGTACGGAGTGCGCCGCCAGCTTGCCCTCGACCTGATCGCCGAATGGTCGAGTTACTGCGACCCGCCGGAGAACTGAGCGGCAGGGGCGGTTTGCGGGGTGGGTGCTGCGCCGGCGTGCTGTTCGAACAGCTGCATCAGTTCCGCACCCTCCGCGAGCAGGTAATCCAGGAAGGCCTGCGCGACGATCGACAGGCGCCGGTTTCCCGGATGCACGGCGAACCACGCGCCCGGTATGGGCAGAGTCTCCACCTCCAGCATCGCCAGCTGGCCGGCCATCGGTTCCATCAGCAAGGCATGCAGCGGCATCAGCGTCAAGCCCAGGCCCGCGACCACGGCCTGTTTGATGGCTTCGGTCGATCCGATTTCCATCTTCGGCGTGAAATCCACGCCGTGTTCGCGGAAGTGTCGCTCGATGGCCATGCGGCTGCCGGATCCCCGTTCCCGCGACAGGATGCGCTGCTCGCCCAGCTTGGCGAGGGTGATCGGTCCGCGACCGGCCAGCGGGTGGGCGGCTGGTGCCACCGCAACCATCGGGTTGTCCAGGAAGGGATGGGCCGCGATGTCGAGGTGACGGGGCGGTACGCTCATCACGTAGAGATCATCGTCGTTGCGGGCGAGCCGCTCGACGACGCCATCGCGGTTGCAGATTTCCAGGCGGATGTCGATGCCTGGGTGCCGGTCGCAGAAAGGCCCCAGCAGACGCGGCACGAAGTACTTGGCCGTGGTCACGCAGGACAGGCGCAGGCAGCCCTTGCGAAGGCCGCGCATGTTGTCTGCGTGCATCTCGAAGCGTTCCCACAGGCCGAACATCTCGCGCGCGGTGCGATACAGTTCTGTACCCAGTTCCGTGAGTTGCACCCGCCGGCCGGCCGTCACGAGCAGCGGTTGGTCGATGGCCTCGGTGAGTTGCTTGACCTGCATGGAGACCGTCGGTTGGGACAGATGAAGCTCTTCGGCTGCCCGGGTGAAGCTGCCCTGTCGCGCAACGGTTTCGAAAACCCGCAACTGGCGCAGCGTCGCGTGGATGCCGCGCTTCCGGTTCGGTGAGGGGCTCATAAGTTTCTCTCTATGGTTTTCATCAAGATTACTCATTTCACTTATTCGACGCGAGAGACTATCTTTAGTTCGTCGGGCGACATCTGCTTCGGTGGATGGCTCCCGAACGACGTAGCGTTTCTCCCTGGCAAACGCGATTTCAGGCGACCTCTGGTCGCCTTTTTTTTGCCCTCTGCGCGGGAATTCCGCCTCGCCGGCCCGACGTCGCGCGCGCGAGGCCCTCATCCGGTCGCGGCGGGCTGAGACGTGCTTCCGGCACCGGACGCGGTCCATTTCGCCCTGGGTGGGCTGTTCGCCTCGAGCTTCGTCTCGGCAACCCTGTTGCCGGGAGGCTCGGAAGTCGTGCTGTGGACGGTGGTGCGCACCTGGCCGGACCATGGCCACGCGGCTGTGGCTGTGGCCACCCTCGGGAACACCCTGGGCGGCATGACGTCCTACGCGGTGGGCCGATTCGTGCCCCGACGCGAACTGCCCCGATCCCTGACGTGGCTGAATCGCTGGGGCGTGCTCGCCCTGCTGGGCAGTTGGCTGCCCGTGGTGGGAGACGCCTTGTGCGTCGGGGCGGGCTGGCTGCGCCTGAACCCGTGGAGCAGCCTCGGCCTCATGGCCGTGGGCAAGCTCGCGCGTTATCTTGTGGTGGTTTCGCTGGTCTGAGCATCGACCCGACGGTCCGGCCCGGGCGCGCACCAGGAGCCCGCATGTGGCAGCGCAACATGCTCCGCTACAATCCTTCAAACCCGAATCGGCGATCCGTCCCGTGAATCCACTCGATCTCGCTCCCCAGACCGCATCGCGACTGAGGGAGATCCCCTACAACTACACCTCGTTTTCCGATCGCGAGATCGTCATCCGGTTGCTCGGGGAGCGCGCCTGGATGCTGCTCGAGCACCTGCGCGGGGAACGCCGCACCGGTCGTTCGGCGCGGATGCTGTTCGAGGTTCTGGGGGATATCTGGGTGGTCAGCCGCAATCCCTATCTGGAGGACGATCTCCTGGAAAACCGGCGCCGCCGGGCAGCCCTGGTCGAGGCCCTGCACCACAGGCTGAGGGAGATCGCCCGGCGCCGCGCCGCCGACGACGGTCGCGTCACCGAGCTGCTGGACCTGTCGCACCAGGCGGTTGCGCGCTTCGAGCGCGAGTTCGAACAGACCACCGCCCTGCGGCAGAAGGTCTCGAAACGCCTGGCCCGTGTGACCCGCAAGGACAACGTCGCTTTCGATGGCCTCGCCCGGGTGTCCCATGTCACCGATGCCACCGACTGGCGCGTCGAGTACCCCTTCGTGGTTCTCTACCCGGACACCGAGGACGAGGTTGCGGACATGGTGCGCGCCCTCATCGAACTCGGGCTGACCATCATTCCGCGGGGCGGTGGTACCGGCTATACCGGCGGCGCGGTGCCGTTGACGCGACGCTCCGCCGTCATCAACACCGAGAAGCTCGACCGCCTCGGTGAGGTGGTGACCACCGAACTCCCCGGCCTGGACCGGCCCGTGGCCACGATCGCCTGCGGGGCCGGCGTGGTCACGAGACGGGTGATGGAGGCTGCCGAGGCGGCGGGTCTGGTCTTCGCCGTCGACCCGACCTCGGCCGACGCGTCCTGCATCGGTGGCAATGTGGCCATGAACGCAGGCGGCAAGAAAGCCGTGCTGTGGGGCACTGCGCTCGACAACCTGGCCTCCTGGCGCATGGTCGATCCCCAGGGCCGGTTCATCGAGGTGGTGCGGCTGGACCACAACCTCGGGCGCATCCACGACGCCGAATGGGCACGTTTCGCCATCCGCCGTTTCCAGCAGGATGGCCGCACGCCCGAGGGCGAGGCGGAGGTGCTGGAGATTCCCGGAGCACGCTTCCGCAAGGCCGGCCTCGGCAAGGATGTCACCGACAAGTTTCTGTCCGGTCTGCCCGGTGTTCAGAAGGAGGGCTGCGACGGCATCATCACCTCGGCGACCTTCATCCTGCACCGCATGCCGGCGCACGTGCGCACGGTCTGCCTGGAGTTCTTCGGCCAGGTGCGCGACGCCGTGCCCTCGATCGTGGAGATCAAGCGTCACATGGACGCGCGTCCGGGCGGTGCCGTCCTGGCCGGTCTCGAGCATCTGGACGAGCGCTACGTCAAGGCAGTGGGTTATGCCACCAAGGCGAGGCGCGGTGCCCGTCCCAAGATGGTGCTGCTCGCCGACATCGCCGCCGATGACGACAACGCTGCCGGAGCCGCCGCCTCGCAGATCGTGCGCATCGCCAATGCCCGCAGCGCCGAGGGTTTCATCGCCGTCTCGGCAGAGGCGCGCAAGAAGTTCTGGCTGGACCGCGCCCGCACCGCCGCCATCGCGAAGCACACCAACGCCTTCAAGATCAACGAGGACGTCGTCATCCCGCTGGAGCGGCTGGGCGAGTACTCGGACGGCATCGAGCGCATCAACATCGAGCTGTCGCTACGGAACAAGATCGCCCTGATGGCGGAGCTCGAGGCCTGGCTTGCCGGGCCGCTTCCCGTGAACCAGGGCGCAGAGGGCGTCGCCGCCGCCGACCTGCTGGATGGCATACCGGAGGCCGCGCGGGCCGTTTGCCGGGGAGCCCGCGAGCGCTGGCAGTGGCTGTTGCGCAATCTCGACGAGCCGGTGGATGCGTGGCTGCGCTTACTCGGCGATGCGGCGGAGGAGGCGGCCGGGCTCGCGGGCCGGCAGGGCAGCGTGTTTCGTGCCCTGCAGGACCACACTCTCACGGTGTCCTGGAAGCATGAGGTCCGGGAGCCGCTGATGCAGGTGTTCGACGGCCGGGCCTTCGATGCCATCCGCACCGAGATCGACGCCATCCACCGCCGCATCCTCAAGAGCCGCGTGTTCGTCGCCCTGCACATGCACGCCGGCGATGGCAATGTGCACACCAACATCCCGGTCAACTCTGACGACTACGCCATGCTGCAGGAGGCGAACGCGGCCGTGGCGCGCATCATGGCCCTGGCCAAGAGCCTGGGCGGTGTCATCTCGGGCGAGCACGGCATCGGCATCACCAAGCTGGACTTCCTCGAGCCCGGCGAGATCGAGGCATTCCGGGCCTACAAGGAGAGGGTCGACCCGGAAGGCCGCTTCAATGCCGGAAAGCTGCTGCCCGGGGCCAACCTGGACAAGGCATACACCCCGTCATTCAACCTGCTGGAAATGGAGAGCCTGATCCTCGAGCAGAGCGCCATCGGCCAGATCTCCGACTCGATCAAGGATTGCCTGCGTTGCGGCAAGTGCAAGCCGGTGTGCGCAACCCACGTCCCCCGGGCAAACCTGCTGTACTCGCCGCGCAACAAGATCCTCGCCACCTCACTGCTGATCGAGGTGTTTCTGTATGAGGAGCAGACGCGGCGCGGCGTGTCGCTGATGCACTTTGACGAATTCTCGGACGTCGCCGATCACTGCACCGTGTGCCACAAGTGTGCCAACCCGTGTCCGGTCGACATCGACTTCGGCAACGTCTCCATGGCGATGCGCGGCTTCCTGCGCGCCCACGGCCGGAAGAAGTTCAATCCCGGCACCGCGGCGGCGATGTTCTTCCTCAACGCCACGGACCCGGCGACGATCAAACTCGCCCGCACCGCCATGATCCAGTGGGGGTATCGGGCGCAGCGCCTCGCCCATGGCTGGGCGCGACGCCTTGGTCTCGCGCAGCGCCAGACGCGGCAACCGCCGGCGACCCTGGGCAAGCCGGCGATCAAGGCCCAGGTGATCCACTTCGTCAACAAGCCCATGCCCCGATCCGTGCCTAGGCGCACCGCGCGGGCGCTGCTCGACATCGAGGACCGGAACATCGTGCCCGTGATCCGCGACCCGCAGAAGGCGGGCGAGGATGCCGATGCCGTCTTCTACTTCCCGGGCTGCGGGTCAGAGCGCCTGTTCAGTCAGGTCGGTCTGGCCACCCAGGCCATGCTCTACCACGTCGGTGCCATCACGGTGCTGCCTCCGGGTTATCTGTGCTGCGGCTATCCGCAGCGGGCGGCCGGCGAGGCCGAGAAGGGGCAGGCGATCTCCACCGACAACCGGGTGCTGTTCCACCGCGTCGCCAACACCCTCAACTATCTCGACATCAAGACGGTCATCGTGTCGTGCGGCACCTGCATGGATCAGCTGGCCGGATACGAATTCGACCGGATATTTCCGGGTTGCCGCCTGCTCGACATCCACGAATACCTGATGGAGAAGGGGGTGCGTCTCGAGGGCGTGGAGGGTGTTCGCTACATGTATCACGATCCCTGCCACACCCCCATGAAGACGCACCAGCCGATCAAGGTGGTGAACCAGCTGATGGGCACGAGCGTGAAGCAGAATGAGCGCTGCTGCGGCGAATCGGGCACCCTGGCCATGACCCGGCCCGACATCTCCACCCAGGTGCGATTCCGCAAGGAGGAGGAGATGCGCAAGGGCGCCGGTGCCCTGCGCCAGGACGGGTTCCAGGGCGAGGTCAAGGTGCTGACCTCGTGCCCGTCGTGCCTGCAGGGGCTGTCCCGCTACGACGAGGATGCGCTCACCCAGGCCGACTACATCGTCGTGGAGATCGCGCGACGTGTGCTGGGCGAGGGCTGGCTCGACGAGTACGTGCAGCAGGCCAATCGCGGCGGCATCGAGCGCGTCCTGCTGTGAGCGAAGTCGCCGCCTGCGTCTTCTGCGCCACCGGTGGGGGAGAGGTGCTGTGGCGCGACGACAGCCTGCGCATCGTCCGGGCTGCCGAGCCCGACCACCCGGGGCTGCTGCGTGTCGTCTGGCACGGGCATGTGCGGGAGATGACCGACCTGCCATCCGCCGACCGGCGTCATCTGATGGACGCCGTGTTCGCGGCCGAGCAGGCGCTGCGGGATGTGCTGGGGCCGCTCAAGATCAACCTCGCCAGTTTCGGCAACATGGTGCCGCACCTGCACTGGCACGTGATTCCCCGGCAGGCGGACGACCCGCACTTCCCCAACGCGATCTGGGGCGCCCGGCAACGCGATGGCGTACCCGTGCTGCCGTCGGATTTCGACGAGCGCGTCTCGGCGCGGCTGGCCGGACTGCTGGGCGGGACGCTGCAAGCCGGCGTTCGCGACGAGGAATCGGTGCAAGGCTTCTACAACCGCATGGCCGGGCAGTACCACGAGATGTTCGCCGACTGGCAGGCCGAGGTGCGCGCCCAGGCCGTCGCCCTGGAGCGGCTGCTGGCAGCCGATGGTCCGCCAGGTCCTTGGCGGGTCCTGGATTGCGCCTGCGGCATCGGCACGCAGGCGATCGGCTTCGCCCTGCGCGGTCACTGCGTGCATGCCACCGATCTGAGCCCGGCGCCGCTGGAGCGCGCGCGGCGTGAGGCAGACGCCTTCGGTGTGCAACTGAGCTTCGGGGTGGCGGATTTCCTGAACCTCGCCGAGCGCGTGCCGGATGTATTCGACGTGGTCGTGTGCGCGGATAACGCCATCGCCCACCTGCTCGACGACGAGCGCCTGACGCGCGCGCTGGCTGCGATGCGTTCGAGGCTCGCGCCTGGGGGGCGACTGCTGCTGACACTGCGGGACTACGATCGCCTGCTGGATGCCGCCGCCGGGCCGGTCGATCCGGGGCTGCCGGGCATCGGCCAGGCGACCGACCGGCGGCTGCCGGCGGGGACCATGCCCCGCGTGTTCGACGAGGCCGACGGCCGGCGCATTGCCTTCCAGGTCTGGGACTGGGATGGTGCCGGGCACAGCTATGCGGTGCACCAGTTCTTCCTCAACCGGCCGGCGGGGGCCGACGACTACTGCGTCGCCCATCACCGGTCCCGTTTCAGGGCGCTCAGGCGCGCGCAACTCGAGGCGGCGCTGCATCGCGCGGGCTTCACCCTGTTCGACTGGCATCTGCCGCCGGAAAGCGGTTTCTACCAGCCCCTGGTGATCGCCGCGTGAGGCGTTGGCGGCAGACGCGCGGGCTGGTCGCCCGGGCAGGGTTTGCTCAGGCCGACGGGGCCGCGGCGATGGCCCGGAGAGCGTGCGGCACACTGGCGCGCAGCAGCCGTTCCTGCGGAAACACCGCGCGGAAGGTGCTGCCCTTGCCCGGCTCGCTGCGGATCTCGAGGTGGGCCTGGTGGCGCGACAGGACGTGCTTGACGATGGCCAGCCCGAGCCCGGTGCCGCCGATCTCGCGCGAGCGGCCACGGTCGACCCGGTAGAAACGTTCGGTGAGCCGGTCGATGTGGTGCGGTTCGACGCCGATGCCCGTGTCCTGCACGGCGAAGACCGGCACACCGCCGGCTTCCTCGGTCCAGCTGATCTCGATGCGGCCGTGTTCGGGCGTGTAGCGGATGGCGTTGCTGACAAGATTGCCGAAGGCGCTGCGGATCTCCTCCTGATTGCCGCGCAGGCCATCGGGGGTATCGACGCGCACGCGGATCTCGTGGCGCCCGTTCGACAGTGCCAGTGCGTCCTGGTGAAGCTGCTGCAGCAGCTCGGTCACCGAGACGTCTTCCTCCCGCGGCGGGGCGGTGGTGCTTTCCAGGCGTGACAGGGTCAGCAGATCCTCGACCAGCCGGCTCATGCGCACTGCCTGCTGGGTCATCAGCTTGATCGACCGGTCCACCATCTGCGGATCGGCCTCGGGCATGTCGCTCAGCGTTTCGAGGAAGCCGGTCAGCACCGTCAGAGGGGTGCGAAGCTCGTGGGAGACGTTGGCCACGAAGTCACGCCGCATGGTCTCCAGCCGTTCCCAGCGCGTGATGTCGCGGCCGAGCAGCAGCTTTTCGCGGTCGCCGTAGGGAACCACCTGTACCGACAGGATCGTCTCGACCCCCGCCGCACCGACGATCTTCATCGACAGCGGCGCCGAGTATTCGCCGCGCTGGAGATACTCGACGAACTGAGGCTTGCGCACCAGGTTGGTCACCTTGTGCCCGCGGTCCCGCTGCAGGTCCAGACCGAAGTGCGAGCCGGCGCGCGGGTTGCACCACTGCAGCGTGTTGTCGTGGTCGAGGATGGCGACCGCTTCCGGGAACGCCTCGCCGGCATTCTGGAAGCGCGTCAGCGCCTCCTGCAGCCGGGCCTCGGTCTGGGCCTGCAGGCGCTGCAGCCGCAGCAGACGAGAAAACAGCTCCGACCAGACCCCGCTGCCCTCCGGAAAATTCTCCGGTCGCGGGTCCAGCACCCAGAGACGGAAGCGCGACAGGTTCAGCAACTGGTGCCACAGCATGGCGGCGAGCACCAGGGATGCCGCGCCGAAGCCGATTCCCGGGCCGGCGATGAGCGCCAGCAGCATGCCGGCGAGCAACACCGGAGCGACTGCCACCAGGGGCCTGCGCCAGTGCCTCATCGTCTGGTCGCCGACCGGACCGGGCGCGACCCATGCCGGTGGTGGCGTTGTGGTTGCGTCATGCCTCCAACCCGTGATCGATCAGCCGGGATTATCTCACCGGGTACGGTCGCGAGACTGTTTCACAGGGACTCGGACATCCGGTAGCCGGTGCCGCGCACCGTCTGCACCAGGACATCCAGCCCGGTCGGCTCGAGCGCCTTGCGCAGCCGGCGGATGTGGACGTCCACGGTGCGTTCCTCGACGAACACGTGATCGCCCCAGACCTGGTCCAGCAGCTGGGTGCGCGAGTGGACCCGCTCGGGGTGGGTCATGAGGAAGTGGAGCAGGCGGAACTCCGTCGGTCCCAACTCCACGGGTTGGCTGGCGCCGGTCACACGGTGGCTGGCCGGATCCAGTTCGAGGGCACCCATCCGCACCACGTCATCCGTCATTTGCGGGGCACGCCGGCGCAGCACGGCCTTGACCCTGGCCAGCAGCTCGCGGGGTGAGAAGGGCTTGGTGATGTAGTCGTCGGCACCGGTGTCGAGCCCGGTCAGCTTGTCCTGCTCGTCCGATCTGGCCGTCAGCATGATGATGGGCACGTCCCGGGTGCGCCGGTCGCCGCGCAGTCGCCGCGCGAACTCCACGCCGGACACGCCCGGCAGCATCCAGTCCAGCAGCACCAGATCGGGGAGCTCATGCTGCACCATGGAAAACGCCTGCTCGGCGCTGTCGGCCTTGAGCAGCTGGTGTCCCGCCTGATGCAGGTTGTAGGCGATGAGCTCCTGGATCGCAGGCTCGTCCTCTACCAACAAAATGGTTGCTGCCATGAAAAGCACTCCCTGCGGACTCTGGCACGGGCATCCCACCAGCTTGGCAGAGTTTATGAATCTAACGTTGCATTTGCGTGACTGTCATTCGGGTTGCACGGCCTGCACCGGCGTCACCGGTGGGCGCGATGGCCACACGCCTCTTTCGCTCACCCGCCCGCCCTGCATGACCAGCCAGCTCTGTCGCCCGAGATGGGGCAGCGGGCGCGCCAGAGCGCGCAGGTCGGCCTCGTTTTCCGCTGTGATCGCGAGCACTGCCCCCGTGGGACCCCGGAGGGTCCAGGCCATGGCGGCTGCCCCGTCGGTGTCCGGCTGCGGTTGTGCCTCGAGCCCGACCTGCCCGAGAAATGCG
>Ga0169931_10006390_pt1 | contig 17798 bp, 15 predicted proteins | sample Kivu_15m_20L_FD_129675 | JGI IMG/M metagenome (GOLD analysis project Ga0169931, IMG submission 129675) | Freshwater microbial communities from Lake Kivu, Western Province, Rwanda to study Microbial Dark Matter (Phase II) - Kivu_15m_20L... | ecosystem: Environmental > Aquatic > Freshwater > Lake...
CAGTCGCCTGCGAAAAGACGTGGCAACACGTGTCGCTCAACGACTCAGGCCATTCGCCCAAGCCAAGGCCATCGTGACCCCACTCATCGTCGCCTCTCGAAAACCCGTTAGATCAACGGGCTGTTAGGCCGGGCCACGGAACTTGAGCAGATGAAGAGTACCCAGGAAACGATCCTGGAGCTCGCGAAAAGCCGCGACGTGTTGCTCGGCGCGCTCAAGCAAGTGGGGCCCGGCAGCGAAGACAACGCTGCGAACTGGCCGAATGAGAAATCGCTTGAATCGCTGCAGGATAGCGTCGCTGTGGAACCGCCCAAGGGGGCTGAATTCGGCAAGACGGAACTGTTCTATCTCAAGGTGAAGGACCACGACCGCACGAGGGCGACCGCTCTGGCGAGCGCGATCAGCACGGAGCTTCAGTCCCGGCTCGCCAATTTGCAGAAGACCAGTTCCGAGGGCTCGATCAAGGAACTCGATCGTTCGGTGACGCTTGCCCAGGACGAACTGTCTGAGGCCACCAAGCGGCTGAGCGCGATGGAACAGCGCGCCGGCAACGATCTGGTAGAGCTGCGAATCCTGACCGAGTCTCCCTCGGGCGATAGCGATTTGCGGCGCAACCTGGTGGAGCTCGAAAAAGAATTGCGGGTGCACAAGGCTGCGCAGCTCGAGAACGAAGAATCGCTCCGATTGCTGAAGGAAGCGGAGAGCGATCCGTCAAAACTGATGGCGGCCCCGAGCCTGCTGCTCAAGTCGCAGCCGGCGCTTGCGCGACTGAAAGACGGGCTGGTTGACGCTCAGCTTCGCAGCGGACAGGCGCTCGGCACGATGTCCGAGGATCATCCCATGGTGCGGGGCGCTCGTGAAGCCGAACGGGTGATCCGCAATCAACTGCACGACGAGATCGCCTTGGCGATCAAAGGCGTAGCGGCCGACCAGCAGGTCGGCGCTGATCGGATTAAGTCGGTCGATTCGCAGGTCGCGGAAGTGCAACAGCGGTTGTCGCGCCTGGCGGATATGCGGGCCGAGTACGCAAACCTTTCCGACGCGGTGAAGAGCCGCAGCGAAACGCTCAAGGCGGTCGAGCACGAGCTGGCCGATGCCAAAGCTCGCAACGCCGCGGCCAATGCCACCAGCCGTTTGAACCTGGTGGGCACACCCGACACCGGTACCCGGCCAATCGGTCCGGGCCGCTCGGTGATTGTCGCCGGCGGACTGGGCGCGGGACTTCTGGTCTCGGCGGCGATTGCCTTTTTGCTGATTCAACCTGCACCGACGACCACGCCGGTGGCGGCTGTGGTGGAACAACCAATGACGGTCGAGGCAGTCAACCCACTGCCGGCTCCGGCTCCACTTGAAACGGTGCCGCCGCCAACCACGGAACCGGTGGGCGAGCTGCCGACGCTTCGACTGTCTGAAGAGGGCTCGGCGAAACCTGCCGGTCGCCTGTCGCTCGGCAAGGCGCTGCAGCGTGTGGCCGGTTAAATGAACGAGCGAGACGCGAGCACGACGATGAACGCCACATTACTGACCGACCCGCTGCTGCCGAGCGATTCGCATGATGATCTGTTGGTCATCAGGCCCGAGTCTTTTCAGGGGCCGATTGTCGATGCGACCGAGCACGAGCCGCAGATCCGTCCGGTGAGCGATCAGAAGGTTTCGCTCGCGCTGGAACGTTTTCGCCAGGGACTACCAATCGTTGAGCCGCTGGGGAATCAAAGCTGGTTCTATCTTGCACTCAAACGCGCCTGGGACATCGCCGGCGCGCTCTTCCTGATTGTGGTGCTCTCGCCGATCCTGCTCGCGACGCTGGTTATTCTCACGATCACCACCAAGGGCAAGCCGCTGTTCATTCAAGAACGCGTTGGCTACTGCGGTCGGCGGTTCCGAATGATCAAGTTCCGCACGATGCGACTCGACGCCGACAAACTGCAGCACCTGGTGCAGAACGAGAAGGACGGCCCGATCTTCAAGAACCGCGTCGATCCACGCGTCACGCGAATCGGACGCATTCTGCGCAAGACCAGCATCGACGAGATGCCGCAACTGTTCAACGTGCTGGCCGGGAGCATGGCCCTGGTCGGACCGCGCCCGCCCGTGCCCAAGGAAGTCGAGAAGTATGAACCCTGGCAGCGGCGGCGACTGGCGATCAAGCCAGGACTGACGTGCCTGTGGCAGGTGAGCGGTTGCAGCGAAGTAGCCTTCGAAGACTGGGTCCGCATGGATCTCTGGTACGTGAAGAACCAGAACCTGAAGACCGACGCCAAACTGCTGGCGAAAACACCCACGAGCGTCGTCTCCGGCCGCGGGGCGTATTAAGAGCTAGAGTTGCGCTAGCGGGGAGATTTCTCATGTCAGGCAGTATCTGCGCCCCTAGTGTCATTGAACTCGACCAGCTCGCGCCCACGCGTGCGATCGCCACGGCTCGCGTTCTGCATGTGATCAACGGCGAACACTATTCGGGCGCCGAGCGTGTGCAGGATCTACTGGCGTTGGAACTTGGGCAGTTTGGCTTCAACGTCAGTTTCGCCTGTCTGAAAGAGGGTAAATTCGCGGCGACTCGCCGCGCGCAACTCGCCGAGCTGCGCACCTTCCCGATGAACTCGCGGCTCGACTTGCGGCCCGCCTGGGAGCTGGCTTCCTGGCTGCGGCAGGAACAGTTCTCGCTTGTGCACACGCACACCCCGCGCGCCGCAATGGTTGGCCGCCTGGATTGCCCGCGTGCCGCTAGTGCATCACGTTCACAGCCCGACGGGCCGCGACTCAACGCGGCGCTGGCAGGACGCCATCAGCGCAAAAACTGAAAACTACAGCCTGCTGGGCGTCGACGCCGTGATCGCGGTTTCGCGCAGCCTGGCGGGCTATGCCGCGGCGCAGGGCGTGCCGCGCGCTCGCATTCACGTGGTGCCGAACGGCGTGCCGGTCATCGGTCCGCTCACTGACCGTCTGGCTCCCCGCCGTCCCTGGACACTGGGCACTGTCGCGCTGTTCCGACCGCGCAAAGGTCTTGAAGTGCTGCTCGATGCGATGGCCAGGCTGCGACGCGAAGGCGTGGACGTGCGGCTACGGGCGATCGGCGAATTCGAAACCGAGGAGTACCAGCGCAAGATCAGCGAGCAGGTCGAGCAACTGGGGATCGGTGAGTTCATCACCTGGACCGGCTTCACGAAGAACGTTTCAGCAGAACTCGAAAGGCTCGACCTGTTTGTACTCCCGAGCCTGTTTGGCGAAGGCTTGCCGATGGTCGTGCTGGAGGCGATGGCGGCGGGCGTGCCCGTCGTAGGAACCAAGGTGGAAGGCGTTCCCGAGGCCATTCGCGACGGGATCGACGGCGTGCTGGCCGAGCCGGGAGACTCCCAGGACCTGGCCCGTGCGATTGGCTCGTTTGTGGGCGGCGAGGTGGTTTGGTCTTCCTGCCGGCAGCATGCCCACAGCCGGCAAGCGGCGATGTTTTCGGACGTGAGCATGGCTCGCGGCGTGGCCGATGTCTATCGAGAGGTGCTCGCTCCGTGATCACGTTGTTAGAAACATATACCCGGCCGCCCCGCGTCTCGATGTTCGGTTTCGAGATCGACCCGCTGAGCCTCGACCAGGCCGTAGAGCAGATTTACGAGTGGACGACGTGGCGTTCGCATCGCAGCCGGTTCGTCGTGACGCCAAACGTCGACCATGCCGTGATGTATCAGGAACACGCGTCGCTGCGGGCGGCCTATGAACATGCTTCGCTGGTGCTGGCTGATGGGATGCCTGTAATTGCCGCGGCGCGACTGCTGGGACTGCCGATTCCCGAACGCGTGGCCGGTAGCGACCTGGTGCCGGAGCTCTTTGAGCGGGCGGCCGATCATGGCGGCCTCCGCGTGTTTCTGCTCGGCGCTGCACCGGGCGTGGCAACCCGAGCTGCTACCTACATCGAGCACCATTGGCCATCGGTCGAGGTGGTTGACACCTACAGTCCGCCGCTGGGATTCGAACACGACGCGCGCGAGAACGAAACGATTCTGGCGAAGATTGCCCGTGCGCGGCCGGATGTCTTGATTGTGGGGTTCGGAGCGCCGAAGCAAGAGTTGTGGGTCGATGCTCATCGCGACCGGATCGAAGCCGCCGTGACGTTGTGCGTGGGCGCGACGATCGACTTTCTGGCGGGTGAAAAGCGCCGCGCGCCGGTGTGGATGCGCAAGACGGGGCTTGAATGGCTGCATCGTTTGCTGAGTGAGCCTAAGCGACTGTTCGGCCGCTATGCGCGCGACGCCTGGCTGTTTCCCAGGTTGGTGTTCCACGAATGGCATCAGGCGCGCGACCGGCGCTCGGGTGAAGTTGCGCAGCCGGGCTGACGATGCGTGGGCTCTGAGGGTACAATCGGCGGTTCGAACGTTTCACCGCTCCCCTGTCCCCTGCTCTGCCGCTTGTGCCGCGGCGAACCGCCCCCCGTGACACGCCGGAATCTCATTTGTATCGCGGTCGAGCGCCTGCATGCCGGCACGGTGGGAGCCTACGGCAATAGCTGGATTGGGACCGCTGCAATCGACGAACTGGCCAGCCAGTCGTTCGTATTCGATCAGGCCTATCTCGAGCACACGGCGCTCGATGAGTTCTATCGCGCGGCGTGGTATGGCAGTCGCACGGTCAGCCTGCAACTGGCGGCAGAAAGTCAGCGAAGTCTGCCGCAGCTGTTGGGAACCGCGGGCTGGCACACCGCGCTCGTCACCGATTCGGCCGAAGTGGCAAGCTGGCTTCCCACGGCGGAGTTCGGTGAGCAGTTGCTCGTGGAGCCGGCCGAGGATCCAAACTCGGCCGACGAAGCGGCTGAGACAGAACTCGCCAGGCTGTTCTCCACGGCCACGCAGTGGTTAGCACAGCCACCTCGGGAGCCGTTCTGCCTGTGGATGCACTCACGTGGAATGTGTGGGGCCTGGGACGCGCCGCTTGCCATGCGCAATCGCTTCGCCGAGGAGGACGATCCTGAGCCGCCGAAGCTTGTTGTGCCGCCCAATCATTGGTTGCCGGACGAGTTTGATCCGGATGAGCCGCTGGGGATCAAGCACGCCTACTGCGGGCAAGTTGTGCTGCTGGACATGTGCCTGGGGGCGCTCGTGGACCAGATTCTCGAGGGGCCGCTGGCTGAAAACACGGCGATCGCGCTCGTGTCGACCGGTGGGTATCCGCTCGGCGAGCACCGCCGGATCGGGCCGTGCGACGAGGCCTTGTACAACGAGATCGCGCAGCTCGTGATGCTGCTGCGGTTTCCGGACGGCCTGGGAGGACTCGCTCGTTCGCAGACGCTCGTCCAGCCGACCGATCTGCCAGGCACACTTATCGATTGGCTCGGGCTTAATCGCGCCGACCTTGGTGATGGCACTGCCAGCAGCTTGCTGCCAATCATTCAGGGCGTCAAGCGGTTCGGGCGCGATCATCTGCGGATGACCAGCCGCCACGATCGGGCACTTCGGACGCGTGCCTGGCACTTGCGACAGCCGCTCACCGGCGCGGCGGAACTGTATGCCAAACCCAGCGATCGCTGGGAAGTGAACGAAGTCGCGGGCCTTTTGCACGAGGTGAGCGAGGGGATGCAGGCAGTACTGGCTGCCGAGGTCGAATCGCCTGGCGCCGAGGTTCTACCGCTCGCGGAGTTGCTGACGACCGAAGTCGATTAGCTGGTATAGCCAAGCTAGCGGCATTGCATCTCCCGCCGCAAATTGGCTGCAAAACGCGCGGAATCCGGCGTAGAGGCTGCGGGGCTTCGTCGATATAATCCCGCTCCCCCTCGCCGGGAATGTCTGTACACACAACGACTTAAAACCGCCAGGCACCGATGTTCGGACATGGACGTCCGCAACGGTCATCGCGCGCCGCTCCGGTGCGTCGCGGTCGAGCCGGCTCCCTGCTCGCCGCCTGCGTACTCGCGATTGCCGCCATGACTACGGCTAACGGAATGGCCGCCGAAGTCGCGCTCAAACTGCGCGTCTCGTGGGATGGCGGTGCGGAACGCGCATGGCACGGTTCGATTCGTGCAACGCAAGGTTCGTTCAGTGAACTGGGGTTGTTGGGCATCGAAGCGGATGCCGCCCGCGCGGTCTGGCTCGAAGGTGCGAATACACTGCGGATCGCTCCGCTGAACGCGCGCACGTATGACGGCGCGGATCTCTGGCTCCGCGGCGATTCGGAGTCGCAGCTGGCCGTTGAACTCCAATCGGCTGAATCGCCGAAGCCGCTCACGGTGAACGTTCCGCTCAGCGAGATTCTTTCCGGCGGTCACACCAGCGTGCTCGACGACACTGGCAATCGATTCTCGATTGTGCGCGCTCCCGGCGATCATTTGCGCGTGCACTTTGCGCGGCCGCACGTGGTTTTCGCACCGGGAGATCCGATCGATTTCGAGGCGGAGCCCTACGAAGTCGGTCAATCGACGGAGGGCATGCAACTGCAGGCTGAGATCGTGGCCTTTGCCGGCGAGAAGGTTGTGGCATCGCACGACACGGCTCTCGCTGCCGGCAAGACCACGGTGAAGCTGGTCGCGCCCGAGACCGAGGGCGTTTACAACCTGCGGCTCTCGGTGGCGCCCCCCTCGCGGCTCAAGCAGCGGCTGCGGCTCACGCAGCCGATCGTCGAACGAACGGTGCAGTTTGTCGTGCTTGCGCCCAAGCCTCCTGCCACTTCCAGCGACCCGCTCAATACGAAAGTTATTGAGATCAATCCGGTCAACTCACGATGGTGGGAGCGACTCACCAGCCTGCCGACGATTCCCGGTTTTCGTAAAGGACCGCTGGGAAATGGCGATGCGGCGCCATGGGAGCATCCCACGTTGGGACCGTTCATTCAGCTGGGCCCGGGCGGTGACTCGCCCGATGTGAGCTGGGAAGCCTATCCGCTGCCGATCCATCAGACTGGCGCGGCGCACGTGCTGGAGATCGAGTATCCCAGCGACGTGCCGCAAACGATGGGGATCAGCATCCTCGAGCCCAATGCCGCCGGCGAAGTGACGCCCATCGGGCTCGACTCGGGGCTGTATGTCGCCGACGAAGACGCTGCTTCCACGCCGCGACTGCAAAAGCATCGGATCGTCTTCTGGCCCCGGACCAAAACTCCGCTCGTGCTGATCACAAATCGTCGCACGGGCTCCCGGGCGGTGTACGGCAAGATCACGGTCTCCAGTGCCGCTGGGAATCAACTGGCGATGCTCGCGATCGGACGCAGCAGTTCGAGTGGCCTGTTGCCGCCGGCATTCGATAGGGCGGCCCCACCCCAGCGACTGTGGGCGGGTTACATGGATCGGCCGCTGGTACCCGAGAATTTTGGCGCGCCCGAATCGTTCGACGCGCCGACCGGCCGAAGCCTCGACGATTGGAACACGTTCTACCAGGCGGGCACGAGGCTCGTGAGCTACCTGCAGCACGCGGGTTATAACGGCCTGATGCTCTCGGTGATGGCCGACGGCAGCACCATTTTTCCCTCGCAACTGGTAGGTTCCACGCCGCGCTACGACACGGGCATATTTTTCTCCAGCGGACAGGACATTCAGCGGAAGGACGCACTGGAACTTGTCTTTCGATTGTTCGATCGCGAAGGACTTGCGCTGGTTCCGGGCCTGCAGTTTGCGGCACCACTGCCAGAACTCGAATCGCTGCGGCGCGCCCGTGATGGTGCGCCCGATGGCCTGGAATGGATCGGTCCCGATGGTCGGCCGCTCAGCACGACGGCCGTGCGGCAAGGGCTCGCTCCCTACTACAACGTGCTTGATCCCCGCGTGCAGGACGCCATGCTTCGCATCGTGCGCGAGGTTGCCCAGCGCTATGCAAAGCATCCGGCCTTCCGCGGCATTGCGCTGCAAGTCTCTCCCGAGGGATTTGCCCAGCTGCCGGGCGATCAGTATGGACTGGACGATACGACGATCGCGCGGTTCGAACAGGCGGCAGGGCTGAAGGTTCCCGGCGAAGGGCCTCAGCGGTTTGCCACCCGGGCCAGTTACCTGACCGGTTCGGGCCGTGCGGCGTGGGTCGAGTGGCGCAGTCGCACGGTTACCGAGTTCCATCAAAGGCTTGAACAGGAGATTGCGTTCGCACGGCCTGGCGCGAAACTGTATCTGGCCGATGGCACACTGCTGGAAGGCAGTGAGATCAAACGCCAGCTCAAGCCGTCGCTCGTGCGCCGCGTGGAACTGACCGAGACGTTCAGGTCGGCCGGCGTCAACGTTGCGGCCTATGTGCCTGAAAGCGGCATCGTGGCATTGCGGCCCCATGTCGTTCGGCCGGAGATTCCGGGCCATTGGTCGGGCGTCGAGAGTGCGACGTACAGTTCGCGCGAGCTGGACGAGTGGTTTGCCTCGACCGACCAGCGAGGCGCGATTTTCCATCACGAGCCGCAGAAGGTTCGCGTGGCGAGCTTCGATGTGAAGAGTCCGTTCGGGGCTTCGAACACCTACGCCTGGCTGGCCTCGCAGATTTCCCCTGCCGGCGATCAAAACCGCCGTCGATTTGTCCAGGCCATGGCGGCGAGCGATTTGTGCCAGATATTCGATGGTGGCTGGACGTTGCCGCTGGGGCAGGAAGGGGCGTTGCGACCCCTGCTCCATATCTATCGACAATTGCCTGAGGGTGCCTTTGAAACGGTGCCGAGCGAAACGCAGCCGATTACGATCCGCGTCCGTAGCCAGGACGGTGCCACCTACGTCTATCTGGTGAACGATTCTCCCAGGCCGGCAACGGTGTCGTTGGCGCTGTCGGCGGGGGGCGAGTGCCAGCTGACGAACCTCGGCGAAGGGCCCCCCTCAGGCACGCTTCAGCGCGCCCCGAACCAGCTCGTGTGGCGGACTCCGGTCGGGGCGTATGACCTTGTCGGTGCGAAGTTCTCGTCGCCCAACCTTCGCGTGCAAACCGCAAGCATTGAGCTCCCCGAGGAAGTGCGCGAGACGCTCGAGAATCAAATCAAGGATCTGGTAGCGCGGGTGCGCACTTCGGGGCAGTCGCTGGTCAGTAACCCCGGTTTCGAGCTGCCGCTGGCTCAAGGACAACTGGCGGGCTGGACGGCCGAGGTACCGACGGGCGGCCGGGTGCTGCTGGACTCGCGAAGCATGCACAGCGGCATGCAATCGCTGATGCTCGAAGGGGTTGGCACTCCAGTCGGAATCAAAAGCACATTGCTCACTCCGCAGCCAGCGGGCCGCGCCGTTATCGAGGTCTGGCTGCGGGCGCTACCGGTCGAAGGCAAGCTGCCGGCGGTCAGGATTTCCATGCAGGGCACATCTCCCGCCGGCCCGTTCGTGTCTCAGGGGGTGCAGCAGGCAGTAGGCGCCACCGCACAGAAGCCTGGCGACTGGGTGCCCTACAGCTTCTCGATCGAAAACCTGCCGCAGGATGGGCTGAGCGACGTGTCGGTGAAATTTGAGCTGCTCGGCCCGGGGCAAGTCTGGATTGATGACGTGCAGGTGCGCGGATTCAGCGAGCGGGAGCTTGCCGAATTGGCGAAGATCAACACCATGGCAAGCCTGCATTTGGAGAAGGGACGGTATGCGGACTGCGCGCGGCTGCTGGATGGCTACTGGCCGCAGTTCCTGGTTTCCAACATACCGTTGACGTCCACGAGTACGCCGGTCGCGCGGCGACCGAAGCCAGTCGCGCCCGCAACTCCTGTAGAACCGGCCAAGAGCCCGTCGCTCTTTGAGACGATGAAGAGCTATCTGCCGCCGATGTTTCGTTAGCCCGGCGGCCAGGCGAGGGGGCGCCCCCCGAGGATGTGAAAGTGCAGGTGGTCGACCGACTGGCCGGCATTGGGTCCGCAGTTCGCCACCACGCGATAGCCGTCTTCCAGCTTAAGCTGGGCGGCGAGCTTGCGAATTGTCACGATCAGGTGACCCATTAGTGCGGCGTCTTCATCCGCCACCTGGTCGAGCGACGCAATCTCCTTCTTCGGAATCAGGAGTATGTGTGTCGGTGCTTGCGGACTGACGTCCACGAACGCCAGGCAAAGTTCATCCTCGTGAACGATCTGGGCGGGAATCTCGCGGTCGATGATCCGCTTAAAGATGGTTTTGGCGGACATAGGGAGTGTTTCCAAGCGGAGTGATTTCGCGCGACCTACGACTTCAACGCCGATTGATCGAGCGGGATGCCGTCGTCGACGAGCATCATGGGGATCTCATCGACGACGGCGTAGGCGACCATCCCGTCCGTTCGCACCAGAGCAGCTCCGAGTTTCTGTTTGACAGGCTGACCGGCCTTGTTGGTGAGGCGACCGGCCGCGATGGCCTGATTCAATCGGCCAAGCATCGCGCTGTCGGCGACGGTCAGTTCGAGGTGCGTTTCGGGACAGACGAGGACTTTTAGCAGTTCGGCAGACAGCATGGCTGGTGGATCACTTTTGGGGGCGGTTGATGGCGGCCAAGGGCCCAGGAATGGGACGGTGGTGAACTCCAAGGTGTCGGATTGCGGCCCGGATTGCAAGAGCCAGGTTGCCAGCATTGAAGTTCGAGCCAGCCGGTTTCCGCATGTTCGCGTCAGCTTGCTTAAAGCGAAAAGCGGCTTATTCCGATAGGTAAGATGTGCCGCATGCGGCACATGATTAATCCCGCAGGGCGGCAGGCATGGATTGCCACTCAGTCCGCCAACGGAACACTGCAGAGGGACCCGTCATGATCCGTGGAACTTCCACCGCGCTGGCCTTGGCCACGCTCGCAGCTTTGGCTGCTCCGGCCGCTGCCCAGCAGAACGTGCAGGATGTCGTGGAGAACGGCATTCAGTACCGCGTCACGACGCACGTCACCCAGAAGGCGATTCCCGAGACGAAATGGGTGCCCAGCGAGACGACGCAAGTCAGTCCGCGCTACACTACGGAAATGCAGGACTCGGTGCGCACGTACCAGGTTCCAGTCACCGAACAGCAGTGGGTACCCGGCTATCAACGGACGTGGAACCTGCTGGCTCCACCGGTTCTCTCGTATCGGCTGATGCCGGTCACGCGATGGGAAACCCGTACCGAAACGGTCAAGGTTCCCGTAACCAAGGTGGATTACGTTCCTTATAAGCAGGTGCAACACATTCCGGTGACCAACACGCGGATTGCGGAAGAGCGGCACGTGAGCCGCGTGGCAATCGGCATCGCACCGGGAGCCTCGGGCGGCACGGCCGTGGCCAGCACGCAGCCGCTTCAGTCGCTCGAACCGGCGACCAGTTCGTCAGGACCGACCGAATCGCAGGCTCTGTCCGATCCGTACGGAAACAGCACGGCGCCAATCGACCGGCGCCGTTAATCACTTGCAAGCGACGGAAAACAAAAAACGCGGAGGCTACCAAACTGGTCGACTCCGCGTTGGCGTTTTTCGTCGTGTGAAGCTTTCGGCGAACTGAGCGTTCTAGTGCGAAAGCTCGGACATCTCCGGTGAAGGGCTGGTCTTCGAGCGGCGCGAGGTCTTCGTGTTGCTCCACTCCTTGGTCAGCGTCTCGAACACTTCCGGCGATTCGTAGCGGATGACGTTCTTACCCTCGGGCATCGGGCCGATCAGGCCTCGCAAGACCGGCTGTCCGCGCAGGCCCAGGTCGGTGCTGCAGTCGTCGACTCCGATCTGGGTGTGAGCCCGGAGCAGCGATTCCTGCTTGGTGTAGTCGCGCACGTGCAGCTTGCCATCGGTGCCGCGAGTAACGATACGAAACGTGTCTTTGGTCATCGTGCGCTGGTCCCCCGAGCGTTGCCGTGGAAAAAGAGGCGATGCTAGCAGGTATCGGCGAGTCGTAAGTCCGCCTGGCAAATAATCTCCGGCGCGTGGCACAGCACATGAGACCGCAAAAACCGCTAGCGCACGCGCGGCGTGCAGCGTCGTTACGTTCGGCGCGCTGCGTTGGAAATTCATTGTCGGATGTTCCGACTCTCAGGCTTAACCAGCCGGCACAAGCGGTTTTTGCAGCAAGGTCCTGTTGATCGCTGCATTTCGCATGGCGGGTGTGTGCATGGGCATTCGAGTGCGAACTTTATACTCCGGAGGTGGATCAACCCACGCCGAAGAAAAAATGCATACGTTCAGTGTAGATTGAAACTTGATGCTTCGTCCAAACGCACGGATGCGTTGCCGGGCGAACGACCTGCAATACGAAGCTTTTCTGCGGCGAGGGGCACGCGGCAGAAGAGCCCGCCGGATCGCGCCACGATCCAAGACACGCTACGCGGACTGCTTGGCGTGCGGGCCGCGCCAACCTGAGCGACCAGCGGCGGCCACGTGTGGGTGCCAGAACTGCGCCCCCGCTTGACCTAACCCCAATCATAAAATAGGTTAAGGGAGCCTTTCGGAGGGTAAGCGAATTGGCCAGCGGTCTGACTCGAAATCAGATGCCCCGCAAGGGGTTGTGGGTTCGAATCCCATGCCCTCCGCTTTTCTAAAAGCCCTAGCCCCGCCTAGAGTTGCGGGGCTTTTCTTTTGCGCGTTCGGCGGCCCAAAATCACGCCCAAAGAGGGCCAAATGTAGCCAAACTGTAGCCAATCTCGGGCTGGCTACGCGGTGGACGGCGGTGGACGTGCGAGAACTCCGTGGCTGCACTGGTGACGGACTTGTCCGGACGTCGATGGACGACTGCGGACGATCACGAGTCCTATAACGGGGCGCTGCGGGCAAGTGCGAACGCGTTGCGTGCGACCCTCAGCGCGTGAGGCTCGACCTGACTTTCTTCGGCTTGGCTGACATCTGCATCACCGCGTCTAGTTTTCCGGCGGCCTCAAGCTGCAGCGTTGGCACGACGTGGGAGTAGGTGTCGAGCGTGATGCCGATCTGAGAGTGGCCGAGGCGTTCCTGGACGACCTTGGGGTGAACGCCAGCGGCCAGCAAAAGGGTGGCGGACGTGTGCCGCAGGTCGTGGAAGCGGATCGCTGGCAACTCTGCCGCATCGAGCAGCGGCTTGAAGTGGTTGACGTGGAAGTGCGTGCGCCGCAGAGGGCCGCCGATGGAATTGCAGAAGACCCAGGGCACCTTGGCAAAACCCTCGCGGACGGATTGGGCCCGATGTCTCGTCAGTGCGTCAACGACGAACTTCGGCAGATCGATGCGACGCCGGCTCTTGGGAGTCTTGGGTTCGGCGAGGTAAAGCTTGCCCTTGATCTCGATCAACGTGCTGCGAACGTTAATCGCGAGGCCCTGGAGATCGATGTCGGGCCACTGCAGCCCGAAGATTTCGCCCAGCCGCATCCCAGTCCCGATCGCCACCACGTATACGGCGTACAGCCGATCCCCTTTGGCGGCGTCGAGGAACGTCTGGACTTGTTCAGCCGTGAGCGGCGTGATTTGGCGTTTGGGCACTCGCGGCGGGTCGATCGCGTCACAAGGATTTCGGGCAATCAGACCCCAGCGGAGCGCCTGTTTGAGTGCTCGGCGCAGCACGGCGTGGGTCAACTGGCGGACTCGCGGACCAACGCCATCGCGTTCCATATCGGCATATAGGCGCTGGATATGGACGGGGTTTAGGATCGCCAAAGTCGTGCCAACAATTCGCGGATCGATGTGATTTGTGATGATCCCTTTGTAGCTCACGTAGGTTGTCTCGCGGATTGTCGGACGAGCGGCATCTTCGACCCAGCGTTCCAGAAGGGTCGCGAGCCGCATGCGGCTAGGCTCCACGAACGTCCCGTCCATCCGCGACGCCTGAACTTTGCTGAGCTTCTTGGCGACTTCATCCTTGGTGAGGCCGAAGATCGTCTTGCGGATCCGCTTGCCGCTGGCCGCGTAGCCGGCGCTGTAGGTGGCACACCAGGTGCCGTACTCCCGCTGGTAAATGGAGCCTTCCCCTCGTCCGCGCCGCGCGCGTGGCATTCCTCAGACCTCCCGGAGCCATTTCTTGATGGTGGCCACGTCCGAGCCCGTGGCCTTCGCGATCTCCCGCAGCTTCTTGCCCGCGGACCGCATTTCCGTGGCCTGCTTCTGTCGGCGGCGCATGGCGCGACTGCGACAGGCGTCCGAGCAGTACCGCCGGTCCGCGCGATTTACGTCGGGCGACACCCGAACCGCGATTAACCAGCCCGGTCGAGTCTGTCGACAAGGCATCCCGCTGCCTGGCTGCCCTAATGCGGATCGGTATCACCGACCAGCGTGACGGATCGCATCGGCTATTCGTATACGCCTGCCGGGCTGTCGAATATGACCTGGACGATGCTACGGCCTTGGCCACGATCAGCCAGTATGCACGCCAGCGACCATTTCCGCGTGGCTGGACCGACCAGGAGATTCTCCAGCGGCTACGCGACGCGGAGAAGCAGTGCCGGCGAGGAACCGCGCTGGAGCTCGACGCCGACGGCTGTGTCCTGCTCGGCCAGCGCGATCCACAATCTGGCAAGCTCGTGCTCTCGCCCCGGCGCACCCTGCCCACCGCGGATGCCTACGTGCGAGACTTTCATTTCCATCCGGATGGTCGCACCCTGCACTCCTACGCGGGCATGCTTATGGCATGGCAGCACAACCGTTATGTCGAGCTTGAGGACAATTCCGTCAAGAATCAGCTGCAGTCCTGGCTACACGACTCGCTGCGTTACGTATTCAACCGCCAGTCTGGTGAACTCGACCTCGCGGCTTACGATTCCAATCCGAGTACGGTCAATGCGGCCCTCGAGTCCATCCGGGCATTTGCGCATCTCCCCGTTACCGTGACTTCGCCGAGTTGGCTGGAGAGGAGCGATGAGCGTCCACCGGCCCTTGAGATCCTCCCCTGTCGGACTTCGCTAGTGCATCTGCCGACCATGCGGCAGCTCCCGCCGAGTCCCCAATTCTTCTCCATCAGCGCTCTCGACTTCGACCTCGATCCGCGGGCGCCCGAGCCCATGGCGTGGCATGGATTCCTGCACCAGTTGTTCGATGGTGATCTTGAGTCGCTGGAATTGCTCCAGGAATGGTTCGGCTATTGCCTTACCGGCGACACGTCCCAGCAGAAAATGATGCTGATAGTCGGACCGCGCCGTAGCGGTAAGGGCACGCTGGCCCGCGTGCTTGCACGGCTGATTGGCATCGGCAACGTGTGTGGGCCGACTACTTCCAGCCTGGCCGGCCATTTTGGACTGCAACCGTTGATCGGCAAGACGCTGGCCATTGTCAGCGATGCCCGCTTCCATGGCGAGAACATCCCCATCGTGGTCGAACGATTGCTCTGCATCAGCGGCGAGGACTTGTCGACGATCGACCGCAAGTTCCTAGGCAGCGTCACCATGAAGCTGCCCACGCGGTTCATGTTCCTCACGAACGAGCTGCCCAGACTGACGGATGCCAGCGGTGCCTTGGCCGGTCGATTCGTCACGCTACGCCTCACCGAAAGCTTCTACAGGAAGGAGGACACGGGCCTGACCGACCGACTGCTCAACGAGCTGCCGGGGATTCTGAATTGGGCCATTGATGGCTGGCGGCGATTGCACGAACGAGGCCACTTCCTGATCCCCCAGAGCGTGCGAGAAGTGGTGCAGGAGATCGAAGACTTGTCGTCTCCCGTATCGGCTTTCGTTCGCGACGAATGCGTTGTCGGGCCCGGCCACCGCGTTGCGGTCGACATACTCTATGAGGCCTGGCGACGATGGTGCGAACAGGAGGGAAGGCAGATTGTCAGCACGAAGCAGACGTTCGGCCGTGATCTGGCTGCCGCCGTGGCCGGTGTCACTCGCCGTCGCGGCACTGCCATGCAGCCGTTCTACGAGGGGATTGCGGCGAAAAATGGTCTTAGAACGTGAGGGGCTAGTGAAGCGGCGTGAGCCAGGTAAAGCAAACTTCGGGGTTACTGTCGCGCACTGTCGCGACAGTTTGCATTGCACGCGTGCGCGGGCGCGCGTGCGCGCGGGAGAAACATACGGTGCGATGGCGACTGTCGCGACAGTCTGCGGCAGTGGATTGGCTCTCTAGTCGATGGTTGTCCATCCAACGCAGCGACGTATAAGCTAATCGAACTGAGAGGGTCAATGACCACAAGGCGTTCCCAGATTTCCTGGAATTCAAGACTAATCAACAGTTGCGGAAATATTGGGAACCCCCGGGGGGGGCGCTTAGGTACTTCCTGGCGCATCACAGATGGTTTCCCACCCCCCGCCACGGCTCCGCAAGACATAGTCCGTCCAGCCGACAGAAACGGTCGCCCGCGAAATCATGCGAAGCGCTGCGAAAGGTTTGGAATCGGAAGGCCATCGCGGCGGGATTTCCAAGGTGATTTGGGCAGGGTCGCCGCGTGAACGCGACATTTCGACCGTGTCGCGGCCGGTGGCCCGCCTTGGCCACGAACGGCCACCAACAAGAAAACGCCCCGACGTGGCGAACGTGGGGCGTTGGGGCGGAACCCAGGGCCGGGACTAACCAGCGGCGTCGTAGTCCGCAGCAGCCGGTCGAACGAGTCATGCAGCCAACGTGGAAGTGCAAGCGATTCGACTGCGCGCGGGGAGCGGCAATTGCTTCGGTCGTGACCACCGAGGCATGGAAGCAACACGGCTCGTCAAGCCAGCCAATGGGCCCAAGTAGACCACAACACGGCGGTTGAAGCGGACAGAGTTGGCTCACGTATTCCAAGTCTGTTGTCGCTACCTATTTCCAGGTGCCAGCCAATCGGTCGCTCAGAATGCGAAGAATTCTCCATTCCGCTGGGCCAGCCTTGCCGCGGAGTGCTCGGTTCTGGGCCTTGTCGAAGTTAGACTGGGAGATGCCGAACCTCTAAGTCAAAGGTATGTCCGATGAAATTTGGGCTAGTCATTTCTGCATCGTTGCTGCTTTTGTCATCAGGCTCTCTCTACGCGGCGGACGTTCGCAAGCCGAACATCGTGCTCTTTCTTATTGACGATCTCGGCTGGATGGATCTTGGCTGTCAGGGGAGTACGTTCTATCAGACGCCGCACGTCGACCGACTGGCCAGGGAAGGTGCTCGATTCACAGACGCTTACGCTGCCTGCGCCGTCTGTTCGCCAACGCGTGCAGCCATTCTGACCGGTAAGTATCCTGCCAGGCTTCTGTTGACGGACTGGCTACCATCCGGTCGTTGGGATCCGAAATCGAAGCTGCGCGAGGGACGCTTCCTGCGTGAATTGCCGTCTGCGGAACTCACGCTCGCGGAAGCTTTGCGGGATGGGGGCTATCGCACAGCCTCGATTGGCAAGTGGCATCTCGGCGGCGCGCCGTTCTCGCTGCCTGAGCATCATGGATTTGACGTCAACATCGGGGGCAACGCTCACGGCGCGCCGGGGAGTTATTTCTTTCCTTACGCCGGCGATTGGAAGATTCCTGGCACCGGACAGCGGGCCAAATGGAACGTGCTTCCTGACGGCAAGCCTGACGAATATCTCACGGATCGACTCACGGATGAAGCGGTGCAGTTCATCAACCAGAATGTGGACCATCCGTTCTTTCTCTACTTTCCTCACTACGGCGTCCACACGCCGTTGCAGGCGAAGGCGGAAGTCATCTCGAAGTATGAGCGCATTCCTGACTCGCAGCGCCAGGGCAAGCCGGAGTATGCGGCGATGGTCGAGAGCATTGACGACAGCGTGGGCCGCGTGATGGCGGCGCTGAAGGAACTGAAGCTCGATGCGAACACGGTCATCGTCTTCACCAGTGACAACGGCGGCTTCTACAACGCCACGAGCAACGCGCCGCTGCGGGCGAACAAAGGCGCGTATTACGAGGGCGGCGTCCGCGTGCCACTCATCATCAAATGGCCCGGCGTCGCCCAACCGGGTCTCGTCGCGAGCGAACCTGTCACCAGCACCGATCTCTACCCGACCTGCCTCGCCGCCGCCGGATTGCCCGCACAACCGAACCAGCATCAGGACGGCGTCAATCTGCGTCCGGTTCTCGCCGGTGAAGGCTCGCTGGCCGCGCGTTC
>Ga0169931_10006391_pt1 | contig 17798 bp, 13 predicted proteins | sample Kivu_15m_20L_FD_129675 | JGI IMG/M metagenome (GOLD analysis project Ga0169931, IMG submission 129675) | Freshwater microbial communities from Lake Kivu, Western Province, Rwanda to study Microbial Dark Matter (Phase II) - Kivu_15m_20L... | ecosystem: Environmental > Aquatic > Freshwater > Lake...
CCGGCAGTGAGGATGGCGATCCGCTCTTCGACCTGTGTCCGGTGTGGATGGCAAGCCCGTCCACCGTGGCGCAGATCTTCGGGCGGGAACCGCTGTTCGATGTGGTGGTGTTCGATGAGGCCAGCCAGTGCCGGTTGGAGGAGGCCCTGCCCGTGCTGCTACGGGGTGCGCGCGTGGTGATCGCCGGTGACCCCAAGCAGCTGCCGCCCACCCGCTTCTTCGAGGCCACACTGGCCGATAGTGATGACAGCGATGCTGAGGACCTCGAGGAGGTGTTCATTGCCCGGCAGTCGCAGGCGGAGGACCTCCTGAGCGCTGCACTGAACCTGAACGTGCAACAGGCCTTCCTGGACGTGCACTACCGGTCGCGGCACGATGGGCTCATCGGATTCAGCAACGAGGCCTTCTACGGCGGCCGCCTGCAACCGATCCCCGGCCATCCGCGCAACAAGCTGATGCGTACGCCCATCGCGCTCGTGCGGGTGGATGGCGTGTACCTGGACCGCACCAATCCGTCGGAGGCCGCTGCGGCGGTGGACCTGGTGGACCGCCTGTTGCAGCAACCCGATCCGCCCTCCATCGGCGTGGCCTGCTTCAACCTCACCCAACGCGATGCCATCCTGGACGAGCTGGACCGTCGCGCGGCTGCGGATGCGGGCTTCGCCCAGCGGTTGTCCACCGCGCGACAACGGCAGGGCCGCGATTCGTTCGAGGGGCTCTTCGTGAAGAACCTGGAGAACGTGCAGGGCGACGAGCGCGACCACATGATCATCTCCACCACCTTCGGTCCGGGTGCTGACGGACGTTTCCGGCGCAATTTCGGGGCCTTGTCACGCCTGGGCGGTGAGCGGCGCCTGAACGTGCTCGTGACCCGTGCGCGTGAGCAGGTGCACGTGCTCACATCCATCCCGCGCGAGGAGTACATGGCCCATGCCGCGGATGCTACGGACGGCACGGTCACAGGCAGGCATCACCTCTATTCCTACCTGCGCTATGCCGAGGAGCTGGCGCAGCAGTTCACCGTATGGCAGCAGGTGGTGGAGTCGCTGCATGCGGAGCGTGCTGCGGAGAGCCAGGTGAACGCTGTACGCAGCCCGTCGCCTGTGGCCGAGGCGCTGGGTCGCTGGCTGAGCGGTGCGCACGGCATCGCCAACCGCGTGCATTACGGCAACGAGGGCTTCTGCGTGGACGTGGCGCTCACCCATCCGGGCCATCCGGCGGACGTGACGGTGGGTGTCCTCGCCGACTTCAACCGCTACCTGCGGACACCGGATCCGGTGGCGTGGGAGTTGTTCCGCAGCACGGTGCTGGAGGACCAGGGCTGGGAGTTGATGCGGGTGTGGAGCCCGGCCTTGTTCCGGGACCATCCGGCGCGCATCGCCGAGGTGCGTGCCCGGCATGTGCAGCACACGCTGGCGTCGCAGGTGAATTGAGGGGTGGCTGTTCGCGTGGGGATGCGCTGCTAAGGCACCTGCTCCAACAAACGGTTCGCGCACATGCTTCATGCTATGCGCCACCGCATACGACCGCTCATCATACAGTATCTTGCACGTTCAGCAGGTTGATCCCCATGTTCGGTTTCAAGGGTAATTACGGCTTCTCCTTCAGCTGGCGCCGCTTGCTGGGGCTCTCGGGGCTTCGTTCCAGCATCGCCCACCGCACCGGTGTGCCCACCACGCGCGGGGGTATCGAGCGCAAGATCGGCCGCTACCTGCTGCGCATGCTGCTGGGCCGCCGATGAGCTGTGCGGTCGGGCGTGATGAACGCAGAAGGGCAGGAAGCGGCTAAAAACAACGACAGGGGCGCATGACACATCATCGCAACGAAATGGCAGGGACATCCCTGTGGATCGTGCTCCTGTACCTGTTGAGCTCCTTACTCTCGGCGCTGCTCTTCAGCATCCTCTTCTGGCGGGCACGGGGACAGGGCCGTGCGGGCATCGGCTGGGTGCTGCTCACCCTTGTCGCGGCGGGCGTGTTCGGCACCATCAGCTACAGCCTGTTCACCACCTCATCACCCGCCCACGATGCGGGGTGGTACTATTTGGGCCTGTCAACGCTTGCGGCCAATGGGCTAGCGCTGCTCATCTTGGTCCTCGCGCTGTTCGCCAGGCGCACCTGAACATCGGGCAACGCCATCGGCACACGTTCCGCTGCGTGGTGTTGCCGGACCATGCCAGCCTCACTCCACATAGTCCAGGTCCTTCCCGTACGTCTCGGGCAGCCACAACGTGGCCGTAAGGGCCACTGTCCACACCAACGCCCCGGTCCACAACAGCGCAGCGGTGGTGCCCATGGCGAAACGGCTCTCCAGCCACAAGTGGAGCGGGATGAGCAGGGTGACGGAGCCGCGCATGAAGTTGGTGACGGTGGCCGTGGCAAGCACCCGCAGGTTGGTGCCGAAATGCTCGGCCACGGTGGTGGCGAACACCGACAGGTAGCCGCAGCCCAGGCCCATAAGAAAGCAGGCGGTGTAGAGCGGAGCGCCGGCCGCCATGCCCTGGAAGAACCAGGCGGTGGCGAGCACGGCAAGGATCATGCCCCCCATGATCACACGCTTTCGGGTGCGCAGCACCTGGCTCAGGATCCCCGTGCCCAGATCGCCGGCGGTGATGCCCAGCTGGAAGAGGATGAAAGCGGTGGTCAGCTTCCAGCCGTCCACGCCGTGCGCTGTCGCGATCTCTGGCGACAACGTGATCACCAGGCCCACGCTGTACCAGATGGGCACCCCCATGGCGATGCAGGCGAGGTAACGCAGGGTGCGCCTGCGCTCGGCGAACAGGTGGCGGAAGGATCCGCGCGGTCGTTCTGCGGCCTTGATGCGTTTGAACATGCCCGTCTCCATGCTGCTCATGCGGAAGAGCAGCAGCAACAGCCCCGCCACACCTGCAACGGCGAAGGCCGAGCGCCAGGGGAGCAGGTCGCCCGCAAGGCCGGCACAGACGGCACCCGCAGCGCCCATGGTGGCCACCAGGATGGTGCCGTAGCCGCGGCGCTCGGTGGTCATGCTCTCGCTCACAAGCGTGATGCCGGCCCCCAGCTCGCCCGCCAGGCCCACGCCCGCCAGGAAGCGTATCACGGCGTAGGCCTCCACATCGCTCACCACGGCGTTGGCCAGGTTGGCCAGGGAGTAGAGCACGATGGAGCCGAAGAGCACCGTGACGCGTCCCTTGCGGTCGCCGATGATGCCGGTGAGGATGCCGCCCACCATCATGCCCAGCATCTGCAGGGACAACAGCCGTTCACCCTCCAGGCGCAGCACCTCGCCCTCGAGCCCCAGCTCGCGAAGGCTGGGGATGCGGTAGATGCTGAACAGGAACAGGTCGAAGGCGTCCACGAAGAATCCAAGGCCTGCGGCCAGCACGGCACGGTTCAGGGGATGGGTGCTCAGCTGTGCCATGTCACGTGGCAGGCCCCCCCGTTATCCGCACATCATCGCTCAGCGGACCGGTGCCTGTGGAAGGGTCGCTCATCCGCTTCATCAGCTTCAGTTCGCTCCCATCGAACGTGGCATAGGTGAAGTAGGTGATCCAGTCGCCGAGGTTCACGTAGCGTGATCCGGGTGCGATCTCCATGTCGATGGGCAGGTGCCGGTGGCCGAAGACCATGTAGTCGAAGCGCTCGTGTTTCAGCAGTTCGCGGCAGTACTGCACCAGCCACTCCTTGTCGGCGCCCAGCCACCTGCGGTCGTTCTCGTAGCTCTTCCGCCGGCTCCGACCGCTGAGGAAGTCACCCAGCCACAGTGCGAAGTTCGGATGGAGCCGGGCGAAGAGCCACTGGCAGAGCGGGTTCCGGAAGATGCGCTTGATGACCTTGTAGCCGTGGTCGCCGGGGCCTAAGCCATCGCCATGACCGATGTAGAAACGTTTGCCGGCGAAGTCGCGCACGATGGGTTCGCGGTGCACGATCACGCCCGTCTCCTTCGGCACGTAATCGAAGATCCACATGTCGTGGTTGCCGATGTGCAGGTGCAGGGGAATGCCGCGGTCGGTGAGCTCCGCGAGCTTGCCCAGCAGGCGCACATGCCCGCGCGGTACGGCGCGTTTCCACTCGAACCAGAAGTCGAACAGGTCGCCGAGCAGGTGGATCTCCGCGGCATCCTTTGCGGCCTCATCCAGGAAGGCGCAGATGCGTTTCTCGCGTGCCAGGCTGCTTGTGGCATCGGGCACGCCAAGGTGGAAGTCGCTCAGGAAGTGGATGCGTTGGCCGGGCTGCACAGTTGCGAAGATCGGCGATCCGGTGTTCGCGCGGTGTACCGGTCAGGGTAACAGGTTCCGGTTCAGGGCTTCACCCGGCGCAGCAGGCGGGTGGGGTCCAGTTGCTCCAACGCGAACACGAAGCGGATGCGGTCGGCCACGCCACGGCCCCGGAAGGTCTCCTCATCGGCGATGCGCTGCGAAACGACCAGCGGCAGCCACAGTTCGATGACGTCGCGCATCAGCTGGAGGCCGATGCCCGCTTCGGCATACCCTGCCGCAACGGTGGTGCGCTCTTCGGAGGAGATGCGCGTGAGGGGTGCTGCACCGGCACTGGCGAAGAGCGACAAGGGCACCTTGAAGGGTAGGTCGAACTCCACGTTGAGCGCCGCGGTCCAGGAGTCGCTGCCACCCTGCAGGAAGGGTGTCTTGAAGCCGCCCTGCTGCTTGGTGAACTGGCGGCTGAGCAGGCGTTCCGTGGCGCCGCGCTCCAGGTAGGCGTGGTCGAAGAGCAGGTCTTCCGGACCCCAGCTGAGGCCCCATGCCTCCAGCCCGGTGCGCAGGCCTTGTGCATCCTTGTCCAGGAAGGTGCCCGCGAAGAGCCGCAGGCGCAGCTGGTCCTTGCGGCGGTTGTAGGTGAAGGCCTGGCGCACCTCCAGCGATGCGCGCGCCATGCCATTGCCCACGGTGATCACCGGGTTCACAGTGGTGGGTGAGAGCGCATACCGGTCCTGTGCGGTGTATCCCACTTCCAGGTAGGAGCGTTCCTCCCTGCGCTCCAGCACCGGGGTCTCAGGCACATCGATACGGCTGTCCAGGGTGAGGTGCACGCCGCGCAGGGTGATGCTGTGCGACCACGGGCGGGTGAGCGGATCGCGCTTGAGGTCGAAGCGCACCGATGGCTGCAGCTTCAGGTACCCGTCGTTCCTGTAGTGGTCGTGCAGGGTGGATGCGGAGCGCGCGCTGAGGCCGAGGTGGATGTTCTGGAACACTGCGCTGCGCAGCCGGTCGAAGTGATGTTCGATGCGTGCCGCGCCGCCGAAGCGGTCGCTGCCCAGGCCATAGAGGGGTGCCGCGACCCATTCGGTGCGCTGGCTGGGGAAGGTGGTGTTGTGCAGGAGCAGCCCCAGCTGCAGTCCATCGTGCCCGTTGGCGGCCACGGCCGGTGCGTAGAAGATGGAGCCACGGTCCTGCTGTTCGAGCCCGGCGAGGAACTTGATGCGCGGTGCGGTGCTGCGTTTGAAGGCACCGCTGGCGCGCACGGTGTTGTTGCGGCGGTCGATGTCGAGGGTGCGCTGCCCCGCATCGATGCGTGCGCGGTCCACGTCGGGCCAGGGCAGCCGCGCGTACTCCGTTCTACCCTGGTGACCGAAGCCATGGTTCCAGCCCCACACGGTTCCAAGGCTGTCGGTGCCGCGGTAACCGGTGATGGCGAAGGGCACCTTCGATGGGCCTTTGGCACGGTGGCCGAGATGCATGTGCTCCTCCGTTCCACCGTGCAGGCGGCGGTCCAGTGATACCGCCTTCACCCTGTACTTTTCATCGGTGCACAGGAAACCCTTGAAGAGCCAGTTCAGGTCCTTGTCGCTTTCCCGCTCGAAGATGCGTTGCACGTCCGCTGGTGCAGGGTGGCGGAACTTGAATTCAGCGAAATAGGCGCGCATGCAGCGCTTCATATCCGCTTCCCCCAGATAGGCCAGCAGGTGGTCGAAGGCCAGCGCCGACTTCATGTAGACGTTGGTGCCGTAGTTGGTCCCGGTGTAGTCGGCGCTGTGCAGGCAGAGGCCCTGGTCCAGGTTGCGGCGTGCGTTGAGCCGGTAGCCCAGTTCGCTTTGCTGGCGATGTGCATCGCTGCTGGCGAGCTCCTTGGAGAGGCCGGGGATGGAGATGGCCATGCTGCTGCCGGGATAGTGCCGCCGCATGTAGGTGAGCTCCACGAAGCTGTTCATCCCCTCGTCCATCCAGGGGTGGTCGCGCTCGTTGCTGGCGAGGATGCCCTGGAACCAGTTGTGCCCCACCTCGTGCGCGATCACGTTGTCCAGGGCCTGGGCGTTGCCCATGTCGCCGATGATGGTGATCATGGGGTATTCCATGCCCCCGCCCGCGCTGATCGTGCCATCCACTGCAGTGCACACGTCATAGGGGTAATCGCCCAGCCATTCGCTGTAGTGCACCAGGCTGTTCACCAGGGAGCGCGTGCCGATGGCTTCCCATTCCCCGGCGTTCCTGGGTGTGAACAGGGCCCACACCGTTACAGCCCGTCGGCTTTCGGGCAGGGTGGCCACATCCTTGCGCACCCTGAAGCGCTTGTCAGCGAACCAGGCGAAGTCGTGCACATTGTCCTGCACGTAGCGCAGCGTCTTCATTTCCGTGGTGGAGGCAGGGAACTCATCGTAGCGCGGCTTGCCGGTCCGCAGGTCGGTCATGGGTTCCGGGTACCGCCATTCCGGTGAGGCCATGCGGTCCATCAGTGCCCGTTCCTGTTCGTTCTGCAACACGCCCGTGGCACCTACCACATAATTCGCTGGCAGGGTGATGGACACATCATAGTTGCCGAACTCGCTGAAGAACTCGCCCTGTGTGAGGTAGGGCATCGTGTGCCAGCCATCCTTGTCGAACACCGCGGGCTTGGGGAACCATTGGGTGATGTAGTAGGCCTGCCCGGTATGGCCCAGCCGCGAGAACCGGCCATCGGGGACCTTCACGCGGAAGGGGGTGGTGATGATGACGCGTTCGCCCCTGCCGAGCGGTCGCTGCAGCTTGAGCCAGGCGATGTCGGCGTGCCGGGGATGGTAGCCCCAGGTGAGCTGGTCGGCGCGGCTGTCGTAGGCGTCGTAGGTGGCGGTGAACGCCAGGCTGTCGATGCCGCCGCGTTCGGCGGCCGTGGCGAAGTGCAGGTCGAGTTCTCCGGAGCGCACCAGCTGCTTGTCCAGCGCGGTGTTGGGGGCTGCGTATGCGTTGGGCCACAGGTGCAGCCACAGCGTATCAAGCGAGGTGCCGCTGTTGTTCGTGTAGCGGATGGTCTCCTCACCATGCAGCACATGCGCAACATCGTCCAAGCGCACGTTGATGGTGAGGTCCACCCGCTGTTGGAACGGCTCCTGCGCGAAGACAAGTGTGGCAGCGCAGGCAGGTACGCAGAGCACGGCGAGGAGGACGGCACGGATCGGGCGGGTGCGTTCGGGCAGGAGTGACATGTGGCAGCCTCAGGCGTTGGGGCGTGGGCAAACATAGGCGCCGTGCGCACGCCCTGCGGTGCGATCACATGAATGGTCGGGCGGGTGTGACCGGCGGGCCGTCAGCTGCCGAAGAGCCTGGCGAGAGCGGTCTCGAGCTGTTCGGCGCGCAGGCCTTTCTCCAGCACCTTGCCCTCCTTGTCGACCAGCACGGTGAAGGGGATGCTGCTGACGCCATACTCCTGGGCGGCCGCGTTGCTCCAGAAGCCCAGGTCGCTCACGTGCTTCCAGGGAAGTCCGTCGTCCTTGATGGCCTGCACCCACGCTCCATGGTCGCGGTCCAGGGACACCCCCAGGATCTCGAAGCCCTTCTTGTGGTACATGTCGTAGACGCGCTTCACGTTGGGGTTCTCCATGCGGCAGGGGCGGCACCAGCTGGCCCAGAAATCGATGAGGACGTATTTGCCGCGCAGGTCGCTCAGTGCGAAGGTGCCGCCATCGGGTGTTTGCTGGCGGATCTCCGGAGCCACGCCCCCGATCGGCAGCATGCCGGCCAGCCGTGCGGCCTCCTCCTGTTGCAGCTTCATGGCGATCTCCTGCTGCTCCAGCTGGTCAACCCCCTGCCTGAACTGGCCGTAGAAGTCGGAACCCGGCATGGTCTTGCGCATGTCATCACGCACCTGCTTGAAAAGCGCGAGCTCCTGCTGGATGTTGAGCCGGTTGACGGCGGCGAAGACGGCCGGCGAGCTGCTGTGTTCCTTGGTGAAGGCGACGCAGCGGTCGTAGAAGGCCTTGTTCAGTTCGTTGAGCTCCTGCACCGCTGCGGTATTGGCCGGTTCGGCCGCGATCCGCTGGCGCAGGGCATCGCGCTTGGTTTCGTAGGTGCGCGTCTCGGCGAGGAAGCCATGGTAGGCCTCGCTATGGAGGGAGCCTTTCACCGCAGTGGGCGCAGCGAGGTTCCCGGCCACGGCATCCACGGTCACCGATTCGGCGCTGTCCAGGGCCACCACCAGCTGCTCATCGCCCACGGCGATCCGGTAGAAATCCAGCGGCAATGTCGGAACGTCGAGGGTGCCTGAGCCGTCGCTGCCCAAGGTCACGGAGTCCACGTGGTAGGTTCGCCCGTTCTCGAAGCGGTCGAAGTAGGCGGTGCGTCCGGCGGCGCCTTCGATGCGGAGTTCCACCTGGCGTGTACCGCTTCCACCACAGGCGGAAAGCAGCAGGGAGAGGGAGAGGAGGGGAAGAACGCGTTGCATGTCGTTCGGGGTTCGCTTAGTTGGTATCGAGGAGTTGTCGCACCACGTCGCTGGCGCGCTTGGGATCGGCCTTGCCCTTGGTGCCTTTCATCACCTCGCCCATGAAGAGCCCCAGCAGGCCTTTCTGACCGCTGCGGTAGGCCTCCACCTTGTCGGGGTACCGGGCCATCACGTCGCGTGCGATGGCCTCGATGAGGTCCACGTTGGTGTCCTGCACCAGGTCGTGCTTCTGGGCGAGCTGTTCGGCGGTGCTTGCCGTGTCGTCCAGCATCAGGGGGAAGAGCTTCTGCGCGGCGATGCTGTGGCTGACCCTGCCCGCATCGATGAGCGCGATGAGGCCGGCGAGGCGCTCTGCGGGGATGGGGAAGGACTCCATGGGGAGGCCGCGCTCGTTGAGCCATCCGCGCACGTCACCCATCACCCAGTTGGCCGCGCCCTTGTAGTTGGGGGTGCGGGCGATGAGGGCTTCGTAGTAGAGGGCGGTGGCCTTGTCATCGGTGAGGATGCCGGCGTCGTAGTCGCTGAGACCGAGCTGCGCGGTGTACTTGGCACGCAGCTCGCGGGGAAGCGGCGGCATGGCACTGCGGATGGCCGCTTTGGCCGCTTCGGTCACCGTGAGCGGCTGCAGGTCGGGCTCGGGGAAATAGCGGTAGTCGTGTGCCTGTTCCTTGCTGCGCAGGCCCACGGTGGTGCCCCTGGCCGCATCGAAGGTGCGCGTCTCCATGTGGATCACCCCACCCGCAGCGAGCACTTCGCTCTGGCGCTGCGCTTCGTACTCGATGGCGCGCATCACATTGCGGAAGCTGTTCATGTTCTTCACCTCGCACCGCGTCCCGAAGCGCTCCGTTCCCTTGGGGCGCAGGCTGATGTTGGCATCGCAGCGCAGGCTGCCCTCCTCCATGTTGCCGTCGCAGATGTCCAGGTAACGCACCAGCCGGCGCACCTCCACCAGGTAGTCGTAGGCCTCCTGTGCACTGCGGATGTCGGGCTCGCTCACGATCTCCACCAGCGGCACACCGGCGCGGTTCAGGTCCACCAGGGTGTTGAAGGGGTCCATGTCGTGGATGCTCTTGCCGGCATCCTCCTCCATGTGGATGCGGGTGATGCCGATGCGCAGCATGCCCGGGGCGACGGGTGCATGGTGCGCAGCCACTACTGCCTGCGGCGCGGCACCGCGGGTGTCGGGGATGTCGATGAAGCCCTCCGTGCAGATGGGTGTCTTGTCCTGCGTGATCTGATAGCCCTTGGGCAGGTCCGGGTAGAAGTAGTTCTTGCGGGCGTAGTGCATCCACGGCGCGATGGTGCACTGCGTGGCCAGGCCCAGCCGCACGGCATGCTCCACCACCTGCTTGTTGGCCACGGGCAGGGTTCCGGGATGGCCCAGGGTGAGGGCGCTCACATTGGTGTTGGGGTGGTCGCCATAGGCGTTGGGGTCGCCGCTGTATGCCTTGCTGGCGGTGTTCAGCTGGGCGTGCACCTCCAGGCCCACCACCAGCTCGTAGCGTTCGCTCCAGTGGGGGGCGCCGCTCCCGGTCACCACGTCCTTCGGGGTGCTCATGTCAGCAGCTGGCGATAAGGTCCTGCATGATGCGCGTGAGCTTCGGTTCGGCCCCTTCGGCCACGCGCTGCACCATCTCGTGGGTGGTCTTCTCGATGCGCCCCTTCACGCCCATGTCGGTGATCACGCTCATGGCGAAGCAGGGCAGGCCCATGTGGCGGGCGGCGATCACCTCCGGCACGGTGCTCATACCCACCGCGTCGCCCCCGATCACGCGCACGTAGTGGTATTCGGCGGGCGTTTCGAGGGTGGGGCCGGTGAGGCCCACGTAGCACCCCTCGCGCACGGCGATGCCATGCTGCTGTGCGATGGCCCTGGCCCGCGCGATGAGGGCATGGTCGTAGGGTTCGCTCATGTCCGGGAAGCGGGGCCCCAGCTCATCGATGTTCCTTCCGATGAGCGGGTTCGGGAACAGGCAGATGTGGTCGTTGAGGATCATGAGGTCGCCCACCTCGAAGGCGGGGTTCACGCCACCGCACGCATTGCTCACGAAGAGGCGCTGGATGCCGAGGAACTTCATCACCCGCACGGGCAGCACCACCTCGTCCATGGTCCAGCCTTCGTAGAAGTGGAAGCGCCCCTGCATGGCCACCACGGACCTTCCACCGAGCCTGCCGAAGAGGAGCCTGCCCGGATGGCCCTGTACGGTGCTCACCGGGAACTCGGGGATGTCGCCGTAGGGGATGGCGTACTGCACGTCGATCTCCTTGCCAAGGCCGCTGAGGCCGGTCCCCAGGATGATGCCCGTCTCGGGGGTGAAGCCACCGGTGGCCTTCTTCAGGTGTTCAGCGATGCGCTGGATGCGTTGCAACATGGCGGCGGAGGAGGTCGGCGAAACGTTCGGGTTCGTTCAGGATCACGGTCCGCATGCCGATCACCGCCACCGGGATGGCGCCCCACGCAGCACCCTTCAACAGGGGCAACAGGCGGACGGCATCCTTCTGCGTGGTGACCAACATCGCTGGACCGGGCGCGAATTTAGCCATTCGCGCCGCGAGGCCCTGCACATCGGATGCGCTGAAGACATGGTGGTCGGCGAAGGCGGCATGCTCCACTGCGGCGAACACTGTGCGCGCGTGTGTCACCAGGGGGGCTGGATCGGCGATGCCCGTGACCAGCAGCACCTGTGCGGCGTGTGGATCGCCCGGCGAAGGGCGTCCGTCCACCATGCGGGGCGCCTCGTGATCGATGCCTGCGAAGAAGAGCTGCTGGGGGCCGGCCAGCCCCAGGCGATCACGCCATTGCTGCTGTTGTACAGGGTCGGGCAGTGCCGGGCATTTGCTCACCACCACCACCTGTGCGGCAGCAGCGCGGCTCCGGAGGTCGCGCAGGCGGCCCGCCGGCACCAGGGCGTCGTCGCAGTAGGGGCGCTGCCAGGTGGTGAGCAGGATGGTGAGGCCGGCATCCAATGCGCGATGCTGCAGGGCATCGTCGAGCACCACCGCTTTCACGTCCGGCGCTGTGCACTGGATGGCTGCGATGGCCGCCACGCGGTCGGCGCCCACGAACACCCGCGCAGCGGGGAAGTTGCGCTTCACCTGCACGGGTTCGTCACCGCTGCGTTCCGGACCGTCCTCTGCAAGGACCTCATGGAAGTCCGTGCCATTGCGCCCGTAGCCGCGGCTGAGGGCGGCGATGGGTGCCGTGCCATGCAGCGTGCGCAGCACCAGTTCGAGCAGGGGTGTTTTACCTGTGCCGCCCAATGCCAGGTTGCCGATGGCGATGGTGGGCACCGCAGGCCGCGTGCGGCGAAGCAGCCCCGCATCGTAGAGGGCGTGGCGCAGGGCGAGGGCCATGCCGATGAGCAGGGTGACCGGGGCGAAGAGGATCCTTCGGAGCAGCATCGCGTACTTTGCAGGAACGAAATTCCAAGGCGAAAGATGCGCATCAAAGAATTGACCGCCGCCCTCGAGGCCTGGGCACCGCGTTCCCTGCAGGAGGATTATGACAACTGCGGCCTGCAGGTGGGCGACCCCGAAAGCGTGGTGTCCGGTGCGCTGGTGTGCCTGGACTGTACCGAGCAGGTGGTGGAGGAGGCGGCCCGGCTGGGTTGCGGGCTCATCATCACCCACCACCCGGTGATCTTCCGCGGGTTGAAGAGCCTCAGCGGCGGGGGCCATGTGGAACGTACGCTGCTGGCGGCGGTCCGGCATGGCATCGCGCTATACGCCTTCCATACCAGCCTGGACAACGTGCTTGACGGGGTGAACGGAGAGATCGCTTCACGCCTGGGGCTCACCGGCGTGCGCGTGCTGGCGCCCAAGCCGGGCCAGCTGCGGCAGTTGGTGGTGTTCGTGCCGAAGGACCATGCCGAAGCGCTGCGCAACGCCCTGTTCGCGGCCGGTGCAGGAGCCGTTGGCGGGTACGATGAATGCAGTTTCACCACGGACGGTGTGGGAACCTTCCGCGCCGGGGCCGGGGCGCAGCCATTCGTGGGCAGGGTGGGAGAGCGGCACAGCGAGCCCGAGGTGCGGATGGAGGTGCTCGTTCCCGTGACGCACGAACGTGCGGTGCTTGCGGCGATGCGTGCCGCACATCCCTATGAGGAGGTGGCGTACAACCTGGTCCATATGGCGAACGAGCACCAGGGGGTGGGGGCGGGGCTGCTGGGCGAGCTGCCCGCCACCTTGTCGGAGGAGGCCTTCCTGGCCCGGGTGAAGGAGGTGTTCGGGCTGCACGTGGTGCGGCACACGCGGTTGTTGGGGCGCCCTGTGCAGCGGGTGGCGCTGTGCGGCGGGGCGGGTTCCTTCCTCATCGGACGGGCCAAGGCGGTGGGGGCCGACATGTACCTCACCGCCGATGTGAAATACCATGAGTTCTTCGGTGCGGACGGGCGGCTGGTGGTGGCCGATATCGGGCATTACGGCAGCGAGCAGTTCACCATGCACCTGATCCAGCGCCGGTTAAGGGAACTTTTCCCTACCTTTGCGGTCCGTTTGACTGAAAATGTCACGGACCCCATCCATCATTTCTGACCAATGGCGAAGACGGACGTGAAGAACCCGGCCCCCAAGGCCGCTGCGGCGAAGAAGACCATCACCAAGGCCGATGTATCGGTGGCCGAGAAGCTCGTGGAGCTGTACCGGTTGCAGCACATCGATTCGCAGGTGGACCGCATCAAGGTGCAGCGCGGCGAACTGCCCCTGGAGGTGCAGGACCTGGAGGACGAGGTGGCCGGCCTGCAGACCCGCTTGACCAAGCTGCAGGAGGAGCTTGGTGAGGTGGAAGGCCAGGTGACCGACCGCCAGAACATGATCAAGGAGGCCAAGGCCCAGATCAAGAAGTACGAAGGCCAGCAGGCCAAGGTGCGCAACAACCGCGAGTACGATTCGCTCACCAAGGAGATCGAGTTCCAGAACCTGGAGATCCAGCTCGCCGAGAAGCGCATCAAGGAGGCCAAGGTGGTCATCGATGCCAAGCGTGCCGTGGTGGATACCAGCAGCGCCAAGCTGGACGAGCGCCAGAAGGACCTTGAGGTCAAGAAGAAGGAGCTGGACGACATCGTGGCAGAGACCGAGAAGGAGGAGAAGGAACTCCAGAAGCAGAGCGACGCAGCTTCCAAGCGCATCGAGGAGCGCCTGCTCAGCGCCTACCACCGCATCCGCAGCAACACCCGCAACGGCCTTGCCGTGGTGGCCGTGGAGCGTGGTTCATGCGGTGGCTGCTTCAACAGCATCCCCCCCCAGCGCCAGCTGGACATCAGCAGCCACAAGAAGGTCATTGTGTGCGAACACTGCGGCCGTGTACTGGTGGACGACTACGTGGTGGGCCGCGTCAAGGGCGAATAAGAGCACCATCACGCAACCATCGTGAAGGCCGGGAGCGATCCCGGCCTTTCCCATTCACATGCGTGTAGGCTCCACCACTGCCGGACAGCACATTTCCGCGTGGTGGTCACGGTCCCGGTATGCGCAACAGGGGGCGGAGCGCCTTGCCCGCCGGTCAGGTGCGGAGGCTCACGGTGAGCATGAAGCGCAGGTCGCGGCGGTCCACCGCAGTGCTGTTCACCAACGCTGCGTTGTAGGGGAAATAGCGGTCCTGTTGCAGGCCCACGTTCACTCCCAGGTCCACCGCCAGATGGTCGTCGCGGTACCCCACTCCACCGGCGTAGTTCTTCCATGCAGAGCCGCGCCGTGCATCCTGCTCTGCGTAGGGGTCCGTGGCCAGCGCCCACCCCATGCGGTAATACCACGTGCCGAAGCGCCACTCGGTGCCCACCCGCAGGCTGTGCACCGGGGTGAAGCTGGACCGGATGGCATCGTTCTCGAACCTGTAGTTGTAGCTGTCCAGGAGGCGGTCGCTCGGTCGGAAGCGGGCCTTGCGCGGGTCGTGGAACTCGTAATCCACGCTCACCAGCCCGTTGCTGCCGGCGATGTAGGCCGCGCTGGCCACCGCCCGCCACGGGGTCTGCACGCGGTAGGTGAAGATGCCGTCCGGCGAAGCGGAGGTGTAGCGGTCGCGGCCCAGCGAGTCCGGCGAACGGAAGGTGGTGACCATGTCGCTGAGGTAGGCATCGCTCAATAGCATCCATTGCGGGCTGTGGAAGGCGGCCCCCAGGCGCAGGCGTTCGGTCACACGGCCCAGCACGCCCGCCGATACGTGGAAGCCGCTACCCGTGGTGTTCAGCTCCTCCTTCCAGGTGGCCGTGCGCAGGTCCACGGTCTCGTCCAACGATGTTTCCTCGTGCACGGTGGTCCTGCGGTAGCGGTGCGAGGCGATGCCCAGGGAGAGGCCCACATAGAGCTTGTCCTGGTAGTTGCCCGCGTAGAAGAAGCCCGTGCTCGTATTGGCGCCGCGGGCATCGATGGTATGCAGCTGCTCGGTGGGTGAGCCGAAGGGGATCGCGGGGAAGTAGACGGTGCTGAGGCTGTCCCCGGCGGGGTTGATCGCGTAGGTCTCCCAGGCGAGGCCGGAGGTGAAGGGAAGGGCATCGTAGAGGTCGCCCTGGCGGATGCCCCCGGCGTCGAGCGCGAGGCCTTCGAGGAAGGTGCTGTTCACATCGCGCCCCACCGCCTGTGTGCGCCGGTTGTGGCTCTCCTGGCGGTCCAGGACCACGCCGTAGGTGCTGCTGCGCCAGTCGCTGCCGGCCTTTGCGGGGTCGTTGATGATGAGGGCGATGTTGTTGAAGGCGAAGCGGCTGCGCGTGTCGCCGGTGGTGATGCCATAGAAGGTGGCATCGGCATCGTTGACCTCCACCACGGGGGTGATGCTGAGCTCGCTGGTTCGGTAGAGGCCGAAGCCTGCGGGGTTGATGCCGAAGGCGGCGGGATCGGCACCCACGGCACCGAACGCATTGGCAAGGCCTGCGCTGCGCGCGGTGCCGCCGGGACGCACGGTGCCGATGCGCAGGGCGTCCTCCTCATTCTGTGCGCTCACGGTGCCTGCACCCAGCAAGGTGAAGGCCAGGCAGGCCATGATGGCGGTGCGCGTCTGCATGTGCATGAAGGTCAGCGTGGACGGGCGCCTCCGTTGCGGGATCCGCCACCACCCGGGCTTCCGCCGCTGCGGCCATCGCGTGAAGGCATCGCGGAACCTCCGCCGTTGCGCGTGGGCGGTCCCTGCTGGATGCCCGGACGGGCCGGTGTGGTGCGCCGTGGCTCGGTGCGCACGGGCTGCCGTTCACCCTGGCGGGTGTTGGGTGCCACACGGTCAGTAGGGGGGCGGTTCCCGGCCGGACGTGCAGAGATGCCGCTGCGCTGTTGTTCGCGCAGCACAGGCGTGCGTGACGCGGGCCGCAGGCCTGCCGGGTCGCGGGATACCACGCGGGGCTGCGATCCGTTCACGGTGCGTGTGCCACCGCCGAGGCCGGTGCGAGGGCGCACCACCACCTGGCGGCCACCGCCGATGATCACCGGTGAGTAGCAGGACCAGCAGCCACCCCATGGGCTGTAATAGGGACCGGGCCCCCACGGGTCGTAGTACCACGGACGGTTCCACCCCCACGGACGGTTCCATCCCCATGGCCCCCCCCACGGATCCATATAGGGCGTGCCCCACCCGAAGTTGATGCTCATCCAGGGGTCGTTCCACCCGAAGCCGCTGCCCCATCCCACGCCCATCCCCATGCCCCAGCCGGGTGCGTTCCAGCCCGACTGCCAGCCCAGCTGGGTGCCGAAGCCGAACCGGCCGTAGTTGTAGAAGTACGGATCGTTATAGGCCATGTCGTAGAAGCCGCGTCGTTGCTCGGAACGCGCCACGCCAGGGTCGTAATAGTCCTCCGCGCCGGGCTGCACGGGTTCCATGCGGGCCTGCTCCTCGGGGCTCGGCGCGGGCTTGGTGGCGGCCACGGGCGCATCGGAGGGCATGAAGTACACATCGTCGCGCACGGCGGTGGTGTTCTGCATGCTACCGCATGACACCAGGAACAATGCCGGGAGCAACAGGAGCGGCAGGGGGAGCGGGCTTCTCATGGCGGCGGGTATCCGTGTGCGTGGTGGGGATGATACAGGGGCGAGGCCATACCTTCGCCGCTGCTTCTGGAACAAAAATAATACCACAACGGGTCGAAATGGCCGATCAACTCACCAAGCGCGCGGAGGACTATGCACAGTGGTACAACGACCTGGTGCTGAAAGCGGACCTGGCCGAGCACAGCGATGTGCGCGGATGCATGGTCATCAAACCCCACGGCTACGCCATCTGGGAGCGCATGCAACGCGCGCTGGACGACATGTTCAAGGCCACGGGCCACACGAACGCGTACTTCCCGCTGTTCATCCCCAAGAGCTACCTGGCGAAGGAGGCCAGCCACGTGGAGGGCTTCGCCAAGGAATGCGCCGTGGTCACGCACTACCGACTGAAGAGCGACCCGGTGCATGGGGTGGTGGTGGATCCCGAGGCGAAGCTGGAGGAGGAGCTCATCGTGCGGCCCACGAGCGAGACCATCATCTGGAACACCTACCGCGGCTGGATCAAGAGCTACCGCGACCTGCCGCTGCTGATCAACCAATGGGCCAACGTGGTGCGCTGGGAGATGCGCACGCGCCTGTTCCTGCGCACGGCCGAGTTCCTGTGGCAGGAGGGGCATACCGCACATGCCAGCAAGGAGGAGGCCATCGCCGAGACCGAGCGCATGCTGGAGGTGTACCGTGTGTTCGCCGAGGAGTGGCTGGCCATGCCGGTGATCAAGGGCATCAAGACGGCCAGCGAGCGGTTCGCCGGGGCCGAGGAGACCTACTGCATCGAGGCCATGATGCAGGACGGCAAGGCGCTGCAGGCGGGCACCTCGCACTTCCTGGGCCAGAACTTCGCGAAGGCCTTCGACGTGGTGTTCACCACCCGTGAGAACAAGCAGGAGCATGTGTGGGCCACCAGTTGGGGGGTGAGCACGCGCCTGATGGGTGCACTGATCATGACGCACAGCGACGATCACGGCTTGGTGCTGCCCCCGAAGCTGGCACCGATCCAGGTGGCCGTGGTGCCCATCGCCCGCAACGAAGAGCAGCTGGCGGCGTTGCATGCCTACATCAAACCGGTGCTCGACGGCTTGCGCGCCAAGGGCATCAGCGTGAAGTTCGACGACGACGATACCAAGAAGCCGGGCTGGAAGTTCGCCGAGTACGAGTTCAAGGGCTGTCCGGTGCGCATCGCCATCGGTCCGCGCGACATGGAGA
>Ga0169931_10006392_pt1 | contig 17797 bp, 32 predicted proteins | sample Kivu_15m_20L_FD_129675 | JGI IMG/M metagenome (GOLD analysis project Ga0169931, IMG submission 129675) | Freshwater microbial communities from Lake Kivu, Western Province, Rwanda to study Microbial Dark Matter (Phase II) - Kivu_15m_20L... | ecosystem: Environmental > Aquatic > Freshwater > Lake...
CGGAGTATCCTCTGTTTCGTCTACTACTTCTTCGGGATTAATAAATGATATACCCTTTGGAGTCACCCAAGCTTGAGATATATTATAATCATGTTTTTTTATTGTACTAGAATTTGTACTAGAATATACAAGTTTTGCATGTTCTTCTATTTTATGTGTACTTAACCAATTTTTTAAATCTTCAATTATTAAAGATTGGCATTCATTTAATTTTTCATAGTCTTTATATTTTTTTATATCCATCCACATATTTTATTCCTCCATTATTTGTTTATATATTTGAGAAGCTTGTTTAATCGATATTCCTCTGGTATAATGTATCCATTTTTCATTAACATTACTTTTAATTTCATATTCTACATCTTCAAATAAACAAGTTATTATATGCATTTTTTTACTAGAATTAGAATTGTTTACTCTATGAGGTAATGATATATTAATAAACATAGAATTTGCTAGTATTGAACTGTGTAATAATTCACAATCACTTTCTTTAAAAAGAGCAGCACAAAATGCATAATTACGCTTTGTGATAGGATGACCATCACTGTTTAGTGAAGTTTCTAAAGCTAAAGGTTTTAATTTAAACCACTCCATTTTACTATTTGAATCACCACCATATATAAAAAATAATTTAGCAGTTCCTTCTATTGATATATTTGGTGAATAATGTCTTAATATATGTGGGTCAAGACTAGGATATCCACAATGAGTTGAATTTATATTAATCCATTTAGTTTCATGTGGTACAACATATAGTTCAATTAGTTTTACTTTCCAATTATCAGTTTCTAATTTTTTTAAATTATCTGAAGCTATTTTAGATACTTCTTGATTATCATAAACCCTTTCTAAAACATGTCTGCCAGCAGAATATGTGTATATAGAATTTAAATTTATAATTGGGTCAAATGTTTCTTTTAATTTTAAATTAAAAGGATAATCTATTTGCATACTTGTGCTTCTGTTGTAATATATTCATCTCGAAAACAAGTTTTATCAATATCAAATACTGCTGATATACGCCAAGTGTCTGTGTTATTAATAATTGAATGATTTACATTTAAACCATCAAAGCAAACAAATTCATCTACTATTGGAAATTTCCAAATATCAATTCCTTCTTCAATATCTTTTAAAGATGTTCCTACTGTTTTATCTTTACGATTAGTCATACCACTCTGAATTGTAGAGATTAATGAATATCCTTCACATTTAAATCCCCAATCTTCTGACATTTTTGCCCAATTATCAACATCAGTGTGTAATGTAATCTTACCTCGTGGAGCAATAAAGTTAATCATACATTGTCGCAATCCAGGAAGTTTAGAACCTGCTTCCCAAAATCGAGGAAATATTTCTTTGTACCATTTCTTTTCAAAGAAAACAGGTATTGACTTCCAATCGTGACGATGTTCGTATTCTTCTTGAGTTTTCCAAGTTTCTACAAAATTAGTTGTAGTTGACATAAAAGGATTAGCTTGAAACTCATCGCTATAAACACTAATTGAATCTCGTTCAGGAGTATGAGTTTGTAGCCATTGTGCCATATCTTGTTTCAAAAGAGAATAATTATTCAGTAAATATGAATAACTTATATATGAGTTTGGCTTAATCCACATTAAAGACTCTCGTAATAACTTTTTAATTTATTATAATATCTATCAATTGTATTCGAATGAGAAAGAATAAAACTATCTATTTCTTCTTCCTCTAATCTGTCTGTGTACCATCGTTCTGAATTATGATCTTGTAAAAATTTTATTTTATATCGAATAAGATCTATCTTTTCTTCGATTGATTTACATTGTAAATAATCATCAACATCTGAACGTTTTAAATTTTCCATTTCTAAATAAACATTATCTTCTATTATAATTCTATTTGATGGTTTCTCTAATCCTTGTTTGTAATTTTCTTTGTCGGTTCCTGATTCATAATTAGAAAATTTACTTCTCTCAATATCAATAACAGCTGTAATTCTCCATTCTGATGTATTATTCCACATTTGATGCTCGCCGAATCGTCCATCAAAACAAACTAATTCGCCAACAAGTGGAAACTTCGCAATACCATTTACTTTCATTCCTACAGATTTTGTGTTTCTATCACTCATACCATGAAATAAATTTGCGATTATACTAAATCCTTCTAATGAATATGGTTCTAATCCCCAATCTTCTTCAATCTTTTCCCAAGTTGAAACATCTGTATGTGGGGTGATAATTCCCATTGGTTTAATAAAATTAATAAAAATTTGTTTAATACCAGCACAAGAAGATACTATTTCCCAAGATTTTTTAAAAACTTCTTTATTCCATTTTCGCTCATATAAAAAATCTATACTTCGCCAATCTTGATAATGTTGTTTTTCTTCTGTGTCTGTTAATAATTCTTTATAGATAACACCACGATTCTTTGAATGATCTACTTTGTCTCCAATAGCAATTACTTTTTCTTCTACTTCCTCTGGTGTTGCATAAGCACATTCAGTATTTGTTTCTATTGGATGAGAAAGCATCCATTCTTTAAGATCTTCCTGTATTAATGGTATAGCAGTTTTTAATTTTTCTATATCTATATAAGTTTCTGGATTAATCCAGTTATATTTTGCTTTTCTTTCAATTGTCATATTAATTCCAACTCTACTGCGAGTGCTCCTCTATTATATTCTTTCCAACATTTATCATCTATTTGTTTTACAGTGCCCTCCCAAATAGTTTTTTTGACAGAGTTGTTTTTCATCGTAATTCTTACACGATACTTATCTTTAGATGATTGTTCTTTTTTCGCCATCTCTTTTAATGTCTAATGATAAACAATGAACACCACCATCCCAAAAACCACCTTGTCTTAAATTAACAGGATGTAATGTTATACCAAATTCTTTAAAGTAATTTGATAGTGCTGGTTGTTCATTAGTGACAATTATATTTTTACTATCAACTACAACTACATTACTATCAAATGCTACATCTTGAGCGAAACCTCTCCATTCATCTATCCATTCATCAATCCACTCAACACTATATTTACCATCTGTTTGTGCTAGGCGATGTTCATATATTTTCATATCTACATCTTTAATTAAATGTCCAAACTCATGCACTTTGAACTTAGTATTATTTAGGAACACATCTGGTACATAATTTTTATTCGTGCAAAATACTGTAGTATCATCTGTTTGAAAAAAAAATTGATCTATATGTCCCCATCCACGATGTGGTTTATTCGCATTCTTTATAAATCGAGCATTCGGTATGTTGCGTTGCATCCAATCATAACCTAATTTAGTTCCTGGACCAGAAGAATTTACTATTAATGCATCACCACATTTATACATTGTCGCACAATGCCATAATATTTTATCTACTAAATCAACACCATAACGATCACCACCATGAGTGTACCATTGAGTATCAGGTCTAAAATCTTTTAATTGTGGAACTGGTGTTGATATCCAATTATATCCTTCTTTATATTTTTCCATAAAAATATCATAGAATGATAATGATTCTAACCATCTATCAGCCATACTTGTATAAGAAGAGTAAATTGTGCTTCCATAAACTAGATAACTGTCTCTTGGAACTAATGGAGCTATTGGATTTTTAATTTTAAATCCAGGAAGTTTTAATGGTTCTCTAAAATCCATTACTTTTGGTCTATATACTTTTACTCCTAAAGAAGTACATATACTTGCGAATCTTTCTAAATCTTCTTCTGTTTCTTTTATAATTGGAGTAAGAACTTCTAATATATCTGGTTTTAAAAAATTTGAAAAGTATTCAGGCTTTGGTATAACACCAACGATAATTTCTTTTAATGGATCGTAGTCAGTCCAAACACTCATAATTATTCTTTATTGAAACTATTATTCCAAGTATCTTTTAAATATTCTTCATCCCAGAAACTATAATAATTTGTTGTTTTTAATAACTGCCTACGTGCATCATTTAATTCAGGTAAATTTTGAACTAGCATAAAATTAAAATAACCATTATTTGTTTTAATACCATTAATATATGTATCTCTGTCTTTATGGTCTGCTATAAACATATAATTTTCATATTTGTTTATAAAATAATCGCACCAATCATCTAACTCTTTTGGTGTTATATTTGGATTAGTTATATTGTAAATTTTAATTTTTTTAATTGCCCACAATCCAGGAGGACGAAAAGATTTATCGATATTTAAGTCTTCAGGTGTGGGTACACTGATTCCTTTACTAAATGGACATATGGAATGACCATCAAGTGCTTGGCGAGGTATTTTAAGTCTCGCCAACCACTCTTGTAATGCTTCTTTTGGTGTGATGTTATGCTTGTCTGACAAGATATTGATCCTTCATTGAAATAGGATCAAAATATTCTTTTATCATAGTTTTCACCATCTCAATATCAAAAGTTTTGCAAGAAAACAAATCAAAATAACAATCACCATTATTATCTAGAAAGTGTATTGTTAATGAACTTGTAGTCAATGCTTGTATCACTGTCCATCCAGCTATTTCTGGCTTTTCAGCAAAGTGAGTTATCCATGGCTCACCCCATGCGTTCATGTCAATGCGAACTAAAAGATCGTTTAAAAATTCTTTCAAAACTTCTGGTTTGTCAAAATTTTTACTGCATCCTTTCGCGTCTATAATTAAATGATAACCCCAAGAATTACGTTGGGGAATCTCCTTGGAATTTGTCAATTCCGTTTTACTTATTAATTCTAATTGTGACATCTCTACTTATTATCTCCTTTTTTCACTAGAGCCTTTAAGTAAGTTATAACACCACTTAAAATTTCTTTAGATTTGTTTATAATATTATCAGCAAATGCTGGTTTATAAGACCAACCGATTATGATACCGATTGCTAAAAGTATAATTGTTTTCATTTTATTACCTCTATTACCTGCGACATACATTTTCCCCCAAATCCGAATGAGTTATTTAATGTTCGCAGTACTTTTTTGTTAGTATTTAAATTCTCACGAACTAAAATATTTTTAGTATCGCAAGATGCATTTTTTAAATTTTGTATATGCGGAATTATTCCTGTTTGCATTGAAATAATCGAGTATATACATTCTAACACTCCTGCAGCTGCAAGGGTATGTCCTATTTTAGACTTCGGAGCCCAAATAGGTTTATCTCCTAAAAAGCTGACAACAGTATCATATTCAATCGGATCACCAGTTGGTGTAGATGTTGCGTGAGCGCACACATAATCTATTTCTCCGATTCCTTTAATCGCTTTAGACATACTAATACGAGCACCACGACCATCATTGGCTGGGCTAGTCATATCTAAAGCATCGCTTGCCATACCACATGGATATAGTTTGGCGAATACCTTTGAACCATATTTTTTAACCATATCTTCTGACTGTAATATGAGTACACCACAGCCATCACCCATTAAAAATCCTTCACGAGTGTCATCAAATGGTTTGCTGTAATTTCCAACAGCACCTAATGTATTGAAATATTTAATTGCCATTGGAAAACAACCTGCATCTGCTCCTCCAACAATTACATATTCATATTCATCTACTAATCGCATTCCATAATCAATTGTGACAAGTCCAGTAGAGCAACTTGCGAAAGTCGCACAACTTAATCCCATAAACTTATAATGAGAAGTAATGTGAGCAACTCCCATATCTGGAATACGATTAGCAGATTTTCTTGGATTTACTCTCTTATGATTCTTTGTAGGTAAATACAATTCATCTAAAAATTCTGTATCATTTGAAACTGAAGATAAAAGAGTAGCAACGTCATAATGGTGTGGTAGTTTTGACATTGTCAATGCTTCGCTGACTGAATGAAGCATCATTAATTGTGCTCTAGTCATTGAACGAACCATTTTTGGATCATAAGTCTCTGGTATTTTACAAAGACTTGGGTCAAAAACAGCACCACGATATACTTTTGCGTTTTCGTTCTTAAGTTCCAACAAATCAGAAGAATAATCTGTATTATCTAACATCTTAGAATAACAATCTGCTGGGTTATTCCCAAGACTATCAATCATTCCATATCCAACTACATAACAAGGTTTCATAAAATATATTTATATAATGTATTCTTTCATTCTTTGAACAGCTACATCCCATTGTAGAGGTTTACGATAGTATTGATTATCAACTTTAATCATTTCATTTGATTTTAAATCATAAAACCAAGCACAAATTACGTGTCTATAACTTAAACCATTTTGTATGTTATGAGGTCTTCCTGTATTCGCCAAGATTGGAAACTTACTCTCTATAGTAGTGCGAGTAATTTCTTTATCAATATTGAAATCTGGGAATCTCATTGTGGGACCACTATCGTTAAATGTTTCAGTTTCATAAAATGTAGGGTCTTTAACATCCCACCATATCATTGAGTGGTCATTTGTGGGACAATAACACCAAATAATTTTAATTAGATCATCAATCCAATCATCATTATCAGTATGAATATACATACGATAGTTTGGTTTGCTACTAAACCTTTCAATTCTTAATATACCAAGATCTAATTTCTTTGCCCACTCTTTGAATTCATCACTAATTAAATAATCTTGCCCATAATGATCTTCATACTTTGCAGCCATTCGTTGATCTTCTTCATTTGGAAATTTATATTCTGATGTGATAGGTGATATTGGTAAATTTAATTTACGCCACAACGTATGATTGTAATTTATTATAGACATAATCCCATTCTATTGTTGAGCCATTATATTTTTTCCATGTAAGACTAATAGCATATCTTGTCACATTCGTATCATTTTTCATTGAGTGTGGCACACCTATATTCACTAATGATGGAAAACCTATTTCAGAAGTGTGAACTAAATCACATTCTTCAGGTGTCCAAGCATATGCATAAGGTGTTGTATCAATTTTATAACTATTTTCACCAGCACTCTCTGGTGATATAATTTCTTTATTCATAAATTCTGGTTTGGGTTGCCACCATTGCATATATGAACCAACTTCAGTACAATACTGCCAATTGATAGCACAACTATTTGTTCCTAAATCAGTTCCATCGATATGAATTTGAAGTAAAAATCCAGGAGGAGAAATAAAAACATCAGCATTCTTAAGATACATTCCAAATCCTTCAAAAAAATCTAATAAATCTTCTCTTACCATATCTTGTGGTATTGGAAAATGACCTTTTGTTGGCATCATAGAATGCCAATTACTATTTTTCATTACATCATTAACTGGTAATTTTAATTTTGCAGTGTAAATATTTTTCATATTTTTTTAAAAATTGTACCACAATAAAAACAAACAGCTTTTGTTTCACCATTATCATATTTTTTTAATGTATAAAATACTCTTGGATGAGTATCGTCTTCTAATTCTGGATCATATCCATCACAATGTACTTGATCTTCAGTTGTTTCTACGATTGTATTTTTACTCATTTGATAAATCTTTTGAATAATTCTACAGCTTCCCACATTGAAACAACATCTTGTAATACTCCATTCTTAACTGCTTTATCTCTATCGCTCGCAATCTTTCCTAAATCTTCATTTAATATAATTTGGTCATTTGTAGTATATCCTGAAACTATTATTTTATCAAAAACGCAAGATAAACATTTACGAGAAGAGTGAGTAGTTGTGACATTGTGTGGCTGTCCAACTTGAACAATTGAAACTTTAATATCGTGGCTTTCGATTAATTCAACTTCATCTGGATACCAATATAAATCTGCTGTATTAATATCTCTTTCAGATTGGTTGCCATATTTAACTCCTTCAGTTTTTGGAACAGTTCCCATCAATGGACGAAACCAATTCATTAAACTATTTCCTTGTGGGTTAAATGCATAGTTTAATTTAAATTTATCGTGCAAATTATTTCCATCAATATGTACTGGCATTGAATGGTTTGGTGGATTATAAAATAATTCTATATCTGTAATACTTAATCCAATTATTTTAGTCCATTTTAAAAATGAATGATTATGATATTTGATTGGAACCCATAACTTTGTTTGTGTTTCAAATGTTTGTTCTTCCATCCACTTCATTCCATCAGCATTAAGAGGAAGAGGACAAAGTTGATGATCTAATGCTTTATGATAGATATAATTACTCATCTTTTTCTGGTTTTCTGTTTACTTCATAAGATGGATAAAAGTATTCATCTGAGTCACCAAATACCCATTTTGGATTTTGTTCGCAATGATAATAACGAGAACTTACTTTAAAATCTGGCACACTCAATCCTTTAGATTTAACTGCACTCGATTCAAAGAAAAGCATACGATTATTTGGTTGAGCAAACCATTGCCCATTATCTAATTTACCAATATTATGTGATTTATGTTCTGTAGGAACTTCGGACTCGGTGACGTTTGGAATATTTGGATCAGCATGAGCACTATCTATTGTGAATAGATATTCGCCACCCATACGTGAACCATCTCTTAATATGACTTCAACACGAGAGTGTTGTAGATATTGTTTTTCAATTAATGTAATATGATAGCTAAATCCATCCCATAGTTGTAAAAAATCTAAAGGAAGTTGTTTATTTAAATCAATATCAGTTTTCCACACATAAGCACTTATAGGAAGTTTATCATAGAGTGCTCCATATTCTGGTAGATAACTCTCAATGTAGAATGCTCTACGTGGAATAGACTTAAGAGTCACCCAAGTACATGGAACATATTCTCCGAAACCTTTTTTAAAGTCGTAGAGAAACTCTTTTTTAATCCAGCATTGTATATGTGGTAAGTTTACAACAAAATTCATATAATGTATTTAGTTATCATTTGGCTCACTCGGCAGGACTTGAACCTGCAACCTCTGGTTTCGTAGACCAGCATTCTATCCATTGAACTACGAGTGAATAAAATGGATTAAAATAATTTGATACTTTTTAATCCTTCAATAACATTTTGTATTGATGGTTTTTGTTCTTCTTTTTTATCAATATTATCAATAGTAGTACAACTTTGGAGTAATACTATCATTAATATTATTATAAATTTATCCATTTAATTCACTCGTTCTGTTAATATTAACTAAATTTAATTTTTCAAATAATTCGGCAGTTCTTGCAACAGGATCTGAAATACCATAACCAAAAGAATAATCCATTGGTTTTTCATGATGATATTCATGATTTCCTTCGCCCCAATTAATGAATGCACCTGCGATTGGATCAAGCGATACAACTTTTTTAGGTGTTTCGTGACTATGACTCACTGCATTTGTCACACCCATTCCGTGTAATCCTGCAACTACAGCTAATGCTGCACCAATACAAACTTCTAAGCCACCCAATATCCCTAAATTAACTTTTAAAAATTCTGATATGATGAATAAACTAAACCAGAATATTAATAGAGTAGGAACAGCTCTATTGTGATAATATACAGCAATACGATTACGAAATAATCCTGCTGCAAATTTTAATGGCACATCTTCTTTTCGCCAATCCCATAGATGTAAATAAGATCTCCAAAATCCTATTCTATGTGGACTATGTGGATCTAAATGAGTATCAAGATAAGTATGATGCATACGATGCAACGCAGCCCATCCTAAAGGTGTACCAATCCCTGCGTATATAGCAAATATATTACTTAAATGTTCTAATAGTTTATTCTTAACTACAATAGATTTATGTGATAGTGTTCTATGCGTATAACCTGATACAGCCCAAGCACCAAACCACCAGAATAATATAAATGTAAAGAATGTAGTTAATGTAGCATATTTAAATGCGAGTAATGCTAATGCATGTACAAAAATATAATAAGCAACACGAAAATATAAATTATTACGTGTTGAAAATTCTTCCCAACTAAAATTACTTATTGACTTTAACATACGTGCTCCAGTATTGCCCTTTACGAATTAACTTACTTGATTTAGATTGTTGATGATAATTTAAAGCACCTAATTTAATATTATTTTTTACAGTTTTATGAATATGTTTTTTCTCAATATCTGGTAATTCTTTTTGTAATAAACGAAAAAGAACTAATTTCTTTATTCCTTTGACTCTTTTAGAAGAGTCTGCTTCATTATCATTTATTAATTCAACTATTTTATCCCATATAACACCAGCAAAAGAAGCAGTCATTACTCTTTTCTCTCCTGATCTTTTATAGTTTTCAATATCTATACCAACTTCTTTGCAATAAACAAAAAAGTTTTCTTTTAATTCATTATTAAATGCTGAAACAGATCCTAAATCTCTTAAATTAGCAAGACACATATGCATATCATCCTTAATATTAATATGTAATTTAGAAGCTTCTAATTTTTCTAAACATTCATTTAATTCAATATCTGAAAGTTTTCTAAAATCAGCCGAACGATCGTACCACTTAATTTCTTTTTCTATTTTTTGCAAACTTTTAATTTCTTTTTGTGTTTAACGTGTTTCATATTGCCATTTTGGTCTTTATATAAATCAAAATGATTTTTACCATCAAAATAAAAACCATCATAAGTCCATTTTTTAGTTTTTGTTTTCATCTTACTATTTCAACCTCTCCTTCTGTTTCGATTACCACTCTTGCACCACAATTTAAAAGTGGTTTATCATTACCACCATAAGTTATTCTAGATGTTCCATGCAGTAAAACTTCGTGACAATATGTATTTTTACTTCCCGACTTTACTGTAATTACTGGATCGTTTTTATTGTTTTTTTATTACTTCGAATAACGTGTTGATTAACATGTATATAAGTTTTATTAATCTTTTTCGTCATCTTTAAAATTCATACTATCAACAGGGTCTAAGTATTTCGTACTTTTTATAATCCTATTTAAATTTTCTATATCTTCGTTCATACGATCAATTACATCTTTTAAATCATTTATTTTGAAAGATTGGTCTGCTATAAGTTTTTCTTGATCTTGTATTTTCTTTTTATATTCTTCTAATAATATTATATTAGTATTTACCATTTATTTATAAACCAATTTTTCATTTCTTCCACACTTGGGTTTCCTTTAAGTATAATTACATCTGTATAATCGCCATCAATTTGATCTATTTCAACAAATGATATATTTCTTTCTAAGTCATATTTTACGTTTGCTTTAAATTTCATTTTTAAAAACATATATTCTTTTATAAAATTAAATTTAGCGTGATCTTTTGAACGAGCATAAGTTTCAGCAAAATAATGCGTAGTTTTATCAAAATAATTTGGAGTCTCTAATCGTTTAATCATTTAAATTTTTTCTGATGTAAATGTATAATTCATTACCGAAAACTTTTCACCACTTGTTAATTTCCAAACTTCTTTTACTACTTGTTTTGCTAATTCTTCAGCTTTAATGATATTCCTATCATCTAAAAATTTTAAAAACTGAGATTTATTGAAAACATAAGATTTAGGATTTTTATTTTTCTCAATAATTGTCACTTCTCTCATTTTCTAAATTTTTCTTCTAAATCTTTCTCTTAGATTATATTTAATTTCTTCTAAATGTATTTCTATACGTCTCTGTACTTGTATATGAGAATACACACCCCATATTAGAACAATTAATAAAATAGTATTGAACATATTAATAGACATACTAGTGACTATGACTTATATTGTTTTCATCTACAAATGTTTCTAAATCATCTTTAATTTCTAAATAATTTATATCATTAAAGATAGAATCAGCATCTTCAAATGCTCTAATTCTATTTGTAAATTCAGCACTTACAGTTTGAGGTCTTGCCATTACTTCAATAACATCATCTTCTGTATTAAATACATCACTTATAGTTCCATCTAGATAATCTTTCCATACTTGATTTACTATTGTTAAAAGTGTAATTCTGTATGGTGAATATACGTAGTCAGCGATACCGAATGTCGCATAAGGTATTGGTTCTTTACCAAAAGGAAGCATATTTATTTTAGTCATTATCTACCCTCCTTTGCTGCTATTTCTAAATCTAAAGCAACTTCAGCCATTGCTTGTTGCGCATCAGTTAAATCAAACTCAGGATTTTGTAATTTGTCAAATATATCCTTAGCTTGTTTTTCACCATGTTTTTTAACAAACTCTTCTCTAGATAATACAAAAGTATCATCTTCCATTTCCATTACCCAGTTTTTTACATTACCCATAATATACTCCTTTTTATTATTTGTTTATACGTATATTATACCATAAATCGTTAAAAAAGTATATACTTATGAAAAATAAAAAAGCATTATATTTCAATGACTTAGTGTAATTTCAATATTTTAGCTTCTGGTTTATCAATAGTTCCAGTCACATAATTGATATAATCTAAGAACTCTGGTGCTTCTGAATTTGAATGTATATCCCATGATGTTCCAGTCGTTCCTTTTACGCAATATTCTGGTAATTTAGAATCAACATCATCAACTAATATAATAATAGAAACTTTTTGAGATTCACTATGACCAGAAATATTTGCTGGAATAGTCGCTGTGTTATTAAATTTACAAGGAAACCCCATTTGCTGTATCATATTATAATCAATTGCGTCTTGTCTTGCTCTATCAAGTTGATATAACACAGAATTAACACAATAACGTATTACGTTATATTCAAAAAGTTCATCAACTTTATCGATTGTAGTTTTTAATTGAAAGCCATTGATATCTATATGGATAGTTTGATTTCGCAGTGTAGCGAACTTATGACGTATTCCTACGATATTCTTTTCACTTGACATAATATAATTTCTACTTTTTTTTAACTCTAACTAATGTCTCTATTTTTTTAGTTCTATCTACTTTAGGATATAATATTTTAAATTCTTTATTTTCCCAAGTACCATTGTTAAAAGAAGTAAATTCTGTTGTGACTAATTGTGCAGTTTCAGTTGAACGATGCACTGTGACTAATTTTTCATCATCCCAAACTCTTATTTCAGCTGGGAATGAACGATTAGATATTTTTTCTACTATGTTGCCTATTTTAAGCATTGATTTTAATATACGATGAAACAGATTCTTTCGTAATATTTGGATATAAAGATGTTAATTCTTGATTTTTTAATGCAAGAAGAATCTTTTGTTCTTTTGCGTCTAATCTTTCTAACATTTGAATATATAATAATTCTCTTTGAGCAGGTTTTAAATCTTTTCTTCTAAAGATATAAAACTTTCTTACTTCCAAAGTAAGATTAGATGGAGCCATATCTTGTGGCTCAATTGCAGCTTTAAATGGTGGGGTTGTTTCTGGTAAATCCCACTTTAAATGGCTGTCAAAGTTGTTTTGTAAAACTAATTTTAACTGAGCATTATCCTTGTATTTAACAATGGCAGTTATATCATTATTTATTTCTTCTAGTATTTCATAAACACGTCTTCCCATGTTTAAAACTCCTCTATTTCTTGGATTAATAGACTACAACGTTTTTCAATTAAATAATTGTATATTGTCATCTTATCTCCTGTTGGTTTTATGTTATTATAAGCATTTAGTATATCATCTGCTATATGTTTGGGTATAGAGTCAAGACATACTAATTTTTGGTTTCTTAAATAATTTTTCTTTTGCTCATCGTTTTCACAAGCATTGAAACCTTTTTCTAAGAAATTATTTAATATCTTTTTAGTAATTGGTTTTTGTCTTTCATCTTTATTAAAGATATCATCAGGCGAAAGTACATTCGGAACACCATCTCCAGAGTCACCTCTTACTATATGTTCTATTATATATTGTTCAGCTTCTCTTACTGATGATTTATTAATTTGTTTTTTAAGTAATGGTGAATATTGTTCAACGTTTCCATACTTTTGTAATTGTTTAAAATCTTTATCAGAAGAAACAATCATATGTTTTTCTAAAGGTCTTTCTTTCACTAATGTAGCAATTACATCATCTGCTTCAGCATGATTAATATGTAATACTTTATAAGGAAAATGTTTTACTAAATCTGTTCTTACATCAGCCATAGTTTCAAAAATAAGTTTCCAATCAACTGGATCTGCTTCTCTATCTTTCTTACGATGTGCTTTATATAAAGGAAATTCTACTTTTCTCCAAACGTCTTTACCATCAGCACATATAACTAAATCGCCATAATCTGCTGAGAATTTCTTTTTATAGTATTTAATGGTCGATAAAATAGCATGACGTATAATATTAGATACTTCTTCCATTGGTCTTCCTTTTTGAACATCTTGTTTAAAAGAAAGTATATTTGCGATTGCTACTTGTGAATAATCAATTAATATCATTTTATTTTTTCTTTTGGTATCCAAAATCTATCTATTTTAGCTTTTACTTCACTAAAAACATTTGATGGGTTTATAATTGTTCCATCAGAAAGTGTCTGTACATAATCCATATTTGCTAAGTACTCACATAACTCATTAGCTTCATAGCCAGCACGTCTACACATACTTATTTGAATTTCAGTTTGTATTATTGGGCGATATTTCTTAATTGTATTAATAGCACCTTTAATAACTTGAAACTCTAATCCTTCTACGTCTATTTTAATTCCATCTACTTTTGTAAATTTAAAACTATCTAATGTTCTTGTTAATACTTTTTCTTGAATAGTTCTTTTAGATCTGCTTTCAGGTTTTTTAACCCAACCTTTTTTTGTTAATTTTTTTCCATTAAAATCTAATTCTATATGATTATGTCCAGAAGCACAAGTAAGTGTATTTAAAATTTGTTCTCCTTCGCTATCACTTAAAGCATATGGAAATACTTCTATATCACCAGTCATTAAAATAGGAGCATAAGATTTATCAGCTAATTTGAACCAACCTTTGCCATTAGTTTTAGCATTTTTATTTAACTCAATATTTTGTAATAACCATTTTCTTAAGTATGATGTGGGTTCAAATGTTTTTACATTCTTAGCCCATGTAGCATACTCAATTGTATTACTTCCTAAATGCCCACCTACATCAATAATTGTTCTTGCATCTGGTGTTAATGATCTAAAATATCTTAAATTGTTTATTTGATATCCATTGCTCTTTAATCTTGAACCATAAAAATTGTCATTTTCTTCGACATGATATATTCTACCGATTGCAGATTTGACTATTACAGATTTTTTCATACTATATTATATAAAACTAATAAATGTGGTGGTATTAAATTATCTCTTAAATTGTGTGGTGTAATTTCCCAAGACTCATCATCTCCATTTTCATAAGAACCTACAAATCCAAACTCATCTAAATAATATTTTTTTTCTGTCCCATAGGTTGCTTCAATACTATATTGTTTTTTTTCAACAAGGTAATCATAAAAAGAAATAGGTGGGTTATATTTTGTGGTTATTTCAAAGAAAATTGAATTGGGTGATATGCGTTCATAATTAATAACTTCTCCGTGAATTTTATTGTCCCATTGTTTATTCACTAATACATATTTTAAATCTTTTTTTACAATATCAAATATGCTTCCAAATAAAGGTTTAATACCTTTCCCTTTATTTTCTTTTAAATCGTTCTCAATCATATCAATTTTAAATGGATCAGTATGTGACATATTAATATGATTTAATACCATAATCATAGATATATTATACTATAAAAATACTTGTATGTAAATAACTAAATTTTACTAAAAAATTCCTTTAATCTAGCTCTTAATTCATTAAAATATAAATCATCAGCAATTAATGGTGCAATTATCTTTATGCTATCTGGGTGTTGTGTAGTTGAAATCATACCACTTCTTAATAATCTTCCAATTGTACTGTTTGATAAGTTTCTTTTTAAATCGAGTGCAAGGAATAAACCAGAAGTTCTATAATTAGTTGAATATCCAGCAGCAACCATATCTTTACCTAGTTCATTCAAACGTATTGCTATGTCATTACCCTTTGTAAAGAGTGAATCTCTTTTAATTATTTCAATTGTCTTTTTCATTGCTGCAATTCCAGCAGTATAAGGTTGCCAAGTATGTCCCCATTCCCATTCTTTAGATTTTAAGTATGTTCCAATGCGTTCATTACAAGCTGCAAATCCTAGAGGTGCATATCCAGCAGTTGTTGCTTTACCACATGCGATTATATCTGGTTGTATATTATAACCTGCTGTTGTATATCCAAAGTATGATAATGATTTACCAAAACAAACAGCAACATCATCAGTAATAAAATTCAATTTAAATTCATTACACAGTTTTCTTATCTCAAGCCACCAGTTTAAACTATATGGAAGTATACCATGCATCCATGGAACTGTTTCCATTATAATAGCACCTATATTTTTTGAATCTTCAAATTTTATTAATCGTCTTTTCAATATTGATATTGATTCTAATTCTGCTGATTGACGTTCATCTATATTTTTCCAAATAGGTGCTTTAACACCTCGAATACGATCTGACGGAAATTCTATATTAGTTGGATTTGCTAATGCTCTTGTAAAGTATGTTGTGCCATGATATGCTGGAGTAAATGAAACAATTAAGTTCCTTGTTGGATCCATATACTTCCAGTATGTATCATTTATATTAATAGCACACTCAACAGCACTTGAACCCGAAATAGCCCAAGAGAGAGCATTCATCTTACTCTCAGAAAGTATAAAGGAAACTAATTCTGATGTATCTTTATCTGTCTCACCTGTGTTTCCTCTTAAAAAAGAAACTGTTTTTAATTTATCTGAAATAGCATTAATTACTTCTTCATTATTATAACCAAGCATATAAGCACTATTGCCAGATTGTATGTCTAGGTATTTTGTACCATCTGAAGTTTCAACCCAATAGCCATAAGTTTTTACTATTGTTTTTTCTATTTCACCATCAGATGAATTTCTTAATTCGTACATTCCAATTCCAAAGTTATAATATGTGATTTACTATTGATTATAAAATCAAAAGCATCAATTACATTTGCTATACTCAATTTACTACCATCATATATTTTAGATAGATTAGTTTCAACCCAAGAAGGACGTATTATAGTGACTCTAAATGTTCTTGATCCTTTTTGAATAAATTCAACTTCTTTATCTAACCATTTCTTTTGTTCCCAGTACTTTTCCATACCACTCATAACTTCTTGATTGGTTTTCCAATATTTACTCGCCATAGAACCAAGAACGATTACATGTTTACTTAATGTTGAATATTTTAAATAGAGTTCTCTTAAACACAAATGTTGTTCTCCTGTATGAGCATTCAATACGATAATTGATGCATCTTTACAGTCTTCTAAAAATTTTGAATATACTTCGGTTTCGTGTAGATTTAAATTGACTTGAGTATCATAACCAATAATTGAATAGTTTTTTGAAGAAAAATAGTTATGTATAGCTTTTCCTATTCCTTCACAGTGACCTGTTATAACAACTTTATTCATAATAAAAATATAATTTACTTATTCCTTATTCGTTGATCTGCAAATTTCTATTGTAATAAGTTTATTATCACCACCCATTACTTTTTTTTTAAGTGGCTTTTTGTGGGCTGCATGTCCGCAATTACCACAACATTTTTTCTTTTTAGGGTCTACCTTGTCCACGATATTTCTTATAGTTTCTTCTTTTAGATTTGTTCATCATAGCTTTACTATGTAAACCATTTCCGATTGATGTTTTCTTTTTTATTTATGATTCTTTTTTAATTGTTCCACCATAACTACTTAATTTTCTAGCCATATCACCTCAATTTATTTTGATTGTTGTTCTTGTTCTCTCTTTTTTTTATTTAATGTTTCCTTAAGATATTTAATAAAATCTTCAGGAGAATTGTACTTTTTCTTTTCTTCTTGTTTATTCATATTAATCACGAACTGGAAAATTTGGTGTAGGTGGTTTAGCTGATGGTGGAGTCATCACAGTTGATGTAGTAGTC
>Ga0169931_10006393_pt1 | contig 17795 bp, 18 predicted proteins | sample Kivu_15m_20L_FD_129675 | JGI IMG/M metagenome (GOLD analysis project Ga0169931, IMG submission 129675) | Freshwater microbial communities from Lake Kivu, Western Province, Rwanda to study Microbial Dark Matter (Phase II) - Kivu_15m_20L... | ecosystem: Environmental > Aquatic > Freshwater > Lake...
CAAAGGCAACAATGGAGGGGGTAGTGCGCGCACCCTCAGCATTTGCAATAACGGTGGGTTCGCCACCTTCAAGTACGGATACGCAGCTATTGGTCGTACCCAGATCGATTCCGACTGCTCTTGACATCTCTTTACGCTCCTTCAATCTATCTATTGGACTCCAAAGGGGTTACCCTGCAACGTTGAGCCCCCTATGGTCAAAAGATTGAGTCGAGGTGGCTCAACACTGCTCTAGCCAGAACCGAGATAACCCCATTTCTATTCCCAAGGGTCATCATCACCCCAATTATCCTCAGTGTGCAAGCTGTACTTTTCCCGTACCCATCCCAACAAATGATGGACCTCGGTTCGGTATCGAGTAGCCCTACAAATAGGTATTCAGTCACACCCGCCGGCCATCGGAGCGACGGGTACTCTCGTTCGCACCGACAAAATTCCAATATTTGGTTTCTAGCCAAAATCCTATGAAACAAGGAATTAATGGCAGGGGAATGGGTTGATTGATTCAAGCCTTATGAGATACGCAATCATGGAAGCACACCCCCACCCCAGTCAGAGATATCCTCTCTTTCCCCGCAAAGCGCATATGCCGCAGTCAAGTTGTTTTCCTGTTGGGTGGTTTGCAACTATTGCGACGTTTGTGGCTTACATGCCACAAATGGAATCATATTTAACCATTAATCCCCCCGCCGCAGTGAAATATTAGTCACTCGAAAGATCACTATTGCTGCAGCAAAAATTAAATTAGGTCTTGAATCTAAACTTTACTTAGGCAATCTGCATGCTATTCATGATTGGGGATTCGCCCCGGAGTATGTTGAAAGCATTTGGCTTATGCTCCAACAAAAAATCCGATGACTATGTCGTTGCAACAGGCGTAGTTGCGACCGTACGTGAATTATGTGAAGCATCATTCTGTGCCGTTGGTCTAAATCATGAGGATTATGTAGAAACAGAAGCACGATACACACGCCCAACAGAGGTTCATGCTTTAATTGGAGACCCTTCGAAGGCTCAAAAAATCCCCGGATGGAAAGCAAAGGCTCTTTGGAAGGAAATTGCGCAAATTATGGTCGAAAGCGATTTAAAGAAGTTTTCCAAGTAGAATAGGAATCCGATAGAAATGGTGATTTAAACCTTTTTATTGACGTTTCGGTCTGACTAAACATTTTATGATTCGCTTCAAAATTATTTTTATTTTAGCAAGTGCTGTCCAAAGAAAACTAGCAAGAACTAGAATTGGTCCATTCAACAGATTTTTCCGTATTTGATGTTTCTGATTGTGGACCAAGAAGATTCCCTGATCAGCTCGCCCGCCAGGTTCAATCGAGGCATAAATTTCTGAATTCCTACTCGCTTTGTAATTCTGAATAACTCTAAGAACTAAATCAAAATCAGCTGCAAGTGAGTATGACGTATCAAATCCGCCAAGTTCTTTTAAGAACTTTGTGCGAAAAATCATGGCCTGGTGGCAGCCACCTCGGCGATTGAATGCAAAACTTAAACTGTTAATGTTACGACTTGGGTAACTATAAGCCTTGTTCTGGCTAGAACCCTCCATGCGATAACCACCAATTATGGCGCCTTCGTTATTTTGAGATATATGAACGACTGCACTTGCCAAGGTTGATGTAGAGGCAAATCTGTCTCCAGCATTCATAAACCAGATGAATTCTCCTGAGGCTGAAGTCAACCCTTCATTCATAGCTTCGTATATGCCTGAATCACTCTGTTCTATGAGTAGGATCCTCGAGTCATTGCTCTGCATATCTTTAGCAACGGCTAGCGTAGCATCACCAGATACACCAAATACAATCACCATCTCCCAATCACTAAATGACTGTTCGAGAAGACTCTGATGGGTCGCGACAAGCCCTATCGCGTGGTTTTTAACAATAGTTATGACAGAAACCTTGGCCACGAGGTGCCTTTCATTTAGTTCAAACCACTAAACGGTAGTATAACAAGGCTACGATTCCTGTATGCGGCGCGTGATGATAGTTACAAACTCACTCTCTGGCGGCGGAGCCGAAAGATCTATGAATTTGCTCTCCAATGAGCTGGCCAAAAGAGGTTGGCCTGTTTCTTTAGTCCCCATTAATTCAGGCACGCATGATCTGGTTATACCAGTTTGTGAAGTATTTCCTTTGGACCGCAAATGGAACGGTTCTCTTGCGAACACGATCGCTACTTATTGGAAGTTCAACAACATTGTAAGTACATGGAAACCTGATGTAATAGTTTTAAACTGCGATTTGCCTGAGTTATTTGGTGCCATGCTTTTTGGAAAGCACAGCCTTGTGGTACTGGAACACGCAAGTCAACCTTGGGGGCAGCGAAAATCTCTTGGGAAAATTGTTCGCAGAATTCTAAAATTGCGCAAAACAACATGGGCTGCTGTATCAGCTCACCTAAAAATTTGGCCATTTGAAGAAAAACCAAATACCGTCTTACAAAACTTAGTCTTATTTCCAAAGGAAAAAACGACCAGTGTCATTGAAAGTGAGATCAAACGCCTGGTTTTTATAGGGAGACTGAGTCACGAAAAAAGACCAGATTTGGCTCTCGACATAGCAAAGCTGACAAACTTGGAGTTGATTATGATCGGCAATGGTTCAATGAGAAAGGATTTGGAGAATAAAGCTGTTAATGAATCAATAAATGCCTCTTTCGTAGGTTGGGCTAATGACCCTTGGTCGAAAATTAAGTCCGGAGATTTACTCCTTGTAACTTCCTCCTTTGAGGGTGATGGTCTTATTGTGATTGAAGGCCTGGCGCAAGGCATACCAATCTTGCTCGCAGACATATCAGATCTACGTCGCTTCAATATACCTGACAGGAATTATGGAAAGGATCTCAATGGTTTTGTAGCACAGTGCGAGAACTTTAGGCACAAGTTGCAAGATTTATGCGTGCCTGTGGATGTTTCCACTAGAATTCTTGGAAGTCGCTCAATCGAAATTATCTGTACATCGTGGGAGAGTTTTCTCAACCACAGATGATCTGGAATTAGTGTATTTTGGAGTGTAGATAGGAAGGTGCGGAGATTTTATGGGAATCCAGACAACAAATTTTAAAGCTGCTCTCGTTGTTGGAACAGTGCGTAATGCATCCGCTAACGTGATCTCAGATTTACTCCGAATCGTAAATGCCTTGGACGACATACTTCCAACAAAGGCATTCGTTGTCGAATCCGATTCATCGGATAACACCGTGGTGAGATTGAAGGGATTGACCGCAAAGGATTCACGGATTCGATTTACCTCATTAGGGGTTGTCGCAGTTACAATTCCCGACCGCATTCAAAGAATTAGACATTGCCGAAATGAATACGTCAACGAGATTCGCACTAATCCGTTGTACGAAGATGTTGACTTGATAATTGTCGCTGACCTTGATGGAATAAATACAAAGGTAAATTCGGCGGTAATGAAATTGGCACTAGAATTTGAAGAATCATGGGATGCCCTGGCTGCGAATCAAAGTGCGAGGTACTACGACATTTTTGCCTTACGGCACCCAATGTGGTCACCGAATGATTGGTCGCTGGAAGCCGATTGGCTAGAACCATTTCTTGGGAAAGAGATTGCGAAGAGACATTCCATGACGGATCGTATGATTCATGTTCCTTCTACCATGCCACCAATAGCCGTGGAATCGGCCTTCGGAGGGCTATGTATTTACCGTAGATGGGTATTTGATCAATTCGACTATCTACAAGACCTAGTAGAACCTTTTAGTGAAAACGAACATGTGACTATTCATCGAAAGCTTCGCGCTGCGGGAGGTAATATATATATTCACCCTGGTTTGATTAACTCGAAATGGACAACCCACAGCCTTGGGGCGAGACCATTCATCAAAGTCCTTAACTCATTAGTTCAAGTTTTTCCGTTTAACCTTTTTCTGCCGATCTTACGCAAAGTCCTACTGCTTTCTGCCAAGCGTTTTTAAAACCAAGAGGACTAAATCTTTAGAATTGTTCAATTAAGTAATCATTACATACGTGAATCCATGAGGTACATCAAGTAGCATATCTGTATGCCTCGATTTACTGTAAAAGATTTCTACGATAACGAAGGTTGGGAATTTTTCAACTCCAAAAGTCACGACGCTGTAATTAATGAAAATCTCTCAGAAGTTGCTTCCGTTTATGTCAGCAAAGTCAGACTACGGGTAAAAGAACAGTTAGGATTTGGAGAAAACCTTCTGGATATCGGATGTGGACCTATCCAGTACAAAGAATACGAAGCATATTCAGAGATGTTCAAGCTTCGGATTTGCGTGGATTTGTCAGAAAAAGCCCTCAAGGTTGCGGAGCAAAGAATCGGGCTTAAAGGCAAGTATATTGTGGGCGATTATCTTTCTCTCGCTCCTCTCGATTTCGCACCGTATGATGGCGCTACGCTCATTAATGTTTTATACCATGTTAATAGAGATTTACAATCTACTTTAGTGAGGAAAATTTTATCCGAGCTGAATACCGGAAAGAGGCTTGTGATCGTCTATTCCAATCCAAACACTGTTTCAGCAGCATTAACACAAATTGCCGTGCTTGGTAAGCATTTGTTCCTACGAATTTTCGGTAAGAGAGACGCAAAGGATCTTAATAATCCGATATATTTCTATAGACATAAGCCCAAATTCTGGAAACAATTTTCTGATTTGGCATCGATAGAGATTCTCTCTTGGCGCACTTTTTCGCCGCCTTTAGAAAAAATAATTTTCAGAAAATTGCTACTCGGCAACTTTGGTTTAAGAATACTTTTTAGATTAGAACAATTTTATTTGTGGGCAAAATTTGCTGAATATCCAATGATTGTTCTTACTAAGAAATAGTATGAGCTGTCAGTATTGTCAGACTAGTTGTGTTAGCTAGGGCCACTTGAGATGAATATTTTGGTTCTAGACACAATCTATCAATCAATTTTGGGGGAGATAGAATTTAAGATCCAGATAGAGTGTTTGGAAGGGTTCGAAGAAATTCGGCAAGAAATTTTGTCATACAGATTTGGAACTTCGGGTTGTTACGAATATTATTTTTCAGAAAATGGCCACAAATGCATTGAATTAGTGGCAAATTCAGTTCTCCTCCAATCGGCGTGGGCTAAAGAAGCAGAAATTAGATTTCTTAACACAAAAAGTTGGGATAAGTCATTTTATTTCTCACGAACGAAAGCATTTCATCCATTCTTGAATTATTTGCGTCAGTTTCATTTTCTAACAGTGAAACAAGTTAAATTCTATAAGCCAGATGTCTTAATAATTAAAGATGTTCATGAGTACCCGCCAATAATCTTGAAACAATTCAAGAAAAGTGTTGGTAAATTAGTTGGGTTCTGTTCATCCATTGTTGTAAACCCAAGCAATTTTACTGAGTATGACCTTATATTGAGTTCAGTGCCCGCCAATCTCGACATCGCAGCAGATTTAGGTGTGAAAAACAAAAGAGTTTTTCCAGCTTTCGATACTCGAAATCTTGAATTTCAATCGGATGTTAGGGAAATATCAACTTCCTTTGTAGGGTCGATTTATTCCGGGACAATCCCTATTCTTAAAGCAGCGCTGGAAGTAGACCCTGAGCTTCAGATATTCGCACCAAATCCAGAAGCTTTGCACAGCGAACAAGGGTTATTGAATAATTATGTTGGAAATGCTTGGGGTCCTGAGATGCACAAGATTTACGGAAACTCCAAAGTAACATTAAATCGTCATGGCGCTATTGCATCAAACTTTGCGGCAAATATGCGTTTATTCGAAGCAACAGGGATGGGTACTTGCTTGATCACGGAAAGCAGACCAAACTTATCTGACTTGTTTAATCCTTCGACGGAAGTGGTTCCTTACGACGATTTACAAGATTTGCAATCAAAACTAGAACTAGTTCTTGGGTCCGAATCGATGCGCCGAGGAATCGCGGAAGCCGGTCAACGTAGGTGTTTGCAACAACATTCATACAGTGTCCGAATCAAAGATATCTTAACTGCGTTTATGAACTAATGCCGCTGATTCGCCTAATCCAAATTCTTAAGTTAAGACCCAGCAGTTACCTTCAGTTCTGCTTGCTCCTCGGTCTGCATCCTCTTTTGGAGCTTAGAAATCGACCATTGAATTTCAATTTGTCTCGAGTTCATTTGATTAGCTGGCACTATAGAAATAAACTGTGAAATCTATGATATGGCCGCGATTAATTCCGATATTAACAATTATTACTGATAGCGTCCAAAAGACGACGCAATTTCAGAATCCAGTCTACGTTGGGGACCCCCTGAATTCAGTCACGCTTTTTAGTCAACTGAATGCGGACGAGCTAATTGTTTTAGATATTTCAAGGGCCCATGAGCGCCCGCCCATGGATCAGGAATTGATATCCCGAATAATTGAACATGCAAACCTACCAATTGGCTTTGGTGGAGGGATGCGCAGTTTGGATGATGTCAAATTTGTCTTTGACTGCGGTTATGACAAAGTCATAATTAGAACCTTAGCTACTGATTTGGTGACTTTGGGCAAGATTGCAACTCATTTTGGATCGCAAGCATTAACCATTAGTCTTGATATTAAGTATCATCCAAATGGTGAACACTGGTCGCTGATAGATCACCCCGAAATTGCTGATGGAGCCGTAATTGATTTTGCTCGAAAATTAGTAGAAGCAGGGGTTGGAGAGATTGTTATCCAAGATGTCCTTAGAGAAGGAACTCGTGAAGGTTTGAGAAAATCCATACTTATTGATAATCTTGTTGAAAATCTAGAAATTCCAGTTGTATTATCAGGTGGCTGCAGAAGCTTTACTGAAGCCGCCGAATATATAGTCGATACGCGCGTACATTCAATTGCCGGGAGTCAGATGTTCCTATATAAACAACCAAGAAATGCCCTACTTTTGAATTATCCAACCAGGAAAGCTTGGATTTCTAGTTTGAGTAATGGCTCATGAGTAAAGCATATCAAGTTTGTACCAGATGTATTATGGATACAACAGATCCACAAATTTCTTTTGAAGCTCAAGGTTTTTGTAATCACTGCACTGGAGCAATTGAGAGTCTTGAAAGGACTAACTCGATCAACGTCGATATTGAGGCTCTAATTAAAAAGATTAAAGTTGACTCATCAAAACGTGAATACGATGCAATAGTAGGAATTAGCGGCGGAGTTGATAGTTCCTATTTGGTGCACAAACTTGTGGGGTATGGCCTTAGGTTATTGTTGGTACACGTTGATGCTGGTTGGAACACGATTACTGCAATAAATAATATTAATCGTCTTGTAAATACTCTCGATTACGAATTGGAAACCATAATTATTGACTGGAATACGATGAGGGAATTACAGGTCACTTATCTTAAATCTGGAGTAATTAATCAAGATGTCCCTCAAGACCATGCTTTTTTTGCTTCACTGTACATGTGCGCAATTGAAAACAATATAAAGTATATTTTTTCAGGTACAAATATAGCAACAGAATCTATAGGGCCTTCGGCCTGGGGGCAGTTTGCAATGGATGGTCGCAATTTGAACGCTATCTATAAATCTGTAAGTGGCAAGAAGATAGCTAAATTTCCATTATTCTCAATCCCTAGCTGGTATTTTAATGTATATGTTGCGAAAAATTTGGAGATTATCAACTTCCTAAACTATATCCCTTACAGCAAGAGCCTAGCTATGAAGGTTTTGGAAGAAGAGTATGGGTGGGAGGATTATGGTGGAAAGCACCGCGAATCCTCATTCACTACTTATTACCAAGACATTTACTTGCCAGAAAGGCTTGGAATAGATAAGCGACGGATGCACCTTTCGAGCCTAATTGTGTTAGGTGACCTGGATCGAGAAACAGCTCTTCAAGTTGTATCCAAACCAGCTTATTCGACTATCGAAGCGGATAATTTGAGGAGATATATTGCCTCCAAGTTATCCATCGAAGTTACGGATCTTCTTGCTTATGAGCAACTTCCACTTAAATCATATTTGGACTATAAAAATGATCTATGGTTCTTAAATTTGGTTGCAAAAATCGCTGGATGGCGAAGAGCTCTTTTCAAACTCTTAAAGATGCCCTGGTGAAATAGTGCTTAATCAAACAATCGCGATTGTAGATTCTGGAGTGAGTAACATTCGAGGAGTAAACAATGTTGTTCTACAACTTGGTTTTGAATCTTTAATTGCTGCTTCACCAGAAGATTTGATAGGAGTGAATAAGATTATTTTGCCGGGCGTTGGATCTTTCGATGCAGCGATATCAGCACTAAAAAAAGCTGACATGGTTGAGGCTATCCAAGATCAGGTTCATGCAGGCGTGCATATTCTTGGAATTTGTCTTGGAATGCAACTACTTGTAGAAGGAAGTGCAGAGGGAAATGAATCAGGCCTAGGCATTATTCAAGGTTTCGTCAATCCAATAAAAAAGTTTGCAGGCTTAAGAATTCCACATCTAGGGTGGAATAATGTCAAAATTGAAAACTCTAACCCTTTAGTGTCAGAGGAAATGAATTTACGCTTTTATTTTAATCACTCTTTTGCAATTTCTAACATTGCGCCAGAAAATTCAATACTATCTGTCAATTACGGTGAGACTTTTGTCGCAGGAATAAGACGAGAAAATACTTTTGGAGTTCAATTTCATCCAGAAAAGAGCCACAATCAAGGGCGCCAATTAGTTAAGCGATTCCTTGAGTACTAAATAGGATTAAGGAAGTGAATTTTATGGGTACTTCTATATCGAAGATTTCCTATGTTCTGCATGTTCTTTCAAGGATTTACAGTTTGCAAACATGGAGAGGTTCCAAGCGTTTCAGGTCCCATAACGCCTTAAACCCAGATATAGTTTTCGTAGCATCGGCCTCAGATTTTCAGAAGAGTTATGACGGTAATTACGTTCCAGATAAATTAGAACTATGGATGCGGGAGGTTGCTTCCCTAAAATTAAATTCGGTTCTTGTGCTAATGCCCTTCTCTCATGTTTCTGGAAAAGCAACACCCGTAGACGTTCTATCGATTGAATGCTTCGCACTTAGCTCTTTGACCCATAAAAATAAATTTTTAGGGTTGTTGTATGTCATAAAGGAGTGGCGATTAAATAATGCAACAACACAATTGCCTCTTTCGACTTATCTCAATTCGCAAATTTGGTTAAATTTCCTTACTAGAGTTAAACCTAAATTAGTGATTGGGATAGGGTTAACCGATGTTATATTCGAAGTATGTGGTGTACTAGGGATAAAAACTATAGAAGTACAGCATGGGATTTTTAGCGAGATAGAGCTTCGGAGATGGTGGCGATATTCATCCAACGGTATTAATTATGGGCCAGATCTATTTGTTACATGGGATGAACATTATTCGAATATCGCCGCAACTCTTAACATTAAATCCCTTACACTTGGGTATCCCAATCGATTTCAGTCCATAGATGCAAATCATAAAGGAGTTAGTAGACTCGAGAAACCTTATAAGCCTGTCGTTGTAGTCACGTTATCGTGTCGCCTTCCGGGTGGAATTGGTCCATGGGGGATGATTGACAAGAATATGGACACTGCAATTCTAAAACTGCTTTCCCTTGGCATTCTAGTCCGACTACGAATTCATCCAGTAGTAGAAGGTGGAACGATTCGCCGGGCATGTATTTCCAGATGGTTAATTAGAAGGTATCAAAACTCTGAAGTTGTTTTCCCAAAACATGAATCTATCCTTCGTACCTTAAATAATGCAAATGTGCATTTGACGATAGCAAGCTCTACTGCTTTAGAAGCTTCCTATATGGGGGTTCCCACCCTAATATTAGAAGCGGCATATTTGATTCCTCCTGCTGTGCATTTGCCCCTTGAATCAGGCTCTTTTTTACCCCAAAAGCTTTTATCTTTGGGCATTATTAAGACTACGAGTAAAGATTCTCTTCTCGAAGATCTAGAACTATTCATGAGGCTTCCAAGAAGTCCATTTATGAACTCCTTAAAGATTTCTGAGTTTAAAGAGCAAATTACTAGATGGACATCTTGATTAAACTCGAGAATCTACGCGCCTCCACAGATTTAAGCTCGACTTTCTTGTATTAATCTGAGTTAGATTAATACTCGAGCAATCATTCTTGAGAACTATCAAAGCCTCGTGCGCGTATCTCCAATTCTAGTTCAAGGAATTCCAGCAATAATTGAAAAACCAGGGAAATCTTTGGTAACAACTGCCCCAGCTACTACAATACTATTATTCCCTATTGTACATTTTCCGAGAATGATGGATCCTGAAGCTACGAAAACTCCAGATCCAATTACAATATCAAAACCTTCTGTTGGCACTTCCGAATTCCCACCCCAAGAACCGTCATCCTTATTTGTATTCATTGATATCCTTTGCCCGTTTCGAAAATCATGTCTCCCGGTTATCAGCATTACGCCCTGGCCAAATATAGAACGATAGGGGAAGGTTCTATATTTGGCTAGGCAAATTAAGCTATTTGAGTCGGGTAAGTAAGACCATATAGAAGTGAGAGACCCAGAATTTCGAGGTGATTGGCATTCTGCACACGACACTGTCGAAGAACTTCGATTGATGGCAAGTAATGAAAACGCGATTGACCTAGTTTTTGCCTCAGGAAAACTAATATCGGTTAGCGAAATCATTCATAACTATTTTGCAGTTTATTTACCCAACAGGCCTCTTAGAATAATTCCCACGAAAATGAGTAATTATCCAAAGAATCAACTATCGGTTGTAGGGTATATAGGTTTGGCCGAAAATTTAGGTTGGAAGCCACGTGACACCTTAACGAACATTTAGCAAGAGATGGTGCTCGTTGAAAGAAAGATAGATTTGTAATCGAGAAAAGTAAGTGATAATCAGTTCTTGAAAGCCAGTAAAGTTTTAATTGTTCCCAAATTCAATGGCGTTACAACAAGTCCCGAAAATACAAATAACATATCTACGCCTAGATAGTCAAACGAAAAGAGAGTCTCATTGGCATGGCAAACTACGACAGCCGAACCACGAAGAAATTGAATATCTTGTCAATACTTGGTCGCACCGGTTATTTAATTCCCACGCCCCAATACATGGAAACGAACACCCGGCCAATTATATTCATCTAATACTCCGCGACCATCCAAAATAGACTTCACCCCTGGTAACTTAGTGCTCACGAGTTCGGTATATTCTGAGTGATTAGTCTGAACAATTGCGGCATCAACGGATTTACCATAGTGATAGGCATCGAATCCTAAATTGGCCAATTCAGCATCGCTGTACATCGGATCATGGACACTTACAATTGCACCGTATAGTTTCAAGGCTAAAACCGTCGGAAAGACACCTGAAAATGCTGTCTCTTTGACTCCTGCACGATATGCGGCACCAAGAACTACAACTCGTTGGCCTTTAAGCGTGCCATGTATTTTGGTTAAAGTGTTTACGACATGCTCTGGCATCGCTTCATTAGAAATTCGTGCGGCGCTCACGACAGTGGCAGCCGGATCATTCCAGAGATAGAAGCGTGGATAAATCGGAATACAATGGCCACCAACTGCAATTCCTGGTCGATGAATATGCGAAAATGGTTGCGAGTTAGATGCGTCAATTACATCCCATACATTAATTCCATGAGATTCAGAGAAAAGTGCAAACTGATTAGCCAAAGCGATATTGACGTCACGATATGTTGTTTCGGCAAGTTTTGCCATTTCTGCGGCTTCACATTTACCAAGATCCCAAACACCATTAGAGCGTTGTAAATCAGGTCGTGGATCAAAGTCTAAAACTTCCTCATAAAACTTTACGCCACGTTCTCCACTCTTAGCATCAACTCCACCGACTAACTTTGGATATTTTCGGAGATCAGCAAACAATCGGCCAGTGAAAACCCGTTCAGGTGAAAATACCAAGTGAAAGTCTTCGCCTGCTTTAAGTCCTGAGTTATCCTCGAGGGCTGGAGCAAACCGATTTCTAGTAGTTCCGACAGGCACAGTAGTCTCATAAGAGACGAGGGTCCCATGCTGTAGCCCCTGTCCGATAGCCATTGTAGCCAAGTCCATCATTCCAAAATCGGGGAAACCTTGGGCATCGACGAAAAGTGGAACCACCACTACCACAGCATCACTCTGCGATACAGCAGCAGTGACATCAGTTGTTGCCCATAGTTTACGTTCCTTGATTACCTCAATAAGGTATTCAGCAAGATGAGCTTCACCAGGAAACGGTTCAATACCCTGATTTACAGAATTGACGACTGATGCATTCAAATCGGCCCCAAAAACAGTGTGGCCTTTGCGAGCAAATTGAACAGCTAACGGAAGACCTATTTTACCTAATGCTACAACGGTTATTTTCATTGGTATGAGATTTTCTCGGTCTCCATAGTCTCTGCGCTTTTAATCATCGCTTCGGCTACACGAATAGCTGCTAGCCCTTGTTCCATGGTAACAATTTCTGTAGATTTACCTAAGATTGCATCGCGAAAATTCTCATGCTCCAGGCGAAGTGGTTCATGTTTAGAAATCGCGTATTGAGTAACGTCACCCTCGCTGACGCCTCGGAACTGGACCATCTCGCCCCATTGCGATTTGACCGTGCCATTCGCAAAGAAAGTTAGATTAGCGTTCAAGGTATCGACAACAAAAGATCCTAATTCACCAGTCAAAATTGTGACTCTCTCCTTCAATGGACTGAGCCAATTCACTAAATGATTTGTAATCGTGCCGTCTTCTAGAGTTCCCACAGCGACTACAAGGTCTTCATGTTGCCGGCCAGTGCGGAAAGCAGTGCGGGCAGATACCGACGCATACCTTTGCCCTGTGATCCAGGAGGTTAAATCAACATCATGGGTTGCTAAATCTTTCACAACTCCGACATCAGCAATTCTGGCTGGAAATGGACCTTGGCGTCGGGTAACGATTTGGTACAAGCCCCCGAGTTGCTCAAGCCTACGTTTTGCTTCTTGCAGGGCAGGGTTATACCGTTCAATATGGCCAACTGCTCCAATTAAGCCAGCTTCAGCAAAAGCTTTTGTAAGGGTTAAAGATGAAGTCAAATCTGGAGTCAAAGGTTTTTCAACGAGCGCATGTACACCAAAGCTTGCAAACTCTAGACAAGTCTCTAAATGGTAGATTGTGGGAACGGCAACCACCGCATAATCTATTCCAATCTCAATTAGTTCAGTTGCTGTTTTTACAACTGGTCGACCTTGAGCAAAACCATTGATATCTCCCGCTGGGTCCGATACGGCTACAAAATCAACACCCAGAAGAGTTGCCAAAACCCTCGCGTGGTGTTGACCCATCATTCCCAACCCAACCAGCCCCGCTCTCAAGTTATTTGCCATTAAGCACCGGCAGAAGAAATTGTGTTGATTGTCGTAACGATCTTTTCGAGATCCTCCTGAGAAAGGGAAGGATGTACAGGGATCGATAGAACTTCTTTGCAGGCAAGAGCTGTTTCTGGTAAGTCATATGAATGGTTGAAAGAAGGTAGCTGATGAACAGGGAATGGATAATAAACCCCACTACCAACCCCATGCCGAAGTAGTTCTGCAGCAAAGTCATCTCGATTCAAACCTACAATGCGAATTGTATATTGATGGTAAACATGAAACGCTTTTGGATGTACATATGGAACAAGTACCCCTGTGAGGTTCTCGTCAAAGAATTTCGCATGCGTTCTTCGCTGTTCCGTCCAGCGGGACAACTTTTTTAGTTGAACTCTTCCAATCGCAGCATGAATGTCCGTCATTCGATTATTGAAGCCAAATATTTCATTTACGTATCGTTTTTCCATGCCTTGATTTCTTAATAAGCGACATTGACGATCTATGGTTGCACTTGGCGTGGTGACCATGCCCCCTTCTCCTGATGTCATATTTTTAGTGGGATAAAATGAAAACACACCAGCAATTCCAAAGGCACCTACTGGGGTTTTATCAAACGCCGCCATATGGGCCTGCGCTGCATCTTCAATGACAAGCAGGTTATGTCTAATTGCCAGGTCCATAATTTGGTTCATCTCGGCCGGTTGACCGTAGAGATGGACAGGAATAATCGCTCGAGTGCGCGATGTGATTGCGGATTCAATTGCGGACGAGCAGATATTAAAAGTTTGGGGATCTATGTCAACAAAAATTGGTTTGGCCCCTGTAAGACTTACTGAATTGGCTGTGGCAGCAAAAGTAAATGAAGGCACTATTACCTCATCATCTTTCTTAATCCCCAGTGCACTTAGTGACAAGAAGAGCCCAGATGTTCCCGAATTTACAGCTATGCAATTTCTATTTGCAACAATACATGAGAATTCTTCCTCAAATAGAGCCACTTCCATGCCTTGTGCTAACATCCCAGAATCAAGAATTCGTTCTACTGCAGCCTTTTCTTCTTCTCCAATAATCGGTTTGGCAGCCGGAATTATCGTACTCATTCAAGAATTTCCTTCAGTGTATCGGAGTCGTGTTCGAAGTATCGCAAACCCGTTTTCACGCAAATATAATTTCCATTGCCGACAAACTTTAATGGAAACCCCGCCTTGCTAACCCAGTTTATTCTCTTCGCAGGAACGCCGGCTACAAGAGCAAAGGAAGGAACATTTGCAGTTACTACCGAACCAGCAGCAACTAATGCCCAGGAGCCTATCTCGACGGGAGCAACGCAAATGCTCCCGGCTCCTATAGATGCTCCTTCTCTAATTGTTACCCCAACAGGACTCCAATCACTTGGGGTTTTTTGGGAGCCATTAGGATTGACCGCACGCGGATATTCATCATTTGTAAGAATTGCGCCTGGTCCAATAAAAACTCCTGCTTCTAACAACGCGGGCGTGTACAAAAGGGCAGAATTCTGAATCTTGCAATTGTCTCCGATTAAAACCCCTTCACCCACGAAAACGTTGCGGCCGATCGACACGTTTGCTCCAACCTTGCAATTTTCTCCCAGATATGAAAAATGCCAAACTCTACTTCCAAAACCAATTATTGCACTTGATGCAATTTCTGCAGACTCTTGAATTCCCGACATAAGATAAGAATACCCTTTTTCTATCGCACCACACAAAATTGAGATTTCATAAGTGGGTGAGCCCCCTCCCTTCTCCTTAAACAGTTCATTTCCCAGACAATGTCTTTAATTTGCCTTTATAGGTAGCGAATAGCGAAAACACCAGCGTTAAATTGATTACCGCAATTGGAGAAAAAACTGGGACTATAAAACGTCGGTCGGCCTGAAAGATTACTGCCTGCGCCGCTAACACCAAAAAAATTGAAAGAAGTGTTATTCCCCAAATCCTAAAATTAGGAAACCGCAACAAAGTCATGCCAGCGATTAAAGCTCCAAGATTAAATAGTCCCAGCACATAATCTTGAGGACTATTGCCTTTGAATCCGAAAGCTATAAGCATTTTCTCAAGACCATAGACGAAGACTTGTACAGGCCTCTCTTTCCAAATCTGAATAGCCTTATCTTGAAATAGTTGATTTACTTGAAGGGGGGATAAACCTTGCGATAGTTCCACTACATCACGAGGGTTGTTTTTCGGATCTACACGCCATCTCAATGCTGCATTTGAAAGCGCGCCACCATCGTAACTGACAATCATTCCCGTACCTACATATAGATTTATTCCAGAGTTTGTTGTCAATCCATAGAATCCTGGATTGGATTTCTTTGCAAATCCAATCCAGGGGGACATTAGAAGCACAAACAGAGCTAAAATAAAACTTATGCTTCTTATAGCGCCATGATTAACTTTAAAGTACAAGAAAACCAAAACTGGAATTATTAAAAGTAAATTGTTAGGTTTCAAATACGTTAAGGCTGCAACCAAAAAGGTAATTCCCAAAATATGTATTTTGGTTGCACCCCTCTCGCTTACTCGCGATAAAAAGAAGATCAATCCAATGAAACATGTTGCGGTCAGACTTTCTGCAAGCAAAATGGGGGTAAAATGCCAATTTGGGAGAAGTATAAAGAGAGTTGTTCCTAAAATGGTTAATTTAGTTGTAGCCAATTTTTCTAGGATGAGTTTGATTATTACAGCAGAAAGTGCCAACCCAAACATTTGAAATAGTTTTGTTGCAAGAAAAGCTTGATTTGGGAATAAGAGACTCATGGCAAAAATCAAACTAGGGTAACCAGGCATACGATAGGCGTCATCAAATGCTAATGAAAAACCTTCGTTCTTCCAGATTTGAGCTCGATTCGCATAGTCTGCAGCATCGACAGCTGTTAATGCGTATCTAGATACAATGTCGTTGTCTAGATACTTTCCAATCAATATCATCTGAACAAGTAGGCTTAATACAAATACTGTAAAATTGTTTATGTTAGACTTAGCCCAAGCAAACGATCTAATTGCTGTTTTCACCAACCCTCATATTCATCTAATGAACATCATTATACAACATGGTTTTAATCTAGCGATGAAGCTTATGTATCTCTAAATAGGCTTTCTAGGGCACTTAGACCTAAGAATAAATCTGACTCAATATGTTTTGTTGATTCAATGAAAAAAGTGGCCGCGGTAGACTAACTCTCTACCATGAATAGAAATTCTGAATTCGAAATTGTTTTGGTTGTACCTTGCTACAACGAAGAAAAACGATGGAAGAGCCATTATTGGCATAATATATCCAAAATTGATCACTTGAGACTCTTTTTTGTAAATGATGGATCAAAGGATCAAACTTCTAAACAAATTTTAAATCTAATTTCAAATTCACCTCACAAACTTTTGGAATTGCCTACTAACGAGGGAAAAGCTGAAGCCGTGCGATTAGGCATGATAGAGGCACTAAGAGAGAACCCTAGAGGTGTTGGTTATCTAGATGCAGACGGTGCGTTTCCATTTGATGATATCTTTGCTCAAATTTCTCTCTTTCGCAAAATGTCGATTCTGCAAAATCAGGGTCTGGCCATTTGGAGTTCGAGAATTCAACTTTCTGGGCGCAATATTGAGAGAAATGCAACACGCCATTACTTTTCTAGAGTCTTGATGACGCTTTTAGTGCTCCGGTTTAAATTCAAAGTTTACGATACTCAATGTGGCCTAAAGATATTTCCTTGCTCTAGCAATTTAGCAAAGTGTTTGGAAACCAGATTTCTAACACGCTGGTTTATTGACCTTGAATTAATTCTCCGGTGGCGAGCTATAACAGGCCAAGAGATGCCAATTTGGGAAGAGCCACTGTTCGGTTGGAAGGATGTCGCCCAATCTAAACTGTCCGGTATGCAAATATTTACAGTAATACGAGATTTAATTAATTTAAGTAAGTATTTGAAATAATTACTTGTAACTTTTTTGTCGGTATAACTTTAGTTCGTAGTTTAGGCGTTAATCCTGGGATAACTTTTAGTATTTGTGAAGGCGTTAAATTGAATCTGTGTTATGAATGTGAATTCCGTTTTAAGCAATATGTAGTAATTTGACTTTCTTAACAGAGTCTTGAATTCACTCAAAAGTGGCTGGGGAGAAATCAAGCTCGCTATCCAGCGATTTCCCTTCGTCCGCGATGTTGGATAGCGACCGGCGCCTTTACATTGCAACACGCCTGGCCCTTAGCCGATGGCATCGAAAAAGAATGCGAGATAGGTGTGAATCTGTCTAGGCATGAGGCTTGGGCGTGCGTTGGAAAAGTGGATCCCTTTCCGAGCTTGGGAACCAATTAAGGTCAAGATAAAATCCCCCCTGCTCAAAACTTGCCCCCATGTCCCAGCCTCTTCTCAGGAAGTTCTAAAGTGAGCCCTACAAGATGGCCCTCGAGGTGATTACTAATGAATTCAACAGTTCTAGTTAAGAAAGAGCCATCGATGACCACAACAAGTGAAGTTAAG